>Ga0207647_10000017_pt1 | contig 129999 bp, 108 predicted proteins | sample KBSCornC2_FD_184295 | JGI IMG/M metagenome (GOLD analysis project Ga0207647, IMG submission 184295) | Corn rhizosphere microbial communities from Kellogg Biological Station, Michigan, USA - C2 (SPAdes) (version 2) | ecosystem: Host-associated > Plants > Roots > Rhizosphere ...
CAAAATTTTGATTGCGCAGGATATGTATTACGATGGTCCTACCGATCGTAAAGAATTTTATTTATCCATTCTTTTGGATCGGTCAAAGGGACAGAACGTAATTATGTACAGCACAGAGGGCGGAATGGACATTGAAGAAGTGGCGCATAAAACTCCGGAAAAGATTTTTAAAGAGTGGGTTTACCCTGCAGGCAAATTGCAAGCTTACCAGGCAAGAAAAATCGCTTTCAATTTCGGTTTGAAAGGAGATGCTTTCAAAAACATGGTGAAGTTTGTTACCAATTTATACAATGCTTATTTGGGATTGGATTGTTCCATGCTTGAGATCAATCCTTTGTTCAAAGCATCAGATGATAAAATTGTTGCGGTGGATTGTAAAATGAATTTGGATGACAATGCACTGATGCGCCATCCTGATCTTGCGGCGATGAGAGATTTGAATGAAGAAGATCCAACTGAAGTAGAAGCCGGAAAATACAATTTGAATTTTGTGAAACTGGATGGTAATGTTGGCTGTATGGTCAACGGTGCAGGATTGGCAATGGCAACAATGGACATGATTAAATTGAGTGGTGGCGAACCCGCAAACTTTTTGGATGTTGGCGGAACAGCAAATGCTCAAACAGTTGAGGCCGGATTTAGAATCATCATGAAAGATCCAAAAGTGAAAGCGATCCTCATTAATATTTTTGGTGGTATCGTTCGTTGCGACCGTGTGGCTCAAGGTGTGATTGATGCGTATAAGAACATGGGCAATATCAACATTCCCATCATTGTTCGCTTACAGGGAACCAATGCCGAAGAAGCAAAGAAACTGATTGATGAAAGCGGGCTGAAAGTGCAATCAGCAATTTTATTGAGCGAAGCTGCAGATTTGGTGAACAAGGCTGTGGCTACAGCTTAGCAGAGCGGGTTTGATGAACTGGTTAAAAGCTACAACTTGTAGCTTTTTTTATTTGTCTTTTTTCTCAAAAACTAAAACGTAATCTTGTAAACGTTTATGGAAGTAACACAAGCAACATATTTGATCAGTAGTCCTTCGGTGGATAAATGTCCCAAGCCTGATAAACCGGAGTATGCTTTTATCGGCAGGAGCAATGTTGGTAAATCTTCAGTGATCAACATGCTCACCAATAAAAAAGAATTGGCAAAAGTTTCCTCCTCACCCGGCAAGACTCAACTGATCAACCACTTCACGGTTTTATCAAGCGATAAAAAAGATTGGTACCTCGTCGATCTTCCGGGGTATGGTTATGCAAAGCGGTCTCAGAGCCAGCGCAAGCAGTGGCAAAAAATGATTGAAGGCTATATAAAGAACCGCCCCAACCTTATGAACCTGTTTGTGTTAATTGACAGCAGGCATGAACCTCAGAAAAACGACATTGACTTCATCAATCGTTTGGGCGAATGGAAGATCCCTTTTGCATTGGTATTTACCAAAGCCGACAAAAGCACTCAAAAAGAAGCAGCTAACAATGTCAATCGTTTTTTGAATGAATTATTAAAGACCTGGACCGAACCGCCTCCTCACTTCCTTACATCCGCTATAAAGCGGTTGGGTGCAAAGCAGATGCTTTCTTTCATTGCTGAATTAAATTTTTTATTTTATACTGATAAAAATCAAATGGTATAATTTTTTTATGATTTATCTTGCAACCCGTTGACTGGAAATATGAAAAAGTCTTTAATCGAAAGAGGTTTTGTTATCGTTTTATTTGTTCTGGTGTTGGTGATGTTTTCTTTTGCACAGAGAGACACGCAAAGGGCTTTTGAGAAGTACAATATGAAAAGTACAGTTGAAGTTCAAAATAAAATTCCGCAGGTGACGCTTGAAGTTGCTGAAAAAAATACTTCTTTACCTCAACAAATACACAATTGATTACTCTTCGAGGTATTGTTATATTTTGTTTGCTTCATTTTTATTCCGCTTCTTATTGCCAAATCGATCCGCATAAATTAGATTCTCTTTCAAACGCTATCGACTCTTCTGTAAAAAATCGCGAAAAATGGCAGGATAGTTTTACTAAAACCCAGGATAGTATCTACAAAACTACAGTAGATAAAAACACCAATCAGTTAAAACAAGACAAAGAAGTAGAAAATAAAAAGCGACAAGAATCTATTGTACGCATAATAATAGGCGTACTGTTTTGCGCGGGGCTGATAACCGGTTTTGCAATAAGAAAGAAACCGAAATCTTAGTTCACCACTTTGTTGGCACAACTGCTGCTCGCAAACGCTTCTGGTTTTGCTTTAAAGGCAAAGCCCATTCCCAGGATATAACCCATAGCTTCTTTAAGAGCATCATTGCTTTTAAAATGAGGGTTGGTGTTAATGTCGGCATGAACTTCCATATCTACACTGTACAGGGTAAAAAGATTGCATAGTTCGTATGCTATCTCAATACTTTTTGCCACTTCCACCAGCATTCTTTCTTTTATTGAAAATTGCTGGCGTGTTTTCTCGTTGTGAATGAACATGAAGCCTCCATGACCTTCACGTAAAAAAACAATTACTGTGGCAAATTCTGTTTCCTGGCCTTTTACCTGTGAGTCGGTGCCGATGCAAACTTTCAGCTTGTAGCCGGATGCGGTTTCTTTTTTGATAGCCTGTTCTACTGCATCATAGATGGGAAGCGGAAGGGGTTCTCCATTAAATTTTCTCCATTTGATCATAGAAAAAGGGTTTTTCCAAGTTACGGAAAAACCCTGAGTTACCAAAAGGGCACGGATTATGGTAAGGTTAAGATCGTGAATCCTTCATGGTCAATTGTGAATTCATCGATACTTTAAAAACTTCTTTTACTCTAATTTATTTAAGCCTTGCCTATTGACGGTTTGCCACTTCAGGATCGTCATTGTTTCATAAATTTTTCTGCGTACAACTCTTGTCCATTGCTATATTGAATAATGTACATTCCTTTACTTAAACTGAATGTTGAAATACTGTTAGGGCCTTGTATCAGGTTTCCTTTTGCCAAAGTTCTTCCATTGAAATCAAGAACAGAATAACTATAAGCCGATGGGCTATTTACTGTTGCAGCCGTTGTAATAACATTAGCTTTTAAAGCAGGTTTGTTTACCGCGGTACTTGGCAGTGCAATTGTATTTGAGAAATATTGTTTGTTGTTATCGAAGGTGACGTTCAATCGATAGTAAACCGTGCTCCCGGTCGTTTCAGAATTAATGTAGCTACGGTCTGCCGAATTTAAGGTTGCAAGTGGCTGGAAGTTTCTTCCGTTTGTCGATACCTCCAATGTTTGCTGTGTTACAGTTTCATCAGCCTCAATGATCCAGTCTAATTTATGCTTGTTATTATCGTTTGTCCCTTTTAATTCTAAACGGTGGAGTGGTAACACGGTAGGAGGGTTAAATGCCGCAGCAATTGTATAGGAACCCAAACTGGCATATTGTGGTGCATACACATTTCCAATTCCACGAACTCTCAAATAATAGTTACCGGCAGCTAAAGTGGTATCAATTGTAGCACTTAATATTTGATCAGGATTATAGGTGCCAATAACAGTCTTAGAGTTCGTCAATAGTTCTAGTTGAATATCAAGGTTGGATCCGTTGTCTCCACTTGAAATGCTGTAAGGTGCAGCATCAACATGAAAAAGTCCCTGGGTTGGCATTGTAAATTTGAAAACATCCACATCAGTTTCCTGCTCGATGATTCCTTTAACAGTGAATTGATTATTGACGAAGTTGACGGCAGGCGTTGAGTTGCTTACGCTGTTTGTATAGTCATCTGTTCTGTATCCAAAACCATTGCTTGAGCTTGCGATAATCGAAAGATCATCCTGGTAAGCTGAACATCCGTAAGGATTTGATCCGTTGTGCCACAAAGTGAAGTTCCTGTAATAACCAACTCCCATGATTGGAGCCCAGGCGATTTCCCCTGAACCTGTGCCGGCATTATACTCGGCGGTTTTCACGCATGATAAATCGTAGGATGACTGGTGATTTAAACCAAGCGTATGTCCAATTTCGTGAGCTGTTGCTTCAGCAACGTATTTTGTTTTATAATTTAAAAGTGCAGTAAATACAAAGCAGGGTGTGTTGTCACCCCAGGTAAATGAATTGATATAAGAAACGCCACCTGCAGAACCATACCAGCTTGACGAAACGGTTAAAATGACACGCATCCTTTTGTTGGCAGGCGCAGACCAGTATTTTGTTGAATCTGTAGTGATATTAATATTGAAAGGACGATAATCTTCAGATACCCTGTTGAAAATTTCTGTGATCTGATCGTTAGTCATATTTGATGCACCAAGTGTAAGCGGACCATTGTAATTCCAACTGGTGCCATCTACATATTGTCCATCAAAATCTAAAAAAATAGTAGCGGTTGCTGAAGGGAAGCTGTTATAAATTGGTGTTTGTGCTCTTGCAAATATTGTAAGACAAACAGCTAAAAAAGTTATTAAGGATTTGGATACGGTTTTCATGTCTGTCGGATTTGGTAGGATAGGATAACGAAAAGAAAACTATTCGCTGATTATATCATTATAATTCTTTTTTTGAAAATAATATTGGTTATTGATTTTTACAATGTCCAAAGCATCACTATTGTTCCGGCTTAAAATTCTTCCGCGGTAAGTAATGGATTCGTCCTGGCCAACGACTCTTGTGAAAGTAAACACGGCACCGGGTCTGCTGGTGCACCTGATTACAACCGTGGTTACAGGCGAATAAGCTGTAGCTTCTGATTTTGAGACTACAACTCCTTTCAAAATAAAATCTTCCGATAGCTGTTGTTTTATGCTTTCTCCCCTGGATAAAGTAAAAAGATTTTGAAGAGAAGAAATATTCAAACTCATTCTATCTGGTAGATCGGAAAAAAGTTGCGGCTTGTTATAATTCCCTTCGTTGAGCGGAATGTTTTCCTGCGATGATGAGTTGAGATAGCATAACGCCAATAAAACGCCAATGGCGATGGATTTCAGCTTTTTCATGGATGATGGTTTTAAGTTATTTCTAACTTCTGATTTGGATGTAGTGCAAATTTGTAAAAAACAATTTCAGTTCAAAGTATTAAAAAGGAAAGTTTTAAAAATTAAGTGATAACTCTCAAGAACAGTCGTAAACTTTCTATCGTATTAATACTGTCCTGTACTTAACATTACAAGTGTGCAGGCAATCACAGGCTGAATATTATTTGCTTTTGCTTTTTCAATCAATTCATCATTTTCAGTGCCCGGATTAAAAATGATTCTCTTTGGATGGAGGTTTAAAATATAATCGTAGTGCTCAACCTGGTTTTTGGGATTCAGATAAAGAGTAACGGTGTCAATATCATTTTCCTTTAATTGCTCTTTACTGATATTAACATCCGAAACCTGCCCCGTTCTTCTTCCAATGGCAACAACCGGGTGCTGATGTGCACGAAGCTTTTGTACAGCGAGGTAACTATATCGTGCAGGATTCGGAGATGCACCAAGGACCAGGGTCTTTTTCTTTTCCGCCATAGCCATTCTTTAGGGATAAAATTACAAAGCGTATGCCCTAAAATGGTTTCCCGCGTGTCATTTTAATTAAAGGCCTGGATAAAAAAGGAAAGGTTTTAAATGTTTGAACAAAAAAATCGCTCAACCGGTCACTTCCAAAAAAACGCTGAATCATTCTACCGGTGCGAAGGCGTTGTGCAAAATGACGATTCCATTGTCTTTTGTATTGATCCTCGGTTTTTTCCCTGGATATTTTTCCTGTTAAAAATTGATCAATGAGTTGTGAAGCAATTTTGCTTGTTTGAAATGCTATGCTCATTCCATTGCCACATAACGGAGTGATCATTCCGGCAGAATCACCAATCATGATCATGTGATTTTCTACCTGTGTCTTCTTATTGAAATTAACCTGGGAAATGCTTACTGGAAATGAATGGCAAATTTCACTGGTTGAGAAAATTTTTTCTAAATACGGATTCCTGCTCAAAACTATCTTCTGCAATTGCTGGATATTATTATCGCAGGCTTTCAAATTTTCAGCCTTGGTCATGTAGCATAAACAAAACTTATCTTCCTCAATTTTTGAAATGCCGCAATATCCATTTTCGAAATTGTGCAGACCAATTACATTTTCTTTCCAATCGGTTCTGATGTGATATTTTATTGCAACATAATTATCTAACCGTTTGTCGGTTGATTTCAAAAATTGACGATGGAGTTTGACATCAAGATTGCTTTTCTTACCATATGCGGCACAGCAAATCTTTGCATTGATTTGTTTTGACCTGAACCGGATCGTAAAACTGCCATCAAAATAAATATCATCAACCTTCGTTTCTTCCAAAAGATGGACATTATTTGCTCTTGCGATTTGCGATAAATGATAATCGAGCTTATACCTGCTGATTCCAAATCCGCCCAATGACAATTTGGTTTTAAATGATTTTCCATTGGGTGCACTCAGAAATAAGGTATCAATGATTGGAAGATTCATTTCTTCCAAAGGCAGTCCGAGTTGTTTCAAAAAATTCCAGCTTTCAAGGCTAATGTATTCGCCACAAACTTTATGAAGCGGATATTTTTCTTTTTCGAAGACAACTACTGAATGCCCTGCTTTTCTTAATTGTATTGCAGCAGAAAGTCCGGCGAGTCCCCCGCCAATAATGGCAACATCATATTCATTATTGATTTGCATTCGAGCAAGTAATTAACCAGCGAAAGGCCCACCGCCATTGACAGTTAAAATTAGCAATACCGGCTTTGCTGAGAATAAAATTCCACTCCTTTCTTTTAAAACCTCGCTTCACAGAAAGCGGCGCGTCATTTTTTACAAGATAGCTTCTGGAAAAAAGCTTTGTCAGAATTTTTATAGAATGATAAGCCAATGGGTGCCGATGAAGATCGTTTATAAAAAAACCCAATTGACTGTTTTGTTTCATCCATTTCATCATAAAAATTAATTCTTCCTCAATAAAGTGGTGACAGAACAAGGAAGAGAAGATAATATCAGGCTTATTTTGAAAGCTGACTTCTTTATAATCCGAATGGATGAATTCAATTCCCGAATTTCTTTTTTGTTCTTTCGCATAAGCTATGCAATCATAATTGATGTCAATTCCTTCCAGGCTTACATCAAAATGTACATGTTGTGCCCATTGCTTTATTGCTCTTAGATTGTCTCCACCACCACAGCCAATTTCAACAATCTTCAACTTTGAATTGAATGCCATTTGATTTTTAATCAAAGCAACAACGCCATCCAGCGTAATTTCATGACCGCCCAGTTTGCGATTGATAAAATCAAGTTCCTGCATATTCCTTTTTATATCTTCAAAAGGAATATCAGGTCTGTCGAGCAGTTCGCTTTGATACGATCGTTTTTTAAATGATGGCATTAATAATGAGCGGTAAAAGTTTCAACAGTTAATCCGGGGCCAAATGCAGCACCGAATAATTTTTTAATAGTTTTCTTCTCATGCAACATTTCTTTGAGCACGAATAAAACACTTGCTGAAGATAAATTTCCAAATTGATTCAATACTTTGTAAGACGCATTGAGCTGGCCGTTTGTAAAATGCAGACTTTTATGAATCGCTTCCAAAACTCTTTTGCCTCCAGGATGAATGCACCAATGGGAAACCTCTTTTTTTGAAAGGTTTTCTTTTTCAAGTGCTTTGTCAACTATGAAATCAAAATCTTCTTCAATTAAATCCGGCACATAGCCACTTAAGGTCATGATAAAGCCGTTGGAAGAAAGTTCCCAGGCCATATCTCTCTTTCCTTTTTGAATTACCTCGCTGTAAAAATTATCGATGTGCAATCCTTCGCATTTATGGTCGTCCGGGGTAATCAAAACGGCAGCAGATCCATCGGCAAATAACAAAGATGCCATGATGTTATCCAATGTAGCTTCTCTTTGAAAATGAAGTGTGCATAGTTCGGTGCAAACAACTAAAACTTGAGCATTTTCATCCGACTTGCAAATGGCATCTGCAATTTTTAACGCATGAATTGCTGCATAACAGCCCATGAAATTGACAGATGTTCTGAAAATATTTTTTTGAAGATCCATCAACTCCATCACCTGTAAATCCAGGCCAGGCGCACTCATGCCTGTGCAACTTACAGTGATGAGATGCGTAATTTTTTTTGAATCATGACCGTGATGCAAACAATTCCGGATTGCATCAACCGATAAAAGCGGCGCTTGTTTATTATAAACAGCCATCCTTTGTTCTAGCGACGGAAAAGGTTCAAGGCTCTCCGACTGCGGGTAAAACTTCCAGTCTTCAATAGCCCGGCTATAATCAGCAATTACAGAGTAACGTTGTTTGATTCCACTTTGCTGGTACAAAAAACGAAGCTTTCTTTTATCCGCTTCGCTTGTTGAATACACCAGTTGCATGAAATTTAAAATGTCCATTTGCTGGTGACAATGAGCCGGAACTGCAGTGCCTATAGAAATTATTTTACTCAATGACTGGCAATTAAAATCGTGACAAAAAAAACGGTGGTGCAAAAGGTCGAAATAAAGTTCATGAGCAAGCTGTTTTTGAAACTGGCAGCTTCTCTATTTTTAAAAACCTTCAACATCCAATACAAAAAAAATAATACCACCGGCAACATAATCAACAAATACCAGTTGAAATAGTTCAGGTGTTTCAATTGTTTAAAACGCAGATACAATAAAAAGGTTGCTGATAAAAAAAGCAACATGCTAAAAACAAACGTCAGGTTTTTTCCCAGCAGACAACTGATAGTGATCACTCCATCCTTCTTGTCTTCTTCATGCTGATAAATCTGGGTAAGCGGATATAATGCGCCAATGAGCAGGCTTGAAATGATGCAGGGAAGCAATGGAACAGCTAAAGTTTGTTGCATATGAACCGCATGATAAGTAATAAAAAAAATAATGGCTCCCTGGAAAATAAAAACAGTCAAAAAGCCAATGACAGGATATTGTTTTAAACGGATTCTTCTGTAGCTGTAAGCCCTTGAAGCAAGAATGTAGAGCAAACTACCCAATGCAAAAAAAGGACTGATCAGCGATGAAAGCACGACTGCGATAATATCCATCACAACTGTTGTATAAAACAACTGCTTGGTGGGTTGCAATGGATTTTTTAATCCGCCGATTGGTGTTTCGTCCTTATCCATGTAGGAGTTGTAACCATTGCTTGCCGGATAAATAAGCAAATGCAAAATGAAAAAAACGCTAATGGCTCTTGTCCAATTGATGTTTTGTACCTGGCTCAATGCAAACAGATAAACAGGCAACAGAAACAATGAAAAATGGAAACGCAGGAGTTGTATGGTTGATTTTCGGATCACTGTTATTACAATTAAAGTTATCGACTTAGTTGCACTGAAAAGCGATGAATTGTACAAAATGCAGTAACATAATTCTTTTTATATTGCTGGTATGAAAACGCTTTTCAGTTTTTTGCTCTCTTTCTTTTTTCTTGTTTCATTTTCTCAAACCAGGGCTTTTCGTTTTGCTTTTGTTAGCGATACGCATATTGGTTCACCGGACGGGAAGGCAGAAGAGGATTTGCGCCGCACCGTTGCCGACATTAATTCAATGCACGATATTGCATTCGTTGTCCTGACAGGCGACATTACCGAATTGGGAACGAATGAACAAATTGAACTGGCGAAACAAATTCTTGATAGTCTGAAAGTCCCTTATCACATCATTCCGGGGAATCATGATACGGGCTGGAGTGAAAGCGGGGGATTGACTTTTACAAAAGTTTTTGGTTCGGATAAATTTTCCTTCCAGTATGATGGAGTAAATTTTCTTGCATGCGCATCCGGGCCTTATGTCCGAATGAGTGATGGACACGTGCCAAGAGATGCAGTGAATTGGCTCCAATCGCAATTGAAAAAAATAAAAAATGATGAGCCCATTATTTTTTTAAATCACTATCCGCTCGATAATGGTTTGGACAATTGGTACGAGGTGATTGATCTTCTTAAAACGAAAAATACCATTCTTGCTTTGTGCGGACACGGACACACAAACCGGCCTGTACAGGCAGAAGATATTCCATCGGTGATGGGACGTTCAAACCTTCGCGCAAAGGAAAATGAAGGGGGATATAACCTGGTCGACCTACGGAAAGATTCGATCATTTTCACTGTGCGAAAACCATTGTCAAAAACGGAAAAGCAGTGGACGGCGGTGAAAAATGAAAGACACCATTACGATCTTTCAAAAAAGTTTTCCCGACCTGATTTTTCTATTAATGATAAATACAGCAATGTAAAACCTGTCTGGACCTATCAGTCTTCGGCTAATGTTATTTCAACGCCCGTAGTTGTGAATGATGATGAAGTTGTTTTCGGAAATCAAAATGGAACAATCGAATCGCTTGATCTTTCAACGGGGAAAAGAAAATGGAGTTATCAAACCGGCGGGCCGGTATTTTCTTCACCAGCAGAAATGAATGGCGACATTGCTGTTGGCTCTGCCGATGGAAACATTTATTGCCTCACCGATAAAGGAAGACTAAGATGGAAGTTCAAAACGAATGCATCAGTTTTAGGTTCGCCCTTAATTGAAAGCGGAATTGTTTATATCGGTGGAAGCGATCATCATTTCAGGGCAATTGATATTGAAACTGGTCAATTGATTTTTGAGTATGACAGCTTGCAAGGACCTGTAATGAGCAAGCCAGTTATTTACAGCAATGTTCTTTTGTTCGGCGCCTGGGATAAATATTTATATGCGTATGATCTTAATAAAAGAGAAATTAAATGGAAATGGAGCAATGGTTCTTCCATTATCAATTATTCACCCGCCGCTTGCATTCCGGTTGTGAAAGACGATGTGGTTTACATCGTTGCCCCCGACCGTTATTTATCTGCAATTGATATCAACACCGGGAAAACTTTATGGCGAACCAATGAAGCAACCGTTAGAGAAAGCATTGGCATTTCGGGGGATGGAAAACTGGTTTACGGAAAAACCATGCAGGACACTGTCGTTGCATTTTACACCAACTACCAAAAACCTGAGCTTGCCTGGAAAATAAATGTGGGTTATGGATACGAGCATTCGCCTTCGATGCTCATCGAAAAAAAAGGAAACCTTTATTTCGGGACAAGAAACGGCGTGGTGTATTGCATCAGTCCTTCCACACAAAAAATACAGTGGGCTTATAAAATAGATAATTCCATGGTGAACACTGTGAATGTGCTTGATAAAAAGCAACTCATTGCATCCACCATGGATGGGAAAATATGCCTGCTGAAGGAGCAATGATTACCTTCGGCCTACAAGCCAGAGGATCACCCCCACAACGAGTACAACTAATAAAATGCCAACCCAGATACCGGCTTTGAAAATGCCACCAACAACGCGGCAGCTTTCCAAGCTCATAACCAATGCCATTGCAAAAAGTCCAAATAATGAATACTGTTTCATGAGTTCGTCGTTTTGTGGAATAATGCAAAAGCTTTGCCGAGTGTGATTAAAACGGAAGCCTTACTTTGGTCACCGGTGATATACCCTTTGCGGTTATGAAAGAATTTCTTCTCTTTTAGTTCCAATTCAACTAATATGCCTTTCAAAACTCTCGAAAGTGCTGTGTATCGTGTGGAAGCCATTGCCATAAATATTGAGGTCAACCGTACGGCTATTGCAGCCAATTACACCTTGTTGGCTTGCCTGGCAGCTGTAGCGCTTAATGAACTATGTGCCCAAAACCGCCGGGAAATTCTTCGAACCTGACAGCTTGATCAAAGCAGGAGCAATCAAGGATCGACGGCATGAAAAATACCGGCAACGCGCAAATGAGTAGTAAAATGCTCAAAGAAACCAGGGTTAGTGCAGGATAAAAGTTTCTGAAAGTGGCAATGGAAAGATTGAACGCACCGGCAGGAGTTTATGGCCGGATTGTAAAAGGTTCACGCACCATTGCCGACATCGCAGCAAGCGAAGACATAAAACTGGAACGCCTTGCCTAAACCATTCAATACAGCAGTTTGGACAGCGGAGGCGGGCGCAATAAAGCTGGCATTAGATTTTATTGCTGTTCAGTATCATCTTCCTCAACATGCAAAAATCAATTTTATACATTGCTTCTACACTGGATGAAGTCTACGAATGTGCTTATTCAATTTTGAAATACCTGGCCGTTTATAATTTAAAACCGCCTGCAGAACATTCGTTGATTATTTACACAAATTACCCGGAGCTATTGGAAGCTTACGGAAGTTTTTTTAATCATTTTGAATTGAGGCCGATTGAACAAAGCAAGGGCGAGGAATCGATTGTTTCTGAATTCAAAAAAGAAACAGGAGAAAATTATTTATATCTCCATTCACATACATATCCTGTAACAAGAATTGATGCCGATAAAAGCATTGAGTGTTATAAAAACTTAAAAGAGTTTACTGTTTTACTAAAAGATTTTTTTGGACGATACCAGGAAGAAAGCATCCCCAACCAGGTGAAACTGATTCATAACATCGACGCCAAAACGATCGAGGACCAAAAAAGAGAATTTGAAAAACTGCCACTTGCTTCAAAATGGTATAAAAAACTGACCGGCAAAGGCTGGAATATTTCCAACTACCAGGTAAGGATTTGATTCTGCAACTCCACTTCATTTTCATTTAGCAATTCAAACTATTTTAAATAGTAACTTGTATTTTATTTCTGTCGCAAAATGAAAATTCTAGTACAATATTTAAGGCCTCATCGTTTTTTAGTAACACTGGTTTTATTCCTTGCTGCCATGAACATGGGATTTTCTTTAGTGGATCCGATTTTGTTTGGTAAGCTGATTAATCTGGCCAATTCACACCAGGGAATTACAAAACCCGCTTCTCACAATTTTGACTGGGATCGCTTCTTCAATTCGTTTTCGTGGAAAGCGCCTGGAGTATGGCTAGTTTTGATCTTTTCGATCTCCGTTGCTATGGTAAGTCGCATCGCAAAAAACTTCCAGGATTATTTTTTAAATGTGGTCATTCAAAAGTTCGGAGCCAAAGTTTTTACAGATGGTTTGCAACATGCGATGAAACTTCCTTACCAGGAATTTGAAGACCAGCGAAGCGGTGAAACGCTTTCTATCCTAACTAAAGTAAGAGCTGACGTAGAAAAATTTATGACCAGCTTCATCAACATTCTTTTCGGAGTGGTTGTTGGAATTTTATTTGTGTTCATTTACGCTGCGATTTTTATCAACTGGAGAGTACCGGTGGCTTATCTCGTTGGAATATTGCTGCTCACTGTAATCACAAACAGGCTCAGTAAAAAAATTAAATCCATTCAAAAAAATATTGTTGGTGAGACAACCGCCCTGGCAGGTTCAACAACAGAATCACTCAGAAATATTGAATTGGTAAAAAGTCTTGGCTTAACGCAACAAGAAGTAGCACGGCTAAATAAGAACACGTACAAAATTTTGGGATTGGAATTAACTAAAGTAAAACGCATTCGCAGCATTAGTTTTATCCAGGGAACATTTGTCAATACGCTCCGCCAGGTAATTCTTTTTATTTTGATGTGGCTTATTTTCAGGGGAACGATGGATGCAGGCCAGTTAGTGACCATGCAAATTTTTTCCTTCTTTGTGTTTGGTCCTTTGCAGGAAATTGGAAATATTCTTCTTTCTTACCGCGAAGCGGAAGCATCATTGAATAATTTTGATATGCTGATGAAGAAAGAACCTGAAAAAGATCCCGCGAATCCAAAGCCCTTAGGTGATATTCAAACGCTGATGTTTCAAAATGTGGTTTTCAAACATCAAACGGCGGCACATCCTGCCATTAATAATATCAGCTTCAATGCAGGTGTTGGCGAAACCATTGCTTTTGTTGGTCCAAGCGGGAGCGGTAAATCCACTTTAATGAAATTGTTAGTAGGGCTGTATCGTCCGAAAGAAGGAAAGATTTTATACAATGGGTTGGATGAAACCAAACTTCGCTTTGATGACCTGCGCAATCAAATTGGTTTTGTAACGCAGGATACAAATTTGTTCAGCGGAACGATAAGGGAGAACCTCACATTTGTAAATCCAACGGCTTCTGAAGAAGAAATTATGGATGCATTAAACAAAGCAGCTTGTCAAAATTTGTTGGCCCGTGCGGACAGGGGCCTGGAAACAATGATTGGTGAGGGTGGATTGAAATTGTCCGGTGGAGAAAAACAAAGAATTTCAATTGCAAGGGCATTGCTTCGAAAACCAAAGCTATTGTTGTTTGATGAAGCAACATCAGCATTGGATTCAATTACTGAAGAAGAAATTACAGATACGATTCGTGATATATCTAGCCAGGGAAATCAAATCACTATTTTAATCGCCCACAGGCTGTCTACTATCATGCATGCTGATAGAATTTATGTGCTGGAAAAAGGAGTGGTTGTTGAAACCGGCACACACGAGTCCCTGCTTGCAGAAAAAGGTTTGTACTATGCAATGTGGCGTCAGCAAATTGGCGAAAGGAAAAATCCTGTTGCGATGAGTACAACGGCGAAGGTTACGGCGTGACAATACCGCGGCGATCGCTGCGTTTTATAATTGCTTTAAAAAAGCCCTGTTTAGTTTAAAAACGAAACTCGCAAACTGCTCAATAGTATTATTGACCGTACAAAGAGTGGGGGCAGCGACCTGCTATACTAGCAATGCAGATTGTGGGGGCGCCTTTATTGAATATTCTCAATAATCCCTGCAATTCCCTGTCCTCCGCCGACGCAAGCAGTAACCATTGAATATTTTTTATTCAAACGCTTTGCATCATTCAAAGTTTGAATGGTAAGTTTTGCTCCGGTGCAACCTAAAGGATGTCCCAGGGCGATTGCGCCACCGTTTATATTTACAATCTCGGGATTCAATCCAACTTCCCTGATTACAGCAATCGATTGCGATGCAAATGCTTCATTTAATTCAACCAGGTCAACCTGGTTCAAATTCATGTTCGCTTGCTTCAATACTTTCGGAATCGCTGCCACAGGTCCGATTCCCATAATTCTTGGATGAACACCTGCTGAGGCACAGGCAATCAATTTTCCGATTGGTTTGATGCCCAACTGATTTACTAATCGCTCGCTCATCACGATGACGAATGCTGCACCATCACTTGTTTGAGAAGAATTACCAGCAGTAACAGATCCACCGGCTGCAAAAACAGGTTTCAGTTTTGCCAGTGCTTCCATCGATGTATCGGCGCGAGGGCCTTCGTCAGTATCCACAACATAATTTCTTTTTTGCTTCCTGCCTTTTTCATCTAAGTAAACTTCTTCAACATTCATTGGCAGAATTCCGTTTTTGAAATATCCATTGGCAATTGCATTCAATGCTTTTTTGTGGGAGTTGTAAGAAAATTCATCCTGCTGTTCCCGGCTCACTTTATATTCTTTTGCAACTGCTTCGGCAGTTAGGCCCATGCTCAAATAATAATCGGGTTCGTCTTTGGCAATTGAATAAGAAGGAACCGTCTTCCATCCTGCAGTCGGGACAAGGCTCATACTTTCCGTTCCCCCGGCAATGATACAATCAGCCATTCCTGTCCTGATTTTTGCAGTAGCAATGGAAATGGTTTCCAAGCCTGAAGCGCAGTAACGATTTACTGTCATTCCAGGAATGTCATAACCTATAGCTCTTGCGGCAATGATGCGTCCAACCTGCAAACCTTGTTCGGCTTCGGGAACCGCATTGCCAACAATCACATCATCAATTAAATTTTTATCTAATTGTGGAACAGCATTCAATAAACCTTTGATCAGATCAATGGCTAAGTCGTCAGGACGATAAAAACGCAAACCACCACGCTTTGCTTTTCCAACGGCTGTTCTGTATCCTGCGACAATATAAGCTTCCTGCATAATTCAAGATTGTATCTTAAAAGTACAGAAATCTCCTAATAGTTGCATCAACAACCAATTTACAAAAGCTTAAAATGATCAATCACTTGTTGAGGATACAATTTTTTGATCAGCGCATCATTTTTTTGATAGCCCAAAAACATCCATGGAGTAGAGTCATTGTCTTTGATTGCGATCATTAAACCGTTTGCCTGCACTTCGAATTTCTTGCGGAAAGGATTATAAACAATTTTCCCTTCCGGAAATCCTTGTTGCAAGGCTGAAGTCATGGAACTAATAAAATTTGAATCGCTCAGGGCGGCTGTGTTTTTAAAAGTTACGGTAACTGCCATCCAATAATCCACTCTTTTATAATTAACACTTTCAGATTTAAAATTTTCGCTGATCCTGGTGATTGCAGTACTGTCAAACTCAATTTTCATCTGCTCATTTTCAAATGAGCTTTGTAAAAATTCTTTTATCTGGTCTTTTGTGGCAATGGTAAAAAGTTTTGGATGTGTGTAGGTTATGATATCGTCAAATTTTAATTCTCTTGTAAAACGCATGTAATCATTCAATCTTCTTGAAAATGCGGTATCAGTGTTTTTTTGGGCGAATATTGCAATGGAAAAAAGGGTGGCAGAAAAGGCAAAGAAAATTTTTTTCATATCGGAGGAATAGATTTGCGTTTAAGAAGGAAACGAAGGTAATCTCGTTGCATGTATCTTCGTAAATCGCATGTATAAAATTGTCAGAAAAATTCTTTTTTTGTTCCCGGCAGAAACGGCCCATCATCTTTCGATGGATATGTTAAAGATTTTTTGTTCTGTTGGTTTCATAAGAAATATCATCGCTAAAATTTTTGCTTCCCCTTCATCATTTAGCATTCATCAATTCGGATTGAATTTTAAAAATCCTGTCGGCCTGGGCGCGGGGTTTGACAAGAACGCAAAATATCTAAGAGAACTCGAAGCACTGGGATTTGGTTTTGTTGAAATTGGAACCGTTACGCCTCGTCCCCAACCCGGAAATGAAAAACCCCGATTGTTTCGTTTACAAAAAGATAAAGCCTTAATTAACAGGATGGGTTTTAACAATGAAGGGGTCGATGTAGTTGCAAAGCGGTTAAAGGAATGGAGGAAGAAAAATTCGAAATCGAAAATTGGTAATTCGAAGCTGGTTATCGGTGGCAACATCGGCAAAAATAAAATCACTCCAAACGAAGAGGCCTGGAAGGATTATGAAATATGTTTGAGAACACTCCATCCTTTTGTCGATTTTTTTGTTGTCAATGTAAGTTCACCTAATACTCCCGGTCTTCGAGAGTTGCAGGAAAAAGAATCACTCAAAAAAATATTGACGCATTTGCAGGCAATAAACCGTTCATTCGAACTACAAAAACCAGTTCTGTTGAAGATTGCTCCTGATCTCACCTGGGAGCAAATTGACGATGTAATTGACCTGGCAAACGAAATAAATCTGGATGGCCTTGTGGCCACAAATACAAGCATTAGTCGTGATGAACTCAAGACTGAAAGCCCAAAACTCGAAACAATAGGTGCTGGGGGTCTAAGTGGAAAACCATTGCAAAGCCGTTCCACAGAGATCATAAAATACATTCATCAAAAAACAAACATACCAGTCATTGCAAGTGGCGGGATTTTTACAGCAAATGATGCGAAAGAAAAATTAAAAGCAGGCGCATCGTTGATCGAAGTATGGACTGGATTTATATACGAGGGCCCGTTTATTGTAAAGAGAATTTGTAAGGAACTATCATAAAATTTTTTGCATGGAGCATTTATTTACTTCAGAAGCTATCATCAGTTTTATCATTCTTGTCATTCTTGAAGTAGTGCTTGGAATTGACAATGTGATTTTTGTAAGCATCATTATCAATCGGCTTCATGAAAGCAATAAAAAGAAAGCTCGTACCGCCTGGATGATTTCAGGAATTATTATTCGTAGCATTTTATTATTAGCGCTAAGCTGGTTGCTGGCACAAAAAGGCAAACCAGTTTTTACTGTTTTTGAAAAAGGATTTGACCTGGCAAGTATTGTGATGTTGGCGGGAGGTTTGTTTTTGATTTATAAGTCGGTGAAAGAAATTCACGGAAAGCTGGAAGGCGAGGAGCCCGGTGCTTATGCGGGGCAATCTGCGCATCTTTCTTTAGGAAAAGGGATATTTCAAATTATGCTGATCGATACTGTATTTTCTTTTGACAGCGTAATCACCGCAGGTGGAACTGCAAAACATGTTGAGATAATGATTGCTGCTGTTGTTATTGCAATGATCGTGATGTTTTTATTCAGTCCGAAAATTTCGTTCTTCATTCATAAGCATCCAACATTAAAAATGCTGGCTCTTTCTTTTTTGGTGATGATTGGATTGAGCTTGGTAATTGAAGGCTGGGATTCTGAAAAAGCAGAAGATCTTCATTTGAAAAACTACATTTATTTCGGAATGGCTTTCTCTTTCATTGTTGAACTGCTCAACATCACTATGCGCAAAAAACAAAAGGCACCAGTTGAACTCCGGGAAGCACATTATAAAGAAGAACAAGAATTTGACTCGGATTCAGCTCACTAATGTGTGCAAAGAATAACGGCTGCGGCAATGCCTGCAGTTTCTGTTCTCAATCTTGTTTGTCCCAACGAAACAGGCTGAAATCTATTTTCTATTGCCAGGCTAATTTCATCATGTGTAAAATCGCCTTCAGGCCCAACGAGGATGAGTTGACTGGTTGATTTGCCAGTTTGTTGATTGGCTAATTCGCTTTTATTAGCCTGTTGGCAATGAGCAATAAATTTTTTTTCAAATGAAAGATGAATGGCTTTTTCAAATTCGGTTGGTTCATGCAGAACAGCCAGCCGGCATTGTTGGGATTGTAACATAGCGCTGATCAGAATATTTTGCATTCGATCAAAACGAAATTTTTCTTTTTCAGTTCTTGCGCAGATCAAAGGAATAATTTCATTTACGCCAAGTTCGGCTGCCTTTTCTAAAAACCATTCAAACCGGGAAGAATTTTTTATCAATGAAATTCCAATCGCAACTTTGCTTTTTCTTTCTTCTTCCGTTTGAATTGAAGAAATTTGAACCACACATTTTTTTCGGTTGTCATCAAATATTGTTGCCATTGCTTTTTTGCCTTTTCCATCGGTCAACAAAACCTCTTCACCATTTTTCATGCGCAGTACATTCACAACATGCTTCGATGTGTCTTCGTTTAAAACAATTTTGCTTTCATCTAAATTTTCAACAAAAAAGAAAGGCAAACTCATAGTGCGAAGAAATAAAAAAGCTCTGAACAAACAGAGCTTTGGTTTATCACAAAAGTTAGTAAGTGCTAAAATGGATCTTCATCGTCAGGTAAATCATTCATTTTGCTGCTTGTCTGAATGAACATTCTTGCGCCGCTACCATCGTTGCCGGCAACAGGTTTAAAGTTTGAAGGTAAACCGGAACCAAAATCATTACCGCCGCCATCTTCAATAAATTTTTGAATATGCAGCAATGCTCTTAACTTGATTGTTTCCAAAGAACCATTCCTGTGCTTTGCAATTCGTACATGCGTTTCGCCACGATTGCTGTCGCCCATTTCGTCCTGGGTAATGTCATAATATTCCGGACGATAAAGGAACATAACCATATCGGCATCCTGCTCAATCGCACCCGATTCACGAAGGTCACTCAACTGGGGCATCTTGTTTCCTTCTTTACGTTTTTCCACTTCACGGCTTAACTGCGAAAGTGCAATGATAGGCACCTGTAATTCTTTCGCTAATCCTTTCAACGACCTGGAAATATTTGAAATTTCCTGCTCACGGTTGGAGTTTCTGTTTTCTCCCGTTCCACTCATCAATTGCAAATAATCAATGATGATCAAACCAATGTTGTTGGCATTTTTCAAACGGCGGCATTTGGCGCGCAATTCAAAAATGTTCAGCGCAGGAGTATCATCAATAAAAATGGGAGCTTGTGCTAAACGCTGAATTCCTCTTGCATACAATTGCTTCATCTCGTGTTCTTCCATCTTACCGCGGGAAATTTTCTCAAGCCATATTTCACTTTCTGCAGAAAGAATACGTTGTACCAATTGTCCTGCACTCATCTCCAGGGAAAACAAAGCAACAGGAGTTGACTTGGTTGGATGCAGTGCAGCATTGCGGGCAAGGTTCAACGCAAACGCTGTTTTACCAACTGCTGGACGAGCAGCCAAAATGATCAAATCAGTACTTTGCCAGCCATAAGTCACCCGGTCCAAACCAGGGAAACCACTGGGCACACCGGTGATGTCTTCGTTTTTATGACGCAAATCCTCGATGCGCTGAATCGTTTTGACCAACACTGAATCTATGGTTTCATAATTATTGCGCAGGTGTGTTGAGGTCACCTCATAAATTTTGCTCTCTGCCTGGTCAAGCAAATCAAAAACATCCGTACTGTCTTCATAGGCATCGGAAATAATTTCTCCACTGATGCGGATGAGTTCACGTTGAATAAATTTTTGAAGGACAATTCTTGAGTGAGCTTCAATATTTGCGGAAGAAACAACCGAATTAGTAAGTTTTGTTACATAGTAGGGTCCGCCAACCATATCCAGTTCTTCACGGCTGCGCAGTTCTTCGACAACCGTCAAAATATCGATCGGCTGGCTTTTGTTCGCCAGGCCTTGCATTGCACGGAAAATACGTTGATGTGCATCAACATAGAAACATTCCGGCTTTAAAATTTCAATAACTGCATCGAAAGCACCTTTCTCCAGCATGATGGCGCCAAGCACAGCTTCCTCAAGCTCCTTGGCCTGCGGCGGTACTTTGCCATAGATCATAGTGCTGAGATCAGGCGAGGTTTTTCTGCGGTTTTTCTTATCTCTGTTCAGGTTAGTAAGATCCATACAATAGTCGTCAAATAAGGTTAAACATTGATTTTTTCGATCAATGACCTATGGGGCTTTCAGTTAGTCTTGGTATTAATTTATGATTAAGAAAATGTTTTCTAATTGTTATCCCAGTAAGTCAGTTGGCGAATATATGCGAGGATAAAATTTGCAAAACCAATTTTCGGTAGAATATTTTAATTCACTGCTTATTCTGTTTCTTTTCACCAGTTCCGTACAGTTATCCACAGCATGCGTTGTTCTATACACAAATTTGAACTTATTTTCCCAAACTCAAGGCAGTAATTCACATGAATCGTTCAAAAAAAAACTCTCCTATTTTTTTGGTCAGTTTCCTTCACCACCAATATGGGCTTTCAGGGGATTTTCCACAAAACACAATCAGATAAAATCATCTCTAATGTACTCATATCAGGCTTTTGACAAAAATGCTGAGCCATGAATAATTTTTAAAATCCTTCAATGGTGCGGCTTTCAACTGGATCGCACAATCGGTTTTAATGGTGTGATTTCTTTGTAGTGCTTATTCCTTCTGCGTTTTGAAAAATGATTATGTAGTCATCACCACTACTAAGATCATCTTTTGTTGTGCCGCTCACTTGCGTCCCCGGTACCCCTATTCAGCAATGGTGCAGACCAGAAAGTGGGAGCGGCATGTAGTTGGCGATTTTTTGTTTGCCAGGAATTTGCAGAATCTCTAAGGCGGTAAGTTTTGGAAATAAAATATGATCAAAAAATATTAAAGACTTATAAAATGCTCAAATGAATCTGCGGAACGTGTGGCCCAACAACCGCCAAATAGTTAAAAAGCAGCGTAGTTCAAAAACAATTTCGCTATTACTATTGTTTCCAATAATCAATAATCAAACTCTCTTCTCTGCATATTCCACCGAATTCCAAAATAAACGACAGAAGTATTTTTTGCAGGAGCAATGGCAGTTGCACTTTCTTTTCTGAAAACACCGTTTAGCTCAATGAAGAAATTGGGTTTCCACTCATAAGAGACCAAAAAGGAAGAATAAGCTGTTTTGCTGCGAATTCCGGAACCAATATCGTATCCATAATCGCCATTACGATAGGATGGCAAACTCGGAAGAAAAATATTGCCTCCATAAGTTAAGCTGCCTGTATCTTTTCCTTGCATGTAATAGATCAATTTGGCTACGATCATCCACCTGTCGAATGGCTGATACCTGGCCACACCAATCAACTCCTGGAAATTTGCTCCCAAAGGATGAGCCAGCGGCTGATTATAATGCGTGTAATTGGAAACAGAATCACTGTGAGAATAGGTGAATGGTCGAACTCGATTACTCTCAATCTGGAGATCCAGGTTTTTGATATTAAATGCATCGATATATTTTGCCCCGAGCTGCCAGGCATATTTATTTCCCCAAAAGCCACGGTTTTTTTTGATTTCAGCAAATACAAATTCATCCAGCAACAATTGTCCATAAACCTGGAATTTATGCGCCACGTTTGCCTTTGCATCAAAACCTACCAATGCATTGTCAGGACTCCCGTTTTGTAATTCAATAGAACGGTAAAAAATGACAGGATTTAAATAACCGAATTCAAAATGATTAGCTCTCCCGAAGACAATGGCTTCAAAAGCCCCCACATTTAGCCATTTTGTTATAGCAAGATCAAGATGATGCATCACTGCATATTTCTTGGGCCACAAAGTATCGGGTTGCAAATGTTGGGCTGAATTCAACTCCATGAAGAGATTTTCATAATTGAATTTCCAAACACGGGTGTTGAGTTTTAAAAAAAGATAGGGACTCGAATTATCACTTAAAAACAAACTGCGATAACCATTGCCGATAAAATTTTTATCGTAGCCAAACTGCACATCAATAAATTTTGTTGCATTGAAAGTGATGGAACCTCTTCCATCAAAATAGTCGTATCCTGTTGTTTTAAATGGTTTATAAAAACCTTCGCCAGGAACAAAGTGATGCTCAATTGAAAGTTGCTGAACATACAAAGGGTCTCTTTCCTGGTTGTCAGTTATATAGGCATCAAACGAAATTTTATGAGCCAGCTGGCCGCGTAAAGAAACACCTCTTCCATTAAAAAAAAGGCGTTCGCTATAGTTGCTTTCTTTGCCGAGATAAAACTGGAAAACCGGATTCAAAATAAAACTGAAATCCTTTGTATAAACCTCGTAAAAATGAGCAGGTGATTTATAAAAGCTTTTGAGAAAGCTTTTTTTGCTGGTGAACTTCTGTGTGCTCCATTCAGGATTGTTTATCAATGCAATGTTGTAATTGTATTGATCCACTTTCGTTAAAGAACTGGTGTCAAATTGAGCTAAATGACCGATATATTCTTTCCTGCTAAAGGGTTTTATTTTTGAGAAATTAAGAATGGAATCGGTTTGCGCTTTTATTTCTAATCTTTCTAATAAAAAATTCTCTCTTGCGCCTTCCGGTAAATAGGTGGTTTGAGAAAAAGCAGCAAATGGTGTCAGTAAAAAAATTAGTCTTACAAGGGTTTGTTTAAATTGCATGCAGACTGGCTTTAGTTTTTCAAATTATGCAAAAATACCTGATAAAGAATATCAACATCGTTAACGAAGAAACTATTAAAACTGTGGATGTTTTAATTGCAAACGAACGAATCCAAAAAATTCAACCACAGATTAGCGGTATTGATTCGAATTACATTGAAATTAATGGTGAAGGAAAATATTTGTTGCCCGGTTGTATTGATGACCAGGTGCATTTTCGTGAACCTGGCCTGACACACAAGGCAACCATTTATACCGAATCGAAGGCTGCAGTTGCCGGGGGGGTCACTTCTTTTATGGAAATGCCAAACACACAACCGCCGGTATTCACACAGGAACTATTGGAGCAAAAGTATGCCATCGCTTCAAGAAATGCTTTGGCTAATTATTCATTCTTCATGGGCACTTCAAACGATAATTTGGATGAGGTGCTGAAAACAAATGAAAAGAAAAATGAAGTCTGTGGGGTAAAAATTTTCATGGGATCTTCCACCGGGAATTTATTGGTTGATAATTACCTCACTCTTGATAAAATTTTTGCAGGAAGCGAATTGTTGATTGCTACACATTGCGAAGACGAGCAAATGATCAGGGAAAATTACCAGCAACTCAAGTCAGTAAAACCTGTGCTGGAACCCTCCGATCATCCCATCATTCGCAATGCAGAAGAATGTTTTGAATCTTCTTTCAAAGCTGTTCAATTGGCAAAGAAACACAACACCCGCTTGCATATTTTACACATCAGCACGGAAAAGGAACTGCAGTTGTTCAGCAATCTTCTACCGCTGAAAGAAAAAAGAATCACTTCGGAAGTTTGTGTTCACCATTTGCATTTCACTTCTGATGATTATGCAAGACTGGGAAATTTAATTAAATGCAATCCCGCCATCAAAGCGCCGCACAACCGGGAAGCGTTATGGAAGGCCCTGCTGGACGACCGTTTGGATGTGATTGCCACAGACCATGCGCCGCATACTTTGGAGGAAAAGGCAGGACCGTACGAAAAAGCCCATGCGGGGCTTCCCCTGGTTCAGCATCCATTGCTTATGATGCTTCACTATTATAAGCAAGGCAAAATTTCTTTGGAGAAAATTGTTCGAAAGATGAGTCATGCGGTTGCCGAGTGTTTTCAAATTGAAGAAAGAGGTTTTATCCGTGAAGGATATTTTGCCGATTTGGTAATTGTTGATCTGAAGGAAAACACAACCGTGAGCAAGGAAAATATTTTGTACAAATGCGGATGGAGCCCGTTGGACGGTGAAACTTTTCATGCTGCAATCACTCATACTTTTATTAATGGAAATTTAGTTTATGGAAATGGTGCATGGAATGAATCTGTAAAGGGAAAACGTTTAACTTTCGAGAGATAAAAGCAGTTTATAGTTCATGGCTCCCAGTTCATAGATTAACCTACCATGAACCATGAACTATGAATCATGAACCAAACTATGCAGATAGACAAAATCACCTTCAACGATATTTCCATTTTTCATTCTGAAGAAGAATTTTCCATTTTCCACAAACTCAATTTCACCAAAACCGTTGGAGGAAAAGAATGGCTTCGGCGTTTTTTCACCGAACCACATCATGACCTGAAACGGATCATTGGAACACAAAACATCATCAAAACATTATTGGAACATTTGGAAGACTGGCCCACAGAAATAACAAACGGAACAGTTTTGATGATCGATAAATTCATGGATTATAATCTTGATCCTGTTCCGCAAAATCCAAATTCAGTGAACAGTTTTACGTATAAAATTCTGCACAAGCAGGATTATTCCATGATCAAATATTCAGTTAAACATCTTTCCGATTTTTATCGGGGAATAAAAAAATTATTAGAACTGCTTTCTGCAACTGAGTTGCCTGCCAATCTTGGTTTTTATATTGAACGCATCAGGGGCATTTTAAAAGAAAAACCTTTACTGCAATTAGCAAATACGAAAGCTGAAGAAAAGATTTTACCTGAGAAGAACTTGTATTACGCTTACCATTTGCGGGGGCATTATAAGTCCGACACGCTGGAACTGATTGAAATATTCAGTCGTCTTGAAGCATGGTATTCAATGGCAATGGCAGTGAAAACCTTTGATTTGAAATTTCCCCAGTTCCTCGAGCAGGATGAACCTTTTTTTGAAGTACAAGGCTTGTATCATGTTCTTTTGCCAATACCTGTATCTTATGATCTGTCCTTAAATCAAAATCAAAATTTTTTGTTTCTCACGGGTGCCAACATGGCCGGGAAAAGTACCTTGATAAAAGCAGTAGGTTCTTCCGTTTTTTTAGCGCATCTGGGAATGGGGGTTCCTGCAAAATCAATGCGATTAAGTTTGTTTGATGGATTACTGACCAATATCAATGTGTCAGACAATATCGCAAAAGGAGAGAGTTATTTTTTCAATGAAGTGCAAAGAATAAAAAACACCATTTATAAAATTAACGACGGCAAGAAATGGCTCGTTTTGATTGACGAATTATTCAAAGGCACCAATGTTCAGGACGCAATGAAATGTTCTTTAACTGTAATTAAGGGACTGATAAAAATTAAAAACTCACTTTTCATTCTTTCAACGCACCTGTATGAAGTAGGAGAAGAGTTAAAGAAATATCCCAACATCATTTTTAAATATTTTGAAACGAACGTGATGGATGACCAGCTTGAATTTTCATACCAGTTAAAAGATGGCATAAGCAACGACAGGATCGGCTATGTTATTTTGAGAAGAGAGAAAGTGGTTGAGATGCTGGAGAAACTTTAATTGCCTGAACCGGGATTTATGAGATTTTTGAGATGAACAGGAAATAAAATTGTTAGTTTCAAACCAATGAAAACCTTTTTACTGTTTTTCTTTATTGGCTTTTTTCAACTTTTGCAGGCACAAAACAATATTGATGTGCTTCATTACAAATATGAACTTGAGCTTTCCGATGCCAGCAATACTATAAAGGGCAAGGCAACGATCCAGTTTATTTCTTTAGCACAGCTTTCATCACTCGGTCTCGATCTTGTCAATTCGATGCAGACCTTAAGTGTTTCACAAGGAAACAGCAATCTTATCTTTGAAAATTCAGGTAACAAGCTGCTCATTCATTTTCCAAAAACATTGCAAAAAGGTGAACACAATGAAATTACGATTCGATACCAGGGCATTCCAAAAGATGGATTGATCATTGCAAAAAACAAGTTTGGTGACCGGACTTTTTTTGCGGACAACTGGCCCAACAGGGCGCATAATTGGATTCCGTGTGTGGATCGTCCTGATGATAAGGCTTCTTTTGAATTTATTGTGAGTGCACCTTCTCAGTATAAAATCATTTCAAACGGAATTAAAGTAGAGGAAAAAGATTTAGGCAATGGAAATGCACTAACACACTGGAAAGAAGATACGCCGCTTCCAACCAAAGTAATGGTGATTGGCGCAGCAAAATTCGCAGTGAAACAATATGAAGATAGTCCGCCAAATATTCCGGTATCTGCATGGGTTTATCAGCAAGACAGCGCCAGAGGCTTTCGTGATTTTTCAGCAGCTCCCGAAATTTTAAAATTTTTTGGCAGCTATATTGGGCCTTACCCTTACGAAAAATTGGCCAACGTAGAATCAAAAACAGTATTTGGGGGAATGGAAAATGCAAGTGCTATTTTTTACACCGAAGATTCAGTTACAGGGAGAAGCGCAATTGAAGATTTGCTTGCGCATGAAATTGCGCATCAATGGTTCGGCGATATGGCTTCGGAAAAGTCATTTGCACATTTATGGCTGAGCGAAGGTTTTGCCACTTACTTCACTGATCTTTACTGGCAGCACAAATATGGGGACGATGCATTCAAGAAAAGATTGGCAAATGAAAAAAATCAAGTAATCTTTTTTTCAAGGCTAACTAACCACCCTGTTGTTGATAGCCTTTCGGCTTATATGGATCTGCTCAATCCAAATAGTTATCAAAAAGGAGCATGGGTGCTACACATGCTTCGAAGTGAAGTTGGTGATCCTGTCTTTCATAAAATTATTCAAACCTATTATGAGCACTACAAAGGCAGTAATGCCGATACAAGAGATTTTGAAGCCATTGCAGAAAAGGTTTCAGGAAAAGATTTGAAATGGTTTTTCAACCAGTGGTTGTATCGTCCAGGAATTCCCAAATTAAAATTTACCAAACGTCTTAGTGGTAAAGGTGTTGAATTAAGGATTGATCAATTGCAAAATGACACTTATGAACTTAAACTGGTCATTGGAATTGAAACAGAAACAGCAAAAGAAAAACATTTCATTTTCCCCATAAGAGACAAAACGCAATCCGTGTTTTTGACAAAAGACAGGACAGCAAGAATCACGATCGATCCTGAAATGACATTGCTGTACGAGGAAGTAAAATAAAAATCCCGCCAACTGCGGGATCTTATATCTTCAACAGGCTCTTTCTTCACTATACCAACATGGTAACAGGGTTTTCCATGTATTTTTTAAATGTTTGAAGGAATGTAGCGCCGACCGCCCCGTCCACACTTCTATGATCACAACTCAATGTAATCTTCATCACATTTGTTACGCCAAATCCTTCTGCTTTTCTAACCACAACTTCTTTAATTCTACCCACAGCCATAATTGCACTATCAGGTGGATTAATGATTGCAGTGAATTCTTCAATATCCATCATACCTAAATTGGAAATGGTGAAAGTGTTTCCTGAAAACTCGTTTGGTTGTAATTTTTTATTTCTTGCCTTGCCTGCCAGTTCTTTTGTTTCTGAAGCGATCTGGCTCAATGTTTTTTGATCTGCAAAGCGAATGACAGGAACAATCAGTCCTTCTTCAATAGCAACGGCAACGCCAACATGAATGTGTTGATACTGACGAATAAAATCTCCCATCCATGAACTGTTTACTGCAGGATGTTTACGCAAAGCCATCGCGGCGGCTTTCACCACCATGTCATTGAAAGAAATCTTTACATCACTCACCTCATTCATTGCTGCTCTTGCCTTGATCGCATTGTCCATGTTAATTTCCATGGTGAGATAGAAATGCGGAGCACCGAATTTGCTTTCGCCCAAACGCTTGGCAATTACCTTGCGCATTTGCGAGTTGTCGATGTCTTTGTAACCTTCCTGCCCGGAAACAACGGGCTGCGCTGCCCCAGGTGGTTGGGTAGATGCAGCAGCTTGTTGTGTTGGTTTGAAATTGTCAATATCGTTTTTAGTGATTCTTCCATTGTCACCACTTCCATGCACTTGCGAAAGATCGATACCTTTTTCCTTTGCCAATTTTTTGGCAAGTGGCGAAGCTTTAATCCTTCCTTCCGCTGTGGTGGATTGATTTGATGCCTGGCCAGTTGATTGCGCTTGTTGAGCAATTGGTGTTGAAGCCGGTTGCTGTGCGGGTTCCTGACTTTGAACTGCCGCCTTTGAGCTTTGCTCGCCTCCACCTTTTGCTGCAGCTACAATAGCATTCACATCAACTTTGCCTTCTTCGCCAATAATGCAAAGCAAATCATTCACTGCAATTTTTTCTCCCTGCTTTGCGCCCTGGTATAATAATTTGCCGTTCTTGTAACTTTCCAATTCCATTGTGGCTTTGTCAGTCTCTATGTCAGCCAGCACTTCGCCCTTTTTCACAGTGTCGCCAACGTTTTTGTGCCAGGAAGCAATAACGCCTTCGGTCATTGTATCACTTAATCTTGGCATCAAAACAACTTCTTCCATCTTACTAAGGTCCATTGAAGAAGCCTGGGAAGTTGAAGTCTGAGACTGTGCTGGTGCTTGTTCAGATGCCTGTTTTGAAGACTCCGGACCCTGAACTTTAGACTCTGAACTTTTTCCGCCTTTAATGTATTGCGAAACATCTTCCCCCGGATTTCCGAGAATTGCTAATAAATCATCTACCTGGATTTTTGCTCCTTTATCGCCACCGGTATAAAGAAGGGTGCCGTCTTTGTAACTTTCCAGTTCCATGGTTGCTTTATCGGTTTCAATTTCAGCAAGGAGGTCGCCTTTTTTTACTTTATCGCCAATTTTTTTATGCCAGGCAGCAATCACACCTTCAGTCATCGTATCGCTCAGGCGGGGCATCAATATCACTTCAGCCATATTCTTAGTTTAAAATGCGGCGTGAAATTAACGCAAAACAGGGAAATGAAACCAAATAGCCAATGTGACAATATGAAAACGCAGAATGATTTATGTATTTAGCTTTTTTGCTACTGTCATCCTTGGCTATCTCACTCACTGGCAGTTGGGAATTCTAATCACCCCCAGGCAATGAATAAAAAGAAGCTTTGACTATGATGATAAGAATTACCCGACCCAGACCGGGCGTCCCAAGCAGAATAAATCGTAGTAACTGCCGGCCTATTAGATCCAAAAACTAAGCAGTCACTTCTTTCACCGTTCCGGTTCTTTTCAAAACCCCCCAACTCTGCAACTCACCTTTGATAGCCCTGCGAACAGATTTGAATAAAACAAACCACATGAGCCAGCGGTAAATCAATCGCTGAGGAATAAGCCAAACCAGTCTTGAAAGCTTTTCTTTTTCCATGCGGAAAGCAATGAGGGAAATGCCTGCATCAAAAAGCATAAACAAAACGTAGTAAGGAAGAATTTTTGATCCATTCCCCGAGATCAGCCCAACCACCATAAACAAATCGGCAAGTGGAATGAATGCAGGAATGATGTACTGAAATACCAGGATGTTTGGCATGGCCAGCCAACCCAACCATTTATTTTTTGTGTTGAACAAAATTTGTTTGTGCTTCCAAAACGTTTGCGCCACTCCAAAACTCCAGCGAAAACGCTGTTTGATAAATTGTTTTGTTTTTTCCGGTGCTTCCGTGAATGCCAGGGCCTCGTTTTCATTTTTAACAACATACCCGGCCCTGATGATGCGAATGGTTAAATCGCAATCTTCGGCAAGCGTATCGGTTGTAAATCCGCCTGCATCTTGAATGGCTTGTTTTTTAAATGCACCAATTGCACCGGGAACAACCGTAATTGCATTGACATATGCAAATGCGCGGCGATCAAAATTTTGCCCGGTGATGTATTCAATTGCTTGCCACTTGGTAAGCATATTTACTTCATTGCCCACTTTTACGTTTCCAGCAACCGCACCAACGGATGAAGCGTCCGCAGCCAAAAAGTGTTTCATTAATTGTGAAACTGCATCGCTTTTCAATTTGGTGTCGGCATCAATGCACACAACATACTCGGCTTTTGATTGTGCAATGCCGAAATTCAATGCAGAAGCTTTTCCTCCGTTTGGCTTGGTGAAGATTTTTACTTTAGGATGATTTGCAAAAACATAGGAAACTTTTTCAAACGTATCATCCTTGCTTCCGTCATCGACAAAAATGATCTCGAAGTTTGGATAATCGGTTTTTAACAGGTTTTCCAACGAGCTCACCGCGTTTACTTCTTCATTGTAGGCAGGAACGATGATGCCCACCAAAGGATAAGAAGGAAGAAGCGGGAAAACCAATGCTTCCCTTTTTTCCTTTCGCCTTTCTTTAATAGTAAGAAAAAACATGATGAAAATGCGAACAATCGAAAGAAGAATGAATACTAAAAACAACGAAAATAAAATCCTGCCAATCAAACTTGTTGTTTTCAAAAAAACATAGTTGGCTTCTATTAAATAATAACCGCTGCCTTTTGGAACGGCGGGCATTAGCTCGTCTTTTTTCTTTCCAAGCAAATCGGCAATCGTTGTAAACTCGTATCCCTGGCTTTTAAAATAATCGATAATTCTTGGCAAGGCTTTTATTGTTGCTTCTCTACTGTCACCACCGGCGTCATGTAACAAAATAATATTTCCACCGCTCAATTTTTTATCCTGCTCCATTTGTTCTTTGGTGCGGACAACTCTTTGAAAAATGGTATCGGCCGAGACACCGGGCTCCCAGTCAAGAGGATCAATCGATTCACCTACATCAAGGTAGTTTTTTGTTCGCGCAATGGCAACAGGCAGAAGTTCTTCGACCTTTTCCGGTGTAAAGTCTGCATTGTATGGGGCCCGAAATAAAATGGTGGAATGGCCTGTAATACATTCAATCAGCAATCTCGTCCCTTCCATTTCCAATACAGCACGGTTGTGACTTACCTCTGCAATGTTTGGATGCGTGAAAGTGTGATCGCCAATTTCAAATCCATCCTGATAAATTTTTTTTACAAGAGGAATATTGTTTTCGCCATTTATGCCGACAATAAAAAAAGCAGCGGGCACATGTTTTTCTTCGAGAATATTGAGAATTTTTGGCGTCCATCTCGGATCAGGACCATCATCAAATGTCAAAACCAGCTTGTTCCGGTTGCGGATGGTATCTTTCCCGTTCCACCCATATTTTTTCGCAATGAAAGGGACAGGGAGACTATCATAATTTTCTTCCGCTATCAACATTGCGGTTGAATCAATTTCAGGAATAAAGCTTCCTCCTTTTTTTGGAGTGCTCACCACATCTAATATTTCGCCATTGCCGAAATAGCTAACGTTTTCGGAAGACTGAATGATACCAAATTTTTTAAAGTCAAATGTTTTAGCGGAATCAACAGACATATTCCGGTTGTAAAACTGCCATATCCTGTCATCTTCCGAACCCAAGCGCCATAGAGCAACCCCGGCCAAATCACTCTCATGCGCAAAGCGCATCGCATTAAAGGTAGTGGCAGCATCCGTGAAAAAAACTTCATGCGGGGTTCCGTCGTCATCTACATAAGAAAAATGAAGGTTGTAGCTGTCATCATCGTAATCAATTTTTGCCTGCACATCCTTTGCTTCTGATAAAGCGTTTTGATAAGTGAGCACTTGCACATCGGAAGCATCCGGTTCATTTTCCTTCGGCCAATCATAGCCATAGGCGGGCAAACCCAGGATAATTTTTTCAGAAGGCAATTTTTTTGCGGCATCATTTACCGCAGCTTCGATCCATTTTTGTTCGGCAATGGGGCCGGGCTTTGTTCCTTTCGAAAACTCATCATAAGCCATGATGAAAAGAAAGTCGTTGTAGTTGGAGAGAGATTTGTAATTATAATCTTCGTTAAAGGGAATGACATCCTGCGTCACCAACAAGTTTTTTGCATGAAGTTTCTGATACAGCTCTTTTTGAAACTCAATGAACGTTTCATCTGAGTTTTCCTGCAAATCCTCGAAGTCAATATTAATTCCCTGCAATTTATTTTTTTCAAGAAGACTGAGGATGCTGTTAATCAATCTTTCTCTCTTAACCGGATCATGAATGATTCGATGAACAGCTTCGCCGTGAAATTTTTCATCCTGGGGAAAAACATTTGAAAGCATGGGAATGATGTTCACACCTGCGTTTTTCATTACAGCCAGGCCTCTCGAATCCACGTTGTTTATGATTGTATCTGTTTTTGGATTGAGAAAAAACCATTCTGGAATCACAAGGTTAAGCTTATGAATGTTGCGTTGAAGAGAAATAAAAGAATTTTCATTCCATGTTACGTAAAATGCCGAGCGGATGCCGCAAGGCAATGTTGTGTTTGTGATATTTCGAAAACCTGACGGAACTTTGATTTTATAAGGCGATTTGTTCGTTAATTCTTTTTGATAGATGTAATCACGGATTCCCTTGTATTTTTTGGCAAGCAAACTGTTTTTGGAAAGAAAATTTTCTTTATCGATACCGATTGCCTGCCTTGAAGTGAGTTGGGGAACATGAGGAAGCTGCTCGGTAATAAACCAGGTGATGAGAACCAGAAGAGCGATGGGTATCAATAAAAGGAAAAAACGACTTCCCCATTTAAAACGTTGCCACCTTGTTGCCGAATCTGTTTGAAAAATCTGTCTTGCGTCCATGTGATTTAATGAGCATTGCAAAGGTCATAAGGGTCTTGTTAAGTTCTTGTTTTTTTCGGTGAATAAGTTGTTATTTGTGGGCAATGCTATGGGCCGGTCCATTAAATTTCAAAACCTGTTTACTGGATGAATAAATTTTCATTGTTTATATTTTTTGCTTGTTTTCACTCATTTGCGTTTTCCCAGCAGGATTCTTTAACAATTGAAAACGCTACAATAAGCCGTAAGTTTTATTTTTTTAAAGACTCGGCCGGCTTTTATTCCGCAGCATTGACCAATAAAAGAACAAAGGAAAATTATGTAAATCCTGGAACCGAAGAATTTAGTATCAACATCAATGACCAAACCGTTGATGGAAGAAATTGTAAGTACCTCAGCCATTCTTCTGAAATAAACGGAAAAATAAAAAAGCTTCTTATAAAACTGCAAACTCCTGTACCAAATGTCTATTTGCAATTAGAATACGAGGTATATGAAAACCTTCCCGTTGTACGAAAGCAGTTGCAAGTGATCAATGAAGGTAAAAGTGAAATTGCTCTTTTTAATCTGGATATAGAGAAACTTCGTTTCCAGGTAGTGAATAAACTGGACAATGAAGTCTACAGCAACTGCGGCACAAATATCAATCGTATTCCATACAAAGCCGATTATAACGATGCAGCAGTCTTGCTTTTTAACTCCGCAGCCAGGCAGGGTGTGGTGTTCGGTAATGAAGCACCAGGCGTTTTAAAGAGCACAAATATCTATACCCAGATTCACGGTTGCATCCAGGTTGGAATGCGCCATATTGATGAAAATTTTCCATTTAAAAAATGGTTGCTACCGTCAGATACATTTACAAGTCCGCGCACCTTTATTTATGCTTTTAATTCTTCTCACTGGCAGGATGGTTTTGAAAATGATTATAAAATTTTTCTCGAGAAATATCTCGGGATCAGTTTGTTTAAAGCAATGGAAAGGCCGTTTTTCATCTATGATACATGGAAGCCTTTCCAGGATAGCATCAATGAAAAAACAATCATCAATTGTGTTGATGGTTTAAAAAATACCGGCACTGATTTATTTGTCATTGATGTAGGTTGGTATGATCTTACCGGGGATTACAATGTCAATAAAAAAAAATTTCCTAAGGGCTTAAAATATATCTGTGATTACATACGCAAAAACGCAATGAAACCGGGACTGTGGTTTAGTGTTGCGTCGATCAATGCAAATAGTGATGTGGCAAGACAGCACCCGGAGTGGATGATAAAAGATAAAAACGATTCAATCGCAAATCTTCACAACATGAGCACATCCACCGAAGGAACAGGATGGGCTGATGCGCTCAGAACCATGTCGCTTGGCTCACCTTATTATGATTACTTCAAGCACATCGTTCGCACTTATATCAAAGAACTCAATCTCGCTTATATCAAATTCGATTTGTCTATTGCACTTTCCCCTTATGTTCACGAACCACAACGTTCCGGCGATTATGAAGCGAACGGTACAAAATTATATAAGGATCGAGCATCCTCCTATTGGACAATTTATGAACGAATGGTTCAATTGATGGACGAACTGCATGTTGAATTTCCGAGTTTGTTAATCGATTGCACGTATGAAACATGGGGGAGGCATAACATAAGCGATTATGCATTACTGCAGCATGCCGATTTTGAATGGCTGACCAATTTTGAACAAACTTCTCCCGCCGGCGCAATTTCTGTCCGCCAAATGAATTTTGACCGTTCCAGGGTGTTACCAAGTGCTTCTTTATTAATGGGAAACCAGTCTTTGAATTTTGATAAATACCAGTACGTGTTTTTTTCTTTGGCTTCTTCATCCATTGTTTTTGTTGGCGATCCCGGGAAATTGCATGGGAAGCAAAAATTGTTTTATCGGAAATGGATCTCTTATTTAAAAAATATCGAAGAGAAATACCAGTATTCACATTGGTTCCAGCTATACAATGTATTTGAACGGCCTGATGATGGTAACTGGGATGGATGCTTTCGGATCAATGCAGAAAAGAGTGGAGGATTAATGTTTTTCTTTAGAAACAATTCACCCGATCAAAGTAGAATATTCAGAATACCTTGTTTGAATTCGAAAAGCACTTACCGCATTTATTCTTTTGAGGACAACAAAACGATTGGTGTTTTCAAAGGCAAAACTTTGATCGAAAAAGGGGTTGCAGTCCACATTGCTTCAACCTACACAGCAAAAGTTTTGACAATCGAAAAAGTAAATCAATAATCTAATTCCAATCTCAAACGGTCTTTTAACTCTTTCACTAATGGATATTGTTCAACAATTTTTTGAAACTGTTCTTTTGATGAAAGCGGAAGATCGGTCATCGCAGTTTCTTTTTGACCTTCAACTAGTGTAATGATGAACTGCAATTGACGGTTGCACAATTCTTTTTGTAAATAAAGAGAAACTTTATTGCGTTCGAACTCCAGAAATTTTTGGTGAATGTTGTTATCAACGATTGCTTCAAAACTATTTACATCTTTGATGGATAATTGAGCCACTTCAAAACTTGTCCATGCAGGGTTTTTATTTTCCTTCAATTGCACAATGAAATTGTTCCATGCCTGTTTCAGTTTCAATATTTCCAAAGGATGGTCGGCAACTACTTCATCATTGCAATTTTCGTCCTGTATCTTCTGGCGCAGCGCCTGCAGGGAACCAAGTTTTGGTTTACCATTTCCATTGGCCTGACCATTACGATTATGAGAATTACTTGCAGGTGCTGGCGCTGCTTCAACAGCTTTCTTTTCGACTTTAGTTTCAATAATCAATTTTGCAGCCGGTGGTTCGGGAATTGATTGGCCTGCGTTGGAAGATTTGGTTTCTGTTTTTATCGGTTGTGAAGCAAAGGGCTTAAGCGATTTAAAAGCAACTGCTTTGGCCGAATCAACTATTTTTTTTTTATCGACAGAAGTTCCGCCCGAAGTTATTTCCAGTGCCTGTTGCAGATAACACAGTTTAATCAGTGTAAGTTCGACGTGCAAACGTTTATTTCTTGCTGCACGGTAATTAATTTCGGCTTCATTCAAAATGTTCAATGCAGAAACCAAGTATCCCGCTTCCGTTCTTTTTGCTGTTTCTGCATAGCGCTGCTTAAATGTTTCAACCACTTCAAGCAAACCGGCCACACGTTCATCTTTGCAGATCAAAAGATTGCGGATGAATTCTGAAAATCCGTTCAGCACCATATCACCTTCAAATCCTTTTTTATCTATATCATCATACAACAACATGGCTCCTGCAAGATCCTGGTTGAGCATGCAATCGATCAACTTGAAATAATAATCTGCGTCAAGGATATTTAAATGTTCGATTGTGTTTTCGTAAGTGACTTCGCCATTGGTGAAACTCACGATCTTATCCAAAATACTCAAAGCATCCCTCATGCAACCTTCGCTTTTTTGAGCAATGAGTTGCAAGGCTGTTTCTTCAGTTTCGATGTGTTCCTTGTTAGCAATTCCTTGCAAATGATCGACCGTATCCTGCAGGGTGATTCTTTTAAAATCGAAAATCTGGCAACGGCTTAAAATGGTGGGGAGGATTTTATGTTTCTCTGTAGTTGCCAAGATGAAAATTGCATAAGGCGGTGGTTCTTCCAGGGTTTTCAAAAATGCATTGAACGCAGATTGTGAAAGCATGTGAACCTCGTCGATGATATACACTTTGTACTTTCCCGCCTGCGGGGCAAACCGAACCTGCTCAACCAGACTCCTTATATCATCAACCGAATTGTTTGATGCAGCATCTAACTCATGGATATTTAAAGAAGTTCCTTCATTAAACGATTTGCAGGAAGCACAGTGATTACAAGCTTCGCCTTCAGGTGTTGGATTTTCACAGTTAATGGTTTTTGCAAGAATTCTTGCGCAGGTTGTTTTACCAACTCCACGGGGACCACAAAACAAAAATGCATGAGCCAGCTGGTGATTTCTTATTGCATTTTTTAAAGTGGTGGTGATATGTTCCTGACCAACGACCGTATCAAAAGTTTGCGGTCTGTATTTTCTTGCTGAAACGATGAATTTTTCCATAAACCGCTTGCAAGATAGGTGAATTGTAATCTCAGGAAATATTAAATTATTCACTAGTTTTGAAAACTATTCAGACTGGTAATCACCTGCTGAACTATCCTATCTTAAGCTTCAATTTCCAAATTTAATCTGTACAGGAAATTTCAAAATTTTTAAAACGAAAATTATGAAACATTGCATCCTGTATCTGTTATCATTTAGTTTTTTATTTGCCCAAACTGTAAATGCCCAGGTAAGATCGCGGTCCACGTCAAATGCCACATCGACACAAAGTCACCAGGCAAAATCAGATACACAAACACACAAAAGCAATAATCCGAGGCCAACATTGAGCCAGGCAACGGACAGTTTGAAGTTTGCTGTAAACGATTTTAAAAAATCAATGAACTCAATTTTTGCAAGTAAGAAAGACACGATTCAGATTTTTATTCCAGGTATCGAATATGATGATGCCAGTCTTTCTGCTTTAAAAGAGAGTTTGAAAAAAATCAGGGGTGGAAGATTTGTAAATATGCAATACAAGTCTTCAAACGCAATACTGGACGTTTTTTATAAAGGAAATTCAACTGAATTGTGGGATCAATTACCTGATGATTCCAAAAGAGCATTCAAAATTGTTGAAATGAATGATAATAATATGACCCTTTCTGTGAGAAAATAAATCAGGACAAAATAGGGTGGCGCTTAAATTCTTTTGTACGATCAAACAAATAACGATAAGTGGTTAGCCGGCGGCTTTGATAGACATCGCCCAGACTATATCCAACGTTCAGCATTTTCGGATTGAAATCTCCAATCCACTGCATTTCGTAATCGGTGTAAGGAAATGAAGGTTGAATCACATCTTCATAAGCTTCACCAACGATAAACGAATCAATTCCTTTACCCTGCCACTCAGGAACAACGCCGAAAACCAACCCGGTGAATTTTTTACAGGGTTTCGTTTTTTTGACCCACAAAAATTTCAACTTGTGAATCAAATCAAATTTTCCGTTCAAAAATCTGAACCATTGATTCAGATCGGGAAGGTTGATGAAAATGGCGATTGGTTTTTCATTGTGGTAAGCAAACCAAATGATTCTTTCATCCATCACCGGTTTCATTTTTTTGAACATGAGAACGACTTGTTCTTTTTTCAATTCCTTTAAGCCGCCATGTCCTGCCCATGCAGCATTGTAAACTGTTGTAAAATCCTGGGCATATTTTTCCAGCCTGTTTTTTTCAATCGTCTTTACTGAAAAAGCAGGATCTTTCTTGTATAGTGAATGACGCTCCAAAATTTTATCACTCATTTTTTGTTTGGGATTCATACCCAAACAATTTTGATGGAAGAAAGGTCTGAAACCATAGCTCTCAAACAAGCTTTGATAATAAGGCGGGTTGTAATTCATGCAATACAAGGGGGATTGAAAGCCTTCAACAACCAATCCCCACCAGCGGTCCCGTTCTCCAAAATTGATTGGTCCATCCATTGCTTCCATGCCGTTTTGCATCAGCCAATGCTTTGCGATATCAAATAATACATCGGCTGCATTTTGATCATTAATGCAATCGAAAAAACCAATCCCGCCTACAGGAACATCATCGCCTCTATTCTTATATTTTTTGTTGGTGAATGCAGCAATGCGTCCAATTAATTCGCCATTTTCATTTTTTAAAATCCACCGGACGACGTTTCCGAACCGGAATGATTTATTTTTTTTGGAATCAAAAACATCATTCACATCCTTATCGAGCGGACGAATGTAGTTTGGATTGTTTTTGTTGATCAAAACATTTACACGAATAAAATCTTCTGCAAGTGATTTATCGGTGACTTCAATTAATTGCATAGTGGTAAAGCATGCAAAGTAAATTGAAATTATGAATTCGGAATCGCAGGCAGTGAGCAGGGGGCCCGGGCTTCCTTAGAAACTACTTGCCTCTAACCAGCAGCTTCTGCTATTAATATCCACCAACAAACATTTTACTTCCAAGGTTTTGGTCGTGCGAATAAATATCATCCCTGAAATTCAGTTGGCCATAGTCATCAACCCAGGCTGTGTAGTAAGTGATGATAACTGGAACCGGATTTTTTAGTCTCACGTATTGCTCATGACCACTGTTCATTGCTTCTTCAATTTTTTCAGGGGTCCATTCCGGTTGATCTCTTAAAAGATATTCCGCCATTTTTTCCGGCTCTGACAAACGGATGCACCCATGGCTAAAGGCCCGTTTGTCTCTGTCAAACAAACTCTTTGCATTAGTATCGTGAAAATAAATATTGAAACTGTTTGGAAATAAAAATTTCACTCTTCCTAAAGAATTTTTTTCGCCTGGCAACTGGCGGATTTTAGGCAGGCCATTTTCGTCTGTTCCGTTTTGCTCCATATTTTGGCTTTCGAGATAATTTGGGTCTGATTGCATTTTGGGTAGAATTTCTTTTTTGACGATACTTGGGGGTACATTCCAATAGGGGCTGAAAACAACTTGATTTAAATCGCCGGTAAACATTGTAGTGTTATGTCCTTCTTTTCCAACAACAACGTTCATATCCCAGGCTTTCTTTTTGTTTTCATAAACGTGCAAAACAAACTCGGGAATATTCACAATGATCAAACGTCCGTTTGGTTCTGTCGGCATCCAACGCATACGCCCCATATTGATCAGGATTTGCTTCAGCCTTTCAATTGCAGGGACGTTCATGTCCTTGATCAGTTGTGCAGTGATGATTCCATCTGGTTTATAACCCATGCTTGTTTGAAACATTTTCACAGCATTTTCCAGCGTGTCATTAAAGATTTGAGAGGAATCTTTGCCTGGCATTTCGCCGGTTATTTCCAACCTTCTTTTAATAACAGCTATTGCAGGATCGCTTGTTCCTTTCTTCAAAGCTTTTTTCGAAGAACTGATTAGTGGCCAACCGCCCCCTTTTGCAATATTGTAATATTTTGCAAGTTGATCTTTCAAACCTTTGTAGGGAGCGTTCACGTCTTCAAAATATTTATCGTCTTTGTGCTTTTTATTCAGAAGAGAATCGGCAACGGCTAAAGGATCTTCTTTTTTAAAAGGAATGAAGCGTTCCATTTCCTTGCGCTTTACATAACCCTTGTTGTAGTTGTTTAAAATGTATTTGATGAAATGTTCCGTCAGTGTAAGTTCTGTATTTAAATAAGTTGGATCCGAAGCGCGTGGAGAAAGACTTTCTTCTGCTGTCAACGCATCCATTCTTTTTTCGAGCGCTTTATCTTTTAATGAAGAATCGTTGTCATAAGTGGTTACATAATCATGCAAATTCCAGAAAGCATAGGTTTGTTCGTTCATTCCATCGCTGCTAAACCATGCAAATTGATAATTGCGGGTGTTATAGAAACTTCTCATACGGCGTGCAATGGAGTCAGGGAGTTTTTTTGACGCGATAAATTTTTCCATCGCCATACTATCTAAAAAAAGATCGGAGTAGGAATTAGACTTATTAATGCTGTAGTCTCTCTTACTTATATTCCTTTTTGCGCCGGGCGAATTATCATCGTCATTGCTTTGAGCGTTTTTATTATTCTGACAGGAAGCGAAAATGCTACAGATCAATGCCGTGTATACAAAAAGATTCTTCATGAATGTTGAGTTTGCAAAACACATGCCTGACAAAGTTTGTAACCCGGGTTTTCATTTCTGTGGAATTGGGAACTCCCAAACTGCAAACTTCTCTCATCTTTGCATCAGATTTGATTCACATCAATAAAACAGCTATGTCGAAATGTAATTTTAGTATCGGCTTTTCAGGAACGCCGCAGGACGTGTTTAATAAAGCCAAGACAGCAGTGGAAAAACAGGGCGGAACATTTAGTGGTGATTCGAGCAGCGGCAATTTTAGCATCAACGTTTTTGGAACCATCAGCGGCAGCTATTCCGTTACAGGTAACCAATTAAATATTGTTATTGAAGACAAACCCATGATGATTCCCTGCGGAGCAATTGAAAATGTTTTGAAAAGCCAGATTGGCTAACTTTTAAAGCATAGGTAAATCAACACCATTCAGGCTGCGGTTTCCAAAACGGTAGTAAGGATTGCCGAAAGACGAACACCGCGTGGCAACTTTAGCCCAATAGCACTAATGCTGTACGGGCCATAAAAAAGACTTTTTATTGTAAGTCTGATTCATTATCCCAATTATTGGGGTGGTTATCCCCAAACTTCGAAAAGTTAATTCTGTTTTTCTGCTCACAAACTTTCATTTCAAATTGGCAGATAAATGCCCGACCCTTACCTTTGCAGCCGAAATTGAAAACGGGCTCTTTTTTGGCTTTTTTTCAGTTTAAAAATCTTCTTTTAAAAGCTACATATGGCAAAAGTTGGTAAGGTTAAACAAATCATCGGCGCCGTTGTCGACGTTCATTTCGACGGAGGCCTCCCTGAAATTTATAATGCATTAGAAATAAAAAGGCAAAATGGCGACACGCTCGTGCTTGAAGTGCAAACACACTTGGGTGAAGACAGCGTACGTACTATTGCCATGGATGGTACTGAGGGTTTACTTCGCGGCATGGACGTGGTTGACACAGGTGCACCAATTAAGATGCCCGCAACTGAAGAAATTAAAGGCCGTCTTTTCAACGTAACCGGGGATCCTATTGACGGTCTACCGCCCGTTCCAAAAGTAAACGGGCGTGCTATTCACGCAAAGCCGCCAGCTTTTGAAAATCTTTCTACGGCAACCGAAGTTTTATTTACCGGTATTAAAGTAATTGACCTGATTGAGCCTTATGCAAAAGGTGGTAAGATCGGTTTGTTTGGTGGTGCGGGTGTAGGTAAAACAGTATTGATTCAAGAGTTGATCAACAATATCGCAAAAGCTTACTCTGGTCTTTCAGTGTTTGCCGGCGTGGGAGAGAGAACCCGTGAAGGAAACGATTTGATGCGTGAGATGATTGAAGCAGGCATCATGAAATATGGAGATGCGTTCAAGCACAGCATGGAAGAAGGTGGATGGGATTTGAGTAAAGTGAACATGAATGAACTGGCTGAATCAAAAGCAACATTTGTGTTTGGACAGATGAATGAGCCTCCGGGAGCGCGTGCCCGTGTTGCTCTTTCCGGGTTAACCATTGCGGAATACTATCGTGATGGTGACGGAACTGGTAAAGGCCGCGACATTCTTTTCTTCGTAGATAATATCTTCCGTTTTACACAGGCAGGTTCTGAAGTATCGGCTTTGTTAGGACGTATGCCATCTGCGGTGGGTTATCAGCCTACGCTGGCAACCGAAATGGGAATCATGCAGGAAAGAATCACTTCAACAAAAAATGGTTCTATTACCTCGGTGCAAGCGGTGTATGTACCTGCCGACGACTTAACTGACCCTGCCCCGGCTACAACGTTTGCTCACCTGGATGCAACAACGGTATTGTCTCGTAAAATTGCCGACTTGGGTATTTATCCTGCGGTGGACCCATTGGATTCTACATCAAGAATTTTAAGTCCGCAAGTTGTTGGGGAAGCCCACTACAATTGCGCAAACCGTGTGAAGTTGATCCTGCAGCGTTATAAAGAATTGCAGGATATCATTGCCATTCTGGGTATGGATGAATTGAGCGATGAAGATAAATTAACTGTCAGCCGTGCACGACGCGTTCAGCGTTTCTTATCCCAACCATTCCATGTCGCAGAAGCATTTACAGGTTTGAAAGGTGTGCTGGTTCCAATCGAAGAAACAATTCGTGGATTCAACATGATTATGGATGGTGAAGTGGATGAATATCCTGAAGCAGCCTTCAACCTTGTTGGATCTATTGATGATGCGATAGAAAAAGGTAAAAAGTTATTAGCGCAGGCACAAGGATAAGATGATCGCTGATTTGATGTTTCAAATCTCAAATTCCAAATTTCAAAAATGACTTTAGAAATATTAACTCCTGAAAAAAAATTGTTTAGCGGCGAAGTGTATGGCGTGCAAATGCCTGGCATTAGCGGTTCGTTTGAAGTGCTGGAGAAACATGCTCCGTTGGTAAGTGCTTTAAAAGCGGGACGTGTTAAGGTTTTGAGAGATAAACAAAATCACACGGCGAGTTATGATATTCAGAGTGGTTTTGTTGAGGTTTTGAATAATAAAGTGACCGTGCTGGTTGAAGGTGCAACTGTAGTTGAATAAAAACCAAATAAATAAATTTTGAAAGCTCTCAGGAAATTGGGGGCTTTTTATTTTTGAAAACAATCTGCAGCTCTTTTATTTGTTTTGAAAGGAAAAAAATATTCAGTGGACCGTTGAAAATGATGGTGAGAATTATTGAACGATGAAAGCTTGCGAAGCAACAGCAGATCAATAGTCAATGCAGTTTTGTAATAAATTTAGCTGAATTAAAAAAAGAATATTAAAATCAGCTCTTAAATAATAAGGCGACCGACTTAATTCAACTGCGGATCAATTGGGAAGTTGATCATCATTTCAAATTCCCCACCTAAATGTTTCAGTGAGTCTTTCCAGATTTCTTCAGCGTTGGGATGAAAAATTAATTTTCGTGCAGCTTCAACAGTCAGCCAGGTTTTTTCATCCATTTCTGTTTGAAGTTGTCCCGGACTCCAGCCGGAATATCCAATATAAAAGCGAATTTTTTCAGGGTCGGCTTTCCCGCTGTTTATCAATTCGATCACAGCATCAAAGTCTCCGCCCCAGTAAACGCCTTTCATTACTTCAACGCCACCCTGTATTTTTTCGGGATACCGATGCAGGAAGTGTATCGTATTCATTTGCACGGGTCCGCCATAATAAACAGGCAATTTGTAGCCTTCAATCTCAGGAACCAATTCATCCAGAGTATTTTCATATTGACGGTTGAGTACAAAACCAATTGTTCCATCTTCTCTGTGCTCGGTTAAAAACACAACTGTTCTCATGAAGTTTGGATCCTTCAAAAATGGATCTGCAATCAACAAAACTCCTGCTGCGGGTTGTACCATAATATTGCAATCTCTGTTAAAAATAATACATAACAATCTTATGCCACCGTATTTGATAATGCCCAACAATATTTTTGTAAACAACTTATTTTTACAACCTTGCTACGAGTGAAGCGCATATTCCCCATAATAATTGTTTTGATCAGCCTTTCGTTGATTGGCATTATTTATATCCAATTTGCCTGGCTTAACAGTATGGTGTTGTTAAGACAAGACCAGATGAAAGAAAAAATCAAAATCGTTACCCAGTCAATCAGCAACGAACTTTCGCAATACAAAGGAACGCCGCCTCCGTATAATAAATCGCCTATTTTAAATGATGACCTGCCCAACGAAATTTTTAAACCATATCTTGTTGGAAGCAGATTAACATCCCAGGAAATTCAACAAAAAATCAGATTTTCTTTTGATGCTAATAATTTGGATAAAGTTCCTTTTGAATTTGCATTGGCTGTGTTGAATAGCGGAGAGATGAATTACATAGAAAGGCAGTCCCAAAATTTTGTGGAGTGGTACGGAGATACGATTAATCATTTCAGTATAAATTATTTTTTGATTCCGCCAAGCGGTTCGGCAACGGAAAATTTAACCTCCGATGAAATGCTGATCATCGTCGTACCTCAAATCAAAACTCTTGTTTTCAAAGACATGACTTATCGCATTTTGGCGGCAATATTATTTACATTGATTATCGTATCCGCATTTTATTTAACTGTAAGCACAATGGTTCGTCAGAAGAAGTTGAGTGAAATAAAAAATGATTTCATCAACAACATGACGCATGAATTTAAAACACCCATCGCTACTATATCGCTTGCAGTTGACGCTATCCGAAATGAAAAAGTTCAAAGAGACGCACAAAAGCTGGGCTATTTCAGCAGCATTATCAAAGAAGAAAACCAGCGAATGAACCGCCAGGTGGAAACGATTTTGAAATCGGCCCTGATGGACAGGCAGGAAGTGCAACTAAATTTGAGGCCCTTACATGTTCATGAGATTATCGGAGATGTAGCAGACAATTTTATATTGAGGTTACAGGAGAAGCAGGGAATGCTTGAAACCGATTTAAGTGCAACAGACGATTTGATTGAAGGAGATGAAGTACACATTTCAAATCTTGTCAACAACCTGATGGATAACGCGGTTAAGTACTCGAAAGAAAACGTTCCCCCAATAATTCGCTTGTCAACCTCATCCAACAATAAAAAGTTTATACTCCGAATTGAAGATAATGGCATTGGAATGACAAGGGAAACGTTGAAGCGAATCTTTGAAAAATTCTACAGGGCACACACGGGAAATATTCACAACGTAAAAGGTTTTGGATTAGGATTGAGTTATGTGAAAAATGTTGTTGAAGCACACAATGGGATCATCAAAGCGGAGAGCACACTGGGAAAGGGAAGTTGCTTTACAATTGAGTTCAATTTAAAGAAAGATTAAGCGTTTCTCCAAAGTAAACTACTATCACCGTAGCTCAAAAAGCGATAGTCACTATCCAATGCATGTTGGTACACCTTTCTCCAATCTTCACCAATAAAAGCACTGACCAATAAAAGTAAAGTTGATTGCGGCTGATGAAAATTTGTGATCAGTCCGTCAGGAATTTTAAATTGATAACCGGGAAGAATAATCAAACTTGTTTCACAATGCAATTCTGCCTGGTTGTTTGATTCTAACCAGTTTATCAAAGCTTGTAAACTCTCCTTTGCTGAAATGTGCGGGTAATTCTTTTGTAATTCATACGATTCCCATTGCTGCAATGTCCATTCGTCTTTAATCAGGCCGTTGATCAATTTCACTCCTAGCCAGTAAATACTTTCAAGGGTTCTCAGTGATGTCGTTCCAACAACAATAATTTTTTTTGAAGAAAGAATTCTTTTCAAAACATCTCCTGAAACGTGAAAAGGTTCTTTGTGCATTTCATGTTCCGCAACGCTTTGTGTTTTTACCGGTTTAAATGTTCCCGCACCGACATGGAGAGTAATATATGCCGCATCAATATTGTTTTCAGATAAATTTTGAAATACATTTTGTGTAAAATGCAGTGCTGCAGTTGGTGCAGCAACAGAACCTTGCTGCTTACTAAAAATTGTCTGATACCGTTGCTTATCTTCCTCGGTTGCATTTCTTTTAATGTAAGGTGGCAGGGGAATAGCACCGGCGGCATGGAGTACTTCTGCAAATGAATGTTGAGTAATCCAGGAAAATTCAATTATGAAACTGTCTGCTTGCTTACCAATATAATGGGCAGTTAATTGAACAGGCACACCCCCAATTAAAATCTCCTTTTGCAAAGCCTGCCCATGTTTCCATTTTGATGCGCCCCCGATCAAACACAGCCATTGAACGTTTTCACCCAATGATAAGGACTGCTCAACGGTTTTTCCGAAGGGCTCCAGACAAAAAATTTCAATCACTCCGCCCGTCGGCTTGTGAAATAAAATCCGTGCTTCGATCACCCTTGTGTTGTTTAGGATAAGGGTGCTCCCGGCAGGAATGTGTCGGTATAGGTTGAAAAATTTGTCGTCTTCGATTTTACCCTTTTTGTATACCAAAAGTTTCGACTCATCTCTATGGGTCAAAGGAAACTCAGCGATTTTGCTGTGCGGTAAATTATAATCGTAATCCTTAATGAGGATGTTCTGTGCTTCTGATTTCATGCGGCAAACTGCAGCATTTTAGATTTTAAAAATTGTTCATTCACATGCTTTCCACCCTTTTCCACATTCCATTCACATCAATTCGGCTCCAAAAAAAATTTCTCCGCCTCAAATCCACGTCCGTCGGGCATTTTGAGCCTTTTTGCCGTGTGGAAAAATTAAACAGTCGAAAAAGGCTGTATAAAAGTGGGAAAAAGTGTTATTTTGTGTCAATCTAAGCCATCATTCCCCAATCCATTGAAAATGACAGGTTTCTTAGGCGAATTTGAATCAACTCTGGACGCAAAAGGTCGCTTTCTCCTACCAGCAGGCTTAAAAAAGCAACTGCCGGAAGGCGAAAATACACGATTTGTTATCAACAGGGGATTCGAGAAATGCTTAACCCTGTATCCCCGCCAAAGCTGGGAGCCGCTCTTCGCTAAAATCAGCACTTTGAATGATTTTGACCCGAGGGTCAGGGAGTTCAGAAGATATTTTCTGAATGGTGCCACGGAAGTGGAACTTGATTCGGCTGGCCGCCTTTTGCTGCCACCAAATTTGAAAGAGTATGCCGGGCTTGAAAAAGACATTGTACTGGCCTCGGCAGTAGACAAGATTGAAATCTGGTCCACTGAAAACTATAAAAAGTTCTTTGAATCATATTCACCCGAAGACTTTAGCACGATTGCTCAGCAGGTGATGGCAAAAGGTGACGATCAGAAATAGCCTGGAATGAAAAAGACTCACAAAGACAACAAAAATTCTTCACAACAACCAAACGAAGAACTCCAGTCTTATCACGTTCCGGTTTTGCTCAACGAGGTCACCGAAAACCTTAATATCAAACCTGATGGTATTTACGTGGATTGCACATTCGGAGGCGGAGGTCATAGCCGGTCTATTCTTCAAGGCCTAAATGAAAAAGGAAGATTGATTGCTTTTGACCAGGATGAAGATGCAAAAGAAAACATTCCAAATGATGATCGCGTGCTTTTCGTAGCAAACAACTTTCGCTACCTCCAACGCTTTCTTCGGCTCAATGGAATTGATGAAGTGGATGGAATTCTTGCTGATCTCGGTGTAAGCAGTCACCAGTTTGACGAAGCTGAAAGGGGTTTTTCAATTCGCTTTGATGCATCGCTTGATATGCGGATGGATCAACGCCAAACAAAAACGGCCGCTGATATTTTGAATAATTATTCCGAGCACGAATTACACAAATTGTTTGAACAGTATGGTGAAGTGACGAATTCCAAAACGCTGGCGAAGACAATTGTTGAAGCAAGAAGAACAACGCAGATAAAGACGATTGAAAATCTGAAGAATGTTTTAAGTCCCATTGTAAAAGGAAATCCGAACAAATATTTAGCGCAGGTTTTCCAGGCTTTACGCATCGAGGTGAATGATGAAATGGGTGCATTGAAAGAAATGTTGGAGCAATCGCCATCAGTTTTAAAAAGAGGTGGACGAATCGCCGTAATTACATTTCATTCAATTGAAGATAGAATCGTGAAGACTTTTTTCAGGGACAACACATTCGAAGCACCCGAGGAAAATCCCTTTGCAACAACAGAGCGAATAAAGGTTCTGAAACCGGTAAACAAAAAGCCCATTGTTGCAACAAAGGAAGAAATCAAAAAAAATTCAAGGTCTCGCAGCGCAAAGCTTCGGGTAGCCGAAAAAATATAGAAGTAGAAAACTGGTATGGAATCCAATAACAAAAAGGAAAAAACAAAAGCGTATCATTTGAAGCGATTGCTCAATTACAAAGCAATCGTTAAGCAAATTCCTTTTTTTTTATTCCTGGCATTTCTCGCAGTCATCTACATCTACAATGGTCATATGGCGGATAAGACCATTCGCAGCATAAGTAAAACAAGTAACGAATTAAAGGAATTGCAGTTTGAATATAAAGATGTGCAGGGCGATGTGTTGAAACGTAGTAAACAAAGTGAATTGATTCATGCAGTAGAACCGCTGGGATTGAAAGAATTAACAACACCACCGGTTGTTTTAATTGACAGTAACGAAACAAAATAATAAACCAATAACCGATTGTCGGAGTGGACGTAAAACGCGACATATTGTGGAGAGTGTATCTAAGCTTTCTTGGCGTGGTGCTATTAAGCTTTATAGTCCTGGGTCGTGCTGTTTACATCCAGCGGGTACAGGGTAGTTATTGGAGAAGCATGTCCGACAGCATGCATCAAAAATTTGTTGAACTTGATGCGGAAAGAGGAACTATCTACAGTGAAGATGGTGAAATGCTCAGCACCTCTGTTCCTTATTTTGATATTTACATTGACTTCGGCGCTGATGGTCTTCGTGAAAAAAATGGAAAACGTTTCAAAGAAAATATTGATTCCTTCTCAATTGCCCTGGCAAAGTTCTTCAACGATAAAACAACAGCTGAATACAAAAAAGACCTGAAGAAAGCCTATGCAGATGAAGATCGCTATTATCTTCTTCATAAAGGCCTGTCTTTCGAAGAATACAAACAGTTCAGAAACTTCCCTCTTGTAAGATTCGGTAGAAATAAAAGCGGAGTGATTGCTGAAGTGCAAAGCAAGCGTCTCAATCCCTTTGGAATGCTGGCCAAAAGGACAATTGGGCTGGCAAGAGACAATGCACAAAACGTGGGTCTTGAAAGGACGTATGACACCATGTTGAAAGGCACGTCAGGCAAGCGTTTGGTGAGATATCTCTCTGGAGGTGCTGCTGTTCCTGTTGATGGTTATGAAATCGATCCGGAAAATGGAAAGGATGTCATTACAACTCTTGACATTCAAATGCAGGATATCGTCGAATCTGCATTGATGAAAACACTGCTTCAAAGTGGAGCACAGTATGGAACTGCCATTGTGATGGAGACCAAAACAGGAAAGATCAAAGCCTTAGCAAATCTTGGAAGAAACGTTAATAAAAATAACGACACTACTTACACCGAGGGTTTGAATTATGCATTGCAGGCAACAGAGCCTGGTTCCACAATCAAGTTAGCAACACTATTGGCAGTGCTCGATCATGGCTCAAGTACAATAAATGATTTGGTAAACATTGGTTCAACGGGCAGTGCTTATGTTGGTGTTCGTAATGTAACTGATGATGAAAGATCAGATAAACCTCTTCTTACACTCCGGGAATGTTTTGCAAAAAGTTCGAACGTGGGAATGAGTATGGTTGCTTACAAAGCTTTTGCAAACGACCCTGAACTCTTCAAAGAATATTTACAAAAATGGCATCTCGATAGAAAAACCGGAATTGATCTGGTGGGTGAAGGTGCTCCTGTTCTTCCAAAAGTAAAACGCAACAAAGAGGGTTTGCACGCAATGGTTACCGCAAGTTTTGGATATGCTATCCAGGTAACTCCTTTGCAAACTTTAACGCTCTACAATGCAATTGCTAATAATGGTAAGATGATGAAGCCATATTTAGTGAACAGCATTAAGAGTAGCGGCATTACTGTAAAGGAATTTTCTCCAACCGTTGTAGAAGAACAACTCGTAAAACCACAAATTGTTAAAGCTGCAAAGACTTGCATGGAGTCTGTGGTTACAGAGGGAACCGCAAAAGATATTTTTAAAGACTTTTCTTTTCCAGTTGCAGGCAAAACCGGAACCGCGCACGTAGCAGACGGCGTTCATGGTTACGGCGATGGAATTTACCAGGCAACATTTGTCGGATACTTCCCGGCCAACGCTCCCGAGTACACTTGCATTGTTGTCATTAAAACAAAGCCGCATGCTGCTGTGCATTTTGGAGCTGCATTGGCGGGACCGGTATTCAGGGAAATCGCTACCAAGCTGTATGCCCAGTATGTGCAGGGGAAGAAAACACTGCCCTTGCAATTGACTATTGATAGTTCTTCTTACAGATATGCTGGTTATACTGCTGATGTCAATGACGTATTCAATGCACTTCATGTAAGCCACATTGATTCCTCCAGCAAAAACGGCTGGAGCTGGGTTTACAGCAATAACTACAAGCCTGTTGTAAAAGCAGAAACAACCTCGAACAATGCAATGCCTGATGTAAAGAATATGACGTTGAAAGATGCTTTGTATTTATTGGAGAATATGAATGTAAAAGTATTGACGAAGGGAAGAGGCAAAGTGGTGGCTCAAGATATTGTGCCAGGAACAGCGATCAATAAAAATCAAACTGTAACGCTTTTGTTGAATTGAAAAAGTTAAGCGACATATTGTATAAGGTATCAACCACTGCGCTTGCCGGCAATACGAGCATCGATATCAGTGATGTTCAAATTGATTCGCGCAAGGTGCAGAAGGGAAGTTTGTTTTTGGCAGTGAAAGGCGTTGCCGTTGACGGACACCAGTTTATTGATAAAGCAGTTGAGCAGGGTGCGGTGGCAATTGTTTGTGAAAAAATGCCTTCTTCAAAAAAAGAAGGCGTGACTTATGTGCAGGCAAGTAACAGTGCAGAAGCCGCGGGACTGGTCGCTCATAACTTTTACGATCAGCCAACAACAAAATTGAAATTGGTTGGAGTTACCGGAACGAACGGAAAGACAACTATTGCAACACTTCTTTACAAACTGTTTACCTGTCTTGGCTACAAATGCGGATTGCTTAGTACGGTTGAAAACCAAATAGCCGGAAAAGTAATTCCATCAACGCATACGACACCCGATGCCATTAGCTTGAATGCTTTACTGAAACAAATGGCAGATGAAGGCTGTGAGTATGCATTCATGGAAGTAAGTTCACATGCTATTCATCAAAGAAGAATTGCAGGATTGGAATTTGCCGGTGCATTATTCAGCAATATCACTCACGACCACCTGGACTATCACAAAACATTTGATGAATACATCAAAGCCAAGAAGAGATTCTTTGATGACCTGTCTTCATCTGCATTTGCAATTACAAACATTGATGATAAGCGTGGCAATGTGATGCTGCAGAATACGAATGCAAAAAAATATACTTACAGTTTAAAAACTGTGGCCGATTTCAAAGGAAAGATCTTAGAGAACATTCTCACTGGTTTGGTGATGACGATCAATGACCAGGAAGTTCATTTCCGTTTGATTGGTGAATTCAACGCCTACAATTTATTGGCGGTTTATGGTGCAGCCATCTGTTTAGGGGAAGACAAAGCACAGGTACTTCAATGCTTGAGCAATACAACTGGTGCAGAAGGAAGATTTGATTACATCATTTCGCAAAAAGAAAAGGTCATAGGAATTGTGGACTATGCCCATACTCCTGACGCATTGGTAAATGTGTTGAGCACTATCAAAAAATTAAGACAGGGCCACGAGCAAGTGATAACTGTTGTGGGTTGTGGTGGTGATAGGGATAGGACCAAACGACCAATTATGGGCGAAGTTGCCTGTGAACAAAGCGACAGGGTCATTTTCACCAGTGATAATCCACGCAGCGAAGATCCACAGGAGATTTTGAACGAAATGGAAGCAGCATTGAACAGCGCTGCTAAAAGAAAGTTTGTTTCCATCGTTGACAGGAAGCAGGCTATTAAAACGGCTGTGAACATGGCCGGCCCTGGGGACATTGTTTTGATTGCCGGCAAGGGGCATGAGAAATACCAGGAGATCAAAGGGGTAAAACATCACTTCGATGATAAAGAAGTGTTGAAAGAAATGTTTGAAATGTTAGGTAAATAAAATCGCAAATCAAAAATTGTAATTCGTAGATAATATGCTGTATCACTTATTTGAATGGTTTAAATCTGAAGGCATCAAATTCCCGGGCAGGGAGTTGTTTGGCTTCATCACATTCAGGGTGCTTTTGGCAGTTATTCTTTCATTAGTTATCACAACTGTTTATGGAAAGAAATTGATTCGCTATTTACAGAAAAAGCAAATCGGTGAATCTGTTCGTGACTTAGGATTGGCAGGAGAGCAACAAAAGAAAGGAACACCAACGATGGGGGGTCTTATTATCATCCTTGCGATTTTGATTCCAACGTTGTTGTTGGCAAACCTCACAAAGGTGTACGTAAGATTGATGATCTTCAGCACACTTTGGCTAGGTGCTATTGGATTTATTGATGATTATTTGAAGCTGCGTGCAAAAAAAATCGCCCAACAGCAGGGCGTTGCTTATAAAAAAGGTGATAAGGACGGGTTGGCCGGCTGGTTTAAAATATTTGGACAGGTGGCCTTGGGAATTACTGTTGGTGCAACACTTTGGTTTAATAGCAACGTAAAAACATGGCGAGAATTCTTGGGAACAAACCCTCCTTCAGATGCGCACGTTGTTGTGATCAATAATAAGAAACACGTGTTTGTTGAGACTAAAGAAGTCGTTACAACCATTCCTTTCGTAAAAGGTCATGAATTCAATTATGCAAAGCTGCTTCCATCTTCATGGAGAGGTTATGCATGGATGCTTTATATACTGATCGTGATCTTTATTATCACTGCAGTTTCAAACGGAGCTAATATCACTGATGGTTTAGACGGACTTGCAACAGGCACTTCAGCCATTATCAGTACTTGTCTTGGGATTTTTGCATACGCAAGCGGAAGCCTCGTGTTTGCTGATTACCTCAACATCATGTACATACCAAACCTGGGCGAGTTGTCAATTTTCATTGGGGCAATGATTGGTGCATGTGTTGGTTTTCTATGGTACAACTCTTACCCAGCACAAGTGTTCATGGGTGATACCGGTAGTTTAACGCTGGGTGGGTTAATCGCTTCGCTCGCCATCATCGTTCATAAGGAATTACTGATACCAATAATCTGCGGGGTGTTTTTAGTTGAGAATATCAGTGTGATGCTGCAGGTAACTTATTTCAAATACACAAAGAAAAAATATGGTGAAGGCAGACGGATCTTTTTAATGAGTCCATTGCATCACCATTATCAAAAGAAAGGATATCATGAATCCAAGATCGTGACAAGGTTTTGGATCATCACAATATTATGTGCGGTTGTTTCAATTGTGACACTAAAGCTGAGATAAAACATTGCTGAAAAACCACGATCAGGGAGGAACTATGAAAAGCCAAAGTCCGAAAAGTTAATTGTGCAGATCAGTAAATGCAATGCACATGAAAAACCAAATTTCCGTACGAGAAACAACAATGAATAACAGACTGGTCATATTAGGTGGAGGAGAAAGCGGGGTAGGAGCGGCGTTGCTTGGAAAGAAAGAAGGTTACAGCGTCCTTTTGATGGATGAAGGCTCTTTGAAAGATGGTTATCGTAAAGAATTGCAAAAGGCGGCAATTGATTTCATTGAAAATGGAATTGACGAAGAAAAATTATTAACTGCTGATGAAGTGGTGAAAAGTCCCGGCATTGGTGAAAAGAATGAGTGGGTAAAAAAACTTAGAAAGAAAAACATTCCCATCATCAGTGAAATTGAATTGGCGTTTCGACACAAGGGCAACAGTAAAATTATCGCTATCACGGGCAGCAATGGAAAATCAACTACCACTGCACTGACCTTTCACATCTGCCAGACAGCAGGTTTGAATTGTGCATTGGTTGGAAACATTGGTTATTCATTCGCCAGGCAGGTAGCAGAAGATCCGAAAGCATTGTATGTAGCAGAAATTAGTTCTTTCCAGTTAGATGATATCAAGGAATTCCGACCCGATGTTGCACTGCTATTGAATATAACAGAAGATCATTTGGACCGCTACGAGTACAAGTTCGAAAACTATGTCAACAGCAAGTTCCGTATCACGATGAACCAGACTTCCGACGATTATTTCATTTACAATTTAGACGATGAAGTGATCACAAATTATTTGAAACACAAACCCATTAAATCATTTCAATTACCAATCAGTATGAAGCAGAAAGTAGCAAAGGGCGGTTACATCCAAAACGATGAGATGCACATCCAGGTTAACAATGAGCAACAGCAAATGAGCATCTACGATTTCGCGTTAAAAGGCAAACACAATCAATACAACACTATGGCAGCGAGTGTGGCAGGGGCAACCATGGACATCAGGAAAGAAAAGATCCGCGAAGCAGTGGAAACCTTCGAGAACCTTGAGCACAGGATGGAAATGGTAGCAACGGTTCGTGGTGTCGAATTTATAAATGACAGTAAGGCAACGAACGTAAACTCAACCTGGTTTGCACTCGAAAGCATGACCAAGCCAACGGTGTTGATATTGGGTGGCATCGATAAAGGAAATGATTACGCTCTGCTTGAAGATTTGGTAAAAGAAAAAGTAAAAGCAATTGTTTGCATGGGTATCGACAACTCAAAAATTCATGCTGCTTTTGATGGAAAGGTTTCAACTGTCGTGGATTCAGCAAGCGCAGAAGAGGCTGTGGAGTACGCTTACAGATTGGCAATTGTGGGTGATGTTGTGCTGCTAAGTCCTGCATGTGCATCATTCGACCTTTTCAAAAACTATGAAGACCGTGGGAAACAATTTAAAGAAGCTGTAAGGAATTTATGAGTCAAGCGTCTGACATAAGATTTTCTGACCTGAACATCAAACCTGCCCAGGTACTCAAAAGCACCAGGGGCGATAAGGTCATCTGGGCTTTGGTGTTATTGCTGGTTTTGGTTTCATTGCTGGTTGTGTACAGTGCAACCGGTTCGTTGGCTTACAAAAAATACCATGGCAATACCGAAGTGTATTTATTTAAGCAAATTGCTTTCATCACAATAGGTTTCTGCATCATCTATTTTGCGCATCGTGTTAATTACACCATTTACTCGAAGCTTGCCAAAATCTTATTCTTACTTTCTATTCCACTGCTGCTTTATACCTTATTTTTTGGTGTAACCATGAACGAAGGAAGTCGCTGGGTTCGCATTCCGGTTATCAATATGACGATGCAAACATCCGACCTGGCGAAGCTTGCTCTTTTCATGTTCCTTGCACGATTGCTCAGTCGAAAACAAAACAAGATCAAGGATTTTAAAAAAGGTTTTTTACCTGTTATTCTTCCTGTTGCGCTGACATGTTTATTAATTGCGCCCGCGAACTTATCAACTGCTTTGTTACTTGGTTCAAGCTGCATGCTGTTACTCTTTATAGGAAGAGTAAGCGGAAAGCACATGATGCTAGTGATCGGAGTTGCATTGATCCCGGTTGCGTTTCTGATTCTTGCAGCAGTTGTAAAACACAAATCTGCTGCGCCCGAAGAAGAAACTGTAACTGTTAAAAAAGAAAAATCGTCTCGGCTATTTGGGCGTGTTGATACATGGATCGGTCGTGTTGAGAATTTTATTTATGGTAGTAAAGAAAAAGATGACGATGATCACTACCAGGTAAACCAGGCGAAGATCGCAATTGCCCGTGGTGGAATTTTAGGCAGAGGTCCCGGAAATGGCGAAGCGAGAAATTTTTTACCACAAGCATACAACGATTACATCTTTGCCACCCTCATAGAGGAGTACGGATTGATTGGTGGTGCATTCATTCTTTTTATCTATTTGGTTTTTCTCTATAGAAGTATACGGTTGTTTAAGAAATGTCCATTTGCATTCGGGGCATTCCTTGCGTTAGGATTGAGTTTTACGCTTGTGTTGCAAGCAATGGCGAACATGGCTGTGAATGTGAATTTATTTCCAGTGACAGGCGTAACACTTCCATTAGTAAGTATGGGAGGAAGTAGTTTCCTGTTTACATGTTTATCAATTGGCATCATATTAAGTGTTGCAAGAAACGTTGAACAACTCGAAGGAAAGAAAGACGAGCTGGTGGAAGATAGTGACGAGCAATACGAAGAAGACGAAGTTGAAGAAGAGGATTACCAAGAAGCAATAGAAGCATAATGGCGAAAAGAATCATTATAGCAGGCGGCGGGACAGGCGGACATATTTTCCCTGCAATTGCAATTGCAAATGCATTGAAGAAGCAGGAACCCCTGACAGAAATTTTGTTTGTAGGTGCGAAGGGAAAAATGGAAATGGAAAAAGTACCAGCAGCCGGATATAAAATCGAAGGGCTGGATATCGCCGGTTTCAACAGAAGCTCTTTGATAAAAAACATTGGATTGCCCCTGAAACTTTTGAAAAGTTTTTTCCAGGTGAGAAAGGTTTTTAAAAGTTTTCAGCCCGACGCAGTGATTGGGGTTGGCGGCTACTCTTCCTTTCCTGTTTTGCGATTTGCACAGGCAAAAGGAGTCCCGTCTTTCATTCATGAATCGAATTCCTTTGCAGGTAAGTCAAATATTTTGCTGGGAAAGAAAGCGACGAAAGTTTTTGTAGCAAGCGATGGAATGGAAAGGTTTTTTCCTGCCGATAAAATTGTGATTTCAGGAAATCCGATTCGTCCCTCAATTGCAAATGTTGCTTCTCTATCAAAAGAAGAAGCACTGAAGTTTTTTGGTTTGCAACAAGGGAAAAAAACATTGCTGGTTGTTGGTGGAAGCTTAGGCGCAAGGTCAATCAACGAGGCAGTTGCAAAAGGGTTGAATGATTTGATTGGAAACAATCTTCAAATTATTTGGCAAACAGGAATGACAGACGCCAATAAATGGAAAGAAGCTGCCAAAGGACAACCATCTGTTTGGGTCAATGAATTTATTACTGAAATGGAGAAAGGTTATGCGGCTGCAGACATCGTGGTTTCAAGAGCCGGCGCCATGGCGAAAGCAGAATTGTGCGTGGTGAGAAAACCAGTATTGTTTGTCCCTTTTCCGTTTGCGGCTGAAGATCATCAAACAGTCAATGCCATGAACCTTGTTGAAAAACATGCAGCACTAATGGTGAGTGACGGTGAAGCAATCAATAAGGTAGTGCCCCGGGTTATCGAATTGACAAAAAACGAAGACGAACAAAACGAATTAAAAGAAAACATCGGCAAATACGCAGTTTTAAATGCTGATGAACATATAGCTAAGGAAATATTGAAAAGCATTGGATGAGTAATGAAGCGAACATAGCAAACACACAAGTCAGTTCTTTGAGCGGAATTAAAAAAGTTTATTTCATCGGTATTGGTGGAATTGGCATGAGCGCCATTGCCCGCTATTTTCATTCGAAAGGAATTGAGGTAAGCGGGTACGATAAAACGCAAACGGAATTGACGAAAGCGCTGGAGAATGAAGGCATCGCAATCCACTACAATGAAGATGTAGCTGGCATTCCAAAAGATGTTGACCTTGTTGTGTACACACCTGCCGTTCCCAATGAACACGCTGAATTGGTGTATTACCAGAAGCACGAATACAAGGTGGTGAAAAGAAGCGATGTGTTGCAAGCGATCAGTGCCGATTCATTCAACATCTGCATAGCAGGTACGCATGGCAAGACAACCATTACAACAATGATCGCGCACATACTTCGCCACAGCGGGTATGGTTGCAATGCTTTTTTGGGCGGCATATCAGTGAACTATGGCACCAACTTTTGGAGTAGCGCCAATAACGTTTGCGTCATTGAAGCCGATGAATATGACAGGAGCTTTTTGAAACTAAGTCCAAATATTGCCATTATCACTGCCATGGATGCGGATCATCTCGATATCTACGGGGATGAAAAAACCATGCAGGATGCTTTTGTTGCTTTTGGAAGTAAAATAAAAGAAGATGGCTTACTGGTGAGCCGGTTTGGATTGAAACGCATTAAAGAAGTTGGAGTCAAAACAAAGGTCACATACGCCCTTCAAAATGACTCGGCTGATGTATATGCGCAGAATATAAAAATTGAGGAAGGTGGTTATGTATTTGATGTGGATGGGAAAATAGCTCTTTCAAATATTGAACTGCGAATTGGTGGAATGCATAATGTGGAGAACTCACTTGCTGCGATGACAGTTGCAAGTCGGTTGGGGGTGGATGCTGAAAAAATCAAAGCTGCCGTTGCTGAATTCAAAGGAGTAAAGAGAAGGTTCGAATACATTATCCCCCCGGTAAAAAAACAGGAAGGTGGTTATGTTGAGCCGGTGCTGATCGATGACTACGCCCATCATCCCGAGGAATTGCGGGCCTTGCTGACAAGTGTTAGAAGCCTCTTTGCCCGGCGGGTTGTGACAGTTGTTTTTCAACCACACCTGTTTACAAGAACAAGAGACCTGGCAGATGGATTTGCAGAAGTTCTTTCGATTGCTGATCGTGTAATTCTGTTGCCGATCTATCCTGCAAGAGAATTACCAATTGAAGGCGTAACAAGCGAAATGATCTTGAAAAGAGTTGATAACCAGGATAAGATGATGCTGACAAAAGATGAATTGTTGAACTGGATGAAAGCGCATCAGTTCAATAAAGAGTTCGGTGAAGTGATTGTAATAGCCGGTGCCGGGGATATTGATGCCTTAGTGCAGCCATTGAAAAATATAATTGAGAACAAATAGCATTGATTGGTTTGAAGGACATGCCAATTAGAATAAAAACTAACTGATCTGGACAAAAATAAAACGATAAGGAAAATTTTAGTGCTCGGCGGATGGCTGCTGGTGATTTGTGGAATTACCACATTGCTTATTGCTGCCAACCGCAAAGAAAAGCAACATGTTTGCAAGGACATTCTCATTGGTATCAAAGGCAATGAAGGGAAGTTTTATGTTGAGAAAGAAGATGTATTGAGGCTGATGCAGAAAACTGCGAATGGTTCTTTGTTGCGGCAGGTTGTTACCTCCATTAATTTGAAAAGGCTTGAAGAAGGTTTGAAAACAAATCCCTGGATTAAGAATGCTGAATTGTATTTCGACAGCAAAGACGCTTTGCATGTTTTTGTTGAGGAAAGAGAACCAATTGCAAGAGTATTTACGAATACGGGTAATTCGTTTTACATGGACAGCTCAGGTGCAAGAATGCCTTTGCTCGATAAGATGAGTATTCGTGTTCCGGTTGTTACAGGTTTCACAAGTGCAAGAAAGTTCGACGCAGCCGATAGTGCATTGCTGCAACAAACAAAACAGGTTGTTCAATTTATTTACAGTAATGAATTCTGGAATGCGCAGGTGGGACAAATTGATATAACAAGCGAAAGAAAATTTGAGTTGATCCCTGTGATTGGTGATCACATCATTAAGCTGGGCTATGGCGACAACGTAGAAGACAAACTAAATGCATTGTATGTTTTTTATAAACAGGTGATGAGCAAGGTTGGTTTCAATAAATATGCTGCACTTGATGTTGAATTCAACGGACAGGTTGTGGCAATTAAAAAAGAACCAACATCACCCGTTGACTCTATACAGCTGCAAAAAAATATTGAAGAACTTATGAACAAGGCAAACATGCAAAACATTGAAGACGACATGTTGCCAGATCAAAATCTGAATGTGGCCAAAGTTGATTCGACAGTAAGTACAACAGCAGCGCAGGTCAATACTGTTTCTACGAAGACTAAGTCCAACCCTATTGAAACCAGGCAATCCAACCAAAACACTGCGAAAACGAAAATTGAAACAAAATCCATCCCTAAGAAATCTGTACCTGTTGAAAAGCCAAAGCATGTAGTAAAGACCAACAATGTGAGTCAAAAGAAACCGGGTAGTGTCAAAGTGAACAAAGCACAACCAAAAGCGGTGATGCCGAAGCACAAGTGAATGTTGAACAAGGAATGAAGAATGACGAGCCCGGAAAGTTGAATTGATAATGAGTGAATGTTTGCGTGCGAAAGGAATTGTCGGCGAAGTGTTGCAAGAATTACCGAACGTACGGAAGTGCGGCGTAAGAGACAGTTCATGGCAGCAAGGCATTTTGGTTTTTAAAAATTATAAGAGCGAAGGGAAGCAGAGAAATTATTTCTTTGCACTCTTTTTAACTAAGGCAACCATACTGACAAAACAACAAACAACTAAAAACAACATAAACATGAACAACGAGCAACCAATTATTGTGGGGCTTGACATAGGAACCACCAAAATTGCAGTCATCGCCGGACGCAAGAACGAGTTTGGCAAGCTGGAGATTTTGGGTTTCGGTCGGGCCAACTCAAACGGCGTGAAGCACGGGCAGGTGCTGAACATTGATGAGACGATCAAAGCAATCAAAACTGCGCTTGAAAATTGTTATGCTTCAAATCCGAATTTGGAAATTAATGAAGTATATGTAGGTATTGCAGGTCATCACATCAAAAGTTTACAAACCCGCGGCGACATCGTACGTCACGAAACGGAAGACGAGATTACGCAAAAAGAAATTGATCAATTAATTTCTGATCAATACAAAACTTACATTCCTGCCGGCGATCAAATCATTGATGTTATTCCGCAGGAATATACTGTTGATAATTTTCAAAACATTCCTGACCCGATTGGTTATGGTGGGGTAAAGATCGGAGCGAACTTCCACATCATTACCGGCGATAAAAATGCCATAAGGAATATAAACCGTTCGGTTGAAAAGTCGGGACTGATTACAAAGGACCTCGTGTTACAACCGCTGGCTTCTTCTGCCGCAGTAATGGCGCAGGAAGATTTGGAAGCCGGTGTTGCTATTGTAGATATCGGTGGTGGTACAACTGACCTTGCTGTTTTTTACGAGGGCATTTTGAAGCACACCGCGGTTATTCCCTTTGCAGGTGAGAATATTACTAACGATATCAAAACAGGACTGGGTGTTTTGAAAACACAGGCTGAACAAATGAAAGTTCAGTTTGGAAGCGCATTAGCAAACGAAGCCAAAGCAAATGCATACATCACTATTCCCGGGTTGCGTGGAATGCCTGCAAAAGAAATCAGTGTAAAAAATCTTGCAAACATCATCCAGGCAAGAATGAGCGAGATCATGGATTTTGTTACTTATCATTTGAAACAAGTCGGGCTAGATAATAAAATGTTGAATGGAGGTATCATCCTTACAGGTGGCGGATCGCAATTGAAACATCTGATCCAGTTGACTGAATACGTTACTGGGCTCAATGCAAGAATTGGATTGCCCAATGAACATTTGGCTTCTGGCCATATTGAAGAATTGGCAAAGCCAACTTATGCAACCTGCTTAGGTTTGATACTAAAAGGTTACGACGATTATGAACACAAACGCAAGCAGTTTGAAAGTTCTTTCAGAAAAGTTGAAATTCCTGAAGGCCTGAAGAGTGTAACAGAAGAGGTTCCTGTCGAAGTGGACAACGGCTCTGTTGCCACTGCTGAAAGAAAGAAAGGCATGTCAAACTTCTGGGGAAAGTTCAAAACAAGCTTAATTGAAATTTTCAAAGAAGAAGAAGACCAGCATCTGTGAGTAAGTGACGAGTTGTACGTTATAAGTGAAGCTTATAAGCTGCGATTCAAAAACGGGATCGGTCCATCCAAAAAATTCATTCATCCGTTGTTGCGAAAAAAGTAAACGACACAAATCAATCTCTTATGATCCATTTTGATCTCCCCAAAGAAAAATCATCGATAATAAAAGTTATCGGTATTGGTGGTGGCGGAAGCAATGCTGTTAACCACATGTACAGTCAGAATATTGAAGGAGTGAACTTCATTATTTGTAATACCGATGCGCAGGCAATCCAACAAAGTAACGTTCCTAATAAAGTTCAGCTCGGGCCGCATTTGACGCAAGGACTTGGAGCAGGAGCCAATCCTGAAATTGGCCGACAAGCGACTGAAGAATCTCTTGAAGAAATCAAACGCATTTTGGAAGTGAACACTAAAATGGCGTTTGTAACCGCAGGAATGGGCGGTGGCACCGGGACGGGTGGTGCACCCATCATTTCAAAGATTTGTAAGGACCTGGGTATTCTTACTGTTGGCATTGTCACCACGCCTTTTTCTTATGAAGGAAGAAAGCGTCAGCAGCAGGCGGAAGAAGGTATCAAAAATTTAAAACAATATGTTGACACCCTACTTGTAATCAGCAACGATAAATTGCGCCACCAGTTTGGTAATTTAAAAATGCGTGAAGCATTTGCAAAAGCAGATAATGTTTTAGCAACTGCCGCAAAATGTATCACAGATGTAATTAATAGTACAGGACAGATCAACGTAGACTTTGCCGATGTATGTACCGTTATGAAAAACGGTGGTGTCGCTATTTTGGGTAATGCGGCGTGTGATGGCGAGAACAGGGCGCAACGTGCTATTGAAGAAGCATTGAACTCCCCATTGTTGAATGACAATGAAATCCGGGGCGCAAAGTGGATTCTTATTAATATTAATTCTGCCGAAGGCGAACATGAATTTACAATGGATGAAGTTGAGATCATTCAGAATCATTTATTGAGCCAGGCAGGAGAGAACACCGATGTAATTCTTGGCCTGGGTTATGATAACTCTTTAGGAAGCCAGATTGGAATTACACTAATTGCCACAGGGTTTCAGCATAAGGATCCTTTTACAAAAAGAGAAACGCCCAAACAAGCAGACACAAACAAAGAAGAAAGAATCGTAATGACTTTGGGAGAACAACCAAGCCCAAAGCCACAAGCCACCATTCCACAAGAACCGAAGATTGAAGATATCCTGGCACCCAAACTGATCGACGAAGATGCCATTACCGAAATTCCGATGCCGGAGCTAAAGGATGCCCAGATCGATCTTCAATTTGACACCATCAGTTTTGTGGAAGAAAAAGAAGAAGAATCTGCCCCGGTTCATTTACATTTGAAAATAAAGGACGAAAAAGCAGAAGCCGAAGAAGAGAAGAAAGAATTGGAGATAAAGAAGCAATGGCTTGATGAACGCTTCGAAAGATTGCGTCAGAATATTTTAGCGTCGAACAATATTCCTTCAAAATCAAATGAAAATAATTCCCAGGCGTCTGCAGCGTCTGGTGGGTATCTGGCCAGACCATCCAATATTTATGCAGAGTCCAAACCTGAAGTGTCTACTTCAAAATCTGCCGAAGAACCGGTTGCGGCACCTGTTGCAAAGGTTGATGATTCGGAAATTATCGATATGCAATTGGTGATACGTAACGACATTCCGGCGGCGGAAGTACCAATCAGCCACCAAACTCAAACACCAAACACTCACGCAGATGACCTGGCTTTGCCAGACGCAGCTGAGGAACAAAAAAGGCGGTCAGCCGAACGATTACAAAAGTTGCGCAACTTATCGTTCAACATTAATGCTGCCGATCCTAACAACGAGTTTGAAGCGGTGCCAGCGTACATCCGCCGCAACATGGAATTACACAACAGTAGCTCCACGGTTGAGAATTTCTACAGCAAATACGAAGTAAAAGACAACGGTGATGGCAAAGGTGCAAGCATCAGCACTATCAATACTTTCCTTGATGGTAAAAAGCCGGATTAACAAGTTTATAGTTTAGCGTTTACGGTTTTCCGCTGTGTTTATGTGATTGACTGTAAAGTGCCAAACAGTAAACGGTAAACGTTTTGTTTAGCTATCGAAACCAACTTTTGTTTATAAAGCCACTGTCTTCGTTGTAAGACACCGAACCTAAGGCTTGTGTTTTTAGTTGTTCCCTCCTGGTTTTCCAGGAGGGTTTCTTTAATTGCAGATCTAATATTAATTAAAGACCACGGTAAGCTTTTGGCTGCCTAGGCTTTGCGAGAATAAATTCTATTTGGAACCAAGCTTCATTGCTAATACGGACCGTCTGTTGCGCAGCATTTCCTTTACGCTCCGGTCCCGGCGGGATTATCCCTTTCGAAATGTCATCAAAACATATAGCTTCTATTGCTGAGGATCATTTGTATTTGAGCTTATACAAAAGAATTATTACTGTTAGAACAAGCGTAATTGAATTTGCTGAAATGATAGGAACATCTTTTATGCCGATTCCATAAATCAGCCACATCACGATTCCAAAAACATACACCACGTACATTCCAAGAGAAATGCCTCTTGTGTCCTTTGTTTTGATAGTGTGAAACGCTTGTGGTAAAAACGAAGTTGTTGTTGCCAGTGCTGCCAAGTAACCCGCAATCTTTATCCAATCCATAATCTTTTGAATAAGCGCAAGGTTACAATGAAATCTTCAAAAACACGATTATTGAAATGGGTTTATTACTGCTTTATAAATCTCTTTTCGAATTGATCCAGAAACATATGCCCCAGGTGAGTCCTAACAATAAAATCGTGTACACAATATGAATATCACTTTGGGCGACCAGTGCTTTCCAATCAGCTTCATGTCTTACCATAAATCGTGGCCTTGGTATTAAGCGATCGGAAATTTCAAGAGGCAAAAATTCACCGGCGTCATTTGCAAATCTTTTTCCTAACTGTACAAGTATGGGTTCTGAAGGGAAAAAATAGAAAATAAAAATACCCAATGCAATAAATGCCCGCCTGGTGAGTAAAGCAATTAAAAGCGCGATTGATAACTGCGAAAATATCTGCAGAAAAAACAGTCCCACATATTGCGACCCTTCCCAAAAATTTCCACTTGTATTTGTAGAATTGGAAGACCCGATAATAAGAGCCGTTACAAAATATAATACCGTAGCAAGCAAAGAAATGATTGCTACATCAATCATTTTGCTTATCATGAAATTTTTCCTGCTCCATCCATCAATGATGTTTTGGCGGTGCGTTTTAAAAGTATATTCATTGGTGATGAACATGATTACAACAATGGAAGGAATGAAAATAAAAAAGGAAGATATAAATGCGACTGTCTGCCAAACATCCGGGAATGTGAATGGGTTAGGCAACATTCTTAGAATCGGCCCCATCGTTTTATCATTCAGGGTGTCCTTATAGCCATTCTCATAAATTGCATAATTCATCCCGGGATAAGCAAGTGCAACAATACCTGTCATCCACCAAAACGCAGGATACTTTTTTATTTTAAGCCATTCTGTTTTTAAAAGACTACTCATTACTTAGTTATTTGGTTGTTTACGTTCTGACAAATAGTTGTTTAATTGAACCTATGATCCAGGTTTGAGGATCTCAGCTATTGGTCAATTCAAAAAAGCGAGCCTCCAAACGTTTTTTCTTTAGCAACAAATGGTTCAGTACAATTCCTTTGTCAAAACATAGTTTGTTGATCTGATCAAGCTTTGCTGTGCCTTTGGGAAGTGATAATTGAACTGTGTTTGAAACGTTATTGATACTTACCTGGTCACTTAGCGGTTGCAGGGCATGTGCCAATGCACTCAAATCGGCAGCGCTTACTTCAATAACATCTTCGTCCTGCAACACTTCATTTACATCGCCGGTTGTAATTACATCTCCGGTCTTTAAGATGGCAACGTGCGTGCAAACCTTTTCTACTTCATCTAATAAATGACTTGCCATAATAATTGTGTGACCTGATTTTTTTAACCCCACAATCAATTCACGTATCTCTGCAATGCCCACCGGGTCCAGTCCATTTGTAGGTTCGTCCAATACTAAAACTTTTGGATCACCCAGCAATGAGGCTGCAATCGCAAGACGTTGTTTCATTCCAAGGCTGTATGTTTTGAAACGACTTTTGCGGCGTTCATACAATTTTACTTTCTTCAACACCTGGTCAATATCTTCTCTGGTTCCTCTTCCGCTGATGCTTTGTGTTACTTTCAAATTATCCACCGCAGACAAATAATGATAGAAGTTTGGCGTTTCTAACAATGATCCGATCTTCTTCCTTTGTTCAGGCGAACCCGGATGACCAAACCACAAAAAATTCCCGTTGTTTGATTTTAATACATCGAGGACGATGCTGAGCAAAGTTGTCTTACCACTTCCGTTTGGTCCTAAAATTCCAAACACGCTTCCCTGCGGCACTTCAAAAGAAACATTGTTCAGCGCACGGATGCGTCCATAAAATTTAGTGATGCCATCAACAGTGAGAACAGAGCCCATGGTTATTTAAATTTTATTGAAGATAATATCAGGGTTGTGCTTTTGCAATTTTCATTACACCAATCCGTTTATTCTGGATACCAAACTTCTTTTTCATTTCTTTGTTAAGACAATATGGCTACAGTACTTATTACAGGCGGAACGGGAATGATTGGAACTGCATTAACGAAAGTGTTGGTCCAAAAAAACCATGAGGTCATCGTTCTTTCAAGAGATAAAAAAAACTCATCACAAAAAAACATTTCGTATGCCGTATGGAATGTAAATAATGGGTCTATTGAGGAAGAAGCAATCAGGAAAGCTGATTACATTGTTCATTTGGCAGGAGCCAACGTTGCTCAAAAACGTTGGACAACAAAGAGAAAGAAGGAAATTGTTGGCAGCCGCGTTGATAGTGGAATATTATTGGTGAAGGCTTTGACAGAGATTCCAAACAAAGTAAAAGCTGTTGTCAGTTCTTCTGCAATAGGTTTTTATGGTCCTGATCCTGAGGTTCCAAACCCCAGACCCTTTGTTGAAACAGATTCTTCATTTGATGATTTTTTAGCCACAACGGTTGTTGAATGGGAAAATGCAATTGAGCCTGTAAAAGATTTAGCAAAACGCTTGGTCGTTTTCAGAACAGGAATTGTTTTAAGTAACGAAGGCGGAGCATATAAAGAATTTAAAAAGCCGCTGAAGTTTGGAATAGCTTCTGTTTTAGGGAGTGGAAAACAAATAGTGAGTTGGATTCACATCGATGATTTGGTCCGCATGTACATGGAAGCAATTGAAAATATTAATTTGAACGGCGTTTATAATGCAGTTGCCCCAAATCCTGTAAGCAATGAACAATTGATTCAAGAAATAGAAAGGCAAACAAAGGGTTTTCACATCACTGCAAAGGTCCCCTCATTTGTTTTGAAAACTATTTTAGGCGAAATGAGCATTGAAGTTTTAAAAAGTACAACGGTCAGCCCGGAAAAAGTTGAAGCCGAAGGGTTTCGTTTTCTATATCCAACAATACAGGATGCAGTGAAAAATTTAAGAGCCTCTGTTTAGAGGCTCCTGATTACTAGAAAGCTTTTTTATCTTTTGGTATTGGTGGTGTTTGCTTTTGAGTAAATAATGTTGGTGTTACCTGTTTGGCATCACCTTGATAAACCCAGGTAAAATTACCAATGTATTTGTTGAATACTTTGTTGACATCAAGAGGAGTTACGGGTTGCAAATCCTCTTTTAACGTAAATGCTTTATGCCAGTCGCCCTGAATTAATTCACTGTTTGCCACCATTTGACAAAGCGATCCATTTGTTTCATTGTCATAATACTGATACGTTGCGTAAGTATTCTTCATATTTTTTACGTCGTCTGCAGGGAAACCATTTTTCTTAATGTTATCGACCAGGTTTCTTGCAACGGCAATATATTTATCGGGATCTTTTGTAGTGACATACATTACTGAATATGGAGTTAAGCCCGAGGTAATATATGCAGCCGGAGCATAAGACAAACCATTATTGGTACGGACTTCCAAAAACATTTTATCATAAAACATTCCGGATGCCAATGTGCTTGCATAATATTCTTTTGAAGTTGCCTGTGGAGCAGAAGAAATGCCCATTATGTAATTAGTTGCATTATCTTTCTGTTTTGCAAAAAACGTGTTCGTGGCAGGAACGTAATTTACCCGTTTCAAAACAACCGGTTTACCCGGGGGAATTTTCGCGGTAAATGCAGTAATCTTCTTTTGCAAATCTTCCCTGCTGATATCACCAACAACAACCATAAAAATTCTTGACCTTGTTAGTAATGATTTGTAATATGCCTTTGTCTGCTCCAGGGTTAATTTTTGAATGTTCTCTATCGTGCCGCTTGAAAATTTTGCATAGTCCATTCCTTTAAAAGCAACCTGCATTGCCATTCTTTGCAACGAAGCGTCCGGATTAGATTCTACCTGGCGCAAACTATTGATGGCTTCTGTTTTGATTCTTGCAAATTCTTTTTCATCAAAACGAGGTGCGGTTAACGCATCAACATACAGGGGCCAGACGGTCTCAAAATCGCTTTTAATGCAATTGAGTTGAAAGTGGGAGGCATCTTTGCCTGCTGAACCGTAAACCTGTGCATCGAGTTCATCCAGTTTGTTTTTGAAACTGTTTTTGTCGTCTTTCAATGTTCCGCATTCAGTTAATGCAGTCATTGCCAAGCGTTCGATCCCTGCTTTGTCAGCTGTATAATTTTGCACACCGCCCTTAATTACCAAATCAATTTGAACAATTTCATTGCCGCTTGGAACCACAATTACTTTCATTCCGTTAATTGTCATGTCGTATGGTTTGTTTTCTTGTGCAAACCCATTGATTGACACCAGGAAACAAAATCCAAAAAATATATTTTTCATGTTGATGGAGTGTTTTAATTTTTGAAATACTCAGAAGGATTGTACTTCTTATTCATTTCAGGATTGATGATCATTCCGGCAACATAAGGTTTACCCGAAATGTATTTTTTTATATAGTTCTGAATATCAGCTTTAGATACTTTATTCATTGCGGTATAATAATCTGTAAAATAATCAAGCGATGTACTGCACCATTGAAAAGTTAATTGCGAAGGAAGGCTTGAAGGTTTTTCAGCGGCACGAACTTCCTGTCTTTTCAATGCTTCTTTTGCTTTTCCCAATTCAGCATCAGAAAAATAGGCAGCATTATCAAATTGCTTGATTTGATTCATTACTTCCTGGTAGCATTCTTTCATTTTTTCCGGAACCGGTATTACTTCAATTGCTATCGGGCCAACATAACGGCTGGTTTGATAACTAATATTTACTGAGGTTGCCAGCCCTTTATCAATTAAGGCCTGTTGCCATTTTGAAGAGTTGAGTGACAGGATTTTTGAAAAAACATCGGCAGTAATCGTTGCCACGGAGTCATTTCTAAAATCGGGTCCCTGCCATGTAAACATCATCATGGGGGTTTCTGCAATAGAAGCCTCTTTAATGAAGTAGCTTGTTTTTTCAATCGGCTTGAAATCCGGTATTGGATATTTTATTTGGGGATCAACATCAGAGGGTTTCCAATCACCAAAAATATTTTTTGCATAACCAAATGCTTGTTCAGGATTTACATCGCCACAAATTACCAGCAAAGAATTATTGGGAACGTAATATTTGTCTTTGATGACCATCATTTTTTCGGGTGTTGCACTATTAATGATCTGGTGATCACCAATAGGATTTTTTCTTGTAAACAAATCGCCCCAAACTCTTTTATTGCTTTCAATCCACAGTTGAAATCCAGGATCGCTTTCAGCTCTTTGAAACTCTCCATCAACTACAGGTCTTTCTTTTTGCATGTCTTCCTCACGATAAATCGGGAAACGAATTGCTGCATTCATAAATTTTAACCCGCCCAACAAACTGTCCTTGTCAAAGGTGAAAAAATAGTTCACTCTTTCCGTGTTAGTGGTTCCATTCCAGATTGCCCCTAACTCTTGTGTTCTTTTTAGAAACTTTTCCTGGTCGGGATAATCTTTGTTTGCCTTAAAAAACATGTGCTCGAACAAATGCGAAAGACCGCTGTATTCAGACCCTTCAGTATAGGCTCCGTTTTTTACAGCAATTTCAATGGTAGCCAAAGGCACTTTATGATTTTCTATAACTACTACTTCTAGACCATTGTCAAGTTTGTGCCAGTAGTAATCTTTTGGCAATCGTGGCTGTGCCGTTGCGCAGAGTGCAGCACTAATTGCACACAAAACAAATAATATTCTCATAACAGATAAAGTTGATATGGCCTAAGATAGGTTTTTTCTTTCTCAAGTTCGCCCCGTATGTGAGCAATGGTAAACATTGCTGAATTCTCCGACGACAGCCCTGCTATTTTGGAAGTTAAGTTTATGAAGTTTCAATTGCTCAATGTCAGATTGAAAAACTTTTCGAAATCTTGGATGCATTGTTCCACCTGTTACCCCGGCAGGTTTTGAAGGATCGTATTGAAATTGCGGATCAACCAAAGTTCCCCTCGGATACATTATCCCGGGAATTCCTTTGCCACGCAAATCAATATTTATGGGATGGTCCAGCCCCAATGTATGACCATATTCATGCGCAGCAGTTGTCGAACCTTCATACAAATTTTCCAGTTTAAAGTGCCCGGTATTACATCCGATTCCATCGACGAAAGAAATATTCCCGTTTACGTAGTCTTCGATGCGGAAATAATTAATTCTTGGATCATCGTTTTGTAAGACTTCTAATTCAGAAATTTGTTTTTTTAGCTCTGCGGTAATTCGAAAGATAATATTGAACGTTTTGTTTTGAATAATTATCACTCCGTTCGGTTCATTCCACATTGTCTCAATTTCATCGCGTATTCGATTGGTAACAATGTCATCAGCAGCGTTGCCGTAGGTAATTATGTGTGAATGTATCGTGATGATATTGTTCGATGTAACTTCTGCTTCTCCCATTACTCAAAATTTAAAGAATACAATTTCACAGGCTCGGTTCTTCCTTTCAATTCAATTTTTCCAATTTCAGAAATCGTATATCCAAAAGGCTGTTGAAAATTATGAACGAAGTCTTCCGATAGAATGAATGACTCATTTAACTCATTGCACATACTTCGGATTCTTGCAGCTGTATTCATGGTATCGCCGGAATAAACCAACTCTTTTTTTATTTGGCCAACAAATCCTGTAGTAACTTCTCCTGCATGAACACCAGCTTTAAATTTTGGGCAGTGGCTATATTTTTTCTGGTATCGTTTACCCAGGCGTTCCAACAAATAATAAGTATTGCGAATAAATTTTAAACTCTTGATTTTATTTTCTGGTGTATTCAGCCAGGTAACCAAAACTTCATCACCAACATACTGATAAATTTCTCCGTCGTTTGATAGAACAGGCAATGTGATATCGTTAAAAAAATCGCGGAGCATTCTAAAATATTGTTCGTGGCCCAAATCCTCAGCAATAGAAGTTGATTCATTGATGTCGAGAAAAATGAAAATGCGGTTTTCAATTTTTGGTCTGTGATATTCGCCGCTTAACATCAGCCAAAACATTCCGGGTCCGTATTTATCCGTTACTTCCAAAAGGACGATAGAGATCAAGGTCATTAGGCCCATATCAATCAAAAAACTTGCAAACGTGTTTGTGTAAACGAGTTTAGTGAAGAAACTGTTGAAATAATGTTCAAGACTTTTTGTGTAATGGATAAAGAAATAAATCATTAACAACACAAATGCAATTACAAAAAATAAAAGAAAAGTGATGACAAGTTTAGTGATAATGGATAGCCATAAAGGCAAACGGTAAAATGCAGGCTTCAAATAAAAGATCAGAATTCCGGAAATGAAAAATCCGATCAATCCAAAAGCAAGAGCAAACTGGTAGAAGGAAACATGCACTCCTAAATCATTTCCGTTTCGAATCAGGTTGAAATAAAATACAACGCTGAACAAAACCCAAATAAGGGAAATGACGATTAAGGTTCGTAGGCGGTATAAGAGTAGTTTGCGAGGCATTACGAGGCAAAATTTAGCAAATGTTGTGCTAATTGCCTTTTTAATTTCTCAGTGGCTTACCGCCTTTCAGAACAGATTGAATTCTTTCCAATGTTTTCTTTTCTCCACAAAGCGAAAGAAAGGCTTCTCTTTCCAGATCAAGCAAGTATTGTTCGCTCACCAAAGTTGGCTCACTCAAGTCGCCGCCGCACATTACATAGGCAAGTTTCTTTGCAACAGTAACATCGTGATCAGTTGCATAATTAGCTCTCCACATTCCATGAATGCCGGAATACAATGCGCCCAAAGCAGAACGTCCCAACACCTTAATGTCTTTTCTTTGGACAGGTATTACATAACCGCTGTCAAAAATTTCAATTACTGATTTTTTTGCTTCAGTAACTCTCCTGCTTTGATTCATTACGACTTCATCATGTCCTTTGCGATAGATTCCCAGATCAAATGCTTCTTGTGCAGAAGTTGCAACTTTTGCAGTAGCGATTGTGAGAAAACGATTCTTCAATGTAATGGTTTCAGGTTCGTCTTCATGCATTTCATCTGATGCCCTTAAAACAAATTCTTTTGTGCCGCCTCCACCGGGAATTAATCCAACCCCTAATTCAACCAAACCCGTATACGTTTCTGCAGCAGCACAAATCTTATCACTGTGTAAACTCAGCTCGCATCCGCCACCCAGCGCCAGGCCGTGCGGGGCAATGACAACAGGCACTGAGGAATACCTTGCTCTCATCATTGTGTTTTGGAATAAGCGAATTGCCATATCCAGTTCATCATACTCCTGTTCAATGGCCAGCATGAAAATCATTCCGACGTTAGCACCTGCGCTGAAGTTTGCTCCTTCATTGGAAATGACTAAGCCTTTATAAGTTTTTTCGGCAAGTTCAATTCCTTTGGTAATTGCGCTTAAAACATCGCCACCGATTGTATTCATTTTAGTGTTCCATTGCAAGCCGATCACATCATCACCGATATCGTAAACGGTTGCATTGGCATTCTTCCAAACAATTTTATCCTGGTAATTGCTCAAAACAATAAACTCATTACTGCCGGGAATTGGTTTGTAAGATTTTGACCGGGGATCGTAGCAAAGCGTTCTGCCATTTTCAGTTTTATAAAATGATTTATTGCCAGCAGCCAACATTTCACCAACCCATGGCGCAACTGAATAACCCGTGGTTGCCATTGCCTGCGCCGTTGTTTCAACACCCAAAACATCCCAGGATTCAAAGGCACCTATTTCCCAACCAAAACCTGCTTTCATGGCATCATCAATGCGGTAAATCTCATCACTTATCTCTGGAATGCGGTGAGAAATATAAGAGAACAAACCATAATGAAAGTGACGATAGAATTCGCCTGCCTTGTCCTGGGCAGCAACCAACATTTTCAAACGCTGCTTTAAATCCTCAATTGGTTTGGCTGCATCAACTGAAGCGAATTTTGGTTTTTGCCGGGGCTTGTATTCAAGGGTTTTTAAGTCAAGTGTGAGAATTTCTTTTTCTCCACCGGTGCCTTTTGTTTTTTTGAAAAATCCCTGCCCTGTTTTATCACCAAGCCAATTATTTTCAACTACTTTATTTAACCATGATGGAATTTGAAAGGCTGCTCTTTGTTCGTCGCCCGGACAATTGTCATAAACACCTTTAGCAACTTTCACCAGGGTATCAATACCAACAACATCCGCCGTTCTGAATGTTGCCGATTTTGGTCTTCCGATGATTGGCCCTGTCAGTGCATCTACTTCATCAATGGATAATCCCATTTTTTCCACCAATTGAAATATTGCCATGATGCCAAAAACACCAATGCGGTTTGCAATGAATGCAGGAGTGTCTTTTGCAAGAACGGTTGTCTTGCCGAGATACAAATCGCCATAATGCATCAGGAAGTCTACAACTGAGGCGTCTGTATCAGGCGTTGGAATAATTTCAAGCAGCCGTAGATAGCGTGGCGGATTGAAGAAGTGGGTTCCGCAAAAATGTTTTTTAAAATCTTCACTTCTTCCTTCGCTTAACAAATGAATAGGAATGCCCGAAGTATTTGAAGTGATCAGTGTGCCGGGTTTTCGGAACTGCTCTAATTTTTCATACAATGAACGTTTTATGTCGAGGCGCTCAACGACAACCTCAATAATCCAATCACAGCTGGAAACATCTTTTAGGTTGTCATCAAAGTTTCCTGTTGTAATTTTTTTGATGGCATCTTTTGTATAAACAGGAGAGGGATTGCTTTTAATAGCAGCCTGCAAAGAATTGTTGACAATTTTATTTCGCAGATTCTTGTTGTCTGATTCCTTGGCTTCGCCCGCAATAATATCCAGCAACAAAACCTCCACACCGACTCCTGCAAAATGGCAGGCAATCCGGGAACCCATTACTCCGCTTCCTAAAACCGCGATTTTTTTGATGATTCTCTTGTTCATAAAAAATAGTTAGTTATGCAACTATTAGTGAAGATACAAAGAGGTTTTGGAATTTAATTCTTCAATCTGATTTGAAGAAAAGAAGGCAGGAAACGCGGTAAATTCCTGTTTTCGCGAACAATTATTGCAAAGAAAGTCAGTCTTTCTTTTTCCTTATTTGGAAGGATCTCGAAATATTGAAACCAAAGAAAATATCACCGTGGCCCCAGCTGTATCGTGTATCAGCTAAAAAAGCCCTTTCATTTATTCCTTGCGAATTTGTGAAATGTAATTGGAAAACATGTCCCCCGGTTTCAATGTCAAATCCAATGGAAAGCGGATCGTGAAATCCTGCAGATTCGTTTTGATTAAGAACATGATGATAATCCAAATTTAAAGAGACCCTGTGACTCAATTTTATTCTTGCCCCAACACCTATAGCATACAAATTATTTGGGTCGCTTGCGGTAGGAACCAAATTGCGGTGCAAAATTGTTGGAATCAATTGCATGGTAAAACGCTCACTAAATTTTCTTCCAACAATGGCTTGTCCGTAATACGCTAATCTTGAAGAAAAATTATTTTTCATAGCTGTATCCGTCCAATGGATAGCCGTTAAAGTCGTGCCTCCAACCACAACCAATGAAAACGGGATTGATTTAGGGCCTGTCGATTGTTGAATAATGCGGTATTTAATAAAACCGTCAAATTCTTTATTGATTGCGCTTCTGCCGATACCAACAGTTAAGTTGTTCGTTACGCCATAATCCAATCCCAATCGTACTGTAGCCGGGCCATCCAATCCAAAAAATTCATATGCACCACCATTGACCCTGCCAAAACGGTGAAGAATGCGAAAGTCCAAAACACCTGGCCGCAGCATTTCCATGCTGTGCGACATAATTACTCTTGGAGATTTGAACGCGTTGTATACGTATTCTTTTTTGGGCTGGTCTTTTGCCACGAGATTTAATAAATCAGTTGAGTCTTGTGCAAAAGCATTCACTGCTGCAACAATTGCAGCTAAAAAAAATAGTCCTGATTTTTTCATTGCCTGGTTAACTCTTTAGTGGTTCCAGATCGCAATCGACAACGATCTTAATACTGTTCGATACCTTATCCTTCACAATGGAAGGGATTTTGATATTGTAATCAGACATTAATACGTTGAAAGTTGAGGAGGCGTCTATTTTTCCGCCATTAATTTTTAGAGTGCCGGTTGTTTCAACATCTTTTGTAATACCGTGGATGGTGAGCTTGCCTTTTATTTTAGCCGTGTAAGTTCCGTCTTTTGAATAATTGATATCAGCGTTGTTGGAGATGGCTCCCTTGAATTCGGCTTTCGGATATTTATCACTCTCTACATAATTTTCATTGAAGTGTTGCTCCATCAATTGCTTTTCAAATTCAAAGCCTTTCATTTGAACAGCAAATTGCATGGCACCGCTTTTTGAATCCAATACGGCCGTAACGGTTTTGTTTTTCCCTTCAATATCTTCAAGAGGTGCTTTGGAGTAGAAAGTTATTTTACCAGTTTTTGTATAAAACCTGTCCTGCCCAAAGGATACAGTTACCGTGAATAACAAAGCCAGTGCTATAATCAAATTCTTTTTCAACATGTGTTTTTATTTAGACAGGTGTTTTATTTTTTTTCTTTTACTCCGGCCGATCTTAGTTCAACTGTGGTGCCCAGACTTGCCATCAGATCATCCGAACTTGCCTTATCATAACCACTGCAAACGCCTTGCAGTACTGCATTGCTTCCTACTTTTAATTTTTCATAATCCTTCAGATGCCTTCTGTCCAATCCAACGGTAATTTCAGATGCACTTTCTTCTTTACCTAAAACGACTGAACCGGTTGTATCGATTCTTTTCACTATTCCTCTTACTTCAATAACCTTATCAACATAGCGTTTTCTTGCAAGCGCTGTGTCTTTGTTAAATGCATCCAACAAGTCATTTGCACTGATAACCACATCAGGTGTTTTGTTCACAATGTCCGGAGTTTTTTGCTGATACATTTTGTAAGCATACCAACCTGCAGCAGCAATGATCAAAAAAATAATAACGATGAGGATTCTTTTCATTGTTCCTGTTTTAACTGCTCTTCAATCAACTATGACCTTCCTGTTTCAAAACTAATTTATGACTATTGATGTTTTTGCTTTTTGTTTGGTAATATTTTGAAAAATTTCACTTGTACCACATAAGAAAAATAACCACCGGGGTGGTTATACAATAAAACGTTTTTTAATGAAAAATGGTTGCTTTAACGAACAGTTGAACCACTCACGGTCAGGGAATCGGGATTAACCAAAATTAACGTTCCATCAGGTTGTTCTGCAGTTAAAATCATTCCCTGGGATTCAATGCCGCGCATTTTTCGGGGAGCCAGGTTGGCAACAACGATTACCTGTTTACTTACCAAAGATTCAGGAGAAAAATGTTGTGCAATGCCTGAAACAATTGTTCTTTTTTCGAAACCCAGATCAACTTCCAGTTTCAGCAGTTTATCGGCTTTCTCCACTTTTGTTGCTGATACAATTGTTCCGATGCGCAAGTCAAGCTTTGCAAAATCATCATAGACAATTTCTGATTTAACGGCTTCAAACTTTGAATTGGTCTGTTCAATCGCTGCTTGCTGTTTGTCGTTTGCTGCCTGCTTGAGTTTATCAACCTGGTACTGCACTTCCGCATCTTCAATTTTTCTGAACAACAGTTCCGGCGCACGCAGCGAATAACCGACACTCAACAGTTTTAAAGAACCAGCGTTTTCCCAGTCCAGCATTTTTTCAACCACCTTCATCATGCCCAGCATTTTCTTTGCGGTGCTGGGCAAAAATGGATTGATAAGAACAGCAAGGTTTGCGCACAGCTGCAAACAAACATGAAGACAGTTGTCAATTTGCGTCTGTGCTTCATCAGTTATTTTTCCTCCTTCATTTGTTTGCTTTGCTTTGATCCAGGGTTCTTTTTCCTGCATGTATTTGTTCCCACTCCTGGCAAGATCAATTACTGAAAACAGGGCATCACGGAATTTATATTCTTCTAAAAATGTTTCAACCCTCGTTTTTGCCAGCTTGATTTCTTCAATCAACGCTTTATCTTTTTCATCTGCAATATCATTGTGAAACTTCGGTACTTTTCCACCAGTTAGCTTGTGCATCAACACAAAAGTCCTGTTGATGAAGTTTCCGAAAATGGCAACCAGCTCACCATTCACCGCATCCTGGAAGCCTTTCCACGTGAATTCGCTGTCTTTGGTTTCCGGAAGAATGGTTGTTAAATAATACCGCAATGCATCGGCTAATTGGGGGCCGCCATTTTCTTTTTTAATGAAATCGTCAATGTAATCCTGCTGATCCAGTTTCCAATTGCGGCTGGTGCTCATTTTATCACCTTCCAGGTTCATAAACTCATTTGCCGGGACATTATCAGGAACAATATATTGGTGCAAATGCAACATAACGGGGAAAATAATGCAGTGAAAGACAATGTTGTCCTTACCCACAAAATGAACAAGCTTGGTGTCCTTATCTTTCCAATAAGGCTCCCAATCTTTTCCATTATTCAATGCCCATTGTTTTGTTGCACTGATGTAACCAATTGGTGCATCAAACCATACGTATAAAACTTTTCCTTTCGCATCAGGCAAGGGAACTTTTACTCCCCAATCCAAATCTCTTGTTACGGCACGAGGCTGCAATCCGCCGTCAATCCAGCTTTTACATTGCCCAAGTACATTGGCTTTCCAATCATTTTTATGTTCATTTAAAATCCAGTTGCGCAACCAGTCTTCATGTTTGTTTAACGGCAGGTACCAGTGCTTTGTTTTTCTTTTTACCGGTGGCTGTCCGCTTAGTGTGCTAACAGGATTAATCAATTCATCAGGACTTAATGATTTGCCACAACGTTCGCATTGATCGCCATACGCATTTTCAAAACCGCAGTTGGGACAGGTGCCCTTGATGTATCGATCTGCCAAAAACGTTTTTGCTTCTTCATCATAATATTGTTCACTTTCATGCACTTCCAAATCGCCACGGTCATTCAGGTAAGTAAAAAATTCCTGGGCTGTTTGATGATGAAGCGGATTTGATGTCCTGTCGTAGATATCAAATGAAATAGACAGGTCATCAAAATTTTGTTTCATGATTTCATGATACTTGTCGATGATGGCCTGTGGCGTTGTGCCTTCTTTTGTTGCCTGGATTGGAATTGCAGTTCCATGTTCATCGCTTCCACAAACAAAAACCACATCCCGTTTTTGTGCCCGCAAATAACGAACGTAAATATCAGCAGGAATGTAAGCCCCTGCTAAATGTCCAATATGTTTATATCCGTTTGCATACGGGAGAGCAGAAGTAATTAAATATCTTTTCGGTTGATTCATTATGATCCAGGCTTTTGAATTACTATTAAACTTCTGTTGCCTCGCACACTTGTACTGCGACAATATCATTCAACAGAAGCCTGCAAATTTACCGCAATCAGCGGCAAAGCCCAAACCTTCATTCTACATCTGTTTGTGAGGTTTCTTCAATTCGTTTAGAGGAACTGTCGGGGTCAAAACTTTATTACATTTTTCAGTGACAACATTTGATGGCAAAATGAAGTTGGCTGTTTGCTCAATCTTTAATGATGAAGAACCAATTTTAACCGTGTATTTTCCCCCATCTGCGATCCATTCGCTTTTACCCGGGTTATAAGAAGCGAGATCTGCAGCAGAAAATGTAAAACGGATTGTTTGTGATTCACCAGGCTGCAGCAAATTTGTTTTTGCAAATGTTTTTAGCTCTTCTGCTGGTTTATCCAAACTGGTTTTTGGTGCAGAAATGTAAAGTTGAACAACTTCCCTGCCCGCAGTCTTTCCCGTGTTTGTGATAGTGACGGATGCAACAATACTTTTAGGCAGAGTTTTTAAACTTAAAGAAAGATTACTGTATTTAAAATTTGTGTATGAAAGTCCATAGCCAAACTCATAAGCTGTTTTTACATTAAACGTGTTGTAATAGCGATAACCAACATAAATTCCTTCTTCGTATCTTACTTCACCAGGAACTTGCTTCATCCCGAAACTGCCGGTGGTTGCTTTTTCAGGAAACTCTTTACCCGGAAAGTTTTTGAACGAAGGCTCGTCTTCATATTTTATTGGAAAACTAACCGCCAATTTTCCTGAAGGATTTACTTTTCCGCTGAGGAGATCTGTAACCGCATTGCCCGCTTCCAATCCCGGTTGCCATGCAAGCAATATCGCATCGACTTTATCACGCCAGCTTGCCACTTCAATAACACCACCTGAATTTATAATAACAACTACTTTTTTGTTTTTTGCATGAAAAGCATTTGCCACGTTTTCGATCAAAGCCTGTTCAGCCTTCGAGAGGTTAAAATTATTTTCCACTTTTCTATCGCTTCCCTCACCGGCATTCCTTCCAATGGTGATAATGGCAACATCATTTTCATCTGCCTTTGATTGCAATATTTCATTTGAAAAGGGCAATTCAGAAATCCTGGGTGTGGGATTGATAAATTCTTCGAAAAAAGTTTTCTTCGGTTGTTTTGCTTTTTCAGCGTTAAGGTAGGTTGTGTAATTATTGTTCAATTCCTGGTCAACAACAAAATTTCCATTTTCTAAACCCTGCACGAGTGAAACAGTATATTCTTCATTTACATCGCCGCTGCCGGTGCCACCGGAAACAAAGTCATAAGAAGTATTTCCAAATGCTGCAATTTTTTTGATCGGATTTTTAAATGGCAAAGCATTGTCTTCATTCTTCAGCAAAACCATTCCTTCCGATGCAGCTTTTCTTGCCAAAACCGCGTGTGCTTTCAGGTCGGGCCGATTACTGAAATTGTATTTGGCGTAAGAAGGTGTTTTCAAAATATAATCCACAATTCTTTCTGCGTTTTCATCTAAAATTTTGCTGTCAAGGTTTCCATTATTCACTGCCTCAGATATTGCTTTTTTTTGTGCTGCAGTGCCAGGCATTAACAAATCATTGCCTGCTTTCATTTGCGCAACTGCATCTTTGCCACCAAACCAATCGCTCATTACAATGCCTTTGAATCCCCATTCTTTTCTTAAAATAGTTGTAAGCAGATCATAACGCTCTGAAGTGTATGTGCCATTCAACAGGTTATAAGAGCTCATTACGGTCCATGGTTTTGATTGTTTTACTGCAATCTCAAATCCTCTTAAATAAATTTCACGCAATGCTCTTTCACTCACAATCGTATTTACCGTATTGCGATTCGTTTCCTGGTTATTAGCAACAAAATGTTTGATGGATGTGCCGACACCATTTGATTGTATTCCATTCACCATTGATGCAGCCATTTTTCCTGATACCAACGGATCTTCGGAGTAGTATTCAAAATTTCTTCCTCCTAAAGAATTGCGCTGAATGTTCATGCCCGGACCCAGAATCACATCAACTCCATATTCTTTCACCTCATTTCCAATGAATTTCCCAACATTGTTTACAAGGTTTGTGTCCCATGTACAGGCAAGAAGTGTTGCAACCGGCCATGCCGTTGCGTAATAAGTTTTCGTCTCATTTTTTCTTATTGGGTTAATTCGTAAACCTGCTGGTCCGTCGGCAACCACCGTGTTGGGGAGATTTAAACGATTGATTGCGTAAGTTGTACCTGCTGCACCTTCAACCTTGTCCATAGTTTGTCCAATAACAGGTGCATTGGTTTTATCACCAGGCAGCTTCATTCCCATGCCAACTACAAGAGTTACTTTTTCATCCAGTGTCATTTTAGATACCAGTTCTTTGGCTTTACTGCTTTGTGCAATAGCGGGAATGAAAAAAGAAACCGCCATAAGAGAGGAAAGAAAAAACTTCATGGTGCAAAACGTTTATTCAATAAAGTTCTTTTGAACCCTGCCTCGATGATTTGATAATTGTCAAATAATTATATGACCGAACGGATGCGGCTGAGTGTTTCTAGGGTAACGCCAAGAAAAGAAGCGATGTAGGAGAGCGGAACTCTTTGAATAATTTGCGGAGCGTCTTTTAAAAGACGTTCGTAGCGTTGTTGCGCTGTTTCAAATTGAATGGAATCCATTCTTATTTGTGAAAGAATCAAAGAGCGGGTGACCATTTTGCGTAATAGTTTTTCAATGTCATGATGTTTATCTGCAAGCCTCGTAAAATCGTCGTGGTGAATTCCATACACTTCTGAGGATTCCAGCGTTTGGATAATTAATTTGCTTGGAATGCGCTGGAAAAAACTGGTGATGGAAAGAAAAAATTGTTCGTCCATTGCAATCCATTCAGTGATCTCTTTTTCGTTCTTGCGATAAAAAATCCGGGCAACTCCCTTTTCAATAAAATAGATATAATCGGAGATGGTTTTTTCTCTCAATAAAAGATGGTCTTTGGGAACAGACCAATGTTTCCAGGCGGAAAGTAATTCTTCCATGCTTTGTTTTGAAAGCGATGTTATTGAAGCGATGTGCTTTTGTAAAGCATCCATAAGCGAAAATTAAGGAAAGGGATTTTATTTAAGTTGAAAATTTAGAGTGTGAAGGAATTGAAATAACAATTGATAAATTGTGATGAATTATGAACCGGAAAAACTTTCTTGGAACAACCGCGGCGTTGATAGGTGGTGTTACGATTCCATTTAAAAAATCGTTCGCTGAAGGTGAGAATGAAAAAATAATTTACAGGAAGCCTGCTTATTTAAAAGCGGGCGACGTCGTTGGCATCACCGCACCTGCGGGGCCAATTACACCGGAAGAAATTCAACCGGCCATCCAGGTGATGAAAAGTTGGGGATATGAAATCCAGGTTGGTGATACCATTGGTAAAAAGGATTTCAATCTGGGCGGAACAGATGACGAACGATTGAATGATTTTCAAAAATTGCTCGACGATCCAAAAGTAAAAGCCATCATGTGTGCAAGGGGAGGTTATGGTTCAATTCGAATTGTGGACCGGATCAACTGGACAAAATTTAGATCGAAGCCAAAATGGATCATTGGCTTTAGTGACATAACTGTTTTGCATTGTCATATCCACAGCAACTTTCACACTGCTTCCATTCACTCTAAGATGATAAACAGTTTTCCTGATAACTGGAACACAGCAGAGCCCATTCAAATCGAAACGATCATTTCAATTCAGGATGCTTTGTCGGGACGGAAAATGAAATACAGTGCAGAGTTAAATGCGCAAAACAAATTTGGCACTGCCGAAGGAATTTTGGTGGGAGGAAATTTGAAGACAATTGAAACTTTATCAGGCACCGCTTCAGATATAAAAACTGAGGGAAAGATCTTATTTATAGAAGACACCGGCGAATATTTATACAGCATCGACCGCATGTTTTGGAATTTAAAACGAACAGGCAAACTGAAAAATCTAAAAGGACTGATCATTGGGGGCTTCAAAGTAAAACCTGACGATCCGGGCGAGGAATTTGGAAAAACGGTTGAAGAGATTGTTCTCGAAAAAATAAAAAATTATAAATATCCGGTCTGCTTTAATTTTCCCGTTGGTCATCAGAAAAATAATTTTGCATTAAAATGCGGAGTTAAACACAGACTTTCTGTAAAAGAAAACGAAGCGACATTAATTGAGATGATATGAAGGCAATTATTCCACCATATTTGGAAAAAGGCGACACGATTGGCATAGTGGCTCCTGCAGGTTTTATGCCCATTGAGAAAATGCAAACCTGCATTGAAACTTTGGATAGTTGGGGATATAATATTCGATTGGGAGAAACAACGCACAGTAATTCACAAAATTATTTTTCAGCACCCGATGAACAACGTCTGAACGATTTACAGCAAATGCTTGATGACAGAAATGTGAAGGCCGTTCTTTGTGCAAGGGGGGGGTATGGTACCGGCAGAATCATTGATCAGATCAATTTTAAAAAATTCAGGAAACATCCAAAGTGGGTCATTGGCTTTAGCGATATTACAGTCTTGCATTCGCACATTTTTTCGAATTACAAAATCGCTTCTTTGCACGCGCCAATGGCAGCAGCTTTCAATGATGGTGAATTCAACAACCCTTACATCCTTTCGTTGAAAGATGCAATTGAAGGCAAACCCTCACATTACGAATGTGCGCCGCATAGCTTTAACAAAAATGGTGAAGTAAAAGGACAACTGGTCGGGGGAAATTTAAGTTTAGTGGCTCATCTCATTGGAACAGATTCTGATCTGAAAACAAAAGATAAAATTTTGTTTCTGGAAGATGTAGGAGAGTACCTCTACAATGTTGACCGCTTGTTGCTGCAATTAAAAAGAAGTGGAAAATTTGATAAGCTCGCCGGATTAATTATCGGCGGATTCACCGATAACAAGGATACAGAACGTCCATTCGGGAAATCGGTTTACGATATTATTTACGAACAGGTAAATGATTTTGACTTTCCCGTTTGCTATGGTTTTCCTGTGAGCCACGAAAAGGAAAACTATGCTTTGAAAATTGGGGCGAAGTACAAACTTGCAGTTAATAATGAAGTTTCTGTATTACAGGAAATTTAATCTCACTTAATAAAAAATCCCGCACGAAGCGGGATTGGGTGGATTATTCGTTTTTGTAGGCTATTGATATTTTGTGTAATAATTTCTTAAGCGGTAACTCAAATCACTTTGAATTTGTTTCAGCAATTCAGGCATAATCTGGTCTTCTGTTGGTGGAGTTGGCGCAGTTTGATTCAATAATTTTTTATCTGCATCACTCAATGCTCTTTCATCACCTGTATAAGTTGAAAATTCGGTTTGCCATTTGTGTTCACCTGTAAAGCGGTCATTCCAAATCACCCGCCCTTTTGTATCCCTAACTGTTATGTACAGGTCGCCCTGGGAAAGTAGTGTTCTTTTTGTTGTAGTAATGATTGCTTTTACCGTACTGTATTGTTTGCCAACAGAATCTGTCTTGTAGACAATTTCTTTTGTAACTACATCTTTGGATACTTCTCTCGTTGTTTTATTGTCGTTAGGCTGGCCAATGCTGATGCGGCTTAGGTTCAACTCCATGATTTGGTCAGGCTCAATGTTTTGATTCCTTGCTTCAAACTCCGAATAAAACCTTATGAAATCATTATTCATGTTGTAAGAAAGAGTCCGGATAATATCTTTCTGAAAATTTTGTAGTTGATAGGAAGAGCTGTACTGATATCCGCCTAAGTTTTGAATCGGGCTAATCAATACTTTGACGGTTGCCGCATTGTATGCGGAGTCTCTTTGTTTTTTTAACTGAAAATCATCGGGGTGATAACTTACAGCCATGTTATATTCTTTGTACGCTTCACGATATGCATCCCGGGTTTTATCACTCATCCATTTGTTTGCTTTTTGTAAATGAACCTCGGCTGCCTGGTCCCGGTAGGTTTCAACGAAGTCAGAGTAATCCTTTGCCTTGATCATTTGTGCAACAGCAGGATACTGATGGATGGTTGAATACAAATTCTGCAATGCCGAATAGTTCTGGTAAATCTTATCATAGCGATTGTCATCTTTACTGTTTGATAAGATTCTTATTTGATCTTCATATTCATTAACGGTGTAGTTGTACGAATTCTGAACAAGATTTTTTGTTTCATAGTCAGTGGGATCTTTCTGAAGTTTTTTTACGCCCCGTTCGATGGCATCAGTATAATCGCCTTTCTGATAAGACTTACTTGCTGTTTTGCAACTGTAAAATAAAAATAGGGAACCAACAATTGCGAGAGAGTAGAGTTTAGTCATGGTCTTTGGTTTTTCTTGTAAGATTTAAAACAAAGGATAATGGTTACTTATAAAACGTTATTTAGTTCTCCGTTAACAAACTTGGAAAAAAACAACGGTACAAAGAAACAAATCAGAAATGGAAATTCAAAGCATTCGTAATATCAAATTGACTTCGCAAAAAAATAAATGCAATCAATCAGGGCCGTTGCACCAGTTTACTAATTAAAAATTTAATCAGATTTTAATCTTCGGAAAATAATCACTCAATTCGTTTCAATCGAAGATTAGTAACAGGTGCTACAATAAGAGGAAACTTTTCGATGATCACTGTACTTGCATCCAAACCAAAACCTCTTTCTTCGGAAAGGCTGATGTCCTTCAACCAAAAGTGAAGTTTCATGATCATTCTTTCAAAAATCGGCAGATCATTATCCTGGCTCAAATATTTTTCCATCACCACAAATGAAAAATCACCGACAATATTGCTACGCTCCAGACTTTCGTAGCGGCTTGTAATATTTACTTCCCTGTTGGCAACCAAATCTTCAACCACCTTTCTAAACATCAAATTAATCCTTGGATCAACACGGAAACCCAAACGAAACTCAACACGAATAATATCATTTGGAATGATGTGATCTACTTTATATTCCATTGTATAGGGATCGTCCAATGTATCTACGTGAACAAACCAATAAATGTCTGCACGTTTTGGTTTTTTATTGAGAATGGAATAGATGATCTTATGTTCAATCTCTTTGGGATTATCAGCACTGGTCAGATAAACAAGGTGCGTTGCATATTTTGGAACGGAGCGGTCATTACTCAATTCCTGGATCTTTGGAATGTAATGTTCAAGACGGACAAACTCCACGTAGCGGTTCTTAATTTTTCTTGCACGAAACCAAACATACATTACCAAAAACAAGGCACCGCCAACAATTACAGCCACAAAACCACCATGGGGAAACTTGTTCAGATTCGCAAAGAGAAAACTCAATTCGATGGTGAGATAAACCGTCAGATAAAGCCAGATCCATCCTGGTTTTACTCTCCTGGAAACAAGGAAGTTTGCAAACAGCATGGAAGTGGCAATCATGCAAAGTGTAATGGCCAGACCATAGGCGGCTTCCATTCTTGATGATTTCTGGAAATACAACACGATAGCTGTACAACCGACAAATAAGAGTGTGTTTACCCCGGGAATGTAAAGTTGTCCTCTTTCTTCCGTGGGATAATTAATTTTCAGCTTGGGCCAAAGATTCAAACGCATGGCTTCACTGATCAAGGTAAAAGAACCGGACACCAATGCCTGGCTGGCAATGATAGCTGCTGCAGTTGCAATGATGATCCCCGGGATTTTAAACCAGTCTGGCATCACTCCGTAAAATGAATTGAATCCTGCATCAATCATTCTTTGAGTAATGTGCTGCCCATTGTAGTTTTTTAATACCCATGCACCTTGTCCGAGATAGTTTAAAATAAGACAGGATTTTACAAAAATCCAGGAAATACGAATGTTGCCCCGGCCGCAATGTCCCAAATCGGAGTACAAAGCCTCCGCACCGGTCGTACAAAGAAATACAGCCCCCAAAATGTAGAATCCGTTGGGATAAGTGTACAATAATTTGATTGCGTAATAAGGATTGAATGCTTTAAAAATTGCGAGATAATCAAGCAGGTGAGAAGAACCCAGAACTGCAAGCATCAAAAACCAGATTCCCATCACCGGTCCAAACAGGCGGCCAATTGAAGCGGTTCCAAATTGCTGCAGGAAAAATAAAATCGCAATAATTCCTAAAACGATATAAACAATGGTCCATCCTTCTATATGCGAAAAAACGGGAACTTGCCTCAATCCTTCCACGGCAGATGTTATGGAAATGGGAGGAGTGATCATTCCGTCGGCAATTAAGGCTGCGCCCCCGATCATTGCTGGTAAAACAAGCCATCTTTTTTGCCGGCGCACTAAAGCATATAAAGAAAAAATGCCACCCTCACCGCGGTTATCGGCCTTCAAAGTAAGGATCACGTATTTAATAGTGGTTTGAAGCGTTAGCGTCCAAATGATGCACGACAAGGAGCCTAAGATTAGTTCATTGTCAATAACACGACCATTTGTAATAGCATTGAGTACGTAGAGGGGGGATGTTCCAATGTCTCCGTAAATAATTCCCAGTGCTACAATTAATCCGGCGGCTGTAACTCTGTTTAAAGGTATTCTCACTCTTGCCTTTTTTTATTGCAGTGTGCAAAGGTATACGTTAAAATTAATGCCAACATAATAATAACTAAAAACAATTGTTTGTATGTAAAAACCAATTTGGCCGGCCCTGCAGCCATTAAAGGTTTTTAACGTCTTTAATAAGAATACAAAAGTTATCTTTAAACGGTCAAAAACGATCTACGCTGTTATGTTTAATAAGTTTCTCTTAACCCTAGTGTTTTCCGCCCTGGTAAGCTATTGTTTCGGCCAAAAAATTCTTTATTCTGAACCCGAAAGAGATGATTCCCGCCGAATCGATTTTGAAGTAGTCGGGAAAGTGTCAGGTAATTTTCTTGTGTATAAAAGGATCCACTCAAAGGGCTATATAGCTGTTTTAAACAACGAGATGGAACAAATTGGTAAAGAAGAACAGGATTACATGCCTGAGGACCGGTTGATTAATGTTGATTTTTTCCCTTATTCTGATTTTAGTTACGTTATTTATGAATACCAGAAAAAAAATGTCGTGTATTGCGATGCGGTAAAAGTGGATGCCAATGGCAAAAAAATTTCCGACATTATAGGTTTGGATACATCGCATATTGGTATTGCAGCCAACAATAAGATTTATTCAACCATCACCAGCGAAGACAAATCGAAACTGATGGTATTTAAGATCAATGCCAAAAACAAATCCAAATTCATTATATCAACCTTGCTGCTTGACAATAATCTTGATCTGAAAAAACGTTCCCGGTTTGTTATGCCGATGCAGGAGCATGACGATTATTTGGATGAGTTTAACCTGGATAATGAAGGGGATCTCGTTTTTGCAAAATTCAATCGCAACAATAATGAAACGATCAACAACACCAGTTTGCTTTACAAAAAAGCTGATGTTGATACTGTGACAAGTATTGAAGTTCCTCAAAAAGATATTTTGCTCGATGAAATTCATATCAAAGTCGATAATGTAAACCGGCGTTATTTTCTTACTTCATTTTACTACAAGCAAAAAAGAGGCAACATCGATGGGTTTTATTTTTACGTTTGGGACAAAGCAACCCAAAGCCCGGTCCTTCAAAATTCGGTCGTGCTGGGAGAGGAGTTAAGAAAAGAAGCAAAAGGCGATGCGAACGCAAAAATGGCTTTCAACGACTACTTCATCCGCAACATCATCGTTAAAAAAGATGGTGGTTTCCTAATCAATACGGAGTCTTACTACACCACTTCAAGATACAATAACTGGAATCGCTGGAATTACCTGTATGGAATGCCTTACAGCTCCTATGATTATTATTCTACTTATTCGCCTTATTATGGTTATGGATCATGGTGGTGGATGCGCAACCGTTATGACAATTCACAGAATGTAAGATATCATGCAGATAATGTAACCATTCTGTCCTTCGATAAAAACGGTGCATTGCAATGGAGCAACGTTATTCACAAAGAACAGTATGATGATGAAAGTGATGACCGTATTTCTTTTGAAATGGCAAATACCGGAGGCCAGCTTCATTACATTTTCAATATGGATGAAAAGAGAACTTTGTTGTTGAACGATTTCACTTTATCGCCTGACGGGCAAATCAATCACAATCCCACGTTGAAAAATTTAGATAAAGGATATGAGTTTCTTCCAAAGTACGGAAAACAGGTGAGCAGTTACCAGGTAATCATTCCTTGTTTTTATCGCAACTACATTTGCTTTGCAAAAATCGAATTTAATTAATAGCATTGCTGCGTGATTGCAATCTTTAAACAAAAGTCACCAGGTAATGTTGCTGTCTTATTTATCTTCGGATTGCTGCTGAAGCTTCCTCTATTTCTCTATCCAAAGAATATTACAGCCAATGAAATGGATGGCCGCTTGTATCAATGGCTCATTTCATTGCTGCCGCCGGTAAATGGACTGGTCTGCGCTGCTATTGCCTTTGTGCTTTTATATGTGCAGGCTTTAATGATCAATTACCTTTTGAATGAATACCGTTTAATGCCAAGGCAAAATTATCTGCCCGCGATGGCTTATTTATTAATCACATCGCTATTGCCTGAATGGAATTATTTATCATCGCAATTAGTAACTAATATTTTCATTATTTGGATATTCATCCACTTGTTCAGATTATACAATGCAAATAATGCAAAAGCGCAGGTCTATAATATTGGCCTTTTGCTGGGCATAGCATCTTATATTTATTTTCCGTCAGCTGCATTTTTGATCTGTGTTTTGTTAGGATTAATGATTTTAAAGCCTTTTCGTTTCAATGAAATCATCCTTTTCTTGTTGGGCTGCCTCACTCCATATTATTTTCACGCGGTTTATCTTTTTATTTTCAGCAAATTCAGCTTCGCCAATTTCTTTCCGCATATTTTGATAAAAGTTCCTGAAATCAAAAATTCGATCTGGATTGCAATCAGTGTTTTGCTTTTAACCGTTCCATTTATTATGGGCGGCTATTATGTCCAGTTGAATTTGAGGAAAATGCTGATACAGGTTCGAAAGAACTGGAGCATCGTTTTATTGTACCTGGTGCTGGCTTTTTTTGTTCCGTTCATTAACAGCAATCAATCACTTCATAGCTGGGTGCTTGTTACAGTTCCCTTTGCCTGCTTTCACGCCTGTGCTTATTTTTACCCTTCAAGACGATGGCTGCCTTTGGTTTTATTTTTTATCACCATTGGCTACATAGTTTTTCAACAGTATGCAACTCTAACGTGGCAATAACGCTGCGCTAAGTATCTTTGCTTCTTCAAAAAATTCTTACCATGAAATTTGGTGTGGTTGTCTTTCCGGGTTCCAATTGCGACAGAGATATTCATGATGCGCTGGTTTATGATTTGAAGCAGCAGTGCATTATGCTTTGGCATAAGGACAGTGATCTTTCCCAATTCACGACCGATGATTGCATTGTTTTACCTGGGGGCTTTTCGTACGGCGATTATTTGAGAACCGGGGCCATTGCAAGGTTCAGCCCTATCATGCAAAGCGTGATTGAATTTGCAAACAAAGGCGGAAAAGTTTTGGGGATATGCAACGGATTTCAAATTCTTTGCGAGTCTCATTTATTGAGCGGCGCTTTATTGAGAAATAATAATCAGCAATATATCTGCAAAAATATTTTTATAAAGGATGTTGAAAATAACGTTCACAAAATTCCGATTGCTCACGGCGAAGGACGTTTTTATGCTGATGAACAAACATTGGACCGCTTGGAGCAAAACGAACAAATTGTTTTGCGTTATTGTGATGAAAATGGAAATATAAATCCAGGGGCAAATCCAAATGGTTCAGTACGGAATATTGCAGGCATATGTAATGAAGGCCGCAATGTGTTTGGCATGATGCCGCATCCTGAAAGGGCCTGCTCGCCTTTACTGGGCAATACGGACGGCCGAAAAGTTTTCGAATTGTTATTCTCTTTGATTCCTGAAACTGTTTAATCTACTTTAACATCTTTCAAAATTTTTTAGGAGAAATTTGTTTAAAATCTATACGCATGAAAAAAATTGCCTTTATACTTTTTTCATTTTTCATTGTTGGAATTGCTTCAGCGCAGTTAAACCCGGTAAGCTGGAGTTTCACAAGTAAAAAAATCAGCGATGGTGTTTACGAAATACAGATGACGGCGTCTATTGACCAGGGGTGGCATGTGTATGCACAGCAGCAACCCAAAGATGCGATCGCGCAGCCAACAAGTTTTGCTTTCAATCAAAACCCTTTGCTTCAGTTCGATGGCAAGGTGAAAGAAATTGGAAGACTTGAAAAATATAAAGACAAGGAATTAGATATTTCTGCTAATCAATACAGTGACAAGGTAATTTTTGTTCAGAAGGTAAGATTAAAAGGTAAAGCGAAAACCAACGTTACAGGAAAACTTACTTACCAAACCTGCAACGACAAACAGTGTTTGCCGGCAAAAACTGTTAATCTATCCATCGCCTTGCAATAAAAATGAGTGAAAAAATGTTCTTTTGTAAACGAGTTCCATAAAAGAACTCGTTTTGTTTTAATAAAATAAGATGAAAAATTTTGGCCGTAGTTTTTTTGGGTTTTTGCTTTTACTGACAGGTATCACTTCCTTTTCACAGGACTCTGCACAAGTTTTTAAATGGAATGTTAGCAGTAAAAAAATAGCTGATAAAACGTATGAACTAATCTTTTCTACCCCGGGAAGCGAGGGCTGGAACTTGTATGCACCCAACCAGGATTTGAGCGGGGTGGCTGCAGCTTCCATAACGTTTGCTGATTCTTCATTTCATTCAACCGGTGATTTTAAAAAAACAGGTGCGATGAAAGAACAGGCAAGCAAAATATTTACCGGCATTACCGAAAAAGTTTTTAACGGACCGGCAACATGGACACAACAAATAAAAATTGATGGAATGGTTCCTGCATCAGTTCAGGGAACATTGCTATACACTTATGGAAAAGCAGAGGAGTTTTACCAAAGCGAGCTTCCTTTTAATGTAAAGCTCGAAGGTGGTGTCGCATCCACTGCACGGATTTTAATTCCTTCAATTGACATCAATCACCCGGTAAATAATTGTGGAGATGTTACACAGGGAAAAAGCTTATGGAGCTTGTTTTTACTTGGACTGGTTGCAGGATTGTTGTCTTTATTCTTCCCTTGTATTTTTCCCCTGATTCCATTGACTGTTTCTTTCTTCACCAAACGTTCACCGACAAAAAAGAAAGGAGTTGTCAATGCTTTTTTCTACGGCTTTTCAATTGTTGTGATTTTTATTTTATTGAGTCTTCCATTTCATATTTTAAATATTCAGCCGGAAATTTTAAATAACATTTCCACTAACGTCCCATTAAACTTAACCTTCTTTATTTTCTTCATTGCCTTTGCACTTTCGTTTTTTGGCGTTTATGAAATTGTGTTGCCAAGCGGGCTTGCAGGGAAAGCAGATTCCCGCTCGGGCGTTAGCGATTTCGTTGGAATCTTTTTCATGGCATTGACTCTTGTAATAGTTTCTTTCTCGTGCACGGGGCCTATTTTGGGAACACTATTGGTGAGTGCATTTTCAAGCCAGAACGGAGCATGGCAATTAACATCGGCGATGACGGGTTTTGGAATTGGATTGGGAGCGCCGTTTATCCTGTTTGCATTGTTTCCACGCTGGTTGCAGTCCATGCCAAAGAGTGGCGGATGGATGAATGAGTTGAAAGTAGTTTTTGGTTTTATTGAGCTGGCGATGGCAGTGAAATTTTTATCGAACGCGGATCTGGTGAAGCAATGGCATTTATTGGAAAGAGAAGTGTTCATTGGTCTATGGATTTTGATTTCGTTGATCATTGTACTTTACTTATGCGGTGTGTTTCGTTTTAAAGGCGATGGCAAACCGAAGTTTACCAAAGCACGAGTCTTCTTTATTGCATTATTTTCATTGATCACATTATACTTAACTCCCGGATTGACAAATACAAAATGGGCCAGATTAAGTTTAATCAGCGGTTTTCCCCCGCCGTTCAATTATAGTGTTTACAAGCCTTCCGTCAACTATCAAACCGGCGTTGAGCCTTTGCACAACGATTATGAAAAAGCATTGCAGCTGGCAAGAGAACAGCACAAGCCCGTGTTGATTGACTTCACCGGTTGGGCCTGTGTCAATTGCCGCCGTATGGAAGAAAATGTTTGGGTGAATGATGAAGTAAAATCACTAATGAAAAACGACTTCATTGTGGTTTCACTGTACGTGGATGAAAGAAGAAAATTGCCTGTGCAGGAGCAAATTACTTACAAAACAAAGAATGGTACAGAAAAACCAATTATCACCGTTGGTGATAAATGGGCAACCTTTCAGTTTGAAAACTTCAATGCTGTTTCGCAACCGCAATATGCTATCATCAGTCCTGATGAAGTGGCATTGACAAAAACAAAGGCTTACACGCCAAGTGCTGCACAATTTGCAAATTGGTTGAAGTGCGGATTGGATGCGTATAAGAGCAAAGTTCAGCCGAAATAAAAAGCCGCTACTTTCGTAACGGCTCTTATCAAAAAAATCATTTTTTTTAATATTCATCTTCGTTAAAAAGAAAATCCTCCTGTGAAGGATAATCCGGCCAAATGTCTTCAATGCTTTCATACACTTCACCCTCGTCTTCAAGTTCCTGCAAATTTTCAATCACTTCAATAGGAGCTCCGGAACGGATAGAATAGTCTATCAACTCATCTTTTGTCGCCGGCCAGGGCGCTTCCTCAAGGTAGGATGCTAACTCTAAGGTCCAAAACATTGTCTCGTGTTTTTAAGTTTGTTTGAAAGTTTTCGGGTACGATTTCATGCCAGTTCGCACCACACCCGACCCCTCAAATTTTTCGCAAATGTAGTTTTATTAAACAATTTTCCAAATGTTGTTTAAAAACCGGGGAACGGGCTTTGCTGTGCCACATTGTTTCAGGATATTTGGCCGAATAGAAAGGTAATGCTGTCAGCAAAAAACATTTATAAGAAATACGGCCCGGTTGAGGTCTTGAAGGGAGTTGATATCAAGATCAATCCGGGGGAGATTGTGAGTATTGTTGGTCCTTCAGGTTCGGGAAAGTCAACACTGCTTCATATTTTGGGTACTTTGGATAAGCCGGACAAAGGGGAGGTTTTTTTGCAAGATCAAAATATTACACACCTCCAAGGCAATAAACTTTCCGATTTCAGAAATAAACATATTGGATTTGTTTTCCAGTTTCACCATTTGCTACCTGAGTTTTCAGCGGTTGAAAATGTGTGCATTCCCGGGTGGCTTGCATCCCGCAGCAAAAATGAAGTGAAAGGGAAAGCGGAAGCGCTTTTAAAAATCTTAGGTCTCAGCCAGCGGTTGGAAAACAAACCCAATCAACTTTCGGGCGGGGAGCAACAGCGAGTTGCCGTAGCCCGTGCTTTAATCAATAAACCTGATATTGTTTTTGCCGATGAACCTACGGGCAATCTGGATACTGCCAATGCAAAGGAACTGCACCAATTATTTTTTGATCTGCGCAAAGAATTCAATCAAACTTTCTTGATCGTAACACACAATGAAGAATTGGCCCAATTGAGTGATAGAACTTTGACTATGAAGGATGGAAAAATAATTTGACAATCCGGCGATATGTCATCCTGGCAATGAAAAAACGACGAGTTTCCTGGCTGTCACATTATTCTGGCTTTCCAGGGAATTTCTTCTGCTCCTAATTTTTGCGCAACAAATCTTGCAAGCGTAAATAAATAATCGCTCAGGCGGTTCAAATATTGAATTACTTTCTGGTCAACAAATAATTCATGTTGTTGCATATCCACTGCCAATCGTTCAGCGCGGCGGCAGACACAACGCGTAATATGAATGGAGGAAACAATCACATGTCCGCCGGGAAGAATAAACGATTTCATCGCAGGTAATGCGGCAGTCATTGCGTCAATTCTTTTTTCCAAAAACTCAACGTCGCTTTGGTGCAGATCGGGCAGTTTCATTTTTGGTTGTTTTTCCGCATCTGTCGCCAGTGAAGAACCAATGGTAAATAATCGATCCTGTATTTCCTTTAATTCATTTTTAAATTCTTCATCATTCAATTGATCATTCACCAGTCCAATCCAGGAGTTCAATTCATCAACTGTTCCGTAGGTATCAATGCGGATATCATTTTTAGGAACCTTGGTGCCACCAATGAGAGAAGTCTTTCCTTTGTCTCCTGTTTTTGTATAAATCTTAAACGACATTGAAGTAAATTAATGCATTACAGTTGCTGCTTCTTTTTTTCTGTCACTTTCAATCACTCCATCACGCAGGCGAACGATCCGGTGGGCAAAATTGGCAATATCCTCTTCATGTGTTACAAGTATTACCGTGTTACCTGACAAATGAATTTTTCCGAAAATATCCATGATCTCATGTGAAGTTTTTGAATCCAGGTTTCCCGTTGGTTCATCGGCAAGAATGATCGAAGGATCATTTACCAATGCTCTTGCAATAGCCACGCGCTGGTTTTGTCCCCCACTCATTTCATTGGGTTTATGATGACTCCGGTCGGCAAGATTTACCTGTTCTAAAACGTGCATCGCCTTTTCCGATCTTATTTTTTTAGGAACACCTGCATACACCAATGGAAGTGCGACATTTTCTACAGCTGTTAATCTTGGTAATAAATTGAATTGCTGAAATACAAATCCAATTTCTTTATTGCGAACTTCAGCCAGCTCGTTATCTGATGTCTGACTTACATCTTTCCCATTCAAAATGTAGGTGCCTGAAGTTGGGGAATCAAGGCATCCTAAAATATTCATCAATGTGCTTTTGCCCGAGCCCGATGGACCCATCAATGCGAGGTATTCATTTTTGAAAACATCAAGCGATATTCCTTTTAAAACTTCAATTACCTGCTTGCCGAGGTAATAATTTTTCTTAAGATTTTCCAAATGAATGATGCCTTGCATGAATCAGGATTGTGAGGGTTTTTTGATTGCTTTGGGAACTTTAAAATAAAGATCATCATGCTTCGGTGCGTTTTGCAATGCTTCTTTGCGGCTAAGCATGTTACCGGGAACATCTTCTCTGAAAACATCCACGTTGTTGCTCACGTGCAGCAAAGGCTCAACGCCGGTAGTGTCAAGCTCTTTTAATTTATCAACGAAGCCAATCATTTTTTCCAAATCAATTTTGATGGCTTCTCTTTCCTCATTGCTAAACTGCAACATGGATAGTTTGGAAAGTTTATCAATCAAAGCATCATTCACCTGCATACAACAAATATAATAGTTTGTGATTTGCGGAATCGCTATAAATCCATATTGATTAATGTCATGTAAAAATCTAATGACCGTCATTGATAACGCTATGGTGAAAAAATAGTTTTGTAAAAGAAAATTTAAAGAAATGAAAATCACTCTATATTCTCAAAAAACGATTGGTGAAGTGAAGCAGGAGTTCACCAAAACATTCCCGTTTTTAAAGATTGAATTTTTTAAAAGAAAGCATAATCCCGGACAGGGATCTCCAATATTGGAAGAAATAGAACCTACGCATCAATTGATTGATGTTAGCGGAGTTTTAAAAGAAGGGGCTATTGAGCTGGACCCCACCGATACCGTCAAAGATGTTGAACAAAGATTTCAATGTCAATATGGGTTGCCTGTGCAAATTTTTAGAAGGCAAAATGGTCTTTGGATGGAAACAACCGTTACGGATGATCTTACACTGCGTGAGCAAAATACGTTGGGACGGGCCACCTCCATTCCCTTAAAAAGTAGGACAAATAAAATGGGTGAACATTACATGGGTTGGCAATAAAAAAAGAAATATGATTTTGCACATTAACGATAATAAAAGAATTGAGGATCTGCAGGAAAGGTTCAACGACTGTTTTCCATACCTGAAACTGCAGTTTTATCATACATCACACAAGTGGTTACAGCAATGTGACAAATCAAATCTTATCGATTCCTCTGAATTGGTGGGGGCTGTAAGAAAAAAGCATTTTTCGGGTTTGCTTGAAATAAAATCGTGGCATAAGACCGGCAGAGTAGAACAGGATTTAAGAGAACTGTTCGGGTTAAATGCCCAGATTTTTCGCTCCCATAAAACAGGTTGGATTCAGACATCCTACAGTGACGATCTTACACTAAAACAACAAAGCGAAATAGCGGAATATAACCTGGTGTAAATTATTAAGGTCCGCAAGGAGCTTTTTTTATGATGAATATCAGTGTCCCTGTTTTCTGTCATCATAATTATTTGCATAGCCTGTTGCGATCTTGCAACTCATAACCAGGAAAAATGAAAAAGATTCTTCTTGCTTCTGACGGGTCTAATTTTTCAGAAGGCGCATTTGAATTTGCCAGTCATCTCAACAAAATTGAATCCATTTTACTTACGGGTGTTTTTGTTCCACAGGTTGATACTTCCAATTTTTGGTCATATTCGGTAGGTGTACCCCCGGCAGTGCTTCCTGTATGGGAAGAAGATGCAGGCGATGAAGAAAAAATCATTGAACGTTTTAAAGACCTCTGCGAATACAACAACATCAAATGCAAAGTGCACGATGATTATTTTGGTTTTGCAATTCCTGAGATAAAGAGAGAAACGAAGTATGCAGATTTATTGCTGATCGGCAGTCAAACGTTTTATCACAACCTTGGCGAAGGAATGAATGATTACATAGTTAACATTCTTCACAAGGCAGAATGTCCTGTGCTTTTAGTTCCGGAAACATTTATTTTTCCTCAAAGCAATGTTCTTGCTTATGATGGAAGTGATTCTTCGGTTCATGCCATTAAACAATTTGCATACCTGTTTCCTGAACTTTGTGATAATCCGACACTGCTGGTTTACTGCGAGGAAAAAGACCAGGTGATTCCTGAAAAAGAAAATATGCGGGAGCTCGCAGCCCAACATTTTTCTGACCTGCAAATCCTTAAACTCGAGATTGATCCGAAAAAATACTTCAGCCGCTGGGTTTCGGAAAAAAGAAATTCCATTTTAATAAGTGGCGGTTTTGGGCGATCTGTACTTTCTGAATTATTTAGAAAAAACTTTGTTGCTGACATTATTAAAGAGCATCAGTTGCCTGTGTTTATTGCACATAAATAATATGGAAAACAAAAACCGGGAACGATTGGATCAGTTGCTGGAAACTGAAAACCAGCAGCTCCAAAAGCTGAATGATATTGTTATAAAGTCCATTGAAGAAGAAAAACTTATTTCGCAAAAGCTCTATGAGTTTGAAGATAAAAACCCGCGTTTCACAAGCAGGGTGGCTGATAAAGTTGCGGCCTTTGGAGGAAGCTGGTCTTTCATCCTGGTTTTTCTTTTTTTGATGTTATTGTGGATGGCGGTGAACATTTATTTGCTATCAAAACCTTTTGATCCGTACCCATTTATTTTACTTAACCTTGTTTTGTCGACCATTGCCGCATTGCAGGCTCCTATTATCATGATGAGCCAAAACCGTAAGGAAGAAAAAGACCGTCAAAGAGCAATCAATGATTACCTTGTGAATTTGAAATCGGAAATAGAAGTTCGAAATCTGCATCAAAAACTCGATTTGCTGATTTCAGACCAAATGAAAACGCTTTTTGAAATTCAAAAAATGCAAATGGATATGATGGAGGAAATCCGTTCAGAAATGCCCTCGAAGAAAAAATCAGCAAGTCATTGATGCAAAACAATTGCTTGCCTTCGGTACATTCTTAATTGCAAAAAGCATCACTCTTTTTATCTTCGCCGCTTATGGCAAAACAGATTGTTGTTAGCGGCATCAGGCCAACGGGTTTTTTACACCTTGGAAATTATTTTGGCGCCATGCGAAATTATGTTCGCATGCAGCAGGAGTATGACTGTTATTTTTTTGTGGCGGACTGGCATTCTTTAACCACGCATCCCGATACAAAGGAATTAAGAAATAGTGTGCTGAGAGTGCTGGCGGAAAATATTGCTGCCGGATTAGACCCAAACAAGGTTTGTTTGTATGTGCAAAGCACCATCCCGGAAATTGCAGAATTGTATTTGCTTTTAAATATGCTTGCTTACAAAGGTGAGCTGGAAAAAACTACAACATTTAAGGACAAGGTTCGCCAGCAGCCCGATAATGTAAATGCAGGCCTGTTGACGTATCCTGTTTTAATGAGTGCGGATATTTTAATTCATCGTGCCAAATATGTTCCTGTCGGAAAAGACCAGGAACAGCATTTGGAAATGACAAGGAATTTCGCACAAAGATTTAATCATCGTTATGGTGAATTATTCCCCGAGCCACAGGCTTTCAACTTCGGAGAAGAATTAGTAAAAATTCCGAGTTTGGATGGTGCGGGCAAAATGAGCAAGAGCGAAAATCAATATGCGACGCTCTATTTGGCCGATGATGATGATTTGATCCGCAAGAAAGTCATGAAAGCAAAAACAGATTCAGGCCCGGCAGAACCGAATTCCCAGATGCCCGACTACATCCAGAACCTTTTCCAATTGATGCATTTGGTAAGCGAACAAAGCACTTCGGACAAATTCAGGGAAGATTTTGATAAAGCTTCGATCCGTTATGGCGATATGAAGAAACAATTAGCTGAAGACATGGTAAAATTTATTGCACCGATAAGAGAAAAAGCCAATGCCATCAGAAAGGATGAAAGCTTTTTAAATAGGGTGATTAAGCAGGGTGCTGAACGTTCAAGAGAAAGTGCCAGCAAAACTATCGAAGCTGTGAGAAAAGCAATTGATCTCAAATACGTCTAAAGTTTTCAACAAAACTTTTGTTTCACCAATAAGTTTTGTTTCATTAAAAACGAAATCCCTATTTTTAAAACCTCGTAAATTTTCGAGATGGGTTAATTATGGCGAAATCTAAAAAACCAAAACATATTGCTGTTGCCGGAAACATTGGAGCCGGCAAAACTACACTGACGGAGCTTTTGAGTAAGCATTATAAATGGATTCCTCATTTTGAAGATGTGGAACACAACCCTTACCTCAACGATTTTTATGATGACATGCCACGATGGAGCTTCCAGTTGCAGATTTATTTTTTAAACAGCAGGTTAAATCAATTAATTGAAATCCGTAACGGAACAGAAACCGTAATCCAGGACAGGACCATTTATGAAGATGCTTACATTTTTGCTCCCAACCTTCACGAGATGGGATTAATGAGCAAGAGGGATTTTGATAACTATGCAAAGTTCTTTGCTACTTTAAAAACAATGGTGCAACCACCCGATCTGCTGGTTTATTTGCAGGCCTCTGTACCAACTTTGGTTGGACAAATTCAAAGCAGGGGAAGAGAATACGAAGAAAATATCCGTCTTGATTATTTGAAACGCCTCAATGAGTATTACAATAAATGGATTGAAAGCTATAAAGAAGGCCCGCTTTTGATTATTAATGTTGATGAAAACCGTTTCAATAAAAACGAGGAAGATTTAGGAAGTATCATTAGCAAGATTGATGCACAGTTGTATGGACTGTTTTAAAACGGAGGCTGATTAAAGCCTTATCGTACGTTCTGCTTTCCTAGTCTCATTTTTACCACGAAGCTCTCTTAACGGGCGAGCGGCTTCTTCCTCGCATTTGCCGCAAACAATTTTATAAAGCTTATATAAGTAAATATTGGTTCATCAACTCAAATAAAAGTTAAACGGCGCCTGCAACTTTTCTTCAGAAAGTTTGGAATTACGAGCGATGTAAAATCATTGAAAAAAACCTTTCAATTAAGAAGTCAATGCTCATAATTTAAAACCAGGATGAAACTGTTCGAGTGTTTTGCGCAAAAATTCCCTGTCAAGATGCGTATAGATTTCTGTGGTAGTAATGCTTTCATGACCAAGCATTTCCTGCACGGCACGAAGGTCGGCACCACCTTCCACCAAATGGGTTGCAAACGAATGACGAAAAGTATGCGGTGAAATATTTTTTTTAATTCCTGCTTTCTTCACCAAATCTTTTATGATCAAAAAAATCATGACACGAGTTAATCGTTTGCCCCTTCGGTTTAAAAAAACAATATCTTCTTCGCCTGGCTGAATTGGTTGATGAACACGAACTGTTTTTTTATAAATATTGATGTATTTTATTGCACTGTCACCAATTGGCACTAGCCGTTCTTTATTTCCTTTGCCCAAAACCCTAATGAAACCGACATCTAAAAATAATTGAGACAGTTTTAAATTAACGGCTTCGCTCACACGCAACCCGCAACTGTACAAAGTTTCCAAAATGGCTTTGTTGCGTGTACCTTCTGCAGTACTCAGATCAATTTGTGAAATGACATTTTCAATTTCGTCAAAACTTAAAACATCGGGCAATGCTCTTTTTAATTTGGGAGCTTCCAATAATGTTGTTGGATCAATATTGGAAATATCTTCAAGCAAGCAATATTTGTAGAAAGTTCTGATGCCGGAAATAATTCTTGCCTGCGATGTTGCTGACATTCCCAATTCAGCAATCCATTGAATGAATCTTTGCAGGTCAGCTAATTTTATTTCAGAAGGATTTTTGAGATGACCGTTTGCTTGTAAAAAATTTGTAAGCTTTTCAATATCGTTTAAATAAGCTTCAATGGAATTACCCGAAAGGGATCGTTCCAGTTGAAGATATGCTTTGAATCCTTTTTTATACGGTTCCCACACAAGCGATAAAGGATGTAATTTGTAAAATAGATGTTACGTTCCAGGCTACAAGCTCACCGGTTTTTCAAGAGGAACTTCAGCACCATCTTTAATAAGCTTTACATAAATCCGGTCTTTGGCTACATGAATACTGTCGATTGATTTATGGATGTCATCATAATCCATTTGGTAGGCTTCCCTGAAAGTCATTTGGGCTTCATTGCCATTTGTTACATTCACTACATAAATATTTCCTCCATCTGTATAGGCTCTCAAATCAGGGTCAACAAAAAACTTTTTATCGAAACTGTTTAGGGCTGCTTTGTAGGTTCCTATCGCAGCATTCTTCGAGTAAGGTAAATTCAGAAGATAACCTCTTCCCGTAATGCAATCGTTAAAAGACAGCCATGTGCTGCTGTCACCAAAAGCACAGTTAACAAAAGAAGGGTTCATTTTCACATCCTTATTTATGTAGTCGTTAAATTCAATAATTCTCTTGTTGTTTTTATTTTCCCAAATAATAGCCTCAGGCTTACAGCTTTTAATCGAGATGGAAAGTTTTTGATCTTTATTCCCGGTAAACTTGATGCTATCATTAGAACAGGTTGTATCGCAAAATGTTTTTCCCTTTGCACTGTTTTGGCAAGAGGTAAAAAAGGCAGAGGAAGCAACGAGTATCAATAAAAGATTTCTCATAAAAAAATAGTTGAAACAAAAATAGGCTTTGCATTTTTTCATTTCAAAATTCTTTTACCTTCGGCTTAATCCATTTTTATGTCATTCACAAAGAGGAAGTTTGCTAACAAAGTATTGAAACACCGTTCAAGGTTCAGGCGTTTTTTGACAAAAGTTGAAAATAATCCGCCGAAACAGCTTGATGTTTTTGCCGATGAAATTGATAAAGAGGTTTGGCAGGAAACAGATTGTTTGGCTTGTTCCAATTGCTGCCGCACGATGACGCCGACCTACACTTTTAAGGATTTGCAACGTATCTCAAAGCACTTCAACATGACCATCAAACAGTTTAAGCAAAAATGGTTGTACCTGGATAAAGACGGCGATTGGATGAACGTGAACACGCCTTGCCAGTTTTTGGATTTGAACACAAACATGTGTAGTATTTATGAAATTCGTCCAAAAGACTGCGCTGAATTTCCTCACCTGAACAAAAAGAAAATGACGGATTATATGCATGTGCACAAACAAAACGTGCAGCATTGCCCGGCAACATTTCGCATGGTTGAAAAACTGATGGAAAGAATTAATACACCCAAAATTTTGGTAGAACAAAAACAGGCTTACAAATAAACAACTCCAATAAAAGGATATTCAGCATTGTCTTTTTATTGAACTGTTATAGACAAGATATGAATTGGGATGTTCCTTTGTTCAGAATGCTGAAATAAAAACCGGGCGGGTGCTTGCAGCAAAAAATTTCTCTTCTTTTTTGCGGCGCTTCCTTCAGCCTTTCCCCATTTTGTTGCAAAAACGGATTTACTTCAAGAACTGCGGGATGTTGTTTTCGAAAGCAAAATGTCAATTTCGTAATGCGAACGCCGCCAGTTGCGATGCAAATTAGTAAAGCCCTTTTTGAAAAATCCGCTTCTGCAAGCTGTTCGCCTTTTTTGCCGAACCTGGAGTGAAGGGCCATAACTTATCTTTATCTCAAAATAAGCATTAATGAATTTGAATCACAGGATCTTTAGATTGAAAGGAGTTGTACAGCATTATTCGTGGGGAGGATTGAATTTTATTCCGCGCCTTTTGAACATCGAAAACAAAGAACAACAGCCCTTCGCTGAATATTGGATGGGCGCCCATCCCAATCATTCATCCATTATTGAAGGTGAAAGATCGATTTCGTTAAATGAATTTATCTCGAAGAATACTGAAACGGTCTTAGGAAAACAGGTTGCAAAAAAATTTTCATCGCTTCCCTATTTATTTAAAGTGTTGGATGTCCGGCAGATGCTTTCCATACAAGTTCATCCATCTAAATCTGCAGCCGCTTTTGCTTTTGAAGAAGAAGATAAAAAAGGAATTGCAGTAACTGCAGCAAACCGAAACTATAAGGACAGAAATCACAAGCCGGAATTAATGGTTGCGTTAAGTGATTTTTGGCTGCTGCATGGATTTAAAAAAGAAGACGAGCTGAAAAAAATTCTACGCTCCAAAAAAGAATTTCATCTTGTAAGTGAGACCTTTGATAGCAAAAGTTATCGCGGGTTGTATGAACAGGTAATGCTGATGGATCAGCAAAAAGTAAATGAAATCCTTCATTCTTTATTGCAACCGGTTCTTGCTCTTTACGAAAATAATTTGCTGCAAAGGGATTCAGAAGATTTTTGGGCCGCACGCGCCGCGGTGAATTTTTCCAAGGACGGCAACTATGATCGTGGCATTTTTTCAATTTATTTTTTCAATCTTGTTCATTTAAAAAAAGGAGAAGCGATTTACCAGCCTGCGGGCATGCCTCATGCCTATTTGGAAGGACAGAATGTGGAAGTGATGGCCAATTCCGATAATGTGCTCCGTGCAGGATTAACAGATAAACATATTGATGTTGATGAATTGATGAAGCACGTAAGGTTTGAATCCACAATCCCAAATATTATCAATCCATCATCAAATCCGAAGATATTTTCTTCGCCTGCCGAAGAATTTGAGCTGCAGGAGTATCTTTTAAAAGAAAATCAACAAGAAATAATGAGAACCAAAACGGGTGAAATTTTTTTGGTGATGAATGGAGCGGTTGAAATACAATGCAATAATGAAAAGATAAATGCGTATCGCGGAGATAGCTTTTTTGCAATTGCAGAAGCCGAAATCGAACTAAAAGCGCTCTCAGATGTTGATATGTTTAGGGTTACTGTTCCGGCTTAATAAAAACAAAGGTGGTAACAATTCTTCCTTTATTTTTGTGCCGCAAAATTGTTGATCAATGAAACAAAATAGATCTCTCATAATCGCTTTGGCGTTATTAATTATCACAGGTTCCGTTTTCCGGGTAGCAGGTTTTGCTCCCCAAATTGCTATGGCAGTTTTTGGCGGTGCTGTGATAAAAGATAAACGACTGGCATTTTTGTTGCCGCTTGTTTCCATGTTTCTTTCCGATGTGCTTTACCAGGTTTTGTTTAATTATGGTTATGTTCCTTACGGTGGATTTTATGAGGGGCAAATCGTCAATTATATTTTGCTTGCCGGAATTACGTTAATTGGTTTGTGGGCAAGAAACTTAAATTGGACAAGAGTTGTTGCTGCAACATTGGCTGCACCAACAGTTTATTTTTTGGCAAGTAATTTTTTGGTCTGGTTTGGCGGCGGGGGATTGCAACGTCCAAAAACCTTTGGCGGTTTAATGATGTGTTATAATGATGCAGTGCCTTTTTTCAGAAGCGGATTGGCAAGCACTATTTTGTTTTCAACAATACTGTTTGGTGGATATTTTTTGATTCAACGATTTATTCTAAGAGAAAAACTCGCTTAATAGAAGGTCCGGCCATTGAGCCGGATTTTTTTACATCAGCAATTGATTCGGATCCATCCCGTAGCCTTCATCAATTAAAAGATCATTCCCATCGGCAGCTGTTGTTGCCAGTTCGTCGCAGCGATTGTTGTATTTATTTTCGGCATGCCCTTTCACCCAGACGAATTTGATTTGATGTCCTTTGTATAAGTTGTAGAACCGCACCCACAAATCCTTGTTCTTCTTTCCCTTTTCAAAATTGGTTGCAAGCCATTTGTTGAGCCAGCCTTCGTTTAGTGCTTTTACAATATATTGGCTGTCGGTGTAAATAGTGATTTTTAAATTCTGTTTTTTTAATGCCTCCAGGGCAGCAATCACAGCCATAAGTTCCATCCTGTTATTAGTCGTCTTACGATAGCCTTGCGACAATTCTTTTCGTTTATCGCCGTACATCAAAATTGCTCCATAGCCGCCCGGTCCCGGATTGCCCCTTGATGAACCATCAGTATAAATAGTTATTTCCATTATTAAACCTGGAATACGCCTGTTTTAAAGTCATTCATTACCGGCTGGTGGTTCGCAGCTGCGATTGCTTCAGCAATATATTTTCTTGTCTCAACAGGATCGATGATGGCATCAACCCACAATCTTGCAGCAGCATAATACGGTGTGGTTTGTTTTTCGTAACGTCCCTTAATTTCGTTGAGCAGTGCTGCTTCAACTTCAGCAGAAATGGTTTCACCTTTTGCTTTCATGGCACTCACTTGAATTTGCAACAAAGTTTTTGCTGCCTGCTCGCCTCCCATGACCGCAATTTTTGCTGTTGGCCATGCATAGATAAATCGTGGATCGTAAGCTTTGCCACACATCGCGTAGTTCCCCGCTCCATAAGAGTTGCCAATGATAATTGTGATTTTCGGAACAACCGAATTGGCGACAGCATTCACCATTTTGGCTCCGTCTTTTATGATGCCCGCGTGTTCGCTTCTGCTGCCAACCATAAACCCGGTCACGTCCTGTAAAAACACGAGTGGAATTTTTTTCTGATTGCAATTCAAAACAAAACGGGCCGCTTTATCTGCGCTGTCATTATAAATCACTCCACCCATTTGCATTTCACCTTTTTTATTTTTTACGATTTTCCTTTGATTGGCAACAATGCCAACAGCCCAGCCATCAATTCTTCCATAGCCACAGATAATGCTTTTGCCATAGTCTTCTTTGAATTGATCAAATTGTGACTCGTCAACCAATCGTTCAATCACTTCAAGCATATCGTAAGGTTTTGTGCTGTCGGTTGGAACGATCGAATACAAACCCTCGACATCCTTTGCGGGCTTCTTTGGTTTTGAGTGATCAAATCCTGCTTTTTGTTTTTCGCCGATTTTATTAATGATTCTTTTTACCTGGTCAAGACAGTCCTGTTCCGTTTGAAATTTATAGTCCGCAATTCCAGAAATTTCTGTGTGAGTAGCCGCACCGCCGAGGGTTTCACTATCAATATCTTCACCAATGGCGGCTTTCACTAAATAGGGTCCTGCTAAAAAAATGGAACCCGCACCTTCCACCATCAGGGTCTCGTCACTCATGATGGGTAAATAAGCACCACCTGCAACGCATGCACCCATCACTGCGGCGATTTGAATAATGCCTTTGGCACTCATTTGTGCATTGTTGTAAAAAATTCTTCCGAAATGTTCTTTGTCTGGAAAAATTTCGTCCTGCATCGGAAGAAAAACACCCGCACTATCAACCAAATAAATAATTGGAAGATTATTTTGCAAAGCAATTTCCTGTAACCGCAAGTTCTTCTTTCCGGTAATCGGAAACCATGCACCTGCTTTTACTGTTTGATCGTTAGCAACAATCACGCATTGTCTTCCGCTAACATAACCGACACCGCCAACCGTTCCCGCGGCAGGGCACCCCCCGTATTCTTCGTACATTTCAAAACCTGCAAAGGCACCGATTTCAGTAAAATTTGAATTTTTGTCGATTAAATAATCGATTCGTTCTCTTGCCGTGAGTTTGTTTCTTTCTTTTTGTTTTGCAATCGCTTTTTTGCCACCACCTTCGTAAATTTTTTCGAGGTGATTGTTCCTTTTTTCAATCAAAGCCAGCATTGTATTATTCTCTATTCGTTTTGAGCTCATCAAACAAAGATAGGAGATGAGAGATGAGGCTGCATAATCAGAATTTTATCAACAGTTTTGCTCATTTTATTTCAGTCCTTTAATTTTACCCGATGCCTTTAACCATAACAAAATCCGTAGCCCAGCTACTGAAGGAAAAGACACGTGAAGCGCACTCAACAGCAGAAAACCTGCTTACTCCCAAATTATGTTCTATACATAGCTATGATGATTATGCGGCGGTACTGAAAATGTTTTACGGCTATTTTTACCCGTTGGAACAAGTCATCAAAAAATATATAACGAGTGATATTTTAACCGACATTGATGAAAGAAGAAATTCAATGTTTGTTCTTCATGATTTGCAAAGCCTTAATTGTTCAACAGAAAATCTTTCTGTTTGCGATCAAATTCCCCGCGCCAATAATATCAATGATGCTTTCGGCTTTCTATACGTGTTGGAGGGCTCAACCCTTGGCGGTAGAATGATCAGTAAAATGTTGATGAAAAATATTTATATCAAGCTTGATCAAGGCAATCTTAACTTTTTTAATGGTTATAAAGAAGAGACCGGAAATAAGTGGGCACATTTTTTATCTGTGATAAATCATCGTGAGGACAATGGGCACACAATAGTTGCCAAAGCAGTTGAGGCATTTGATGGATTAACCCAATGGATGAAAAAAACTTTATGAGCCAAAAAATAAATTATGAAGCCGAGTTTTGCGGAAGAGTTCCATTGAATCAAACCAATTTAATTCAACCACACGGTATTCTTTTAATCGTTGATAAAAATGATTTTCGCATCCTTCAATTGAGCGAAAATGCAAATGAAATCTTTGGTGTCGATTTGAAAGAGATCTTAGCGAAGCCTTTATTGAATTTTATAACGGATGAGCAAGCGCAAAAATTGCGCGAACGCTTTCAAAAAGAATTTACAGGCAAATTACCTTTTAGTTTTTCATTCCCTTCGGGTGAGCATTTGGCTTCCATTCATTCGGCAAATGAATATTTGATTATTGAAATTGAAAAAGAGAAAAGATCGTCAAACAATACTGAATCTTTTCTCAACATTTACCAGGACTTGAAATATGCAATGACTGCAGTTGACGAAGCAACGACAACTGAGGAAGCCTGTAAAATTACTATCAATGAACTTAAGCGCATTTCAGGTTTTGATAAAATCATGGTTTATCAATTTGATGAAATGTGGAATGGCGATGTGATTGCAGAGGCAAAAGCCGACGGAATGGACGCTTACCTGGGATTAAAATTTCCTGCTTCTGATATTCCAAAGCAAGCCAGGGCTCTTTATAAGAAAACTGCGTACAGGTTAATTCCAAATATTGATTATGAACCTGTGCGTTTATATCCTGTTCTCAACCCAAAAACAAATGCGTTCACCGATTTATCAAATAGTGATCTGAGAAGTGTAGCAGGTGTGCATTTGGAATATTTGCGCAATATGGGAGTCGTTGCCTCCATGTCAACAAGAATTTTAGTTGATGGTGAACTATGGGGATTGATTGCGTGTCATCATCGCACTGCTAAATATTTGTCTTTTGAAATAGCTTCGGTGTTTGAATTGTTATCAAACGTGATTTCTTCAAAAATTTCTTCTGTACAAAAGCATGATGTTTTCCAGTACAAAGCAAAAATGCAAAACTTATACACTGATCTGATTGAGGAGGTTTATAAACAAGAGAATATCCATGGCAGCCTCATCAATAGGCAGGAAGAGGTTTTAAGATTATTGAATGCTGATGGGGTCGCTTTTGTAAACGACCAACAGATATACTCTTTTGGTCAAACTCCTGGTGAGTCTGATATTCACGACGTGATTCTATGGTTGAGGTCAAACGCCATCAATTCTACTTATAGCAATTCAAGCTTTGTTTCTTCGTTTGAACCCTCGGAAAAATATTCAAGTATTGCCAGCGGTGTTTTAGCATTGCCTATTCAGCCTGAAAAAGGAAATTATATTTTAGCATTTCGGCCGGAAGTTTTGGGGACAGTCAATTGGGGAGGCAACCCAAATGAAGCGGTGCAGTTTGAACAGGACGGGAAAAAATATCATCCAAGAAATTCTTTTAATCAATGGCAGCAAACAGTAAAGCAAACTTCGAGGCCATGGAAGAAAGAAGAACTTGAAGTGGCTGAAAACTTTAGAAATTTTGTAGTAGCGTATACCCTTAATAAATTTTATAACTGAATTTTTAAACAATTTCAAATAAGTTAGCAGACCCTTGCTAAACGGAACCAGATGAGTCAACGTAAATCCAGATCGTTACCTGACAACGATCATTATATTGTCGCAATTGGAGCATCAGCCGGTGGCCTTGAGGCCATCCACGAATTTTTTGATAACATGCCCTCAAACGGCAATTTTTCTTTTGTTATCATCCAACATCTTTCCCCGGATTATAAAAGCCTGTTGGTGGAGTTGGTAGCAAAGCATACCAATATGAAAGTAGTGGAAGCCGGGCAGGATGTGCTGGTTGAAAAAAATTATGTTTACGTAATTCCTAACAACAAGTTGCTTACTATTCAAGGCCACCGACTTCAGTTAAGCGAAAAGAATTTCGAAAAGGCACCCAACACAGCCATTGATACTTTTTTGAGATCGTTAGCCGATGATCAGGGATCCAAAGCGATTGCCGTTATTTTATCCGGAACAGGCACCGACGGCACAAGAGGAATTGTTTCCATTCAAAACGCAGGCGGAATGGTTTTGGTGCAGGACCCAATCAGCGCCAAGTTTGATGGAATGCCAAACAGCGCCATTGCATCAGGCAATGTTGATTATATACTCACACCCGAGCTGATGCCGGAAGAAATTTTTAATTACATCAAGGAAAGGCCTATCCGCATTGCAGCAGAAGGAAGGCCGGATGAAAGCTTACTGCCCGAAGTTTTAAAGCTGGTTGAAAAACATTGCAATTATGATTTCTATAATTACAAAACCCCGACCATCCTTCGTCGTATAGGTAGGAGAATGGGGCATCTTGGCTATAAAAATTTCGCTGAGTATTTGGACCACCTGAAAAATTCATCGGAAGAATGTAAAATTTTAGGAAAAGAATTTCTGATCGGTGTTACAAAATTTTTCAGAGACAAGGCGGCATTTGAAATTTTACGCAATGACATACTTTCTGAAATCATTTGCTCAAAAAATGATGGTGATATTCTGAAAGTTTGGGTAACAGCATGCAGCACCGGCGAAGAAGCTTACTCCATGGCAATGTTGATAGATGATATGTTGCAAAAGGCAGACAAAACGCTTGAAGTAAAAATTTTTGCGACCGATATTGATCTCGACGCTATTGAATTTGCATCAAGGGGAACGTATCCTGCAGCAAATGTGGGTGAAATTGAACCTGAGTTTGTAAAAAAATATTTTACAAAGCAAGGTCCAAATGTTATTATAAATGCGGAATTGAGAAAACAAATTGTTTTTGCACGTCACAATATTTTAAAAGATCCTCCTTTTATTAAAAATGATTTGATCTCGTGCAGGAACATGCTCATTTACATGAATGTAATTTTGCAAAGGAAAGTTCTTTCAACCTTGCAGTTTGCGCTGAATACTGGCGGGTATATGTTTTTAGGTCCAAGTGAGATTCCTGCTTCGGTTCGCGAAGGTTTTGAAGAGATCAATGGCAAATGGAAATTTTACAGGAAAATATCGAACGACAACCGTTACAATCCGGAACGCTTCCCTTCAACACATTCAATTAAAACGCAGAGGGAACTCCGTTACCCGGTAAGAGATAACGTAACGGTGAAAGAGCTCTCGGAAGATTTCAAAAATATTCTTACTGAAGAATATGGTTTTGCGGCAGTGTATGTCGACAAGAATCTTGAGATCAAGGAAGCCGTTGGTGACTTTAAAAAGTATTTATCCCTGCCTGACCGGATTTCCAGTTTGCAGATCTTAAAAATGATGAGTAATGATCTTTCTGTTGCCCTGAATGCTGCAATTAGAAAGGCTATTAAAGAAAATACAAAGGTTGTTCTCAATAATCTTAAGGTAAAAAAAGAAGATAGGGAAAAGAACATTAATGTCTTTGTTCGCCCCTCTTCCAAGGATGGTTTTCTTTTAATCGTTTTTGGAGAGAGTCATGAAATTTCTTTCACCAAAGCAACGACAGAGTTCACACCTCAAAACTCTGCCGAAGCAATGTCCTATATTTCAGAGCTTGAAGAGGAATTGAAAGAAACGCGGGTGAGTTTGCAAATGACTGTTGAAAGTTTGGAAACCGCTAATGAAGAGTTGCAATCGAGCAATGAAGAATTGCTTTCTGCCAATGAAGAGTTGCAGTCGAGTAATGAAGAGTTGCAATCTTTGAATGAAGAGCTTCACACTTTAAACACGGAACATCAACTTCGAATCAAAGAGCTTATAGAGCTGAATGATGATTTAAACAACTATTTCCGTAGCACTGAAATCGCACAAATCTTCGTTGATTCCGGATTACGCATTCGAAAATTCAACCCGGTGGCAGTGAAGATGGTTAATTTGATTGAATCGGATATCGGCCGCCCGATAGAACATATTTCAACCAATATCCGAGATAACACATTAACGGCTGATATCAATTCTGTTATCAAAAGCGGGGGTTCGGTGGAGAAAGAAGTTGCCTTAACAAGCGGAAGAATTTCATTAATGAGAATTTTGCCTTACCTGCGGCAGGACCAGGCCATTGATGGAGTTGTTATCACTTTCATTGATATTTCCAGGGTAAAAGAATTAGATAACATTATCAAGGCAGTGTTCAACTCATCACTCAGTGCAATCATGGCTTTTAAGGTAATGAGAGACGAAGAAAACAATGTCTCGGATTTCAAATGGATTGCTGCCAATCATGAGGCGGATCGTTTATTAAATAAATCCCAGGTTCAATACATAGGCAAATCCTTAAAAGAAGGGTTTCCTGAATTTATACAAAAAGGGCTTTTCCACAAAGCAGTTAAGGTAATTGAAACCGGCGTTCCACTGCGCCATGAATTACAACTTCATTTTAATAATGGAATCCAATGGTATGAACTGGCAGCCAATCAAATGATAGATGGCTTAGTGATTACTCTGACAAATATTGATGAAAAGAAAAAAGCGGGCGAAACGTTCAGGCAGAATTATCACGAGTTGATGAAGGTCAAAGAAAATCTGCGCAACCTCAATGTTGCCCTGGAAGAAAAGGTAAATGAAAGAACCCTTGAACTATCCCAGAGCGAAGAACGTTTCCGCTTAATTGCAAATGCTACCAGTGATGTTATTTGGGATTGGGATTTGGTGAACAATAAAATATGGTGGAGCGATAGTTTTTACAATCGGTTTGGTTATAAAAGAGAAGACGCCACTCATGCAGGAAATTTTTGGATTGAGCATGTTCATGATAATGATAAATCAAAAGTGAACGATGGCATTCAGCAAGCGATAAATTCGTGCGAGGCGTGGTCTTCAAAATACTTGTTTCAAAAGGCAGATGAGACCTATGCCCGGATTTTAAATCGCGGAACTGTTTTGAAAGATGTCAATGGTACTCCATATAGAATGGTTGGTGCAATGATGGATATTACCGAAGCAGAAATGGCAGAAGAAAAATTGAGAATCAAAAATGAAGAGCTGCAAAAAGTTTTGGACGAATTCCGTTTTGTTACCGATTTTATTCCACAAATGGTTTGGGCCACACGGCCGGATGGCTATCATGATTTCTTTAACAAGCAATGGTATGATTACACGGGCCTTGCCTTTAACGAAACAAAGGACGATGGTTGGAATGAAGTGGTGCATCCCGACGATCAGCAAAGGGCAAAGAAAGTTTGGCAGCACTGTTTGAAAACAGGTGAGTCTTATGAAATTGAGTACCGCTTCAGGCGATACGACGGTGAGTATCGATGGTTTTTAGGAAGGGCTCTGCCTCTTCGCAATGAAAAGGGAAATATTATTAAATGGTTTGGAACCTGCACTGATATTCATGATCAAAAATTGATGAATGATGTTTTAGAGGCAAGAGTGAAAGAACGTACCGAAGAACTAGAAAAAGCAAATCTAGAACTGGAGGCAAGCAACACTGAACTGCTGCAATTTGCTTCTGTTGCTTCGCATGATTTGAAAGAGCCCTTGAGAAAAATTCACATGTTCAGCAATTTGATCAAAGACCGGTATATGGCTCAAGCGGACGGTGCAATTGATTATATGGATCGCATTATAACGGCATCGGCAAGAATGACAAAATTGATTAACGACTTGCTTACATTCACAAGATTATCGGTAGCCAGTTCTTTTGAACATGCAAGCCTCAACCGGATTGTTGATGAAGTCATGAGTGATCTTGAATTGGTCATCAGCGAAAAACATGCAATCATAGAGGTGGACGATTTGCCTAAAGCTGATATCATTACCGGGCAGCTCAGGCAGGTTTTTCAAAACATCATTAGTAATGCGCTTAAGTTTTCAAAGCATGATGTAAGACCAAGAATCAAAATAACCTGTCAAATGGTTGAGCGCTGTGCTATTGATGCAAGGCAGGACGAGAAAGGAGAGTTTTGCCGTATTTCAATTAAGGACAACGGGATTGGTTTCGATAGCCAGTACGCAGAAAAAATCTTTACCATTTTTCAACGGCTTCATTCGCGGGAAAAGTATGATGGTACAGGGATCGGCCTTGCAATTGCAAAAAAAATCATTGAAAAACACAATGGAGCCATTGCGGCTTTCAGTGAAGAGAATGGAGGCGCTGAGTTTGTGATTGTTCTGCCTTTAAAACAGGAAGTCGGAATTGAAATGGAAATGAGCAACAATTGATCAGTTACAGGAACTATTTTGTCAGGTTGTTCTATTTAATTTTTCAATTGCTTCAAAAACGTTTTTCACAACTTCATCGCAGTAAATGAGATTGAAATCGTAGAGCTGTGCTTTAGGATAATATTTTTCCAGTTCTTTTTGTAATAAAGTTTTTGCACGGTTCAATCTTACTTTTACATTCACTGTGGTTAAACCAAGCATATCAGCTGTTTCTGCCACACTAAATCCTTCCACTTCACGCAATAAAAAAACCATGCGGTAATGAACTGGAATTCTTTCAAGACTTGTTTCCAATATGTGCGAAAGTTCCTTGTTCAAAACACTTGATTCGGTATTTTGTTTTTTTGAAGAGAACATTGGTTGAGAGTTTTCATCAATAAGCTGGTGTGCGATTTCATACTTGCCCTTACCATAGCTCAATTTGTAAAGACATTTGTTCACCATTATTTTTGAGATCCATGTTTTGTATAAAGAACGGGATTCAAATTGTTTGAGCTTTTGATAAGCCGTAATATGCGTTTCCTGCAAAAGATCTTTTGCTTCTTCGTGATCAAAGCCGTAGCTTCTTGCAATTTTGTAGAGAACAGCATTGTATCTGCGAATCAAAATTTCAAACAAAGCCGTTTCACCATTCACAATCTTTTGTATGATGTTCTGTTCGCCGGTGGATGTTATAGTTTCATTCATTGTTTTCAATGGCAATATGGTGTTTAAAAATTAGTTTTCCTCCAAGATAGTTTCCTGTCAACATAAAAAGAACTGCAACAAATTTCACAATTAAAATAGTAGATGTCGGTTTTAATAATTGCGGATAAAGATTCCAACTTTTGTAAGCAAACACACTGAACGCTAAAATCACTGTGAGGTTGATGCCTCCATGAACAAATGCAGCTGCCATCGCCGTTTTGTTTTTAATTAAAACCAGGTCAATAAAGCCTGTAATGCCTGAAAGCAATCCCAATGCTACTGCTGCAACAAGACAATAATAGGCAGCATTGCCATAGCCTTCATTTCCCGACCTGAAAAATAAATACGATAAAACAAGATCCATAGGCAGCAAGGCTGTCGGGAAATGAATAAGCATGACATGTAATGGATGGTTTAGGAATTTCATAGGGAGTTATTTTCCAAAGACGAAGAATAGCAGGATTAAAAAGCCAGCAACGCCAAACAAGGCATGAACAACGGCCAGCCAGATCGGGCTCATCTTTTGTTTTAAATCTTTTGCAAACATGTAGAAGCCACCTAATGCTCCGATCACAAATAAAATGATACTTGTTTTTGGATAATTTCCGGGATTCTGCAGGGCAAATACGATCAACAGGATTAACGCGAGGGCAGCAAAAATTCCGTGCAAATAAATTACAGTGCGGCTGGTTTCGGCCGATGTAAGCCAATTCTTCAAAATGATGACGCCAACAATTGCCGCCAAAGCAAATAATACGATAGTTAAATAAAGCATCAGTGGTTGTTTAAAGTATAGATAAGCCGGGCAAACGAATGGTTACAGGCAAATAAAAATTTTATTGCCCGGTCTTTTATGCATGGTTTGGTATTTGCTCCTGGTTGAAAAAAAACTCTTATGACAACAAGAAAAGATCCCCAGGTAAAAGAGGATATTGAAAGGGGAGCCGAGAATGAACAGGGCTCAGCAGGTATTGACAGCAGAAATAATAATTACACGGATGATGACGGATCCAATCCGAGCGACACTATTAAAAATGCAAATGCGGCGGGCCTGGGAGCTATCGGAAGAAATGACCAAAGGCAGACAGGCTATACTTCCAATCATTCAGCTGACTGAGGAATTGAAAGAGGGAACGAAACGATACTTGCATAACCGTTGGTAGAATTCCTGAACCATGATTGACACTGCTGAGAGTAGTAGGCAGGCGACTAGGTAAAATCAGCCTAGCATTATGCAGTGTTAGGCTCTAAACAGGGCAGCCATTCCCAAGCGGTCGTCCGGATCGTTTTTGCAGATTGAAAGCATGATACTTCCGATGCTGTTGTTTTCAAAAATGATTTGTGTTTTTTTGATTTCGTAGGCAGCAACTTCCAATGCTTTGATATGATATTTTCTGATGGGAGTTTTGCCATTTAAAATAGCGGCGAATGATTGCAAATAAGCATTTTTTGAATCAGCGATTTCCTGGCTGCTTATTTCTTTTAACTCTGCCGTGGCCGCCATGCGAACGGGTTTGCTTTCGCTCGTTAGGTTGTCTTCAGCAATGCTATGAAACTGATCGCCTATGCGCAAAGCAAAAATGGTGAGTATCAGACTATCGAGTAGATCGTAATTGATAAAGTTGAGCTGAACATCTTTAAAGGTATACAAGCCTTCAACACCGGAAAGCAATAACAATGGATTGAGATCAAGTTCTCTTGATCGTTCTGAAATGGCTTGATAAAATAATTGTTCATTCATATGGTTTACTTAGGGTAACAAAATCTGACTGCAAGATTTGTTCCTTTATCGGTTTTTCATAATAATCGGCTAAAAACTTTTTCAACGCTGTTTGCAGCCATTTATTTGATCGTATCTTCAAAGTTCACCAAAGAAAAGGAGGTATTCATGACATCTACAGAATATTCATGGAAACCATCGGTTAGTATCGCCTAACCGGGTTGCTCCATCAAAATATCTGGAGTTTCGCATTAAAGCGAACAGGCCACCGGGTTTGCCGGTGGCTTTTTATTAAATATTGCCGGAAAGAAAATATACTAAAACAAACTGCCTTTTCTTTTACGGGAACTTCCCCCAACACCTAAAACTCCGAGAAGCGATCGAGTTAAAATAGATGCGGCTGTTCGGCCTGCCTGCCTTACAATTGGATTATCTATCCAACTTTTTTCAGACGTTTTATTTGTTGTTTTTGCCTGCTGCTGCATTTGATCTATTTCTGTGCTTCGCTGCTGCGCTACTTCCAATTTCTTGTTTAATAATTCATAAGCACTTTCATTATCTACGTCCTGGTTATACTTACTAGAAAGTTTTGATGCCTTCGTAAGATTGGAAATTTCTGCATCGGTTAAAATATCCATGCGGCTGCGGGGAGGCGTCATCATTACATGCACCAACGGCGTTGGAATTCCCTTTTCATTTAATGCAGTTACCAGTGCTTCACCAATGCCAAGCTGGGTAATGAGATCTTCAGTTTTATAAAATTCAGTTTCGGGATAATTTTCAGAAGCTTGCTTGATCGCTTTTCTATCCACAGCAGTAAAAGCCCTTAAAGCATGCTGAATTTTCATTCCCAATTGTCCTAAAACCGATTGAGGCACATCCATTGGGTTTTGTGTTGAGAAAAAAACGCCAATTCCTTTAGACCGAATCAATTTTATGATGGTTTCGATCTGATCGAGCAAAACTTTTGATGCTTCATTGAAAATCAAATGGGCTTCATCGATAAAGATGACAAGCTTGGGCTTATCCAAATCGCCTTCTTCAGGGGCAGTGGCATAGAGTTCTGCCAGCATTTGAAGCATAAAGGTGGAAAACATTTTGGGCCGGTCCTGTAGTTCGGTTACCCTTAAAATTGAAATAATCCCTCTGCCGTCCCCTGCAATTCTCATCAGGTCATCAACCTCAAAACTCTTTTCTCCAAAAAAATCATCAGCGCCCTGCTGTTGCAGCTCAATCACTTTTCGAAGAATAGTTCCTGTTGTGGTAGTTGAAATTTTTCCGTAGGATTTTTCAATATCTGCTTTTCCTTCAGCACTGATGTATTGAAGTACCTTGATAAAATCCTTCAGGTCAAGAAGCGGAAGTTTATTGTCATCGCAGTATTTGAAGATCAGGGCAACAACACCACCTTGCGTATCATTCAGTTCTAGAATCTTTGAAAGTAACACAGGGCCGAACTCACTTACCGTTGCCCTCAAGCGGGCACCAGGTTTATCTTTGGTGAGCGTTAATAATTCTACAGGGTAGGCTTGCGGTTTATAATCGATGCCAAGCATTTTTGCACGTTCCGTTATTTTATCATTTGCCGTTGCTGCTGCAGCTATTCCACTCAGGTCGCCTTTTATATCAAGCAACAAAACAGGAACAGAAGCATCGCTTAAGCCTTCGCTCAGCATTTGCAGCGTTTTGGTTTTGCCTGTTCCGGTTGCCCCGGCAATTAATCCATGCCGGTTGAATGTTTTAAGCGGTAAAAAAATATCTGCACCTTCTACAATTTTTCCATCCAGTTCGGCTCTCCCGATTTTGATGCTTTCTCCCTTAAAATCGTAGCCTTCTTTAATTGCCTTCAAAAAATCGTCCTGCTTTGCCATAATTGTATTTTAAAAAGAAAAGATAAAAATATTTTCTGTAAGCAGGGTTGGTAAATGCTTCGTAACTTATAATGAAATTTGTTGAGCGTATTTATTCCCTTGTTATGTGGCGGTTGGTAACCATCCTTCTTTTTATTGCAGATTTTTGTTTTGGTCAATACCATCCTGTTAGTTTTTCAACTATTGACTGGAATGTAAGAAATATTGATGCGCCTACACCAGACTCTCTTGCAAAAAAAATCACTGCGCCTTATCAAACGGAATTGGAAAAAACGCGTGCAATTTTTAGTTGGATTGCACAACACGTTTCTTATAACACGGGGATTTTTAATGCAGGTAAGAAATATCCAGGTGTAAAATTTGTTGCTGATCCTTATGATACCATTTCTGAGAAATCGGCGGTGGAACAAACAGCCGAGAGGGTTTTGAGAAGAAGGGTAGCTGTATGCGATGGTTATGCAAAACTTTTCAAAACACTTTGTGATTATGCAGGAATTGAATCGGAAGTAATTCTTGGCTATGCCAAATGTTATCTTGAAAGAAGTGATCGCTTCAGAACAAACCACACATGGAATGCGGTGCGGATCGACAGCACCTGGTATTTGCTTGATGTTACCTGGGGAAGCGGCTTTGTTGTTGCCAATGAATATTTTCCTCACATTGATGAATCATATTTTCTCACACCTGCCAGGCAATTTGTTTTAGATCATTATCCCGAAGATTTGAGATGGACCCTGCTGGATCATGCGCCAACACTCAAGGAATTCCAATACACTCCGTTTAAATACAAGGCATACATTAAGTACAGTATCAAATCCATGAGTCCTTCTAGCGGGACGATTGATGCATTTGTTGGCGACACCGTTCATTTGGTTTTAAATGCAATGGATGCCGGCAAAGATTACCAAATTGCCCCGGACCCTTTTTTCGATTCAACAGAATATTCTTTTGAACCCGCATCAGTTTTTTTACATCCCACAATTGCGGGAAATAAGATCGAATACAGTTACGTAGTAGATTCCGACAATATTGAATGGATTCATTTGCTCTACAATGATGATCCGATTCTTCGCTATAAGTTAAATATTCGTAAAAGCAAATCCACCGAATAACTGGTTGGATATTGTAATGCTGTTTGTTTTAAATGCTTTACACACAAGGCTTTCAGGGCAATATGTTTTTGTTTGCGGTTGTAAATGAAGGCTGATAACTGTTTGGTGATCGCTTTTTTTGCCGCCTATCTTTGTTGGGTCATTAGTTCTTTTTACAGTAGAAAATGATTGATGCTTGCTGATCGATTGCCCTATAATGGATTGAGATTAACTTTTAAAAATGTTCATTATGAAAAAACAAATCAGCAACACCCGCAGTGTTTTAAGAAAAGGAATGATTAGTTTAGGTTTCTTCGGTTTCGCCTTATTTGGATTTACCACGGCTTTTGCCAAAAGCACAACAGAAAATCCACCCGTAGTTAGTTATGCAGGCGCAGTTAATGGTCAACCGCTTTTTCAGCTAAATGTTGATAATAAGAATGGTGAGGTTTACTTCCTTTCAATTACCGACGACGAAGGAAACTTATTGTATTCAGAAAAAATTAAAGACCAGAAGATCTCCCGCACGTTTCAGTACAACAAGCCCGATCGTGACGATGCAAAGCTCACTTTCGTTCTAGCCGGAGAAAAAGAAAAGCAAACACAGGTTTTTAAAATTAATACCAGCACTCAGGTGTTACAGGACGTAGTGGTTACAAAACTATAATCTCTGAATCACACTTACCTCAGTCGAGCCTCGGCAAATTTCAATGCAGTCGGTTAACGTTGTCTGTCAAGCATTGATTCGGGGCACGATTTGAGGTTTTTTGTTTTTGTAGTTGGCTGAAGTGCTCCTATCATCTTCACTTTCCTTGCACAGTTGTACCAGAACAATCCCTGTTGAAAATTTACAAGTATTGTTTTCCTTCAACCAATCCCGGCTTTATTAAATTCTTAACGCCGCATTCATACTTTTATTAAGTTCGTACCGTTTTTTAATCTCCACTTCAACCATCCCCGCTTTGCGGGAAATTTTTCGATTGCCGCCAATTTTTTTACTGTAAAAAACTAAACATGGCACAAACAACCAACGACCATGTACAGGACAATGGCTTGTACACGTATGATTCCTTTGGTGGAACTAAAAAACAAAAATCCGATACGAACTTTTTATGGTGGTGTGCAGGCACACATCAAAAATTATTGAGGCAATTTCCGTCTGAGCATACAAAATATGCAGGACTTGGCGGAGTGTTGCTGGCAACATTTGTGCTGGCAACACTTTCATCGGGCTATGCAGTTTACAGTGTGTTTGGAACCTGGGCCTGGACAATTGCCTTTGCTCTGATCTGGGGATTGATCATTTTCAACTTCGATAGGTTTTTGGTTTCCACCATGCGCAAATACGGCGTGAGCAAACACAAACAAATATGGATGGCTATTCCCCGGTTGGCTTTGGCTTTATTAATCGGGTTAACGATTGCACGACCGCTGGAGTTAAAAATTTTTGAAAAAGAAATTGCGGTGAAGATGCAGGAAAATCTGCATCATAAAATTCAAAACAACGACAGCTTGCTGCAGATAGAAAATAAAGTATTGATGCAGGATGCAACTGCAGAACGTCAACGTTTGTCACTTCGTAAAAATGCAATTGAAGATTCGCTGGCAAGACTGCAAAGCGCCTATATTCAGGAAGCCGATGGAACCGGCGGTAGCGGACGAAGAGGAATTGAAAAACTCACGCATTTAAAAATGGATGCCTACAGCAATGCATTAGTTCAATACGCTCCTGAAATGAAATTAATTGATAGTGGACTCAAAGTTCAGGATAGTATTTTGAGTACAGCAAAAACAGGCCTTGAACAAAACCGGAAAAACTACGCTTTGAGTGCTGCAGCTAATCAAGGTTTTTTAGAAAAGAATAAAGCATTGTCTGATTTATCTGACCAGGAAAGCAGTGTGTGGTGGACAAGCACTTTGCTTTCGCTATTGATCATCTTAATTGAAATTGGCCCGATACTTTCTAAATTAATCATGCCTGTCGGTCCTTATGATATTGCACTTGCAAAAGAAGAATTGCTTCAAATGGCCGAAGATGAAAACAGCATGCGCAAAAGCAAAGAAGTGATGTTTGAGAAAAAGAAAGCGTTTTATCAAAAGCAAAAAGAAATGTCTGATGAATTGGTAAACAAGCTTGCAGAGCTTCAGAAGAAGCATGTTGACATTGAACTGGACAAATGGGAAAGGGGCGAGTGGGACCCAAAAGATCATCGTGCAAGTATGGATGAAGTAATGCGCAAAATAAAAGAGAAGTACAATGTAAGTGAAGATGATTTGATATAAGCTAACCATCGTAAGACTACGAATATTGAAGAATATTTTTCCACATAAAAAAATATTTCTGCTTTAAAGCTGTTAAAAACTTCATTGCACGTAAAAATCCGATTGCATTTTTTAAATGACAATGTTAGGTTTACTGTACCATCGCTTCCCCGATTTCCTTTCTGAAAAATCACAAAGAATATTTGAAATAAACTTGTTCGGTTTCAAATAGTCACATACATAATTCCAGTCCTGAAAAATCATAGCACCAATTATCCTGTGAGCATTGAATAACGCTTAAATATTGTACTGCTATGAAACAGAAATCAATCGAAAAAGTGGAAAGTATTGAAAGAGATTATGGTCAGGATCTTTTACACGTAATTGTTTTTTTGATAGCCTTACTGGCTGTGCTTTGGTATTTAAAAGTTTAAAAAGTTTTGAGCTAAACTGCCCTTAACCATCTGCCGTTGCAGATGGTTTTTTTGTGTTCCAGATCTTAAAAAATTTCTGCTGTACATTTACCGCTTTCCAAAACTGATACATGAAGTTCGAATCGATTTTTACTGAGAAGCGGGTTGGTTCCGATAAGGTTTCTGCAGGAACGCGTTCAGGTTTTCAAAGAGATTTTGACCGCTTAATTTTTTCTTCGGCATTCAGAAGATTACAAAATAAGACCCAGGTATTTCCATTGCCGGGGACAGCTTTCGTTCACAATCGTTTGACACATTCATTGGAGGTTGCTTCGGTTGGACGTTCTTTAGGCAAGATAATCGGCGAACAAATCAGTCAGTCATATAAAAGCAAGGAAGAGGTTTATGAATTCTATCGCTATGAATTAGCAAATGTAATTGCAGCAGCCTGTCTTGCCCATGACATTGGTAACCCGGCGTTCGGACATTCCGGGGAAAAAGCAATTTCAAATTATTTCATTGAAAATGCAGAAACAAAAATTGACGGCCTCGAGTTGAAGAAATTTTTTTCTGAAAAACAGTGGACCGATCTTACTTCCTTTGAAGGCAATGCTAATGCAGTCAGAATTTTAACGCATGGTTTTCGGGGAAGGTTTACAGGTGGATTTGGACTGACTTACACAACAATTGCCTCCATTTTAAAATATCCATGCGAGTCCATTGCAGTTGATAAAAAACTCAGACACCGCAAAAAATATAGTTTCTTTCAAACCGAAAAGGAAACTGCTTTAAAAATTATGCAGGAATTGCAGATGATTGAAGAAAGTAGCGATCCTTTGATTTTCAAACGGCATCCTTTTGTTTACCTGGTGGAAGCTGCAGATGATATTTGTTACAGCATCGTTGATATGGAAGATGCGAATCGTCTGAAAATATTGCGGAAGGAAGAGATTGAAGAAACCTTTTTAGACGCAATATCAAAACTGGATAGTGCGAGTGTGGACAAAACCTATACTTATTATAAGAATATAAACGATACGAGTGAAGCCATTGCTTTTTTACGGGCAAAAATCATAAACCTTCTAATCAATAAATCGACCGAAGTTTTTTCCGCCTGTCAAAGCGATATTCTTAATGGCAGTTTCAATGATACCTTAATTGATAACATAGAAAGAGAAACAGGGGCATTTAAATCAATCCAGGAAATCTCTGTAGAAAAAATTTACCAGCACGATACCGTCATTGAGATTGAAATTGCAGGATATAATGTAATGTCCGAGCTATTAAGTTTGTTCATCCCCGCCTTGTTAAAAGATAACCGCGCGCATAAAGACCAAAAAATTCTAAGATTGTTCCCCTACCAGTTTACCGAATTTGAACTGGCAGATTCTAAATACGAAAAAGTAATGAATGCTTTGGACTATCTGAGTGGGATGACCGACGAATATGCCACTGAGATGTACAGGAAGCTAAAAGGCATCGTTATTCCAAGACACGATTAATTCAACATCCCCTTTTTTGTCTTTTATTTTTTTTGAGATGCAATGAACTTGTTCTTTAATAAGGTGTTTATGAATACACGGTGAATAAAAAAAATTTGCCAAAATTTGGTTAAAACAAATAGTGTGTATAAATTACACAAACAAAACCCACTTTAAAAATTTGCTGCTATGCGAAAATTCTCCATGCTTCTACTAAGCTTAGTAGTTAGTTCTGCTTTGTTTACTCAAAATCTTTTAGCACAAACCGTTACTGGTACGGTTACTGACCAGCAAAGTTCAAAAGGCGTTCCCAATGTAAGTGTTGTAGTTAAAGGAACAAATACTGCAACGCAAACTGATAACAATGGCGCTTATAGAATTAATGCTTCTTCAGGTTCAACTTTGGTGTTTACTTCCGTTGGTTATACTTCACAGGAAGTATCTGTCAACGGCCGAACCAATGTAGATGTTACTCTTGCCCCAACCAATACAAACCTTTCGGAGGTTGTGGTTATTGGTTATGGAACGGCAAGAAGAAGAGATTTGACCGGTGCTGTAACATCAGTGCAGGCCAAGGACTTCGTAAAAGGACCTGTAACTAACCCCGATCAATTACTGATTGGGAAGGTTTCAGGCTTACAAATTATTAATAGCAGTGGACAGCCGGGCGCTGTTACCATTGTAAAAATCAGGGGAACTAACTCTATCAGAAGTGGAAATAATCCACTTTATGTTGTTGATGGAATTCCTCTTGACGGAAGATCTCCAAGACCGGGATTAACTAACTCGGGTTTGGGAACGACTCCTTCAGGTAACCCCCTAACGTACATCAACCCCGCCGATATTGCTTCAATTGATGTTTTGAAAGATGCGTCATCGGCAGCAATCTATGGTTCACGGGGTGCAAACGGTGTTATTCTTATTACTACTAAAAAAGGCGCTCCCGGTGCACCTCGCGTTGATGTTGGGGCTTCTTTCGGAGTTAGCAATGTAATGAGAAAGATAGATGTTTTAGATGCAGCAGGATACAGAAATGCATTGAAAACCTATAATGCAAAGTCCGACTCCGGAGCCACCGTTGATCCTTTCAAAGAAATTTTGCATAAAAATGCGCCTACTCAGAACTATTCCGTTGCCTTTAGCGGTGGAAGTGAAAATGGTAGATACAGAGCATCTTTCCTGTATTCAGATCAGCAGGGTATCATAAGAAAAAGCGGTTTGAAAAAATATGTTGCAAGTTTCAATGACCAGCATAAATTCTTAGATAAAAAATTAAGTATTGATTTTAACGCACTTGCTGCTAATGTAAATGAACAAATTGCTCCAATTTCAAATGATGCAGGAAGTGCAGGTAATATTATATCACTTGCATTGATATGGAATCCTACGCTTGCACTAAAAAGAGCTAATGGACTATTCAATCAAACCAATCCAAGTGGTCAGACAAACCCATTGGCACTTTCCGAGGCGTATAACGACTACAGCAGCATCACAACCCTGTTAGGTTCTGTATCTGCTTCATATAAAATTACTCCTGACTTAGAATACAAAGCTTTGCTGGGTATAAACTATGGAACAGGAACCCGCAAGGCTGAAATCCAGGGATGGATACAGTCTTTGGGTAGCCCAACAGGTGGAGCAGCCAACTATGCAACTGCCCAATTAGTTTCAACCACTATCACTCACACTCTAAACTATACCAAGCAAATCACCAGCAGCTTCAATTTAAATGCTATTGCTGGTTATGAGTATTGGAAAACCAATTACGAGGGAAGCGGTATGTTCGGTTCCAAGTTTGTTTTAAACCAAAGTCAACTGGACCTGACACCAAACTATCATTATTATGATAATATCAACGGGGGTGATCCTGGAAATCGTTCCGATTATTCATTCAAAGATCCAAGAGTCGAACTCCAGAGCTATTTCGCAAGGGCTATCCTGAATTTCCAGGACAAGTATCTTTTGACCGGAACATTCAGAGCGGATGGCTCAAGCAAGTTTGGTGCAAATAATAAGTACGCTTACTTCCCTTCCGTGGCCGCAGCCTGGAATATTGCAAACGAAAGTTTCATGAAGAATAGTGGATTATTCAACACCTTGAAACTAAGACTGGGCTATGGACAAACGGGTAACCAGGAATTTGGTGTTGCGGATTTGGCGCTTCAAACCGGTACTTACAACGGTGCTGCGCTCAGTCCTTCACACTATGCAAACCCCGATTTAAGATGGGAAACTGTTACTTCAGTAGATGCCGGAATTGATTTCGGACTTTTGAAGAACAGGGTTTGGGGTTTTGTTGACTATTTTAATAAGAAAACAACGAACCCGATTGTTGACTTCCCTATTTCGTTACCTTCTGCCGGCGGAACCGTATTTAAAAACATGGACGGTAAAACGCATCCAACAGTAGGATATACTCCTAAGGGATGGATCACTAACAAGGGTGTGGAAGTTGCTTTAGGTGTTGCGGTGGTTGAAAAAGCTTCCCTCACCTGGAATATTAATGCCAATGCAACTTTTGTAAAAAACCAGTTCCTTTCGCCTGAATTGGCAAATGTTCCCTATTTTAAAAATACCGGCGGATTACACGGTCAGGGTACATCTAATGCCTATGCAGAAGCAATTGGAAACGGACAGCCGATTGATGCCTTCTATTTACCTGTATTCCCGGGTTTTGATAAAACTACAGGAATTCAACCTCCAAGCCAGGCACCTGTATTTTCCGGCGATCCGAATCCATCAGTATTTTTCGGTTTTTCAACTGACTTGAGTTATAAAAAATGGGCCCTGTCAGTTAGCACACACGGAAGCTTAGGAAACAAAATCTTTAATAACACTGCCATGAGTGTTTTAAATATCAGCAACATTATTGGCGGAAGAAATATTGCTTCTAACCTTATTGGTAACGGAGAAAGTACTGCCAACGCCATTACGCCAACAACACGTTTCCTTGAGAAAGGAGATTACATAAAACTTGGAAATGCTACCCTTAATTACAACTTCGGGAATTTAGGAAAGTTCGTGAAGAATGCTAATGTCTACGTAAGCGGTAACAATTTATTTGTGATTACCAAATACACCGGCTTCGATCCTGAAGTAAATATTGATAAAGCCTTGAACGGTATTCCGTCATTAGGTATCGATTATATCGGTTATCCAACTGCAAGAACAATTATGATTGGTGTAAACTTTTCTCTGCAATAATAAAAACACTATAAAGAAATTAAAATATGAAAATTAAATATCTAATAGTTGGCCTTAGCACATTAATCGGTGTATCGGCTTGTACCAAACTAGATCAAAAACTCGGTGGGGGTGTTGAAGTAAAGACTTCATCGACCGGGATTGCCGCCGCTTTGATCAACGGTACCTATAACGACTTTGTTGGCCTTGCGCATAGCCAGGACCAGATCTTTTCGCTTGAAGAAAATACAACTGACGAAAGCCTGGTTCCTACAAGAGGTGGAGACTGGGATGATAACGGAGTATGGCGTGTATTGCATGCACACACATGGACTGCAATCCACGGGCAACCCATCAGCGTATTCAATGGGCTTGGAAAAATGGAAAGTGATGCCTTGGCTGCATTGGCATCAAATCCAACACCAGCTCAAACAGACGAGGCTCTTTTCCTGCGTTCTGTTGCGCAGTTCTATTTTCTTGATCTTTTTGGACAGGTTCCTTACCGCCCGGTTGCTGAATACAATTCAATTAAACCCGCACCGGTTCTTGCCCCGGCCGCAGCAGTTGATACCTTGGTAGCAACACTAACCGGAATTGTTAGCAGAAATGCAATCCCTGCTGCCAACGGACCCAACAGGGCCAGTGTAGATGCTGCAAAATTTTTGTTGATGAAGGTTTTACTGAACAAGGGCGCTTACATAAACAGGGCAGCACCAACGTTTGCTGATGCCGACATGCAACAGGTAGTTACACTCGGTAACCAGCTTATTACAAGTGGTAAATACAGTTTAACTCCAAATTATTTTGACAACTTTGGTCCTGATAATGCAACAACAAGCAAGGAATCTATTTGGGCATGGCCTAACAATGGGAGTTCTAATATCGGTGGTATAAATGCCGGTGGAATCAATGCCCGTTGGATGATGACCTTGCATTACAACTCATGGGATAAGAATGGTAACTATGGTGGCGCCGGCTGGAATGGCTTTAGCACGGTTGCTGATTTTTATAACACGTTTGAAGGTCATGGAGATGCAAGTGCAAACACGGTGATAGATACTACTAAAGACAGAAGAATCGGTGGTAGGTTTTATCCTGGTGTTACAGACCAGTCAGGATTGAGACCGGGTCTATTAGCAGGTCTTCAAAAAAATGAGGCCGGTGTTGCAGAAGTTGACCGTCACGGAAATCCTTTGACCTTTACTCCTCAAGTAAGCCTGGTTGAAACAAATCCAAACACTCTCGAAATTACCGGTATCCGCATCGTAAAATATCCCCCGGATTATAATGCTTACAGCGGCGGAAATCAAAGAAACCAACTGCAAATCTTCCGTTATGCAGATGTATTATTAATGGTTGCTGAAGCTAAACTAAGACAAGCAACACCTGATGCTGCCGGAGCATTGGCACTAGTAAACACGCTCAGAACAGCAAGAGGTGCAAGTGCCTGGACGTCTGTAACATTGGTTAATGCCTCTAATGTTGACGATCCAAATACTTTACTTGCAGAGAGAGGTCGTGAATTGTATTGGGAAAGCTGGAGAAGACAGGATTTGATTCGTTATGGCGTATTCTTAAAGCCTTGGGCTTTAAAAACTGCTGACGATCCTAAATACTTGTTGTTTGCAATTCCATCTGATCAATTGATTGCAAATCCAAACCTGAAGCAAAATCCTGGATACTAAGCGTCAACCTGTTTTTATAATTTCTTGAAAGGTCATTTTTTAATGACCTTTCTTTTTTAAATTACAAGCAGAAAGCCACTATAGAACCACCATGAAGAATTGCTTGTGCGTAATTGCCTGTGTGATTTTATTTTCTTGTACCAATAAGAAAAATGAAACACCACTATTTCAATTAGTAGAAAATAGCGGTATCGATTTCCAGAATAAAGTCGAGGACGGCCCAAAAGAAAATAGTTTTCTTTTTCGAAATTTTTACAATGGTGGCGGTGTTGCCATTGGTGATATCAACAATGATGGCCTTCCGGATATTTTTTTTACAGCCAATCAAAGCAATAACAAACTCTATCTCAACAAAGGCAATTTTAAGTTTGAAGACATTACCAAATCTGCCGGCATCATTCAGGATGATAAATGGAATACAGGGGTTGTATTCGTTGATATCAACAATGACGGATGGCTCGATATTTACGTTTGTTCTTCGGGCCACATGGAAAGTGGAGACAGAAAAAACAAATTGTACATTAATAATCACAATTCCACTTTCACCGAAGAAGCTGCGAAATATGGTTTGGATATAAGTGCTTACACAACACAAGTTTCATTTTTCGATTATGATATGGACGGTGATCTGGATTGTTTTATGATCAACAACAGTCCAATCCCGGTAAATCAATTGAATTACTCAAACAAAAGAGATCTCCCCGAACAAGATTGGCCGGTCGGTAGTTTTTTAAAGGGTGGCGGCGATCATTTATTCCGAAACGATAATGGGCATTTCACTGAAGTAACCAAACAGGCAGGCATCCATGGAACATTGATCAGTTTTGGCCTGGGAGTTTCCGTTGGCGATATTAATGGCGATGGCTATCCCGATGTTTTTGTTTCCAATGATTCCTACGAAAGGGATTATCTCTACATCAATCAAAAGAACGGAACTTTTAAAGATGAATTGGAAAATTGCATGCAGCACATCAGCTTCTCATCAATGGGTGCAGATATTGCCGATATCAACAATGATGGTTATTCCGATTTGTTCACCACAGACATGCTTCCCTTAAATGATCATCGTTTAAAAACAACGGGAGCATTCGACAATATTGACTTGTTTAATGCAAAACTTGGTTCCGGCTTTTATTATCAATACACGCAAAACTGTTTGCAGTTAAATAATAAAAACGGCATGTTCACGGACATTGCCAATTACAGCGGTGTAGATGCTACAGATTGGAGCTGGGGCGCATTGATGTTTGATATGGACAATGATGGATGGAATGATCTCTATGTTTGCAACGGTGTAAACAGGGATGTTACGAACCTGGATTTCATGAACTTCTTTGCTGATGAAGCCTATCATAAAATGGTTTTAACAGGAAAGAAAAGGGAGATTGATGAACTACTACGGCAAATTCCGCGAACACCACTTCCAAACAAAGTTTATCGAAACAATGGCAATTTGAAATTTACCGATGCGGGTGAGCAATGGGGACTGGCGCAAGGGTCATTCTCTAATGGGGCTGCTTACGGCGATTTGGATAATGATGGCGACCTGGATTTAGTAGTGAACAATATAAATCAACAGGCATTTGTTTACAAGAACAACTCAAGAGAGCTAAACCACAATAATTACATCGGTATTGTTTTAAAAGGCAAGGAGAAAAATCCATTTGCAATTGGAAGTAAGGTCCAGGTTTTTGCCAACAAGGAAGTGTTTACAAAAGAATTATTTCCAAGCCGGGGATTCCAGTCTTCAATGGATTATAAGATGATCATCGGCCTTGGAAAAATTTCTCACATCGACTCGATGATTGTGATGTGGCCGGATCGTTCTTTCAAAAAATTTGATACTGTTTCTATCAATCAAACTCATATCATTCAACAGACGAATGAAAAAAATCAAATTGATACGGGTGTAAAAAAGGAAGAACAATTCTTACTTCCTTTAAAAAGCAATTTTGAAAGGCACCAGGAGAATGATTATGTAGATTTTTACACGGAGCGTAACATACCCCGTATGTTATCGCGCGAGGGGCCGAAGGCGAGTGTAGGGGA
>Ga0207647_10000018_pt1 | contig 124816 bp, 113 predicted proteins | sample KBSCornC2_FD_184295 | JGI IMG/M metagenome (GOLD analysis project Ga0207647, IMG submission 184295) | Corn rhizosphere microbial communities from Kellogg Biological Station, Michigan, USA - C2 (SPAdes) (version 2) | ecosystem: Host-associated > Plants > Roots > Rhizosphere ...
CACCTGCTATGTCAGCAGTTTTTGAAGCTACTTCTTTTACCATCTGAGCGCCCATATTTTCTAAAGAATCTTTTAATTCGATCTCTTTAGCCACCGTTACACCGTCTTTAGTGATTGAAGGTGAACCGAATTTTTTGTCGATGATGACGTTACGACCTTTTGGTCCTAAAGTTACTTTAACCGCATTGGCTAAAATATCCACACCACGCTTTAAAGCATCGCGTGCTTCTACATTATATCTAACTTGTTTTGCCATGTCTTTTTTAATTTTGAATTAGCGAATTAGTGAATGACTGATTTATTTCACTAACCAATAATTACTTTTTAATTGATGTTTTTTTGAATGATTGTCTGTGCCGAATGAGTATTGAACAGTGCAAATCACTAACCTGTCTGCCGACAGGCAGGTTCACTAACTCACTCATTCACTAATTACAACACTGCGTAGATGTCTGATTCACGCATAATTAAGTACTCTTTACCTTCGTAGGTAATTTCAGTACCGGCATATTTGCCATATAAAACCTGGTCACCAGCCTTAACAGTTAAGGGTTCATCTTTTTTACCGTCACCAACAGCAACGATTGTTCCGCGTTGAGGTTTTTCTTTAGCAGTGTCCGGAATAATGATACCGGATGCAGTCTTCTCTTCGGCGGGAGCAGCTTCCACTACCACCCTGTCTCCGATAGGTTTAATGTTTAATGCCATAGTTATCCTAATTTAATTTTATAAAAAGTTTAAAAGTGTGTACCCCGGTCATAATGGGGCAGATTGCAATGAACATCAATTATGCCAAGCAGACGGTAAAGTCCAAATTGACAGCGTCGACTGTTCAAATGTCATATTTAGGTCAAGCGGCCTGTCGTATCTTAATAATTACTTAACGCGACGGTGTCATCATGTCAGTGCCGCATCAAACAAAAATGGGCTTCGGTTTACCCAAAGCCCATTCCTTATTCCTGTTATTGTTATTATTTCTTTCCGGTTGAACCTGTAGATCCGTTTGAACCTGTTGCAGGTAAAGTCAACGGTTGTGTGCTGGTTGGTACAGTTGGCTTAGCGGCTTTCTCTGCTGTGGTATTCACATCAGTATTATCATTTTTTGAAGCACTACCTGTTTTACCAGAGATGTTAATAGCCAGCGACAATACCATTAAAGATATAGCCAAAATCCAGGTACCTTTTTCTAAAAAATCGCCTGTTTTTTGCACACCCATCAATTGAGATGAGCTTGAAAAATTGGATGTTAAACCGCCCCCTTTAGGGTTTTGGATCAATACGATAGCGCCTAAAAGCACACACACCACAACGGCAAGGATCACTAAAATCAAATACATTTCTTTATTATTAGTTGGTTTTTCTTTCTAAAATTTGAATCTGGTCGGCAAAGTAACGGCTTTTTTCCGGGAATTTCAACATCAATTTTTTGTAAGTGTTTATGGCTTTGTGATAAAGCATCTGGTCGATGTATATTTTCGCCAGTGTTTCGCTTACAAATTCATCCTGATCTTCGGAACTTCTCTTTGCCTTATTTTCGTTGTCGAGTTTATCGACGCTTGGGGTAGTAATATGAGGTTCTTCCGTAATAAACTTTTTAATGATCCGATCTTCTTTACTTTTCGGATCAAATTCCAACGCAGGTTCTGCTGTACTTCTATCCAACTCCTCTACCGAAGTAAGATGGAAAATATTTTCATAATACTGTTGCTGCAATTCATCGTTAACCCTTCTTTGTATAGACTGGGTAGTATCCAGTTTAAACGGCTGATATACCCCTGCGTGCTCTTTACGCGTCTTACTCAGCCACCACAAAAAGGTGTACGGCAAAGAGTCATCATCATACCTGGATATCTCATGCGTTTCGCCCGTTGTTATTTCACTTGTTGTATTTTTTCCAAATGAAGGAGTCGTTTCAACTGGTTCAGCCGACTTCCGCTCATTAAATGCTTTATCGAACACGAAATAATCGGTAGCCGCAATATTGCCGACGATTAGCTTCTCGGCCTCGTCATCCATGTTGAGCGCACGCTCCTTTGGGGAGTGGGGCTCTTTTATATGTTCCTCAAACGTTGACGAAGACGCTCCTTTATCTGTGATGGGCCGTTCAGCATCCGGAATAACGGTATCAACCGGTTTAGGAATATGCGCGAAGGCGATATTTTCTATACCCACGATCTCATCAAACACATCATCCTCAATATGATGCGGAGGCTTTGCCAGGGTAAAAACCGGAGATTCAATCGATTGCTTCTCTTGGTGAACACCATTCTCCGTATGCTTTTCAACTGTAGACTGAAGTGTTTCATCTGCAAGAGGACCGTATTCGATAATTTCTTCTTCTATGGCAACCTCCTCTTCATGAACCGCTTTGTGAACTGGTTCTGTAGCGTCCGTTTCTTCATGATATTGTTCGGCAACAGGGACCTGCGCTACGGATTCTGCCTCTTCTGGCGCCTCTGAGTCATGATAATGCGTAAAGTCAGCAGGTTCTTCGATTACAGCTTCGCTAGCAACTTCTGCGTGCTGAGTTTCCTTGTGTTCAACATTTTCTGACGCCTCTGAATCATGGTAATGTGCAAAGTCCGCAGCTTCTTCAATTATTGCTTCAACGACGGCTTCTGCCGGAATTTCAACAACTTTACTTTCCTCGCGGGCTTCAGCGCCCTGTGTCACGTGCGCGGTCCCACCATTTTGCTGAACGATCTGATCAGCAGTCACACCTGCCAAACTTTCGGGCGAGCGGATCAGCTTATATAAAGCCATCGGATTTATATACGCAGCAGCGTTGCGGGTGTTTTGTGCACCTTCCGCGCGAGCAAGTAATGCATGCAGCAAACCACTATGCGGGAATTCTGCTATCAGGCCACGTAAATCAGCGACATAGGCGTGTCCACTGCCTGCAGGATCTGCCAGCAAGTTATATAAAACTTCGTTTTGCCTGTTATTTAAATATTGCTCCACGCGAGATTGAAACTACAAATTGCTTTACCAATTAGCAAAGGCTTTGTTAAAAATATCTTCAGTTAATTGTTTAGTGATAGTGGCGATCAGGCCTTGTTCCTTGCCGGCAATATCGCCTGTAAAATCAGCAAATGCCGGAAATGATTGTGTAAAATTATTTTTTTTATCGGCCTTATTTGTATAGGTTACGCTTACCGTGATCGTTAGTCTGTTGGCTCCGGCTATAGGGGCCACATTGTTATTAGTCGCCTGAACAGAAACCGGTTCTATTGTGTAACTGGTAATATTTCCGGTCATTGAAGCATCTGCCTCACCCTGCACTATTGACAAACTGGTAGTAGTACGGATACGATTTTTCAGTGCTTCTGTAAAATTCTGGCTTAGGTTACTAACTACTAATTGGGCATTATTTTCAAAATAGCCTACATTGATGGTTTTTAGTCCTTGTGTTGAGGCGCCAGTCAGTTTTATTGTACATGATTGGGTAAATAACACCAGGGTACTTACCGTAACCAGGATAAATAATATTCTTTTTATCATCAATTATAGATCTAGCTCTTTTATTTTACGGTACAAGGTTCTCTCAGAAATACCCAGCTCATTGGCTGCGAGCTTTCTTTTTCCTTTATGTTTTTTCAGCGCCTTCCGTATCAGGTCCGATTCCTTTTCAATCAGCGACAAAGATTCCTCTACTTCTTCAGCTTCATGAGTGATATTAAACTCGCCATTGTTACCTGTATTTATAACGGGATGCTGTATGGTAAATTGTGCTTCGGGCGTGCTACCGGGCAATTCAATATCGCGATAAAGATGACTTAAAGTTTGCTGATTATTGGCATAGTCCGGGCTTACCCCGCCATGCTGGATAATATCGGCAACCAGTTTTTTCAGCTCGTTCATATCACGCTTCATATCAAACAACACTTTGTATAATATGTCGCGTTCTGAAAAGTCTTCTTTAGGCTGATTTTCCAAACGCATCGGCAGGTTCCGAGTGGTCGATTCAGCAGGAATATAATTCAAAATAATTGGGGCAGTGATTAGCCTGTCGCGTTCCAGCACGGCTAATTGTTCAGCCATATTCTTCAACTGGCGCACATTGCCCGGCCATGAATAATTGATAAGTAATTGCTGCGCCTCGTCATCCAGTTGAATAGGCGGTGTACGGTATTTGTCGGTAAAGTCGGCGGTAAATTTTCTGAAAAGCAAGTAAATATCTTCCTTCCTGTCGCGTAAAGCAGGTATGCGGAGGGGTACTGTATTTAGGCGGTAATATAAGTCTTCGCGGAACTTCCCATTTTTAACTGCCTCGTATACATCCACATTGGTTGCGGCAATTACACGCACATTGGTTTTCTCCACTTTTGATGAACCAACTTTGATGTATTGACCGGATTCCAATACCCTAAGCAAACGTGCTTGTGTACCCAAAGGCATTTCGGCAATTTCATCTAAAAAGATGGTACCGCCGTTTACCGTTTCAAAATATCCTTTTCGCTCGCCAACAGCGCCGGTATAAGCACCTTTCTCATGACCAAATAATTCGGAGTCGATAGTGCCTTCCGGAATAGCGCCGCAGTTAACGGCAATAAAAGGACCGTGTTTACGGGGACTCATTTGGTGGATGATATGCGAGAACACTTCCTTACCGCTACCGCTTTCGCCGGTAATCAGTACTGATATATCTGTCGGCGCAACCTGGTTGGCAATGGTAATAGCCCTATTCAACAAAGGCGAACTACCGATGATCCCAAATCGCTGTTTTATTTCCTGTACTTCCATTTTGTGTTAGTGAGTGGTTGATTATGTTGATTAAGTGAGTGGTTTGACATTCACTAATTCAACTTAATCCAACTCAATGTTTATTAGTGAGTGGTTAATTATTGATTAAGTGAATAGTTATAAAACCACTTAACTCAATCAACCACTTAACTTAATTAACTACTCTTCCTATCAAAGTTGCTGTAGTCGTTCTTTCAACCAATACATTTACGTACTGGCCTGGTTTATAATTTTCGCCTACCGGGAAAACCACCATAGCGTTATGATCGTTCCGGCCGCAATAGTCTTTATCTGATTTCTTTGAAAAACCTTCGATCAACACTTTCTGCACTTTACCTACTTGTTTCTGCAAACGTTGATAAGAGTAATACTGCTGTTTAGCAACTACTTCCTTCAGGCGACTGCTTTTTACGGCATCCGGGATATCATCTGCATAGCGTTTTGCCGCCAATGTGCCCGGTCTTTCTGAATACATGAACATATAAGCAAAATCATAATGAACATAGTCCATCATACTTAAAGTATCCTTGTGTTCTTCGTCCGTTTCAGTACAGAACCCGGTGATAACATCGGTTGAAATAGCGCACTCAGGAATGATCCTGCGGATGGCATCGACACGATTAATATACCACTCTCGGTCGTAAGTACGGTTCATTAGTTCCAATATGCGGCTATTGCCCGATTGCACCGGCAGGTGGATGTAATTGCAGATGTTCTCGTATTTAGCAATAGTATACAATACCTCATCGGTAATATCTTTTGGATGCGAAGTAGAGAAACGAACCCTCAAATTAGGATTGATCAAGGCTACCATTTCAAGCAGACTTGCAAAATTCACAACAGACCCCTCGTTTCCTAAAGTTTCAATCTCCGATTCCTGGTCTCCGACTTCTGGCTTCTGACTTTCAACTTCCAGCTCCCACTTATACGAATCCACATTCTGCCCCAGTAAAGTAACTTCCCGATATCCCTGGTTAAATAGGTCAGTGCATTCTTTTACTATTGATTGTGGTTCGCGGCTGCGCTCGCGGCCACGGGTAAACGGTACTACGCAGAAAGAACACATATTATCGCATCCGCGCATGATCGACACAAAAGCATTGATGCCATTACTGTTCAAACGCACAGGGCTTATGTCGGCATAAGTTTCCTCGCGCGATAGTAATACATTTACAGCCTTCTGTCCGTCATCAACCTTATCTATCAGTCCCGGCAGATCGCGATATGCATCCGGGCCTACCACAACATCTACGAGCTTCTCTTCCTCCAGGAATTTGGATTTCAATCTTTCCGCCATGCAACCCAGCACGCCAACCACTAATCCCGGGTTTTTAACTTTGGCTACGGTAAATTCTTTAAGGCGGTTGCGCACACGCTGTTCTGCATTCTCACGGATGGAACAGGTATTAATAAAGATCACATCGGCATTGCTATAATCACCGGTTGTTTCAAATCCTTTATCCAATAAAATCGAAGCAACGATCTCGCTATCCGAAAAATTCATGGCGCAACCATAGCTTTCAATATAAAGCTTGCGGCCATTCTTCCCAACCTTAGGCTCCAATATTAAAGCCTCCCCCTGCCTGCTCTCGTCGTGTGTTTTATCAGGAATAACCAAATCCATCATTTATACTATAAAATTGAACCGCAAAACTACACAAAATTTAGAATTTAATGACAGTTTGTCACGTTTAACAAAACCAAATAGCTAATTGTTATGTAGTGATATTGTAAAAAAGAGCACTAAGCATGTAGTTGAAGTGGCCGAAGTTGGTTAACTTGGCAAAACGGAACTCCGTATACACATCAACCTAAACGGGCGCAATATTAAGATGGCGATAAACCTCTTTAAACATAAAAAGCATAAAATAGGACTGGTAATTCTCCTGGCACTCATCGGGATTGTGCTTATCCTATCTTTTATAGTGAATCAATACTGGTCGCCCATATTAGCAAAAAAGGTAAAGAGCGTAGTTTATACCAGCAGCGAAGGTTTGTATACCATTGATTTTTCCGATGCCAGATTCCATATTCTCAGGGGCGAGCTGGACATATACAACATCACCCTAAAGCCCGACACTGCCGTATACAACCAACGCCTTAAAAACCACCTGGCACCGAACAACCTTGTCGAATTGCACGTTAAGCGATTGATCATTTCCCATATGCACCCATTTATGCTCTACTTTCAGCATAAACTCGATATCGGTCGCATCGTATTAAGCCAGCCTGAACTGAATGTCAGCTATCAGCAAAATTATTTGAAAGATACGGTAGTGAAAGACCATCGCACATTATATCAAAAGATATCGGCGTCACTTAACTCCATCCATATAGGTGATATCATTTTAGGCGACGTAAAGTTGAAGTACCAGGATTATTCAGGAAATAAACTAGCCATTTCCGAACTGAAGGAAATGAACTTGAGCGCAACCGATCTGCTGATCGATTCAGCTTCGCAAACCGATAAATCGAGAGTATTGTTCTGTCGTGATATCGTTGCAGAACTGAACAACTATGCCGGGAGATCGGGGAATGGTTTATATAAATACAAGGTCAAATCTTTGCGTCTTTCAACCAAAACATCCCGGCTCGATATACAGGGGCTTGATTTGAAGCCGGTGAGGCCCGATGTATTTTTTAAGAATAGCGAAAGGGACCGCTTTGATGTACACCTCGACACATTACGGATAGATCATTTTGATTATCAGGGCTACCATAAATACAGGGTGATTAATGCGTCGCATATGATGTTGAGCAGCGGATCATTAAACTTGTCCGGCAATCCTAAGTTTACTCATAAAACGGATAGAGAGCGCACTTATCCGAATTTCGGGCTCAAGGAGATAAAAGCCGACCTAAATATCGACACAATTGACGGAAAACGCATTAACGTTTCGTACACTGAATTTAATCGTAAATCAGACCAGACCGGCACTATTGTTTTTAATAACACCTCGGGACGTGTTCTGAATGTAACCACCAATAAAGAAGCGCTTGCAAAGAATAATATCTGTACGTTAAACCTAACGAGCTACTTCATGAACCGCGGTAAACTGGATGTGCAGTTCACCTTCAATCTTACCGACGAAAGCCTGCCGTTTACTTATAAAGGCAGTATTGGCCCAATGGATTTGACCGTACTTAACCCTGCAGTTATGACCCTCGGCCTGATCAAGGTTAATTCAGGAAAACTAGCGCATTTCGATTTCGATATAAAAGCCGATAATAGCGTTTCAAAAGGCAGGGTAGCGTTATTATATAATGATCTGAAAGTAACCGTACTGAAAGCCGACACGGTACACGACAAGCTGAAGCACATGACTATCGCCTCGCTGTATGCCAACGTGATGGTTTTGAAGCATGATAACCCTGATAATCCGGGCGAGGTAGCCCGTTCATTTTACGTCAATTATGAACGCCCTCGCGATTATCCTTTCTTTAAAAATATCTGGCACACGTTGCTCACTGGTATCAAACCTTGCGTTGGGTTAAACGAAAAAGTGCAGCAGGACGTGAAAAATAAAATAGCCGATATGGCTATAAAAAAGCAGGAACGTCTGATTAAGAAGGAGCAGCGAAAACAAAGACGTGCTGAGCGCCGATTGAAGCGGGCACTCAAAAAACAGCAGAAGGAACAGGCTCAACAGGATTAGGATCACACTCCCATCATATTACTTTTTCATGCCGATGCAACGTATCTTAAAGATGATGCGTCTATTGGGAAAAGTAACTCATTATGAAAAAATTAGCATTCACTCTATTATCATCAGCACTGCTTATTGCAACCACCATAAAAGCTTCGGCACAAGATGTCTCCACCCAAAACCGCTCAGTTTCCGGTTTTTCAGCTATAGCTTCGGGCGGCCCGTTTAATGTCCACATCAAAATGGGCGGCAATGAAAGTGTAAAAGTAGAAGCCGATACCAAATTTATAGACGAGATTGAAACTGTTGTGGAAGGCAATACCCTCAAAATACAATTTAAAGATCACAGATGGAGCAATCGCTATAACAATATCCACAAAGCAGAAATTTATGTATCTGCCAGGGCATTAAACTCACTTACCAATAGCGGCTCAGGACACATGGAAGTTGAAGGTACGATCAGTACACCGGATGAGTTTAAGACGGTATTAAGCGGTTCAGGTAATATTAACGCTACTATCAAATCTGATGGTTTGCGTGCTAAGATCAGCGGTTCGGGTTCAATCAGGTTAAAGGGCAGCTGTGGCGACGCAGATCTGGGCATAAGCGGATCAGGTCAGATCGAGGCCCGCGATTTGAAAGCGCAAGCGGTTAGTGCAGGCATTACCGGTTCGGGAAGCATTTATATAACTGCTGAAAAAACGGTTTCAGCCCACATTACCGGTTCAGGAAACGTTATCTACGCTGGCAATGCCACAATAACTGATACCCGGACCGTTGGATCAGGCCGAGTTTCGAGAGCTAACTAGCATTCTCAAACGGGTATATATTTTCAAATCACATGACCGTCCGAAAGGCGGTCTTTTTTATTACTGCAGCAGTAATTTCAGATTGATACCAAAACTTGTAAATGCTGTATTAAAGGTCTGCGAGGTGTATGGTCTTGTCAGGTTAGAGTCGTAAAATAAGCTCAGGTTGAACCGTTGATTGATCACGTAATCAATTTCCGGACGATAGGTAATATTCTGCGCACCCGCGGATACCTGTGCGCCCGGAACGTCGGCCTGATATATCAGGGTCTTATTATCCCTTAGCGAAAAATCGACCTTAAAGGTTAGGTCATTATTCAGTTTCATATTGTCGAACATACCAAATGGGAACCTGAAATTCTTGGTCTTGTAGCCAAAGCCGAAAACAATATCATTCTCATTTTGCTGCGAAAGCTGGCTGTTGGTGAGGCTCATACTCAAAGCCCGGCTCTTTCGAAATTCCAGGTTAGTGGTAAGGTTATTTTTAAAACGCGTATCGATACCAATCAACGGTACAAACTGCTCGAAGATGGTCACCGAATTAAATTGATAGAAAGGCAAAAAGTCATTGTTTAGGTCACGGGAACTTACATGACCACCAGTTTCGGCATATTGCAGCAGGGTACTATAGTTACCGACGGTGTAGGTTGACCGGTAGCCGTCTTTTATATCGATCGATTCAAAAAGATCTGCGAAAAACTGTATATGCGATAGCCCACTATACCGGACATCCCAGTTCGGTACCGGAATGTTCGGGAAGCCACTAAGCCCTGCTCCGTTCGGATTTTTCCCGGTATAGGCTGCAAGGAATGCCGGCACAATCACATTCTGTGAGTTGGGTCCATAACCATCTGCGTAATTACCTACCTGCGATAGCGAATTCGGGTTACTTCTGCCCAGGCGCCGCGAAATGACGGCCCTATCACTCAAAAACTTATTAAAAACCGACGAGCTGTTATCAGACCCGCTTATTTTAGAGAAAGCCGTTCCGAGCGACATGAACGAAATAGTATAATCACCGGTAGTTACAGGTGAAAGATTCTGGAATGCTCCTGTCGCCGGCAAATATTTGAAGTTAGTCTGATAGCTGTGGTCCTGCGTTTTAAATGCGATCAGATCAATCCTTAAGTATTTAAACGGCTCAAGGCTCGCCTTGAGATGAATGTCCTCATTTACACTTTTTACATACAACTGGTTTTGTAATGTATCGGTAGTTATCCAGCCATTGGTTACCGCTTTCTGCCTGATATCAGCCTGGCTTCCTAATAAAAAGCCTATACCCGGTGCATTATAATTAAAGTCTTCACCGGCCACCCCACTATTTGGCAAATACCCCGGCAGGAAGGTTCCGTCGCCGCGGGTATAGGCAATGCTTGCATCTTTAACACTGGTTAGTAATCCAACCAAAACCCTTCTTAACCCACTTGGCTCATCATCTTTACCAGGCTTCGCAGTGTTCCGCAAATAGCGGATCTTGTTATAAAGTGTATTAAAGTTGAATGTCGGATTTACTTGGATCTCGCGTTTATTCTGTATGCTGTTACCCACATTATATGCAGGGTTATTGATGGCAAAGAGCGGCTGTGTCTGCCAGGTAAAGTGCGTTGTATAACGCGCTATTACAGTCGTCCAATCCATCAGCGGTATTTTATTTATCGGCACATTGTAATTGAATGACAGCGTGTGGTCATAGTTAGTGGTACGACCCAGTCTTAAAATATTTTCCCATAAGGTATCCCGTTTTAAGCCATTTAATCTGCCCGCCGGCTCGTCCACTGTTGCCAGGTTTCTCGCATCGATATCCAAAGTTAATGACTTGGTGAGGTTCCAACCCAAGCCATATATGGTGGTAATATTAAATGTCTTATTGTAGGTGGTGGGGATGGGAATAAGATTGGTTGGATCATTATTTCTCAACGTATTTTCCGAATAAAAACGATCAAAGTTGATGCTGTAATTTATCCTTGTCGGCACCAGGTCGAAATTGATATCCCGAATCAGTGCCAACATGTTATTCTTTATGATCTTTTGAAGCGGACTGAGGTATGACGGTGCCGTACTAAAGTTATAGGATACTGATGCGTGATAGGTTTTCTCAAAATCACCTTCAGTAATAAAATCATGGTGATCCAGTTCTGTGTAAGAATAGGTAGCATTAAAGTTCTCTATATCGTAAAAATGACTCTTCGCCGAAGTGTTTGTTTTAGCTTTATGCACATTGGTCAGGTTGAAGCTCTTGCGCATGGTGTAGTCCTCCGCAGCGTTTTGTATCGAATCCCGCTGCTTGCCGCTCGTGGCATTTTGCAGCGTCTGCTTTAGGGGAACGTCCGGAGAGGCCGGGTCATATTGAGGCAAACTTACCTGTTTTGAAACGTCGACATATAATGGAATGTGTACCCCACTCTTATCAGGAAAAAACTTACCTAACTCAATATTACCTGATACGTCGTAAACGCGGGTATCATTCAAACTTCTATCTTCCAGCCTCGAATCCAATGCCCCGAAGCCCACGGTGGTTTTGCTGCCCGACACGGTTACGGTTGCAAAGTCAGCCAGTTTTGCATCAAAACGGCCTGTTGCTGCCCAACCTCCCTTGTTATCAAAGTCCGTTAAACGTAATTCATCAAACCATAGGATACCTGTTTTTGAAAGACCATCGTCTGTAGCCGAATTGGAGCTGGTTCGCAACGGGTTACGTACACCCACCATTACGGCTGCCAACCGGCTCAAATCAGGCTGACCTTTGATGGTGATTTTATTACGTCCATCCGATAAGGTAAATGGCACAGTTAAAGGCCATGGTTGCCCATTCAATTTCGCATTATTACGGGCAATTTTGGCATTTGTAAGTAAGGAAAGCTGCAAATCCAATTCATTCTCGGCAGGCCATATCGCCGCGGGATCGGCAGTGCCCGGCTGGGTGATCGAAAGCGGGATTTCATATTCGTAATAGTTATCGATATAATCGACACCTAAACGAATGAACGCGCTTACATCACTGTTCTTCAATTGCGACCCTTCGGCATGGATGAACATTTGCAGGCGTTTGTATTTGCGAAGATCATTATTGAAAGGTTTAAAGGCGGCCCTTGAATAGCCATCACGAACATTAGCGAAGTTCAACGAAAGTGATTGCTCGTTTAATTTGGTATTAGTTTGCAGGTTATTGTAGTTGCGTTGACGCAGAATACCAGGCGGCACAACATAAGGTATCGGCGTGCGGTTACCATTCTGTTCTATGCTTACCGTCTCCACATCAAGTGCCGAGTTATCCAATGTTGGATTAACAATAGCCGGATCGGCAATCACATTCTGAGGATTATTTTCTGTATTAAATGCTCTCCATTCGCCCCTTACCAACTGCAATGTTGCCATACGCAAAACGGCAGTATCAGCAAAGTTGGTCATGAACATACGGACGAAACGAATGGACTTAAAATCCTGAATATTGTTAACAGCAGTTTGATAAGCCGAAATAGGAATGCGGAACTGGTACCATGTTACATTTTGCTTTTCGCCATTCGCCAATACAACCTGGGAGCTTACCTTATCATTTATGAAATTTTGCCCTACAACCATGTCCTGCGGGCGGATTGACACGTGATACTGGAAGTACTCGTCATCCTGGTTCATGTTATTGTCCCGGTCAACATCTTCCGCGTCCGGCAAGGAGGTGGATGCTGAAGTTGACAGTCCCAGTGAGGCTTGTGACTGCTGTGCGGTCTTAGAGTTACTTTCTGTACCGTTATATTTGCTGTAACGGTCGAGGATGCCAGCCTGTGCCTGGTCAAGCTGCGGGCCCTGGTAGTATTGATAGTCGTCAGAGGACGGGTCGGCTGCAAAATTGCTGGCCGCCTGTTGGGATACCTGAGTCTGGACCTGTTGAACAACACCACCGAATTTTGTTCTTTCTTCGGCATCAGTCAAGCCGTCGAGACCAACGTCCTGTAAAGCACGGTTGCTCGGGTTATTATCAAAGGCATTTACAACAGGCTGCAGCTTGGCTACGTTACCCCAAACAGTATTATCCACCTGGCTCTGGTCTCCATTTACCGGGATGCCGTTTTCAAGGCTCTTGCGGCCGTCGAGCAATATATCTTCTGATATGTTACCCAGGTTAAAATACAAGTCACCACCTTGCGAGTTAGGCTTACCAATGAACGGATCCATTACCCAAAACTCGATGTATTGAACGTTTAACGATTCAAAGTCGGTAGTTGATATTCCTCTGAATATACCACCCCAACGGTTTTTGGGATTTGCCAAAGTACCATCATTATTAATACCTGTGGTGGTATAGTTATACGGTCCACGGACGGTTGGGAAAAAAGCAAGATCTAACGTTGGTAAGGTCAGCGGTTCACCGGTAACCGATTGCCTGTACGGGAACACTTCTGTTTCCAATACTTGTCTTACATATGGCTTGGACAATTCAGTACGTGAAACCGGGATGGTTCCACCCGCATAAAAGATCGGGTCAATATTATAAAAGGCCAAACGCGCACGGTTATAACCATAACTCAGATCATTAAAATTCCGCGCCTCAGAAAACATTTGAGGGGTGCCCGAAATTTGCCAGGTTGATGCACTCTTCAGGTCGATAATAGATTGGCTTGCTTCAAAGTCATCCAGGTATGAAGTACCATTCTTTGAACCCGCAAAGTTCAATGCCGACGGATTACCTGGCAGCAACTGAGCAAACTCACCGTTAAAGGTAACTGACGAAGGCACTTTTGTGGTGATCAGCGGTATCTTATCAACCAAACGGGTAAGAAAACGGGACTTAGAGTTATAATTAACGTCGAATCCGTACATGGTATTGGAGATCGATTCCTGCCCGATAACCTCATTCTGAGTGATTGGCTGCTCAGTTAAATGCATAACCGTGGCGCCTAAAGCCAGGTTATCATTCACCTTATAGTCAAACCTCGAACCGAATAATGATTTCTGCTGCACGCCGAACAACTCATTGTTCTCGATGTTCACGGTAATGGGTTGACCGGATGCAAGCAATGCCTGGTTCAATATTTTTAATCTTCCGGATGTGTAATCTACAGTATAGTCCGTTCCTTCAGCCAATTTAATCGTACCAGCCGTCACTATTACTGCTCCTTGAGGAATATTGGTTGCATTCAACTGGTATTCCGAACCACCCTGCGAAGAATAAGTTCCCTTCATCACATACCTGTTGAGCTGCGGAAAAAATTGTTGTGCAATGGTTTTAGTCGAATCGTATATCGGTTGATAAACATAACGCTTAATCAGATCCTGCTCGCCGGGGTCAAACTGTTTGGCCAGGTCGGAACCAAATGGCTCCAAAACTGGAAACACCAGCCGTCCGTTAGTTGGGTCAATAGTAATGCCCGGCAAAAAGTCGAACACGCCGTCGGGCTTTTTATCATTCTGCGGGTTCAGGTTATCCAATCCGAGCAACTGTATCCATAGCTTACTCTTAGTATGAATACCCTCATCCATTATTGGTTTAGCGATGCCCGATTTTTCATCCAGCCTGGAAATATTCAGCCTGAAATTATTCGGGCTTATCTGAAATGCACCCAACGAATAGATGTTTTTCATCATCAACTTCCAGGTAGGGAGGTTGGTTTTCAGCAGAGAATTCTTCAACAGCTTTGCATACAGTACCTGTGGCGTATTAGGGTTAACCGGAATATCTGTAGAGAACTCACCCACCTGGTATTGAACGCCGTTTACTGTATACTGATAGGCGACCGCGAGCACCTCGTCATTATTTAACGCATTGTTCAGCGAGATATAACCCAACTGCGGGTTCAAAGTATATTCTTTTTCAGTCAACTTACGGGCGTAAGTCAGCTTGGCATAGTTGTCTGTACCGCCGCTGCCCTGGAAATAGCTTACGATAGCATTAGAGCTCGACAATCTTGCTGAAGCGGGTAGGCCTTTTAGCAAGGAGTTAGATTGCTGCGGAAATCCAGGGCCCGAAAAACCTGCCGGAAGGGCGCTATAGCCGGCACCGCCTTGCACCAAAGCCGTGTTATACGGTTTGTTTTCACCAAGATCCATGAAACCCACCACATCGCGTGAGCCAGTTGTGCTGTTCGTACGGTTAGTAACCCAAACTTCGATACGCGTAATATTGATGTTCGAGCTAATGATTGGAATATTAGCCAGTGCTTTGTTATAATTATCCCTGAAATATTGAGATAAGAAATAGTGCTTGTTGGCCTCGTAGTCGGCCGGCGTCAAAGTAAAATTGCCTTGCTGCGCCCCATTGGTAATGGTCAGTGTTTTTGATTGTGAACGTTGTTGCGAGAAAATGCTCGTCACGTCCAGCTTGCCAAATTTCAGTTTGGTTTTGACGCCGAACAGCGCCTGGGTACCCGTTATCAGCGTAGTGTTCAGCGGAAAACTAACGGTGCCTATTTCTACTTTCTGTATAATCTCATCCTTAGTGCCGGTATAATCCAGTTTTATCTGGTTCTCAAACTGGAATTGCGCTTCGGTATTATAGTTGGTGGTGATCTTCAGTTTATCGCCGATTGAACCGGTCAAATTCATCTGAATGCGCTGGTCGAAATTAAAGTTAAACTGTTTACGCTGACGTGTGGCGAATAGCGGATTCTGATTGCTATTGATCTGGCCGGCCATGATCATTTCTACTGAGCCTTGCGGCCGGATAGAGATTACATCGCTACCAAATATCTGCGCAAAAGTACGGCTGCGCACACTTATACTTGGAATAAAGCCGGGTTGCTGCGATTGATAAGCGTAATTATCAGACAACTGTTTGAAATAACCTCGCTCCTCTTCCCTTTGCCGCATTTGTAGATACTGTTCAACGGTAAGGTAACGCGGCGGGCGGTACAAATAGTCACCCACCTTTTCATACAAAATATATTGATTGGTTGCAGGGTTATACTCAAAGGTGCGGACGAGATTTGGGGGATCTGGCTGGAGAAATCCTTCGCGTAATTGATTATTTCTAGACTCGGTACCGTTAAATGGAGTGGTGATGAGTAATGAATCCTTTTTCCCCTTGGGCTGTTGTTGAGCAAAAGCGCTTCTGGTACCGCAAAATGCAGCGATAAGCAATGCTATTGTGACAGCTTTAAGTGTAGATTTCGGACCCAATCGAAATAGTAAATATATTCGTAATTATAAGCTTTTTAGCGCAGATTTAATTAATTGCTCTACCGTTAATTCATTGCTATTTTTATTCAACTCCTGCTCTAATACCTTCTCTACAGCATTTTTTGCAAATCCCAGCATAATCAACGCCGACAATGCTTCGTCTTTCACCGTTTTATTAGATGGTACCGCGATCAATGTATCAGGTCCTTCTTTGCGTAGTTTATCTTGCAATTCAAGTATAAGCCGCTGCGCCGATTTCGGGCCTATCCCTTTGATACGCTGTATTAACGGAACATCGCCTTTTACGATAGCTGTCTGTATCTCTTCAGGAGTGATGGATGACAACATCATCCGCCCTGTATTTGGGCCTATCCCCGAAACGGATATCAGGTGAAGGAACAACCTGCGCTCACCCTCATCGGCAAAACCGTATAGTGTGTGTGCGTCTTCTTTCACATGCAGCCATGTAAACAGCTTACATTTTTCGCTGTCGCCCAGCTTTGAATAAGTACTCAATGATATGTTGATATGGTAGCCTACGCCACCAGCCTCAATTACCACATAGGAAGGGCTTTTATAAGCCAATTTTCCATCAATATATGCGTACATTCTATTTCTGTGCGATTATTAACGTGTACGTGAATTAGCGTTATTAGTTACATTTTCTGCGTTTTCGGCCTTCCCTTGTGCATCTACCACTGCGATAGTCACCATGTTCACAATTTCTCTTACCGAACTACCCAGTTGAAGCACATGTACCGATTTTTTGAGTCCGAGCAAAATCGGCCCTACGGCTTCAGCTCCGCCGACTTCCTGCAACAATTTGTAGGCGATGTTACCCGATTCTAGGTTAGGAAAAATCAGGGTATTCGCAGGAGCGCCGTTTAATAAAGAGAATGGAAAGTTATCTGCAAGCAGGCTTGAATTCAGGGCGAAGTTGGCCTGCATGTCGCCATCTACGACCATTTCCGGGTAACGTTCATGAAGAAGGCGTACCGTTTCGCGGGTCTTGAATGGTATAGGGCCTTCATTTGAACCGAAGTTCGAATAAGACAGAACCGCGATACGTGGTTTAATATTGAATTGCTTTACAGAATGATCAATAAGGACGGTAATATCGATGAGTTCATCAACAGTTGGGTCGACATTTACGGTTGGGTCGCCTATAAATACCGGGCCTTTGCCCGTCATCATCAGGTACATACCGGCTACACGGTTCACACCTTTTTCAATGCCGATGATCTGCAATGCAGGCTTAATGGTTGACACATAATCTTTGGTCAAACCGGATATTAAGGCATCGGCCCGGCCAAATTGAACCATACAGGAACCATAATAATTACGCTGGTGCATCATCTTTCTGGCCTCATGCAGGGTAATACCTCTGCGCTGGCGTTTCTGGTACAGGTATTCGGCATATTCCTCAAAGTTGGCACAATCCTCACGCGGGTTGATGATCTCAACGCCGTCTAATTCAAGCGCATTTTCTTTGATGATTTTTTTGATCTTGGCAATGTTGCCCAATAATATTGGCGTGGCTATTCTTTCCTCTTTTACAATTTCAGCAGCCCTTAGTATCTTGTAATTATCTGCTTCGGCAAACACAACGCGTTTAGGATCCTGCTTGGCTTTATTGGCGATGTTACGCAGCAAACGATCATCAGCACCAATTCGTAAGCGGAGTTGTTCGCGATATGCATCCCAGTCTGTTATCACCTGACGCGCGACACCAGAATCGATAGCTGCTTTTGCTACCGCAGATGAAACTTCGGTGATCAGCCTTTGATCCATTGGCTTAGGGATGATATAGTCCTTCCCAAATTTCAGGTTATTGGTATTATAGGCCAGATTGATCGCTTCCGGAACCGGCTTTTTGGCCAAATCTGCAATAGCCCGTACCGCCGCCAGCTTCATTTCCTCGTTAATGGCAGTAGCCCGAACATCCAACGCCCCTCTAAAAATATATGGGAATCCCAACACGTTATTCACCTGATTCGGATAGTCCACCCGGCCTGTTGCCATCAGGATATCCTTTCGGGCATTCACAGCAGTGTCATAATCTATTTCGGGTACAGGGTTAGCCATGGCGAATACAATAGGGTTTTTAGCCATCACCTTTAGCATATCGGCAGTTACCACGTTACCTGCCGAAAGACCGATAAACACGTCGGCATTTTTCATAGCATCCGTCAGTGTGGTTATATCCTTGCGACTGGTGGCGAACTGCATTCGCATTTCGTCCAGGTCGGTACGTTGCGGGGTAATCAAACCATTGATGTCAAACATCACCAGGTTTTCCTTCTTCACCCCCAACGACAGGTATATTTTTGAGCAGGAAACAGCAGCCGCACCGGCTCCGTTCACCACCATTTTTATCTTATCCAGTTTTTTTTCCTGTACCTCGCATGCGTTGATCAACGCCGCTCCTGAGATAATCGCTGTGCCATGTTGATCATCATGCATCACCGGGATCTTCATCTCGGCCTTTAGGCGGCGCTCTATTTCAAAACAGGTTGGCGCGGATATGTCTTCCAGGTTGATCCCACCGAATGTAGGCTCCAAAGCCTTTACAATACTTACGAACTCATCAACTGTTTTAGCATTAACTTCCAGGTCAAACACGTCAATATCCGCATATATCTTAAACAGCAGGCCCTTCCCCTCCATCACGGGTTTGCTAGCTTCCGGGCCAATATTGCCCAAACCTAAAACTGCCGTTCCATTCGTGATCACCCCTACCAGGTTCCCCTTGGCGGTATACTTATATACATCATCTACGTTATCAGCTATCTGCAAACAAGGATCGGCAACACCCGGCGAATAGGCCATTGCAAGGTCGCGTTGCGAATTAGTCGGTTTAGTCGGTACAACCTGTATCTTTCCCGGGCGCCCGTTCGAATGGTAATCAAGGGCATCCTGTTTTCGTACATTAGGTTTATCCATGGTTATGAGTTCAAGCTCCAAAATTACAATTCTTTTTGAGCTGGTATAAAAAAAGCCCGGTTCTTATTAAGTAAAGAACCGGGCCTTCAAATATCTTGTTAACTGATCAACCTTTGCTGATCTGCTGCGCTTTACGATTGACACTGTAAGAGAAATATTGCCTGTCAGGATTTCTACGTGAACGTTTTTTCGATCTATAATAACTGTTCAACTCCGTTTCGGCAGCTTTATCAGCAGAATATTTTATTGTATTTCTGTCAAATTGAATATAGCCTAAATCAGCATTAATCGACTTATAGAGCGTGTTGTACTTATCTTTCGCCGATTGCGGGATGACCAGTGTTTTTGGCGAGTCAGGGCTGCCATTGACAATCATCACTTTATATGAAGGGTTCAGTTGTGTCAACTGCGCCAGACTAATATTCAATACCCTTGCAACACTGTTCAATGAAACAAATTTGCTCACCAAAACAGTATCGGTTTTCATTACCGATAAGCCCGAGGATTGCGGAACAATATTGTATTTTTTATAATAGTTCATTACATAAGTAACCGCAATGTAAGCAGGTACATAGCCTCTGGTCTCAACAGGTAAGTATTTTTGGATCGACCAGAAATCGGTCGCGCCATTTGCCTGTTCAATAGCCCTCAATACGTTGCTTTTTCCGCAATTATAGGAGGCTATAGCAGTCAGCCAGTCGCCAAATTGTTGATAAGCATCTTTCAGGTAAGCCGCAGCTGCATAGCTTGATTGAATAGGATCACGGCGCTCATCAACGTAAGTATCTATATTTAAACCGTATATTTTAGCAGTCGGGCCCATAAATTGCCATGGACCTGTTGCACCTACTCTTGATACAGCATTAGGATTCAACTGTGATTCAACTATCGAAAGATATTTTATCTCCTCCGGGATACCTGCATCATGGAAAACTTTCTCGTAGATAGGGAAGTAATATTTGGTAAGCCCCAGGATACGGCCCAGGCTCTCACGTTGATTACCCATAGTATAGGTATCAATATAGCTTTGAACATACGGATTGTAATCCAACGGAACTTCTTTCTGAATTGAATCCAAACGGCGTTTGTAGATACTGCCTTGATATGGACTTACCTGTGCAGCATTTAAAACCGGCACCATAATGGTATCCTGAACACCATCTCTGGACTGAATAAAAGTTCGTGATGAATCGCGGAAAAGTTTGGGGGTAGCATGGACAGCATTCAACGAACACAGCAAGAAAACGCTCACAAATAATCTCTTCATTTCTTAACCAGGTTTGATTTTATGCCGTTGCCCCAACGAAAATCTTTCCTAAGATATTAAATTTCTTATAGTGTTAAGAAATATTTGGAAAAATTTAAAAGTTCCTGTTCTGCAAAACGTTTGGTGAGAAGTTGTACGCCTAATGGCAAGCCCTCATTATTCGTTCCGGCAGGCAAAGAAATTGCTGGTACCCCGGCTAATGATGCTTGTACGGTGAAAATATCATAAAGATACGTTACAACCGGATCTTTTTCTTTTTTACCAAGCGGGAAAGCGGGTTCCGGCGCAGTAGGTGTTAAAATAAAGTCGAATTCTTCCAGTAAGCTATCTGTTTTTTCCTTTATCAGTCTGCGAACTTTCTGTGCTTTAGCATAATAAGCATCGTAATAGCCGGCGCTCAAAACGAATGTTCCCAGCATGATACGGCGCTTTACTTCCTTGCCAAAACCTTCGGAGCGCGAGCGCTTGTAGGTCGATTGCAGGTCTGTTGCCCGCGGACTGCGATAGCCATAATGCACGCCATCATACCTCGACAGGTTAGATGATGCCTCGGCCATTGCCAGTATATAATAGGTTGGAACAATGTAATCCAGGTATTCAAAGGCAATCGGCTTAACCGTGTGCCCTTCTGCGCGAAGCTTGTCGATGTACCCGACCATTGCGCTTTTTACTTCGTCATCCACGCCCGGGCTTGATAAAGCTTCCTGCAAGTAAGCGATCTTCTTTTTTGACTGATCAGCGGCTAACGCACTTGTATATTTTGGAATTGGAGATTGCGATAATGTGCCATCGTATTCATCAGCACCTGCCATTATCTCTAGTAGAAGTGCAGCATCTTCTACCGAACGTGTAATAGGCCCAACCTGATCGAACGACGACGCATAAGCAATAATGCCATGCCGTGAAATGCTTCCATATGTCGGTTTTAATCCAATCAAGCCACAAAATGAAGCGGGTTGCCTTACAGAGCCGCCAGTATCGGTACCAATAGCAGCATGGCATAGATTAGCCTGCACAGCAACAGCTGATCCGCCTGAAGAACCACCGGCTACTCTTTTATTATTGGCGTAATTTTTTACCGGGCCATAGTAAGAATTCTCGTTTGACGCCCCCATAGCAAACTCATCGCAATTGCAGCGGCCGATGATCACAGCATCTTCTGCGATCAGGCGCTCAACGATAGTGGAAGAGTAAATAGAAGTAAACCCATCCAGTATTTTGGATGATGCAGTTACTTTATGTCCTTTGTAGCAAATATTATCTTTAATCCCGATCACCATCCCGGCCAGACGGCCAGCTGTACCTGCCTTAATACGCTCATCAACGGTTTTTGCGCTGGCAAGTGCCTCTTCATCAAAAACCTCATTAAATGCATTCAGATGTGCATTGGATTTGATCTGGGCGAGATAGTTTTTCACTAATCCTTCTACAGTGATCCCGCCTGCCTGAATTTCCCTCTTTATTTCGTCCAAAGAGGAATAAAACTTAGTCATGGGCCTAAAATAAAAAACTTATCCGTTGAAATGGAAATTTCAGCAGATAAGTTTATATCATCAAATATTATAGAGAGTTAATCCCGAAAGATTAACCTTTTTTTTCTTCCGTGGTAGTCGAAGTATTGGTTGGGTTGCTAGTTTCGCCGTTCTGAGCGTCTTTGAACTCCTTCATACCCTTTCCTAAACCTTTCATTAGTTCAGGAATTTTTTTACCGCCAAACAGTATCAATATTGCAATGATGATCAGAATGATTTCTGGTGCGCCTAATCCCATGATTTCTTAATTTTTATGTTATTATTTTATTTATTCGTGTGTTGTTTTAATTGGTTCGGTGTGGGTTTCAGTGTTTACCGTCTCCGCGTGATGCGTTTCGGTTACGTGACTTTCTTCTGAAACTTTCCCATAATTTTCATTGTAAGGTACGGTATTAGGTACACCCTGCGGTTCTGGCGTAGGGCTTGTTGCGTTTTCATGATTAGTATTCTCTGCATCAGCTACAGTCAAATGCTCTTCTGTAGTAGCGGCAGGCAGTTCAGCTTTAGGTTCTTCAACCTGTGCTGATGGTTCTGGTCTTTTTTCTTCGTAATTATTGATCTGGTTAGTTATTTCACGTTTAACTCCTTCCGAAGCATCCTTGAAATCCCTTATCCCCTTTCCCAAACCGCGTGCAATTTCCGGAAGCTTTTCACCCCCGAAAAGCAATAGCGCCACAAAAATGATCAAGATCATTTCAGGACCGCCAATATTCAAGAACAATAAAACACAACTAAACATACATCAAAAATTAATTTACAAATATACAGATTAATACGGGACAAAATTCAAATAATTATTATTGAGGCGTTAACCAACTTGTCGGATTAACCGGCGTTCCGCCTTTCCATACCTGGAAAGTCAGCTTAGGAATACCTGTAACACTTTCTATTGCTACTGTCCCGAGATTTTGTTTCGTACTTACTTTTTGGCCCACTGATACACTCACAGTTTTCATATTTGAATAAGCCGTAAAGTATTCTCCGTGCTGTACAACAACGAAGTAAGTACCATAACTATTGCGTATCGCCCGCACATCGCCCTGAAAAACAGCCCTTACTGACGCGTCAGGATTGGTTTTTATCTCAATGCCACTGCTTTCACTGGTTATCCCTTCAACTTTATAAATCCCGAATCCTTGTACCAAAACTCCGTTTGTTACCGGCCATGGCAAACTACCCCGACTACCCAAAAAGTCATTAGACAAACGGGCGGCCTCTGGTGTGGCATTCAATACCTCGCTGGTGGTTGACTTTGCGGTTATTGTTTTTGGTGCGCTTGTAACATTTTTGTTAGCTGGATTTACACCCGCCGCAGCAGCCGCGGCGGCAGCAGCCTTTGCAGCAGCTTCAGCTCTTCTGCGCGCTTCTTCAATCTCTCTTCTGATAGCTGCACTAATCTCCTGGTTCGTCTTTGCAATCTTACGTTGTAAATCTCTTTGCTGGCTTTTCAAATCCCCCTGTTGGCGCGAAAGATCAGCTACAACCTTTGACTGGTCTTTTCGCTGTTTACCAAGTGTTTCTTTTTCTTTGACCTGATCATTCAAGAGCGTATTTTTTTCTTTTTTAGTATTGTCCAGCTCGGTTATTTTTATGTGGAGGTCTTTCTCCGTCCCCATAATATAATTCGCTTGTCGCTCGCGGTACGACGCAAATTGCTGCAGGTATTTTAGGCGTTTATAGGACTGGTTAAAATCTTTCGATGCAAAAATAAACATCAGTTTATTGTAGGAACTCTTATTTCGGTAAGCAAACAGGATCATGGCTGCATACTGCTTTCGGAGCTGATCCAGCTGACTCTGTAAACTATGTACAGTGTTATTACTCTCAGATATCTGGTTATCAAGTAGCCTTACCTGTGAGTTGATATTGCTGATCTTTTGCTCGCGAAGATTGATCTGCGCTTTTAACAAACTGAGCTGCTTCAGGGTGCTCCGCTTATCATTTACCGTCTGTTCGTATTCGTGGTTAAGCTTTTCAAGCTCCTCGTTATATTTATCACGGCGCCTCTTCAACTCATCGCTGCTTTGGGCGTGCACGCCAACAGCTACGAATACACCGATCAAAAAGAATACTACTTTAAAAAATTTCATTAACCCAAAAATATAAAAATTACTTAGCCGGAGAATAGCCCGACGGAATACTAAAAGGATATTCGAGCGGCTGATCAAAATCAGCTTTAATATAATGCAAACTCATTTTCACCCGCTTCTTTGGCATTACTGACGACATATCTATCTGCGAGGGTAATATCCTGTTTGCGGCAGGTATAAACGCACCGTTATCTACCATTAGTGACTGTCCGGCATCCAGATCAGCCAACTCGGTATGATTAGCTTTCAAATCAGCGCCTAAAATCAGCTTATATGCCAATTCCTGCAAATTACCGGACATGACAGTGCGGCCACTATCTGCCTGCAATTTAGCATCATCATTTATTAATTGCGGGATGGCATTGCCAACCAAAAGCGCCTCCAATGAATCAAAATTGATCTGGTGGTTGGTAAACGAGTAAATATACGAGAAAGGCTTCTGCAGATACAAACCCTGCAATTTATTGATCACCTGCAGGCTATCCGGGGTAATCAATGCGCGGGCTACTTCAATCCCCGCAATGGCAGTAACCGATACCCATATTTTCTTGCCATTTTGAATGCGTATGTTCAGCGTCACATCATTGCTGCTCCCATTGATATCCAGCTTAGTTTTTGCTTTGCCCGAAAAAGTATTATAGCTTAACTGGCTCGATCGTATTGCATCTAGCTTACTAAGTGATTTATCAGGAACGGTTGATACCATTTTAGGGGTTACTACCGCTTGTTTTTTTGCCTTGCATCCAAACGCTGCAAGCGAACTGCAAATACAAACAATAAGTAGTTTATTCAACGTATTTCTTTTCATTTATTTTTCTATCTAAAATGGCTGAACCTCCGCCGTTATCTTTCGCTTTCTTCCAGTTTTGCAGGGCCGCGTCCGTATTGCCCAATTGAAACATAATATCGCCATAATGCTCGTATTGCACCGGACTATTATCTTTATTGTGCGTCAAAGCTTTTTCCATCCAGATTTTTGCTTCAGCATATTTCTTCTGCTTAAACAATATCCATGCGTAGGTGTCTTCAAACGAAGCCATATCGGGTTGAAGCTCGTTTGAATGCTTTGACATCCCGGCAGCTTTCTCTAACTGGATACCGCGAACCGATAAATAGTAAGCATAGTTGTTTAATGTGTACGCATTGTCCGGATTATAACTCAAAGCCTTTTCATAGGCCTGATCCGACTTGGTAAGATCATTTAATGAATGATAACAATCACCGAGGGATGAATAAGCCTGCGATAAAAGCTCCTTATCCTGCGACTCCAGTTCGGATGCGTTTTTCAGGTATTCAACTGCCTTTTTAAAATCTTTTTTCTGCTGCCAGGTTATACCTACCAAATAATTCAACCATGCCTGGTTAGGGAAAAGTGATAGGGCATCTTGTCCATCTTTTAAAGCTCCGTCGATATCATTGTCACCCAATTCCAATCGGATTAGTTGCTCACGCACCTCATATACCTGCCCGTTCATTTGAACGGACTTTTTGTAGTTTTCTTTCGCTTCTTTGTATTTGCCATTTTGCAAAAGCATATCGCCGTAGAGTGCAAAAGCTCTTGAGTCATCCGGATGCGCAACAGTAAGCAATCTGCTCAACTCCAATGCACTGGCCTTCGCATTCGGATCAGGAAATTTGGGCACATAGTTTAATACGATCTTTAACTTTTGATCGATGTCCAGGTCAGGGACAGCAAAGGCGGCGGTCAGCTCGTTGTAGCTCCGTTCGTTGTCTTTTTTATCACGGTAAATGTCCGCCAGGGCCAAATGCACCTGCCCATTGTTCGGGTCGATCTTTTCTGCCGACTGCAGTGTAGCAAGTGCCTTATCCTGCAAGTTATTTGAATTATAAACTTCGGCAAGGAACAGATAATATCTCACCTGCGTAGGATTAGCCTTGATCATGGCTTCCATATCAGCAGCAGCCTGGTCGACTCTCCCTTGCTTCAAATAAATGGCCTGCCGCTTTGCAACAAGATCGTCAGTAATGCCGCTTATTTCTTCTATTTGTTTATAAACAGCAAGGGCATCGTCGTATCGCTTCTGCAAGAAGTAAACGTTTGCCTTGTCGTAGTAATAGTCTATTCTATCCGCATCTATCCTGATCAGTTCATTAAAAACATTTTCCAGTTTGTCAATCTCGTTGTTCTTTTCGTAGCAATCAGCCAGGGCAACCCAATACCATTCGTTGTCCGGTTTTACCGTAACTGCTTTTTCAAGGAAGTCACGGGCACTCGTGTAGTTGTTTTTCAATTTAGCAAGATTGGCCAGCTCGAATAAAGTAGCATCATTCTGCGGATCCATCGAGAGAATCTGGTTGAATTCTTCGGTAGCGAGCGTAAAATTCTCAACCGTTTTTTCACGCAATGCCGAAAAGAAAAGCTGGCGCACCATCAAGCTGTCGTCGGCTGTCATAGGCCGCCCTACAACCATTACCACACGATTTCCACTGCCCGATTTATCTTTTTGTGCAAAGACCAAACCCGGCAACCCCATTAAACCTAAAACTATAGCCAGCCTATATTTCATCTTATCCTACACCTGTATGTCCGTAACCGCCAGCACCACGTGTTGTGTCATTCAATATCTCCACTTGCTGCCATTGAACTTTCTCATGCTTTGACACGATCATTTGTGCAATCCTATCACCAGAACCAATCTCAAAAGGCTCTGTTGACAGGTTGATCAGTAATACTTTTATTTCTCCGCGATAATCGGCATCGATCGTTCCCGGAGAATTAACAATACTGATACCATGTTTATAAGCTAAACCACTACGCGGCCTGATTTGCGCCTCATATCCTTCAGGCAATTCAATGTGCAATCCGGTCGGAATCAGCTTGCGTTCCATTGGACCCAGCAGCACTGCGCTTTCCAGGTCGGCACGCAGGTCCATGCCTGCGGAGTGTATAGTTTCGTACGCAGGCAAAGTATTTTTTGACCTGTTAATTATCCTGATGTTCATCGCTTAAAGATAGCTTTTAGTTCTTTACCCTCCATCATTAACGCACCGCCGGCAAAGAATATTAATAGGGCGTTGCCAACAAATATATTACGTTTGAATACATAGAACGATAAATAAACGAGTATAAGTGAAATAACAATATAGGCAAGGTTCTTTTTTAAATTATATGGGATTGGATAGTTTTTTTGTCCCCATATGTACGATAACACCATCATAATGGTATAAGCTATAAGCGATGCCCACGCTGAAGCCATGTAGCTGTATTTTGGTATGAAAGCAACATTCAAGATAATAGTTGCAATTGCGCCCACGCATGAAATATATAAGCCATAGCGGGTTTGATCTGACAGTTTATACCATACCGATAAATTCATATATACACCCAAAGCAACATAACCAAATAGCAAAGGTGGCACAACATCAAGTCCAACCCAATAGGCTTTGTTATTTACATAGTGTTTTAATATTTCAATATTAGCAACAACACCCAAAAACATCAGGCACATGGTTATCACAAAATAGTCCATGATGCGGGCGTAGGTGTAACCTGCATTTTTATTTTTAGCATGGCTGAAAAAAAACGGTTCAGCTCCCATGCGGAATGCCTGGTTAAACAAGCTTGCGAAGATAGACAAGCGGGCACAGGCAGAATAAATACCCACTTCCTGTTCGCTAATGTTTGCTGGTAATAATTTACCGAGCAAAATTTTATCGAGGTTTTCGTTCACCAGGTAAGACAAGTTGGCTATTAAAATCGGCCCGCTGTAAACAAGCATCTGCCTGAACATTACCTTATCAAATTTTAATTGGAGTTTTAATAACTCAGGCAGCAACATTAGCAACGTAATAAAACTTGAAATCAGGTTGGATAAAAAAGCATAAGCTACCCAGCCATGAACATACCACTTTGAAAACCATTGCCAGCTCACGAGATGGTGTCTTATCCAATAAGGAATTACAATGATAAAAATGACGTTTAATGATACAGTGACAACAATGTTAATCACTTTAATACTACCATACTTAACCGGGCGATTATCTGCACGTAGTTTTGCAAATGGAATAACGCACCATGCATCAAGTATTAATATACCTATAAAGAACTTTATATAGAGTTCAAACTCATCTTGGGGGATATCCTTTCCGATTTTAATTAGCCCGGCAAGTGTATGAGCAAACGGAACTGTTAATAATAAAAAACCTATGGTTACCATAAAAATAACCCAGAAGCCATTATTATAAACCTGACTCTTTTTATCAGGAAACTTGTTTAAATATCTGAAAAAAGTGGTTTCCATGCCAAAGGCCAGCAACGCCTGAAAAATAGACGCATAGGCAAACATGGTGCTGAAAATGCTATAAACTTTTGGAAGATATGCGTGGGTATAAAGCGGTGTTAGTAACGAGCTTAATAAGCGTTGCACAATAGTGCTTAGTCCGTAAATAGCCGTTTGGCCCGCGAATTTTTTAGCTGTTGACAATGATAGATTTTTATAAGGCTTAAAATATCCTCTTTTTTACAACTTCAAAATTACGATAGTTTTTCAATTCCCCTTCATGGCTCTCCATCGAAGTCACTTCCGCATTTTCAGGCCCTTCCTTACACCAATCCAAAAACATATCCATGCTCATTTTGTCGCCTTCAGCGGCTATTGCAACATCACCGTTGTCCTCATTTGTCACATATCCTTTTATGCCCAACTGGTCGGCTACGGCTTTGGTTGATGCCCTGTAAAATACGCCCTGCACTTTGCCTTTTACTATTATATCGAGGTGGATCGTCATTAGTTGAATTGAGTTAGATTAAGTTCAATTAAGTTGATTAAATTATTTCGCAAAATTAAAAACAATTCAACCTAATCAACCAATCAACGTAATCAACTATTATATCAACCGCTTCACCTTACTGTCTGTAGTGATTTTAAGGCCATCCAAACCGGTGATCAGGTTCAGGCCAGGTGTTTTGCCTGTTTCAAGAGTTCCCTTTTCGTCAGCAATACCCAGGAAGCGGGCACCGTTGATGGTCCCCCATTCGATAAGTTTTTGCAGGCTTATCTCCGGAAACTTCTCTTGTATCAGGTGCATCTCGTGCAGGATAGACAGTTTGGTGTTTGATGCCAGGCTATCAGTACCAAGGGTAATATTGAATCCCTGATCAACAAAAAGATCGATCTTTGGCAGCCTGCTTTCGATATATAGGTTGGCACCCGGACAAAAACAGAAATGCACCTTGCGGTCAAAACGTTTTATGAAATAAATATCTTTTAAGTTCGTAAAGGTGTTGTGAACAAACAAAATATCCTGTTTGCTGCTCAGCAGCGGCAGAATAGATTGTAGCGAGTTACGCGCCTGAGATTTAAAATAGCTAATGTCCATCCCGAAGTGATCATACAGATCAAGAAAGCCACCTAAACGATACCGGTAAAATTTATTCTCTTCCTCCGTCTCCTGGTTATGTATACTGAGAAGATTGGGATGGGTATCGCTGTATTTTTTTATCAGTCTGAATAATTCTTTTGATACTGAATAGGGTGCATGCGGTGTAACAGAGCATGACTGGTCTTTAAATTCTCCCAACAGAGCAATCGCCTTATCAAAAGTGTTTTCGGCTTTATCAGGCATAAAGCTAAAGGCTTCAACAAAAGTATGATAATATATCTTACTCTTAGCCTTTATCATCATGCTCACATTGCTGTTTGAAATATCGCCCACGGCAACAATGCCGTTTTCATACATGTCTTTATCCGCTTTTTCAGCGGCTTTTAGTATTGTAGCGTTATCTGAATGTCGAAGGGATTGTATTTCTTTAATGAAACTGATGAGACCTTTACCTTGCGATAGTTTGTCTTTCAGGTGAGATAGTTCGAGGTGACAGTGTGTATTGATGAACCCCGGACAAAGAGCTCCTTTCAGATGTTCAGCATCGCTGAGTTTCACATTTGGAGGAGGTATATCGGACACAGAAATGATTCGCCCGTGGTCATCAATGGTGACTACTCCATTTTTAATCGGATCGGCATGTACAGGAAAAACGTAATCGGCTCTAAAACTTTTCATTAAAAATAATTTAAACCTATTGCTCAAAACGCTTTCCGTCTAAACATTCGTGCCCGGGGGCCAGCTTTTTATCAAACACAATAACTAACTACTTATTGTTCTGATCAAAAAATTGTAAAAGAATGTTCATACAAAAGGCAGACTTTTTTTATTTCCGTACCTTTGTAATGTGAAAAGTACTGAAAATAAAATTGATATCCGCAGCTTGAGCCTCGAGGCTTTATCCGAACATTTTACTCAAATGGGAGAAAAAAGTTTCAGAGCAAAGCAAGTTTATGAATGGCTTTGGAAAAAATCATGCATTTCTTTTGACGAAATGAGCAATATTTCAAAAGAACTAAGACAAAAACTGGATGAAAATTTTATAATCAATGAAGTAAAAATTAACAACTCACAGTTTAGCGCCGATAAAACTATAAAAAATTCTTTTATTTTATATGACAATCATTTAATTGAAGGAGTGCTTATTCCGGCACCTGAACGCATGACGGCCTGTGTATCATCCCAGGTTGGCTGTAGTTTAACTTGTAAATTTTGCGCAACAGGCTATATGGAAAGGAAACGCAACCTTAACCCAGACGAAATTTACGACCAGGTGGTGCTGATCGATAAGCAAGCTAAAGAGAATTATGGCTTGCCGCTAACCAACATTGTATACATGGGGATGGGCGAGCCACTGCTGAATTATGCCAATGTAATGAAATCGGTTGAACGTATTACTGCCGAAGACGGATTAAACATGTCTCCAAAAAGGATCACAGTATCCACGGCTGGCATTGCCAAAATGATCAAAAAACTGGGAGATGACCAGGTGAAGTTTAACCTTGCATTATCATTACATGCGGCTAATGACGAGAAGCGGAACACCATTATGCCTATCAACGAGCAAAATTCATTAAGGGCTTTGGCAGACGCACTAAAGTATTATTTTGCAAAAACAAAGAACCCAATCACCTACGAATACATCGTTTTTAACGACTTTAATGACGAACTGCAAGACGCGGCCGAGTTAGCTAAATTCTGCAAGCATGTGCCATGCAAAGTGAACATCATTGAATATAATCCTATCTCATTCGCCAATTACCTGAACGCCGGTGAAGATAAAATCGAGGCGTTTGCCGCTTATTTGCGCAGCCAGGGGATTATAACAAACGTCCGCCGCAGCCGCGGCAAGGACATAGATGCAGCCTGTGGCCAACTCGCCATAAAAGAAAAAGCAAAAGTTTCCTGATAGCCAGATTTCTGCTAAATTGATGGCATGAAACTGCAGACCGGCTATTTGGCCGATTTTGTCTCCTTATTATTCCCCGAACTTTGCCAGGCCTGCGGTGAAAGCCTTGTCGCCGGCGAAGACCTGCTTTGCCTGGATTGCCGACATAATCTCCCATTTACCGATTTTCACCTGAAGCCAGATAATATGGTCGCTCAGCAATTTTGGGGGGAAATCAAACTGGAAGGTGCCTATGCCATGTGCTACTTTGCAAAAGGCGGGCAGAATACAGCACCTGATGCATAATTTTAAATACAAAGGTGTGCAAAAAATCGGCAATTTGCTGGGCGATATCGCTGGAGAGCAGTTATTAAAAAGCCCCGTTTTTAAAACGGTTGATATGGTCATTCCTGTTCCACTACATAAAAGCAGGCTCAGAAAAAGAGGGTATAATCAAAGTATGTGCTTCGCCGAAGGCTTATCAGAGAAAATGGGAATTCCGGTTGAAGAGAACAATTTGGTAAGAGTTCGAGCTACTGAAACGCAAACACATCGTTCACGTTTTTCGAGATTTGAGAATATGCAGGAAGTATTCACCCTCACTAACTTAAGAAATAAGCATGTTTTATTGGTAGATGATGTAGTGACCACAGGTTCTACACTCGAAGCCTGCGGCATTGAATTGCTGAAAGCGGAAGGACTAAAGCTGAGCATCGCTACAATAGCCTGCGCTGAATAAGATGGTTGATTTTGTCCGAACCTTGATTCTCGGGATTAAATGATTACCATAACTTCTCCAGCCTGATAACTGATCACCGGTAAATTGATTAACTAATCTCTGATCAACTAATCACTAGTTAACTAACTTTCTGATACCTTGCCAGCTTATCGTACAAGCCTTTAGGATCAAATGGTTTTAGGATGTAATCGTTCATTCCTGCACGGTTGATCTCGTTTACTTCACTGGTAAGCATAGACGCAGTTAGGGCTATGATCGGCAATTGTTGGAAGTAAGGTTCGCTTTTTGACCTGATGATCTCGGTAGCTTCCAAACCACCCATCTCCGGCATATGGATATCCATCAGTACCACATCATAGTCTGCTTTGCCTTCAATTTTGGCAACCGCTTCCAGGCCGTTCTCTGCAAAGTCAACTGTTGCACCCCACTTGGTGATCACTTTGTTAATCAGCAACCTGTTAATCTGGTTGTCGTCCACAACCAAAACATTTAATTGTAACTCTGTTTCCACTATACTATTGTTAATATGTGTATGACCTTGTATATGTCCTTTGCTAAACTTTACCGTAAACCAGAATCTTGACCCTTTGCCTGGGGTGCTATCTACATTGATCCTTGATCCATGCAGTTCAACCAGCTTCTTGGTGATTGCCAAACCTAAACCGGTTCCGCCATATTTACGTGTTGTGTCTGCCTCGGCTTGCTTAAACGATTCGAAAATAGTGTCAATCTTGTCTGCAGCAATACCGATACCGGTATCATTAACGGCAAACCTGACCGTTACATTGTTTTGAGTCTGTTCAATTAATTTAAGGTCAATGGTGATACCACCATCTTCGGTAAATTTAACAGAATTTCCGACAAGATTCAACAAAATCTGGCATATTCTTGTGCGGTCGCCCATCACTATATCCGGCATCTTTTCATCCACATTGCCGCGCAAATAAATATTCTTATCATTTGCCTTGAACTGCATCGATTTGGTGATGCCATCTATCAGTTCACGCAAATTAACCTCTGCTGATTCAAGCTCTATATTGCCTGTTTCTATCTTGGTAAGGTCAAGCACGTCATTGATCAGGTTCATCAGGTTCTCTGCCGAGAATTTCAAAATGCTCAGATTTTCTTCCTGCGCTTCCAGGTGATTTTCTTCCTGCAATAAGCGCGACATACCAATTACTGCGTTCAGCGGCGTCCGAATCTCATGACTCAGCACCGATATAAACATGTCCTTGGCCTTGCTTAATTGCTGCGCCTCTTCCTTTGCGTCTATCAGCTGAAACTCGGCTTGCTTTTTATCCGTTATGTCGATAACAACCTCGATATATTTTTCGACCTCGTTTTTATCGTCCACTATAACAGAGTTGATCACCGATATCCATAAAGGCTTACCATCCTTGCGATAAACCTGCAGATCAACCTCAAACGATTTTTTCTGTTTCGAAAGCTCGCGCGCCTGTTCAATCGTTGCAACATCCGTTAACTCGCCCCTCAATACATCACCCAGGTGTTTATTCTGCACATCTTCCAACGCGTAGCCAGTTATGTTTTCAAAAGCGCTGCTCACCCATTCCACCATGCCATGCCTATTATTGATGACAACACCGCTTGTAGTACTGCTCGCTACTAATGACAACATGGTGAGCCGTTCTTCGGCCAGCTTTCGTTCAGTTATATCCACCACAACACCTACGTAGTGATCAACCTGCCCAGTATCATTAAAGAATGGACTATTATTGATATATACCCACGTTGGCATACCTCCTTTACGGTAAATTTTCAATTCCACAGTATAGGGCCTCTTTTGCTGAAGGGATTTTGATGCTTTTTCAAACGCTTTTATGTCTGTTTCCGGCCCTACGAGGATCTCCCCGAACTTCCGGCCTTTCATTTCTTCCAGCGAATAACCGAAAATAATTTCCAGCGCTTCGTTCATCCAGACCACGTTGCCTTCCGCATCACGTATCAGCATGCCGGTAGACGACTTGGATGCAGCAAAAGAGAGCAACTCCAAGTCCTGTTCAGCTTTCTTCCTTGCCGTAATATCCGATACGATCCTAATCTGCTTGATCACCTCGCAATGCTCATCCCTCAATACTGATTTCATTACCGATATCGACATCGGGTGGCCATCTTTGTGCTTGATGGAAAGCTCTATTTCATAAGGCAGATTTTCCTGTAGCAACTGATCCAGACGCTCGCTGGTCATCTTCCTGCTTAGCTTGCCTTTTAGAACTTCGCCCAAAAATTTCGACTCAACATCTTCCAGTGAATAGCCGGTGATATTTTCGAAACCCTCATTTACCCAAACAACCTCATCTTTGGCATTGCTAATCACCACACCGTTGTCAACTTTGTTTGCAACTAATGATAATTGCTCTAATTGCGCGGCAATCTCTTTTTGCTCAGTAATATCACGGCCGCTGGCATACCACTTATCATGACTATGGGATACCGACCAACTCATGCATCTGATCTTGCCGCTTTTAGTGGCCACAAGAGTTTCTATATCAAAAGTCCGTTTTTGGCTTTTAACACCTTTACGTAACACTTCAAGCGATGTACTCTTGCTTTCTGGCAAAAAGAAATTCCATATAGGCTTTCCTATCAGTTCCTTAGGCTGATATCCTAAGGTTTCATAAGCTGCATTATTTATTAATTGAATATTGAAGTCCCGGTCGGTGATACAATGAACCTCACCAGAATTATTGAAAAGATTGTAAAACTCTTCATGCTTGATAAGACTTTCCTGGGCCTGTTTCTTTTCCTTTCGCAACACCAATTGTGCCACCACTTCTGAAGCCAAAATCCTCAATGCATCACGTTGATCATCAGTCAGCTCACGAGGCACCTGATCGACAACGCAGAGTGAGCCCAGCCTGTAACCATTGGGATCGATTAATGGAGCGCCCGCATAAAAACGAACATGGGGTTCATTTTGAACGTAAACATTATTCCTGAAAACGTCAGACTTTAGGGTGTCCGTCACTTCAAGGATATCGTTGCTCATGATGGTGTAGTTGCAGAACGCATCACATCGCTGTGTTTCGTCGTCATCTATACCAACCTTCGACTTAAACCACTGTCTCTCCTGGTCAATAAATGAAATCAAGGATATAGGGACCTTGCATATATAAGAGGCAAGGCGGGTAATGGCGTCATACTCCTTTTCCGGAGGCGTGTCCAGAATATTGTAAGACTCAAGAGCGTTTAATCGCTGATATTCAGTATCGGAAATAAATTTTTCTTGTAATGCCATTCGTAATCAGATCCCTAATCACGGTATAATGGAAAATCTTCCATTAACCGATGGACCTTTTTACGGATTTTTTTCAAAGAAGGTTCGTTATCCGGATCTACAATTACAGCATCGATAAGCTCTACGATGTACTCCATTTGCTTCTCTTTCAGCCCACGTGTAGTGATGGCCGCAGTACCTACACGGATACCTGAAGTAACAAACGGTGATTTATCGTCAAACGGCACCATATTTTTATTGACGGTAATATCAGCAGCTACAAGCGCATTTTCTGCTGCTTTTCCGGTGATATTTTTATTGCGCAGGTCAATCAGGATAAGGTGATTGTCGGTACCGCCCGAGATGATCTCATATCCCTTTGAAACAAGGGCACGGGCCATCACATCAGCATTCTTTTTTACCTGAACGATGTATTTCATGTACTCGTCGCTCAATGCTTCTTCAAATGCAACTGCTTTGGCAGCGATGATATGTTCCAATGGACCACCCTGTGTGCCAGGGAATACCGCCATATCCAATATAGCCGACATCATTTTGATCTCGCCTTTTGGTGTTTTTAAGCCCCATGGATTTTCGAAATCCTTACCCATCATGATCATACCGCCACGTGGGCCACGCAGGGTTTTATGTGTGGTAGTGCTCACAATATGGCAATACGGAAGCGGATCGATCAATAAGCCCCTTGCGATCAAACCTGCGGGATGCGATATATCAGCCAATACTAAAGCGCCAATTTCGTCAGCTACTTTACGGATAAACTCATAATCCCAATCGCGCGAGTAGGCAGATGCACCGCAGATGATCAGCTTTGGTTTTTCGGCAAGTGCCACCTTTTTAAGCTGATCGTAGTCGATACGGCCGGTTTCTTTTTTTACCCCATAAAAATGAGGCTCGTATAATTTACCTGAGAAATTTACAGGCGAGCCGTGTGTTAAGTGCCCCCCATGAGAAAGATCAAAACCTAATATTTTATCACCAGGCTGCAGACAAGCCAATAAAACCGCAGCATTAGCCTGTGCACCTGAATGCGGCTGAACATTTACCCACTCGGCATTGAACAGTTTTTTAGCTCTTTCAATAGCGATGGTCTCTATCTCGTCAACTACCTGGCAACCGCCATAGTAACGTTTACCGGGTAAGCCTTCGGCATATTTGTTAGTTGCTACAGAGCCTGCAGCTTCCATTACCTGGCGGCTTACAAAGTTTTCCGAAGCGATAAGTTCAATTCCTTCTTCCTGGCGTTGCTGCTCTTCATCCAACAACTTAAATATCAATTTGTCTCTTTTCATGTTCTGCTTAAAAACGGCGCTAAATTAGCATTTAGATGTGAGATTTAGGCTGATAGATTGCAATTTGTGATCCGTTAACCGGTGACCAGAAATCAGTTAAGGCTGAACGGGCAGAAAAGGCTTTCAGCTTTCACCTCACCTAATGGATATCCAAAAATTATTGTATCCCAAACCGATCTGGATATTGATCAGTTCCTGCTGCAGCATTTCGAGCACTGCAAGGAAGTTATATACGAAGTGTACCTTATTTTCCGAGTGTCCGGCTAAAGCTTTAAAATCCATTTTGCTATTGATAATTAACAGCTCATTGATAGCTTTTTTCTGCTTCTCGATGGTGTATGGGTATTGAACTACGGTGTGTTTTATTTCTTCGGTGCGATTTGCAAAGCGTTTGGTCACCTTGTCGTACACCACCATTAGTTTATACAGGGTCAGTTCCGATAATTCTTCGCCCGGGACCGCAGTTTTCTCTACCTGCTGCAGATCAAAAGTGATATTGCCGCGTTTTTCCTGCTTCAACCGTTCTTCCTCCATCGGACGCAACTCCTCACAAATCAGCTTGAACTTTTTGTATTCGATCAGTTTGCGCACCAGTTCAGCTTTAGGATCGAGCTCTCCATCTTCTTCGGCAGCATAGCGTGGCAGTAGCATTTTTGCCTTTATACGCATTAGAGTAGCTGCTACGAAAATAAATTCACTGGCCAGCTCCATATTCAGGCTGCTCATCTGGTGGATATAGTTCAGGAAATCGTCGGTGATCTTCGCAATAGGAATATCATGAATGTCCAGCTCATCCCTTTCAATGAAAAAGAGGAGCAGGTCAAACGGACCTTCAAATTGCGCCAACTTTATTTCGAAACTATTATCTGTCATAAAAGACTTTCAGTCTAAACTATTTTATGCTGCAAAGGTTATAAAAGTTGAAGACGTAATTGTCCATTAATTATCAACTTATTCCCAATTGCTAACATTTTGGGGAATCGAATTATTATGTTTTCGTGTATTTTAAGAATTAAATGCCTTACTTTGTAAGTTAAATTTTCCATAAGGATGTCAATGCAGGTAACCCCCGGTGATTTATTACAAAAGATCAACTATCCATCTGATTTAAAACAACTTACTGAAGATCAACTTGAACAGGTTTGCCAGGAACTGCGTCAATATATCATTGATGTGGTATCGGTAAATGGTGGTCATTTTGCTGCAAGCCTGGGTGTAGTGGAGTTAACTGTCGCTTTGCATTACATCTTAAATACCCCTTACGACCAATTGGTATGGGATGTGGGCCACCAGGCTTATGGGCACAAAATTCTGACCGGGCGCCGCGATAATTTCCATTCCAATCGTGTTTACAATGGTATAAGCGGTTTCCCAAAACGTTCTGAAAGTGAATATGACACGTTTGGAGTAGGCCACTCTTCTACTTCAGTTTCAGCAGCACTTGGCATGGCAGTGGCATCGAGATACAAAGGCGAAACCGACCGTCAGCACGTGGCTGTAATAGGCGATGGTGCGATGACTGCCGGATTAGCTTTTGAAGCGCTGAACCATGCGGGTATCGAGAACTCTAATATTCTGGTGATCCTGAACGACAATAATATGTCGATCGACCCCAATGTGGGCGGACTGAAACAATATTTGACTGATATTACCACCTCAAAACCATACAATCGTTTCAGGGATGATATAGCAACCGTATTAACCAAGATCTCGTCAATGGGACCAGACGCTTTTAAGATCGCTAAGAAGATTGAGAAGAGCATTAAGGGAACCCTTTTGAAGAGAAGTAATTTCTTTGAAGCATTGCAATTCCGTTATTTCGGGCCAATTGACGGGCATGATGTAAAGCATCTGGTAAAAGTATTGCGCGACCTGCGCGATATACCTGGGCCAAAATTGCTGCATTGCGTTACCGTAAAAGGAAAAGGCTATGCATTAGCTGAAAAAGACCAGACCAAATGGCATGCTCCCGGATTGTTTGATAAGATCACCGGCGAGATCAAGAAATCAAAATCGGATAAACCGCAACCTCCAAAATACCAGGACGTATTTGGTCATACGATCATTGAACTTGCCGAGCAGAACCCTAAGATCATGGGTATTACGCCGGCAATGCCTTCAGGTTGCTCATTAAACCTGATGATGAAGGCCATGCCCCATCGCGCTTTTGACGTCGGTATTGCCGAACAGCATGCGGTTACCTTCTCGGCTGGTTTAGCTACACAGGGACTGGTTCCTTTCTGCAATATCTACTCCAGCTTTATGCAAAGGGCATATGACCAGGTGATACATGACGTTGCTATTCAAAAACTGAATGTGGTGTTCTGCCTCGACCGGGCAGGCCTCGTTGGTGCTGACGGTCCGACGCATCATGGCGCTTACGATCTGGCTTATATGCGCTGCATACCTAATATGATCGTATCATCGCCAATGAACGAAGAAGAGCTGCGCAATCTGATGTACACCGCGCAACAGGATGATATGGGGCCGTTCGTGATCCGCTATCCCCGCGGTACAGGTGTTATGCCCGACTGGCAGCGGCCATTAAAGGCTATCCCGGTAGGTAAAGGTCGAAAAATTAGCGATGGCGAAGATGTAGCCATTCTATCGATTGGTGCCATAGGCAATGAAGTAGTTAAAGCTTCGACCGAACTAAATAGCGAAGGTTTTTATCCTGCACATTATGATATCCGCTTTGTAAAACCTCTTGACGAGAACCTGTTGCATGAAGTATTCCAAAAATTCGGCAAGGTAATTACAGTCGAGGACGGCTGCATTGAAGGCGGCATGGGAAGCGCTATACTTGAATTTATGGCTGATAATAACTATTCAGCCGAAGTAGTGCGCTTAGGTATTCCTGACGAATTTATCGAACACGGCGAGCAACCCGAGCTTTGGGCCGAATGCGGTTACGATGCCAATGCTATTATTGAACAAGTGAAAAAGATGGGCATCAAACGCAGTCAGCACACAATAGCATCCTGACTTTGATGTGCAGATGAGTGGATGGGCAGATATGCAAATGAATGAGTCTGCGAAGATTAATTATCAAAAAATCATCTGCACATCTTCAAATTTGCACATCTGCACATTTTTAATGTGTTCGATAGCTAGCCAAATCGTTGTAGATCTGCCTGAATGAGCTTCTTAAGCCGATGGTAATCACAGTGGTTTTGTCTTTAAACTCACTATTTTGCTCTTGTCGGAATATTCCGCCTAACTCTATTCTCAGGTTATATTTGGGATTCAGCAAATAGGCCACCTTGCCTTGCAGGTAATACATATTGGTAGATAAACCCTGTCCGGTATAGTTTCCAAAAAACCTGGCGGGAGAGGTATACAATTGGAAGATATCCTTACCAAAATTCACCCCGGCGGTATCTAACCCATAATGTCCGTAATCAAACTCTCCGGAGAAATCAAAGCGCTTATATGAATAGTTCAGCAAACCGACAATTTCTCTAAAATTTGCACCCCATGGATGTGCCAGCGGTTCGCTGTTTTCAGAATAATTCTCAATCGACGATCTGGCCGAATAAGTGTAAGGCTTAGCATTATTGCTTTCGAGCAGGTAATTCAGGTTTTTAACGCCGAACAGGTTTGCGCCCCTGATGCCCAATTGCCAGCCATATTTATTGACTGAGGCGCCATCGCTCGAGAAAAAGTGTTTCGATACAAACTCATTCAAAGCGAACTGTCCATAAGCCGTAATACCGTCTGTCAGTTTATACTTTGCAGTGAAACCCAGCAAAGACTTATCCGGGTCGTCACTCGCATTATTGATGGGCTTCATGAAAATGATCGGGTTGATATAGTTAAAATCAAAGGGACGTTTAGCGCCGTTATCATCTGTAAAAAAGCCCATCACATTTTCAAAGAAACCAATCGAAAATCTGTTATTCACATTCCAGTCCAGGTAGTGGAACACCCCGAACTTATGTCTTTCGACGCCATATTGCGACGTAAGCTTCGGATCATTCATATCCGTCCACATTACCATATAACGCACATTGCCCAAAGTACCTGTCAGCTTTAAAAATGGATATGGGGAGGCATAATCTGATAAGAGCATCGATCGGTAGCCATCGCCGATAAATGTCTTATCGCGTCCCGCTGAAATATTCAGATATTTTATCGGTGTATAGGAAACCACAGCGGTAATATACGACCAGGAATAGCCGTTGCCGTTATACTTTTTGGCATAGGCCTGACCGGGAACAATACCTACTTGTTGGATATAGGTCGATAAATATTCAGGTACCACAGCGTTATTCAGATACCCCGACACGTTATACTGGAACTTATCGCTGATAGAGCCTCCTAATTGCAGACCGATAGCGCTGGTATAAGTATTCAGCTTGCTCGAGAAATCTCTGCCTACACCAACATCCGGCAGAAGGTCGCCGTAAAATGTGGAACTGGAACCTTTGTAATCGATCAAATGCTCATTAAAGATCTTATTGTAAAGCCAGCTGCGCTGCTTGCCATCGGCTCCATAATTCATTAAGGAATCGTAAAGCGACTTTAACGCAGAATCGATTATCAGTGGTTTTATAGAAGTGTGCTCGCGGGTTTTTGTTGAGTAGAGGTCTGAGTTGAGCTTTTGATAAAAATCGTAAGAATAGGGCTGGTATTGTGATTGCGCAAATGCTGCATCAGCAATAAACAGGCTTAGCACCGCAACAAAGACAATTTTATATATGTGGTAAATAGGTTTCATGATGCAGGTTAAAAAATTAAAAATCATGATATAAGTCTCTGAAAGTGCTCCGCAGTCCGAAGATAAACATGGCAGTTTTAGTATCCGAGACGCTATTGGTCGACTGCCTCAATAGGCCCCCTATCTCCAATCGCAGATTATATTTCGGATTCAGAACATATGCAACGGTTCCTTCAGCATATTTGAGGGTGTTCATGACAGTCGTAACTCCCGTTGTATTTATAAATGGTGCCATTGCGGAATTAGCGCCGACTGCTGGCTTTATCGTTCCCGCTGCATACTTGGCATAGTTAAACTGCCCCTGCAAATCAAACTTGCCTATGGAATAGTTAAGAATACCCACAAATTCCTTATAATCTGAACCAAGCGGGTCGGCCAGTGATTCGCTTAACTGGGTGTAATTCACTATAGGATACTGACTTGCATAAGTATTGGGTTTAGAAGTATTGTACTCAAATAGATAATTCAGCTTGTTAACGTTCAATAAATCCGACCCTCTGAAACCGACCTGCCAGGCATATTTACTACGCCCTCCTGCAGATGAATCCTGATCATACAAAAATTGGCCGTAAATAGCTGTTTTGCTCAACACTTTGTATTTGCCGTTAAACCCGAACAAGGTATGATCTGGCGCCGGATTTGAGTGACCAAGCGATGATACAAAAAATATAGGGTTGATATAATTGGGGTCAAAGCCATGATATTGCCCCGCATCATTGGCTTCTTCAGCAATCAGTGCATTGAAAAAACCGACAGAAGCCCGATTAGTAATGTTCCAGTCGATATAGTGGAAGGCTCCCCATTTGCGGCGATTATTCGAGAAGGCATTAAACTGCGTTGCATATTGATCTTCCATATAAGCCCACATCGCCATATACTGCACACGCTTGCCCAAGTCGGCCTTAAATCGCAACAAAGGATAAGCTGCGGCATAATCTGATAATAAAACCGAACGATAACCATCGCCTATAAAAGTTTTGTCCTGCCCCAACTCAACAGAAATTGCCTTGGTCGGTGTGTAACCTATTAGTGCAATCACTTGCGACCAGTCTTTGGTGTCTCTTCCGTCATTTTTGTCAAACGCTTGCCCTGGCACCATACCAACAGAATTGATGTAATCGGTTTCGTAATTGGAGAACTTTCCCTGGTTCTCATAACCGCTGGTATAAAAGAAAAACTTTGAACCGATAGTACCCCCAAACTGATAGCCACGCGTATTTAGCCATACTGTTTGAGGTTCCTTAAACTCGCGCCCTATTTGCAGGTCGGGCAGGTAATCCACATAAAAAGTATATTCTTTGTCGTTAACTTCAATTAAATGCTGGCGAAACAGTTTGCGATATATCCAGCTTTTCCCTGAATTATCTGCCTTAAGCATTAATAAAGAATCATATAGCGGCCTTATGGCGCTTGAATCTCCAATCAGATAAGGTTTAAGCGATGTATGCAGATTATTAGAGGGCGAATAAACAGAATTATTCAGTTTTTGATAAAATTGATAAGAATATGGCTGATACATTAACTGCGCTTTAGCAGAACAGACCAACAGCAACAGCACAATACAAGTAAAAAGTTTCTTCATATAGGTGAATTAGCAATAGCGCATTATTCAAAATAGTTGTGGGTTTTAAAACCACCCTTTTTCAGGTAATCATCTTTCTTAACCAGGTGAAGGTCCGATTGTACCATATCTTCCACCAATGCTTTCAGATCATATTTTGGCACCCAGCCCAGCTTTTCTTTTGCCTTGGTGGCATCGCCGATGAGCAAATCTACCTCCGTTGGCCTGAAATATTTTGGATCGATTTTAACAACCGTCTGTCCAAATTTCAAAGCATCCGGGTTTAAACCCAGTTCCACCATGCGTTGCTGATCGATATCTATTACCACACCTTTTTCCCGTTCATCTTTTCCGCTGAACTCAATTTCTACACCAAGTTCTGTAAAGGCCATGCGAATAAAATCGCGCACCGTTGTGGTAACGCCGGTTGCTATTACAAAATCCTCAGCTTTTTCCTGCTGCAACATCAGCCACATGGCTTCAATATAATCCTTGGCATGCCCCCAATCGCGTTTAGCAGACAGGTTGCCCATGTACATGCAGTTTTGTAACCCCAATACGATCTTAGCTGCCGCACGCGTAATCTTCCGGGTCACAAAAGTTTCGCCGCGAATTGGGCTTTCATGATTGAACAAGATGCCGTTGCAGGCATACATATTATAGGCTTCGCGGTAGTTGACTATAATCCAGTAGCCGTACAGTTTAGCCACCGCGTAAGGCGACCGTGGATAAAACGGTGTAGTCTCGCTTTGTGGAACCGCCTGAACCAGGCCATATAGTTCAGAAGTTGAAGCCTGGTAGATGCGCGTTTTTTGTGTTAAACCTAACAAACGTACCGCTTCTAATATACGCAGGGTACCAACGCCATCGGCATTGGCGGTGTACTCAGGCGTATCAAAGCTCACCTTTACATGGCTTTGCGCCGCAAGGTTGTATATCTCGTCGGGTTGCACTTCCTGTACCAAACGGATCAGGTTGGTGGAGTCGGTCAAATCGCCATAATGGAGCTTGAACTTTACATTTGGCTCATGCGGATCGTGATACAAGTGGTCAATACGGTCGGTATTGAATAACGACGACCGTCTTTTCACACCATGCACCATATAACCTTTTTTCAGAAGGAATTCGGCTAAATAGGCGCCGTCCTGTCCTGTAATTCCGGTAATCAACGCTGTCTTCATCTGGTCAGGTAACGATTATCGTACAATAATATCCAATTTAATTGTAAATGTTGGTGGCGTTATGCGTTGATAGTGTTCACGTTCACAACTCGCGAACGCTGGCGAACACACACAAATATATGATTATCAGTAATTTTAAATATTAAAGCTGTAAAAAATGCCGTCGCACTTAATTTAATATCAAGCATAAATTTACACACGCAGGTCAAAAAACAAACCGCCTTTAAAACAACTGAAAATCCCTGCATAACTTAGATTTCCATTTACCCTATAGCCACATGAAAAAAGTAAAATGGTTTGAAAGGAGCTTTGACTTCAGTAAAGATCAGAATATTTTTCCGTCCATTATTGAACGCCTCAGAGGAACACCTGCACGCCTTGAAGAGAAATTCAAATCCATCCCCGCCGAAATATTGGAAACGAGAATTGACAACACCTGGTCAATCAAGGAAAATGTAGGTCATTTAACTGACCTTGAACCACTCTGGCAGGGGCGTTTGGAAGATATTAAAAACGGAGAGATTGAAATGCGGCCCACCGATCTGGCAAACCGTAAAACCGATGAGGCCAATCATAATGCACAACCGATCGGGAGATTATTAAATGATTTCAGAGAGATAAGAGAACATACGATAGCACTTATCGAGGACCTGGACGAAAATATTATATTTAAGTCGGCATTGCATCCGAGATTGAAAACGCCCATGCGTACGATGGACCTGTTTTTATTTGTGGCTGAACACGATGATCATCATTTGGCGAGGATTACGGAAGTGGTAAAGCTACTGAATCAAGGCTGCAGCGAATTATAAGCCTCCACCGCTTCCTCTAACTCCCTATACCATTCTTCACCATACTTACGAATAAGCGGCTCTTTCAGAAACTCATGCACATGCACCTTCAACTCATTACCGAATGAGCATGCAGGGCTGCATATGCTCCAGCGGTCGTAATTCAGTACATCAAACTCGGGATATTTGGTGACGCGGATAGGATATAAATGGCAGGAAAGTGGTTTCTTCCAGCTAATGGCGCCATATTCATAAGCTTTCTCAATCGCACATTTGGTAATGCCATTTTCCCAGGTAACATAAGCACATTCTTTATTGGTATCGACGCAGGGTGTAGTATAATCGCCTTCAAAGTCGGTTACATAAGTGCCGGTTTCTTCAATAGTGGCAATACCTTTTGCCGTCATAAAAGGTTTAACTTTTGGATAGATCTCATCCAGGATATGCAGCTCGTCATTATTCAACGGCGCACCGGAATCGCCTTCCAAACAGCAAGCACCCTTGCATTTCTTTAAGTTGCAAACAAAGTTCTCCCTAACTACGTCCTCATGCACCAAAACATTGCCTACCTCTATCATAAACGCTAAATACTAAATTCTAAATACTAAATATTAACCTACCAGATACCTAATCTCTGGTTAACTAATCTCTAATCACTAACCCTAATCCGTCTCCCTACTCACTGGATTCAGCGGATATTTTAACCCCGCAGCCGATGTAAGCTCCATTGTTAAACTACCGACTATTACTTCCACGTGGGCTTTTACCGGAATACGGTTGTTGTCATCCGTGATCCAAAGATACAGCTTACTATCCTTTCTGAAAATACGGCCGGGAATAATTGTCGGACTAAATTTCAGGCAATTGAAAGTTCCCATTGAACAACCGATACGTTCTTTGCCCACATAAGTAATATTCATAGCATGGATGCCATCTTCAAGAAAGTATTGCAAATCGAATTTTTGTCCCACATGTATTTTGGAAACATCGAGGCAGCGAGCGAAATAGTACGCCGAAACAAAATCAAACACCTGATCGCCTTTGTAGGGGAACGTCCCTTTGGCCGCGGTGATCATTTTCTTTTCGTGGTCAAAGGTTACCTTATCGGTATGTTTATAGCTTGATTCGCGCCTGTTCTCGGCATAAAAATATGGCAATAAGGTGTTTTTGTCGATATAACTTTCATAGCGGTTACGCACCTTATAAAAAATATCGAAGGTGCCGGCTGTTTTGCCTTCGGCGATGATATGAAAAGCGGGTTTACTATTGAATTGAATCGGGCTTTCTTCCACACGAATATTAGCTTCGGCAGCGGTAAAGAAGCCGTATTTCATCTTATAGCTCAGCTTTTCACCCGCTTTAAAAGCAACCTCGTTTATTTTATTAAGTTCCTGGGCAAAAAGGTTTTGAAGGCAGCAGCATGCCAGAATTAACAAAAAGTATTTCCTCATTCGCTGCTTTTATAAAAGAATTTCATTTTAGTCTTTTCGTTTATAGATCGGCACGGTAGAGCAAGGCTCCCCAAACATAATACTCTTGGCAACCGGCGTCAGCTTCTTTGTCAGTTCAACGTACGCCGACACGGGAACATCGATTTCTCCGCACCCCTTAATAACGACACGCTGGTCACGATATTGCTCCGCATCAAACCCGGTCATTGCTTTTTCAAACAGCACTGTTTCCAGAACGGCAGCATCGCCAAAAACGACCTCGCGAGCGTATGGGGCCATACGGTTTGCGATGAGCATATAAGCCCAGGCAGGCACTATCGCGTCCGCTGTACAGGTAATTGCTACGTTTTTATCTGTGTATTGCGCCCAGTCATGGCTCTTTACGAACTCCCTGAAGTCCTTTTCTTTCAGAATCAATTCCATATACAGGTTATCCTTTATATCATATACCATCCTGTCGCCTCGCGGATAAAACGAAGCAGGATCAAGGGTAACCAAACCACTTTGCGCTACTTTATTGACTATATTTTCCTGTATATCCATTGCCTTAAATTCTAATTATACATTATTATCAACTCGTCATTGATTTCAACCCGTCATTGCGAGGAACGAAGCAACCTCCGAACTATTCAGATCAGGGAGGATGAATTTCTCAAGGAACGTACCTTTAAAGTCGTGCTCCATTTGTTTTAAAACAAAAAAACCGGAATAGCTAAGCTATCCCGGTTACAAATTTACTTTAAAATTTCTTACATGAACTTAGAGCGGTAATCTTTTACATTCGCCTTATCTTTCAATGCTTCGAAGAACTGACCTTGAGAACGTTGAGCTAATGCCTGAGCAATCTGCTCTCTTTCTCTAATAGCATTGGCAAGTGGCGCAGGATTGATGAAGTTATCTAATACCACAACGTAAACGCCATGCTGGCCTTCGATTGGTTTTGACAACTTGTTTGGCTGTGAACCGAATACAGTACCCACCACTTTATATTCTAATGATAATCCAGGGATCACGGGATTAGCGAATACTACGTTTTGAACCGGAACTACTTTGGCACCGGCTTTTTGAGCAACCTGATCGATAGATGAACCGCCGCTTAATTTTTCAATTAATTGTTTTGCTTTTACATGCGTACGAACGGCCGGCTCTATCTGTTTTTTAACCAGGTCAAGTGCTAATTCACCTTTTGGTTTGATGGCAGTTAAGGTAGGGATCACATACTGATCGCCCACTACATACACCTGATCACCAAAGTCACCTTTATTAGCTTTAAATGCCCATCTTACAATCTCACGGGTGTTATCCAGTCCAGGCAGGGTTGATGTCAATGCATTTACATCAGGTGCAGTTTTCTTGATCAGGCCAGCTTTTTTAGCTTCTGCATCAAAATTGTCTTTGGTCAAAGTGCCTAAAAATGCCTGAGCCTTCGCGTAAGCTGCCTGCTGTGTCTTTGCACTTGCAGTTACAGGTTTATCAACTACAGCCACTTTCACAACCGGAGATGAACCTTTTAAGTCTTCAATTTCTACCAGGTGAACGCCGAATTGAGAGGTTACTATTTTCAGTTCGCCTTTTCTACCGTTGAAAACGGCATCTTCAAAGGCCGGTACCATTGCACCGCGACCGAATGTACCTAACTCACCACCTTTTTCACCAGAAGATTTGTCCATTGAATACATTTTAGCCAAATCTGCAAATGACTTACCCCCTTCAATCAGTTTTTTCAGAGAGTCGGCAGTAGCAAGTGCTTTCTTCTCGCCAACCGTTCTTGCATCTATGAGAATGTGACGTGCCTTTACAGAGTCGGGGCTCACACGTGAATCGATCAGTTTAGCAATTTTATAGCTGCCTTGTGAAAAATACGGGCCATATATAAATCCTTTTGCTGCACCGAACATCACTGTATCCAGTTTTGGATCACCCAACTGGCCTTTGCGTTTGAAAGCGATCGGCGTTTTAGTTTCAGAGTTTACCTGAACAAAAAGAGAATCGTTAGAGCTGGCTTTGAATGCAGGCAGCAATTTTTCTACCTGTTCTTTTACCGCAGCCGAATCTTCTTTAGTAGCAGCAGCGTTGAAGCTTACATAATCAAAGCTTCTTAACTCTTGTTTATTATTAAACTCCGACAAATGCTCGTCGTAATAATTTTTATAATCCTCGTCAGTCAGCGTTACTTTATTGTCAGGAATTGAAGCGTAATCCAAAGTCACATACTTGAAGTTTGATAACTTATTTTTCGCTTCATAATCATCCTTTGCATCCAGATCATTTACAAAAAGACCGGTATTTACCAGGCTCATATATTTCTGACCTAATTTGTTCTGAGTCAATTGGCCTATGAACTGAGCCCACTGTACCTTGATATCAGACCCTGGCTTGGCAGCATTCAATTGAGCTTTGAAAGCGTTCAACTTAGCCGGGTCAACTTTACCTGTAGCAGGATCGCCAAAGTATTGCACTACTTGAGGATCAGGGTTGTTACCATTAACCAATGCCGAACCTTCATCGCTGCTTACTACCAGCCCCAGTTTTTCAATCTCTTTATTGAGAATGATCTCGCTCACCTTCTGGTTCCACACATTCTCTTGTATGTAAGAAGTAAACTGTGCATTCAGGTTCGCCTGGCCGGACTGTTGCTTAAATTGAGCCTCGCTTTGTTCAACTCGTTTAGAATAGTCATCGTACGCTATCTTTTCACCGGCAACCTCGCCCAGCGTATTACGGTCACTGCCGAAAATAGAATTACCCTGTCTGATTGCCTCTTCACCCACGAACGCCAAAAGTGAGAAACCGATGCCAAAAGCAACGATCTTGCCCATGCGCTCGCGCAAATAAGTCATTACACCCATATATTCTTATCTATATATTATTTCTAATTATTCAAAAGAGCGCGCAAGATACAACTTTTAGCAAAAAAATAAACACAAAATTTCAGGCAAAAATTGAGCAGGTTTATTGACCAAGCTGCTGACTATTAACATGAATAATACCAGTAGCCTGTGTCATGGTCCAATGATTGAAATTTTCATCACTTACAAAACTTGTACCGTCTGTCACGCTGCCATCCGCCATTTTTGCATGAACAAGCTGACTTGAGTGTATCTGCCTTGTATTTTGATCCCAAATCAATTCATCCGAACTAAAAGTATCGCCTTTAGAATTGGTACCTACTACATTTTTATGCAGCTCTATCAATTTTTCCTGCTCACGGTATACACCCTGGTCAGCCTTTATCGTGCTTGTTTCCTGTAAATTGTTGTCGTAAAAAATAACTTTTACCCCTTTGGGCATCTCGGTGTAAGGTTTTTTTACCTTATAATTGATCATTACCGGTGCGGTCATGTGCGCCTTCACTTTAGCTGAGTCGCTATAGATCACATCGACATCGGTATATTTCTCGATCGGTTTATTTACTTCGGCAGCCGATATTTTTTGTATATCCTTCAGGTCGTTCTCACAACCCGTTAAGAGGGCCAGTCCAGCAATTATTACCGGCAAAAATAAGTTGATTATATGTTTTGCCTTTATCATGGCAGGCTTATTCGAATTTAAACCGCTGGAACCACCTGTCGTTTAACAAAAAGCCCAAATGTAAATTAATGTAATTTTCTCTAACCAGCTGCTGAGTTAATCGTCCGCGCTGGCCAACCTCGGCAGAAAAGTTAATTTTATAGAATGCGCTCGATGCACGGTCATGCGGCAATGGGATACCCAAACCAAAAGTCGCCGCATATCTTTTTATATTAACATCATTAATATTCAGATACGTTTGCTCATAAATGAAACCCAATCGATAGTCTATTAGTGCAAAGAAACTATTCAACGCATTAATGTTAGGTGTCCATTGTCCGCCTACGTTAAGCATTTTGCTATCCTGTAAACCAGCACTGGCACCCGCTATTGTCAGATTAGACCATTTTCCCATAGTATAGTCAGCACCTACCAGAAATTTCCCTTCACTTGCATAGGAAATACCAAACCGGTTGATTTGCGGAAGTTGAATTTTGCCATTTTGATTTTGCTGATTAACCAAGCTGTCGGCCGGGCTGTTCTCGTTTCCGCTGGCATCACGGGTGTACTGACTTACTATGTAATTGGTCGTTACGTTAAGTTTACTGCCTGCAGATCCCGAATATCCTAACACTAAATGTCTGGTTTCAGAGAAATCAATTGTATACTGGGCTCCGTAATCAAAATTCACCCCCTTAACATGATCATCTAACTCACTGCGCGAGTTAAGCACACCATATAAACCAGGAATTTCGGTAGACTGATCGTTTTTTATGCTACCAAAAATATACGAGAAGTTTGCACCGATTGATAAATGCTTGAAAAGTGTAATCCCGTAACCCAGGTATGCTTTTGATAAGCTGCCTTCTCCTGATGAAGTAACTGCAACCGCGTTTGTATCGGCCGGCGAAGTTGGGTTTGGATTAGTGCGATTGTAAGTTTGTTTATAACTATACCCTACCTGGCTATAAGGTAATAAGCCAAAGCTCATTGCCGAACTCTTGGTAACCGGAAATGCAAACAAAAGGTGGCTCAACCTGGCACTGGTATTACGCTGATCCGGATATCCGGCTTTGCTTAGCGTAAGTATATCAGCGGCTCCGCCTATGTCAATCGTAGTTAAATTTATCTTTCCGTATGCCGCTGGATTTAAGACGTTAATGCTATTGTAACCACCAATAATGTTGGTTGCGGTAGAAATGCCGCCCATACCTATATTTTGCGGCAACAATTGATCGTTTACATTGCCTATTCCGTAGCGTGAATAAGGCGAACTTGTGGTTGCGGTTGACTGCGCGCTTGCCTTCAATACAATAACAGCAAATAAAAATGCAAAAAGTAGCCTGGTAAATTTAATCATTGTTGTTTTGTATAGCTGCATTTAATCCTTCGAGAACCAAATAAGGCTCGTTTTTAATATAGGGGGCAAAGATGCTATTTTTCAATAGAGTATCAAAAAAATAACTATCGCCTCCGGTTAGTATCACATTCAGTTCCGGCTCTATTTTTCTATAGCTTTCAATAAACCCGGTCAATTCATATTTAAGTCCGTTTTGTACTCCTGATTTTATCGCCGAGGACGTGTCGTCACCATAGTAACTTTCAAACTGAGCATCGGTTTCTATCAGGGGCAGCTTACCGGTATAATAATTCAATGCTTTATAACGCACATTCAGTCCTGGTGATATACTGCCGCCAAAATAATTCCCCGTTGCATCTACCCAGTCATAGGTTATCGTTGTTCCGGCATCAATCACTAAACTGCCTTTGCCCGGATACAATTTTTTTGCGCCTATAACAGCGGCCAAACGATCTGGACCAAGTGTTTGAGGGGTTTTATATTGGTTGCGTATGCCGGCAGTCATTCCCACATTAAAATACTGCACATTAATTCTGCTTTCTAATGCAGTACGCCAGCTTTCGGCCTCTTTTCTTACCGATGAGATGATCGCTTTATTTACCTGGTATTGATCAGTTAAATTAAAAAGTGTTTCTGCATCAAGGGAGGAGTAACTTGTAGTATACAAAAGCTCATCCTGTGCGAAGACTGCAATTTTTATTAGGGTGTTACCAATATCAATAACCAGGTTGGCCATCAGGCTTTAACCAGTGATAATATCGATTCAAAAATGGCAAGTCCGTCCTGGTTAGCAAGTATAGTATCAGCTGCACGCTCAGGGTGTGGCATTATACCAAATACATTGCGGGTTGTATTACATACACCGGCGATGTTGTCTAATGAACCATTAGGATTAGCTTCAGGAACAATATTACCCGACTCATCGCTGTACCTGAACAATACCTGGTCATTGTCATTCAATGCCTTCAGTACATCGGGCTCCGCAAAATAATTACCTTCACCATGCGCAATAGGTATTTTTAATGCGCGCTGCGCATCGATGTTCGCTGTCAGCAATGAATTATTGGTTTGTGGCACCATGTAAATATTGCTGCAGTTGAACTTTCTATTGGTATTATGCAGCAATGCACCCGGCAGCATGCCTGCCTCAGTTAATATTTGGAAGCCGTTGCAAACACCCCACACATAGCCACCTTTAGCTGCAAACTGGATCACTTCCTGCATAATTGGAGAAAAGCGTGCGATAGCGCCCGAGCGCAGGTAATCGCCAAAAGAGAAACCACCCGGCAGCACGATGAAATCGCAACCCTGCAAATCGTGGTCTTTGTGCCACAGGCGTACAACCTGCTGACCCATAATTTTTTCTAATACGTAGATGATATCCTCATCGCAATTAGAACCCGGAAATATAACAACTCCAAACTTCATGCTACAAAACTACTATAACTCGCGAAATTTGAACGAATGTAAAAGTTAAAAAGTGTTAAACTGGAAGTAAATTATGCTGACAAGCAGCAAAATATAAAGGCTTTCATAGAACCAGCGTTTGGTAGCGTACAAAAAATAGTAGGCCAAAAAGACGCATCCCGGCACCGCACACATCAGGAAATGATTGACATGAAAATCGGAACGGATATAAAAGCAAAAGGCGGTTATCAGAAATACAAAAAAAAGCAACTGAATGGATTTGCGGATGTGCACATAACTTTTATAAAAATTTTGCTGCAGCCTCAAGGCCGATAATATCAACACAATGATAACAGGTATTAGTACCAGGTAGTTATAGTAGTTGATATTGAAATGGACCTGGAATTTAGTGCCCAGAGGTCGCCATATTTCAAAAAAATCAGTCAGCCTATCATTAAGATAATAAAATACGGCCAGAAAGAAGAAGATGGTGATAAAGCCAATGATGCCCGAAATCCATTCCCGCCAGTCGAACGGCCGGAAAATAGCCAGACCGATCCAAATAACCAGGAATGTATAAATAAACGGCAGGTAGATCATGGTACCTATGGCGACGATCATCCCCAGGTCGTAACAAATAGATTTGGACGCGTCGCTCTTATAAAGGTTCAGCAACTTATAAAGCATCCATATTAGCAGGAAATTACATACCAATGGCGGACTGAGCATAAGGAACGGAACCAACAAACTCGACACTGTAATATACATGAACGCCGGCAAAAAGCTCGATTTTCCTAAAAGGTTATGCTCGTTGGCTAGCAGGTTGATCAATATAGCCTGGATAAAAACCATTAAGCTGGCAACAAACAAATTAAGTACCGGCGGTATGGCGGTCTGATAAGATACCGGCAGCAATAGCCTTGAAAAAAGCTCACTGAACGGGAACCCGGTCCTGGCAGGAAGTTGAAAAGCAAACCCGATACGCATAAAGAATAGGAAAACTGCCAGCCAGACAATATTTACCGGACTAAAAGTTCTGAACAGTCTGATCATGCTCGTGAGGATTTCACGGCAATAATAATAGAAAAACTGTTAGGTTTATTATCGGACCGATAAAAGATGTAATTTAAAATACGGGGCCTATTTTTAGAATATTAAAACAGTACTAACTGATGCCTGTTAACTCATCGTCTAAATATTTAATTGTACAGAATCTATTAGATTTGCCACAGAAACTACGCCTTTTCAAATATGATAAAACCCCCAATAGTTTATGTTGTCATTGTAACTTACAATGGCATGAAATGGATAGATAAGTGCCTACGCGATGTCTTACAATCGGATATTGAAATCAAAGTAGTGGTAATCGACAACCGTTCAACAGACGATACCGTAAATTTTATTAAAAATAATTATCCCCAAATTGATCTTACCGAAACTGATGAGAATCTCGGTTTTGGAAGAGCTAATAATATAGGGATTAAAAAGGCAGTTAAAGCAAATGCAGATTACGTCTTTTTACTAAATCAGGATGGGTATGTTGAGGAGCATACTATCAGCAAACTGGTTTCCTTTCACAATGATCACCTTGAGTATGGCGTATTAAGTCCTCAGCAAAAAAATGGAAATGGTACGGAATTAGATAAAAAGTTCAAAAATATTGTGCTGGGGAATTGTGTTACAAATTCATTCCTGGAGTCAGGAAAAACCATTTATGACGTATCCTTTGTGATGGCGGCCTTTTGGCTGATATCGGCAGATTGCCTAAAGAGGGTGGGCGTGTTTGACCCGATTTTTTTTCACTATGGCGAAGACGGTGACTATTTAAGCCGGGTACGTTTTCACGGATTTAAAATCGGTGTCGTAATGGATTCAGTCGCTTATCATGACCGGCAGGAAAGAGCAGTGCCCGAAATGCAGCAGTTGAAGTCGTTTTATGCTTCGCAATTGGCATCATTGACCAACATCAACCGTTCGTTGGCTTTTTGTGTAGGAAAGGTATCTTATTTCTACCTGAAGTTCTCATTAAATCAACTTGCAAGATTAAAGTTTAGTCTTTTGAAAGAAAACACACGACTTTTCTTCAACCTGTTATCCAAAACGGGAGAAATATTAAAATCGAGAAAAAATAACAAACAACCGGAGTATTATCAGAGCTCGTTGTTAAGTTAACTTTTATTTGTTTTTGCGTACCGCTTTATCATACTATCAATGACTCGCGCGGTTTCATCAGGGAAGTTAACGTCAACGACTTTACCATTTTGAATCCATTGATTTAGTTGAGTCACAAAACTGTCATCTATCGTGTCGATAACCGGTACGCCTAATTTTGAAGCAGCTAAAGCATTACATTGCTGCTCATATTGCCCCGTCATCGGAATCATCATCACTTTCTTTTTCAGAAACATCGCTTCCGCGGGGCCTTCAAAGCCTCCTCCTGTCAGCAGTCCTTCACAGCTAGCCATACTTTCATTAAATGCTTCATTATTCACCGGCGATATCAGTATGTTCCCTTCCTGGTATTGCGTTTTCTGGCGTTTGGAGAATATTTGCCATTGCACATCTTTTACCTGGGCCAGGTATTTCACCAATATTTTGTCGTCATACGCCGGCAAATAAACCGTATAATGCCCCTTGTTGGTCGGTTCTAGTTTCCTGATATCACTCCTGATAACCGGAGTATGGATAAAATCATCATATCTTTCAAAGTGAAAGCCAACATGATGTGTGGTGGGTGAATAATATTTAAACAACCATTCAGCATAATTCCATCTTGCAGGTCGTGGAGTTTTTTTTGAAACAAACGAGCACTGGTGGCTTAGCGATACCGATTGTAATTTTTGCACTCGGCATGCCCATGCGCTAACCGGTTCAAAATCATTAATGATCAAATCGTATTGCGATAATGGGAGATGATGCACATCATGCCACAATTGCCGCAGGTTCATCAGCTTAAATGTGGCCCATTTATCAACCCCTCCCTTTGTGCCGAATACGAAACTGAAACCATGCAAACGGTACTTTAATGGCTGCGATAAAGAAACCTCGGCTTCGGTACCGCTCACAAGGAGGTCAAGCTCGCCATATTGTTGTAATAGAGGAACTATTTCACGTGCCCGGCTGATATGCCCATTGCCAGTGCCCTGGATAGCGTAGAGTATCTTCATTAGATGGTTGAAAGGTTGGAAAGTTCAAATGTTGTAAGGTTGGTCACATCATTAATAAACTTTCGGGGGCAAGTTAACAAAGAAAGGATTTCCTAAAAATAAAAAAAAGGTTGAACTCAACTTTCCACCAAAACCTAATGAGCTTCTTGCTTAAAGCGTTCTAACAAACTGCGCACGTCGAGCTTGGCATCCAGGTCTTCTGCATCAGTTTTGTCGTCCTCGTCGTGATCGCTTTTGAAATCGGCAGGGTTATATTGGAATATTGTCCATTCACGGTTATTATACTCAAGGGCGGTAAGACTTTCCACCCAATCGCCGGAGTTTAGATATATTACGGAACCCTGTTTCTCTGATGATTTAATTTCCCTGATCTCTGAATGGTGGATGTGACCGCATATCACATATTGATAGCCTTTTTCAACAGCCAGATCAGCAGCGGTTTGTTCAAACTGATTAATGAACTTCACTGCATCCTTGAATTTAGCCTTTATTTTTTGAGAAAAACTCATCTTCTCCCGACCTAATTTGGTTAGCATCCAATTGGTAAAGCTATTGAGCAGGATCAATGAATCATATCCAACTGCACCCAGCTTAGCCAGCCATTTGGAATGCTGCATGGTTACGTCAAACACGTCGCCGTGGAATATCCATGCTTTTTTACCATCGATGGTTAAGACAACTTTATTTTTAAGCGCTAATGATCCCAGGTTAAAATCGGCAAATTTCCGCAACATTTCGTCATGGTTGCCGGTAAGGTAATATACCGGTACGCCGTCCGTCACAAATTTTAAAATACGGCGAATCACCTTCATATGCGCCTCGGGCCAATACGATTTGCTAAACTGCCAGATATCGATGATATCTCCGTTCAGTATCAGCATTTGGGGCTTTATACTTTTTAAATATTTAAGGAGTTCTTTAGCGTGGCAGCCATAAGTGCCCAAATGCACATCGGATATAATTACTATATCTACTTCGCGTTTTGCCATTAAAATTGAGGGGATAATTTGCCGTCCGGTCGTTTTCGCCGGTGAATGATTGATTGGATCCGGTGACGATTATTCGTCATCATCATCTTCATTAACTCTTAACTCATAGGGGCTTACGTAGAACATACCTACCAATAAAAGCAACCCTACAACAATCAGATATGCATACTCGAAATTCATACTGGTGTTATTTAACAAATGTCAGCAATTCAAATTATCTGAATATTAAGACTCTGTTAAATAAAAAAGGTTTCATTGCCCCTGCAACTTTTTTTTAACGCGGTCAAGTTGCTTCAAATGATGTTTGGAGTGGATCAAAATAAACCTGAACCATTGCCGCGCATTGAGCATCCCCAAACGTGCGTTCTTAACTCTGCAATAATTAGATGTATCCCGAATAAGCGGTGCAAGCTCATTGATACGCTGCCGGCACTTTATAAGCATGTTTCTTGCCTCTTCCTTACTAATCTTTTTGGCGGGTATCCTTGCTTCAACCATCGCCGGGACTTTCGTCTTCCATGGGGGCAGACTTCCAAACAAGAATACCAGCAAACCCAGCATATTCCTGCCGGCCAAGGTGGGCTTGCCATTCTTAATACATTTCTCAAGCGCCATCATCCCTCCCAAATCTGTTTGTAAAATGTGCGAATAGACCTCGGCATAAGACCAGCCACCGCCGGGCGGCGTCACCATAAAAAGATCGTCGGGAATGGTATCCAGCCTGTTGCGATAGACGTCCAGCACCTCTTCGACTTTTTTACGGGTTTCTCCGATGTTCATACTAATAACTTACAACAATAAAGTTAGCTCTTTTAAATGATTGATCTGTATTTACAATTAATGGTAAGAACTATACCTTTATCCTACTAAAAGCAATTAACTTATCACATGTAATACTATGGATTATAAAGAGCTTCTTTTTCCTCTCGGAGGGTTAATAGCTTTCTGTTTAATCAGGAGGTTATTTACCTGGCGGAAGCGGTATCTGGTAAAATACGGCACTCCGGTTATCGCAAAAGTGACTAAGGTTATTGAGACAAATGTCACGACCTATTCTGGCGGAGGAATTGGCACTGATTCTTCATACGTAGAAGGTTATGCCGGAGGTCGGCAATTAGATATTTATTTAGATATAGAAAATGCAGAGCCTGCAAGGCAGATCAATATAGTCAAATCGTATTCACCAGGTAATTATCCGCAAGTTGGTGATAGGCTGCGTGTATTGATCGACCCCAAAGACAAGTATAACTTCATGATGTCACCAGATCAGGACGGCATTCAATGATCATTTACTATGCTCTCAGAACATTGCCATCAATTCTTTCAGGTGATTGATCTGCACCGGCACATCCTCAGGCTTGTCCAATCCGGCGGGATTAAAATAAATCGCGTCCATACCAAAGTTCAGTGCGCCATACACGTCAGCTTCCAGGCTATCGCCTATCATCAGGCTTTCTTCTTTGGTTGTTTGTGCCAGATTGATGGCATGTTCAAAAATCGCCTTATCGGGTTTGTTCGCCCCAACAATCTCTGATATAATCACGTGCTGAAAATATCCGCCCAAATTGGTGTTGCTGATCTTTATTCCCTGCGATTCACTGAAACCGTTCGAGATCAGGTGCAACGAATATTTCGCCTGAAGGTATTGCAGCGTTTCATGCGCATCAGGGAAAAGATTGGTTTTTGTCGGGCATAATTTTACATAATCGTCCTCAAAACCCACAGGGATCACATCCGGGTGCATACCTAAATCAAGAAATGTTTTTTTGAAGCGTGCTTCCCGCAGTTGATCTTTAGTGATCTTTCCTGTGTGATATTCCGCCCAGAGCTGATGGTTATTGCGGGTATAGGTTTCGATAAACAGATCGGCTGAATGCAGGCCCAGGTCCTTCAATCCGTAAACACCATACAGTTCATGCAGGGTTTCTTCGGCATTCCTATCAAAGTCCCAAATGGTATGATCGAGGTCGAAGAAAATGTGCTTGTATTTTTTGATTTCGGATTTTGGATTTGGAATTTCAGATTTGCTAAACATCACAACAAAGCTACTGTCATCATTTCGAAATTGAAAATTCGAAATTCGAATCAAATTTTCTCCCCAAACGACAAATCGCCTGCATCTCCTAATCCGGGAACGATATACGCTTTTGAGGTCATTTCTTCATCAATCGCACCGAACCATAAATTGGCTTTGGGCAGATTGGCGCGTACATGTTCCACCCCCTCAGTGCTGGCTATTACAGCTGCTATGTGCAGTTCTTTGATATTGTATTGGGCGATCAGCTCTTTGCACACCAGCACCATACTTTGCCCGGTGGCGAGCATGGTATCGCAGATAATGACAATTTTATCCTCTAGATCGGGGGCCGAAATATGGTCGATGTTGATAACAAAGGCCCCTGTCTTTTTGACTTTGCGATAGGCTGTAATAAATGCCGACGGCGATTTATCAAAAAAGTTCATAAACCCCTGGTGAAAGGGCAGGCCTGCCCGGAGAATAGTTCCTAAAACCGGGTAGTTCTCCGGCACTTCAACCGCTGCTATGCCCAGTGGTGTTTGCACCTCAACCGGAACATACTTTAGCTTCTTGCTTATCTCATAGGCCAGTATTTCGCCCACGCGCTCCTGGTTTTTCCGGAAACGAAGGCGGTCCTGCTGGGTGACAGCGTCCCGCATTTCGGCTAAGAACTGGTTGCCTATAGTATTGGTTTTGTTGAGTACAAAGAGCATGGGTTGGAGATTAGAGATTAGTGATCAGCGATTAGTTTTCCAGGTAATTATAGCTAAATCCTTGCTTAAATTTATTAATCTTTATCTGCTTCTAACTACTACAATAAATAAATGCATTGCATGTTTTAATTCATTTAAATTTTAATCGTTTAATAATTAAAACGGTTTTAAAATCCTGCTGACATAAGGCTGTCATAGGCCCATAATAGTTTTGAGCAAACATTCAGAAACTATGAAGACGCTTAAAAGATTTTTGGCCGATGACTTACTTGCTGTAAGGCTGCCGATGTTTTACACGCAAACCATACACACTATTATTCGTATTTTTGTAATCATCTATGGATTTTAAATTAACCTCTCAATATCAGCCTACCGGCGATCAGCCCGAAGCCATCAGGCAACTGGTAGAAGGCGTACAAAATGGCGATGCTTTTCAAACCCTGCTCGGCGTTACCGGGTCGGGTAAAACATTTACTGTTGCCAACGTTATTGAGCAAACACAAAGACCGACGCTTATCCTGAGCCACAATAAAACACTGGCGGCCCAGCTTTATGGCGAGTTCAAACAGTTCTTTCCGGAAAATGCGGTGAATTACTTCGTGTCATACTATGATTATTACCAGCCGGAAGCATTTATTCCGACAACGAATACTTATATAGAAAAAGACCTGCAGATAAACGACGAGATCGAAAAACTACGCCTGCGTACTACATCATCTTTGATGTCGGGCCGCAGGGACGTGATCGTGGTGTCGTCCATATCTTGCATTTATGGTATGGGGAACCCGGAGGATTTTAAGGATTCGGTTTTCAAATTCGCCGTAGGGACGCGCATTAGCCGCAATGCATTTTTGCACCGTTTGGTAGAGATATTATATGCCCGCACCACAGCTGATTTTAAACGCGGAACCTTTAGAGTAAAGGGCGACGTGGTGGATATTTATCCCGCCTACCTCGATTATGCCTATCGTATATCCTTTTTTGGTGATGATATTGAAGAGCTCAGCTCCTTCGATCCATCAACCGGGAAAACGCTGGAGAAAATGACGCATATGATCCTTTTCCCAGCCAATCTGTACGTAGCGCCTCGTGAGCGTTTCACCCAATCCATCTGGGCAATACAGGAAGAATTGGAAGTGCGCAAAAAGCAATTTATAGACGAAAAACGATTTCTTGAAGCAAAGCGATTGGAAGAAAGGGTGAACTACGACCTGGAGATGATCCGTGAGTTGGGCTATTGTTCGGGAATTGAAAATTATTCAAGATTCTTTGATGGCCGTAAGCCGGGTGCAAGACCATTCTGTCTGTTAGATTATTTCCCGGATGATTACCTGATGGTGATCGACGAGAGCCACGTAACCGTACCACAGATCCGGGCCATGTATGGCGGCGACCGCTCGCGCAAAATGTCATTAGTTGAATACGGTTTCCGTTTGCCGGCTGCTTTGGATAACCGTCCGCTTAATTTCCAGGAATTTGAAAGATTAGCACCTCAAACGCTTTATGTAAGTGCAACCCCGGGTGATTTTGAATTAGAGAAATCAGGTGGTGTGGTGGTGGAACAAGTAATTCGGCCTACAGGATTGCTTGATCCGGTTATTGACGTGCGCCCTGTGATTAACCAGGTGGACGACCTGCTGGAAGAAGTAGATAAAACCGTAAAAATGGGCGACCGTGTATTGGTAACTACACTCACCAAACGCATGGCCGAAGAATTAGCCAAATACATGGACCGTCTCGGTATCAAATGCCGTTACATTCACAGCGAGGTAAAAACCTTACAGCGTGTAGAAATATTAAGAGGTTTGCGCCTCGGTGAATTCGATGTTCTGATTGGTATCAACCTGCTGCGTGAAGGACTGGACCTACCCGAAGTATCTTTAGTAGCGATATTGGATGCCGATAAAGAAGGTTTTCTGCGGTCGGAACGGTCGTTGATACAAACCATCGGCCGTGCTGCGCGTAATGACCGCGGACGCGTGATCATGTATGCGGATAAGATCACCGACTCCATGCAGATCACGATGGATGAAACCAATCGCCGCCGCGAAAAGCAGATCAGCTACAATACCGAACACGGCATTACTCCAAAAACGGTCGGCAAGTCAAGGGAAGCGATCATCGAACAAACATCAGTGGTCGACTTTGTGGGCGGTGTCCAAAAAGCTTATGTAGAAGCTGATAGCATTTCCATAGCTGCTGACCCAATTGTTCAGTACATGACCAAGCCGGATCTGAAAAAAGCCATTGAGAACACCAAAAAAGAAATGGTAGCCGCCGCAAAAGACATGGACTTCCTGCTCGCAGCCAAACTACGTGACGAGATGTTTGCGCTGGAAAAGATGATGGAAGAGCGATTTTGATGTGGGCTATTGATGTGCAAATGCGAGAATGCAAATGAGCGGATGTGCAGATGTGCAAATGAGATTTTGATGTGCAGATGTGCGAATGATTTACAGATTGGAACAACATTATCTACACATTAAAGCCATTCTGCACATTTTCTAATTCATCTACATATCTGCACATTCACGCAATTGTAAAAACATCTGCACATCCGCACATTTGCATATCCTCACGTCAATCAGTTGTAACAAATGAACCTGCAGGAACGTCAATAAAAAAACACATCAGCTAGATGTCATAAGTATGATCATTTATCATACCGAAACATTTTAGTCGTTATTACCTTATATTTGTAGTTCTAAAATTTTAATTCAATGTATTTCATTCGCTTCCTGCTCATATCGATACTTGTATTATATATCATACGCAGTCTTGTTCGTATCTTATTGCCGATGCTTTTTCAAAGCCTGATGAATAAAGCACAGCAACAAGGTCAGCAGCAACAACAATATCGCCGCCCGCAAAATCAGCCTGATGGAAAAGTGAAGGTGGATTATATTCCGCAGAATAAACAACAGGTACCCGATTCCGAAGGTGACTTTGTAGACTATGAAGAATTAAAATGAGGGATCCTAATGAACTGCCTCCCATATTTAAGCGCAGGCATTTTGGTACTCCTGCATCGTTCACTGTTACAACCACCAACTATGTGGTAGTGGCGGGTGGCTTGGCTATTTTTACGTCCAAACATCATATTCATTGGTTCTTTTGGGTGATCCTGGGTTTGCTGGCCGTGTATAATGCTTACAGTATATACAGGAACCGGGAAGATTACGACAAGGTTTCTCTCATCGCTTATATCATTGGCATTGCAGGCTTACCCTTGTTATTCCTAATGTTTTAACAGAACAATTTGATTTCCTATTGCCACCAGCATCTTAGCATAAACCTTCTTCCTGACTTTCCGACCTACGCGGACTTCCCGACTAATTAATAATAATTCCTTTTCTCAGTCAAATTTCTATTTTTGGGGATTGTATTATCACATTCAAAAAACTTAAATGAATAATTGGTTCAAGAAAAATGGCGTCCATTTTGTCGTTATCGGAATATTACTGGTAGTTTGTTTCATTTATTTCGCACCAGCTTTTCAGGGCAAAACCCTCGGCCAAACTGACGTAATAGGCGCTCAATCGACCCAGAAAGAAATTAATGATTACCGTGCACGCGATACCACCATTCTTTGGACCAACCAAATATTTGGCGGTATGCCTGCGTATCAGATATGGGCAAGATATCCAAGCAATGTTACTACATGGTTAGTACAAGGGTTGGTAAATACCTTTCCCGATCCACTTTACAATATATTTCTCCTGATCTTCGGCGCATATTTCCTGTTCACAGTTCTTAAATTGAATCCATGGCTGGCTGCTGCTGGTTCAATCGCGTTTGCATTCTCCTCCTATAATATCATTCTTCTTGTTGCGGGACACTCCAACCAGGCATTTGCTATATCATTTTTTGCCCCAATACTGGCGAGCATTATCCTGACGCTGAGGGGAGGATATTGGCTTGGCGGATCATTGACCGCTCTTTTCCTGGCTATGGAAATACGTGCTAACCACGTCCAGATGACTTATTATTTATTGATCATTCTGCTGATTCTTATCGGCATTGAACTGTATCATGCTATTAAGGCTAAAACCACCCAGCCGTTCTTAAAATCAATGGCTTTTTTAGGTGGCGCAGCACTCATCGCTTTGATGGTGAATGCATCGTCACTATGGAGCACTTACGAATACGGCAAGGATAGCATCCGTGGAAAATCAAATCTAACCCAACACAGTACCGAACCAAGCAATGGTCTTGACAAGAAATATGCGTATGAATACAGCCAGGATGCAGGCGAAACCTTCACCTTCCTGGTGCCTAATGCTTATGGCGGCGAAACAGGTCTTTCTTCACTTGATCTGCCTAATTCAGAATTAAATAAAGCCCTCGTAACTGCAGGCGTTCCGCAGGAACAGGTTCCTAACGCTTTGCAACAACTTGCCAGTATAGGCTTGCGCCTTAATACTTTTTGGGGCGATAAACCATCCACTAGCGGACCACATTATTTTGGCGCAGCGATATGTTTCCTTTTCATTTTTGGCTTGTTCGTGGTAAGAAGCCGGATTAAATGGTGGTTGCTTGCATCGGTAATACTAACCATATTGTTATCTTTTGGTTATTCATTCCCTTATGTATCAGACCTGTTCTTTAATTACTTCCCTCTGTACAATAAGTTCAGGGCAATTGAATCTGTACTTTCGGTAACCGGGTTGTGTGTTCCGATACTTGCCTTATTAGCACTTAACGAAGCAGCAACATCAACAAATAAGGCTGAGATATTAAAAAAATTAAAGTTAACTTTTTATATAGTAGGTGGCCTTACGTTGATACTTATTATATTCCCTGATTTGTTTCTCAGCTTCAAAGGAAGCGACCAGGCCACAACTGTAAAAGAACTCACCCAGGTGCTTAAGGGTGACAGCGGCAATGCTAATGTCATTATGAGTGCTTTGGTGCGCGATCGGCAAAGCCTTGAACGTGCTGACGCAATCAGGGCGATGGTGTTCTTGGTGATCACCTTCGGTATATTGTTTGCATTTATCAAAGAAAAGATCAATGTTACTGTATTGTCAGTTGCTTTTCTGGCGCTGATCCTTATTGACCTTTGGCAGATCGATAAACGCTATCTAAGAGAGGATAGTTTTGCTGACAGACAGGATGTAACTGCCCCTAAACCCCGTGAAGTTGATCAATTTATTCAAAAAGATACTGATCCCGATTTCAGGGTGCTCGATCTTACGCAAGCACCAAAATTTGACCTCACTACGCCATTTTTCCATAAAACAATTTGGGGTTATAGCGCAGCAAGGATGAAGCGTATGGATGAAATTATTGATAACCAGTTTGGCAAATCGCTCAATCATGATATCGTGGATATGTTTAATGTGAAATACATTATTACCCAGGATCCCAAAACAGGTAATCTAAGCATGATGCGCAACGAAACTGCTTGCGGACATGCTTGGTTCGTGAAAGACATAGAGTACGTTAAAAACTCAGACGATGAAATGAAGGCGATCACTGCTTTTTCGCCAAAAGACAAAGTTATTGTAGATCAGAGCTTCAAAAATCAAATAGAGCAAGCAAAACCCCAGGTTCCAATCAATGCAAGCATAACGCTTACAAAGTATTCACCTGATGATATGATTTACAAAAGCAGCAGCAGCAGCAATTCAGTTGCCGTATTTTCTGAAGTGTATTATAACAAAGGGTGGAAAATGTATATTGATGGCAAGGAATCGCCATATTTCCGCGCAGACTATATCTTACGTGCAGCTGTAATCCCTGTAGGTAATCATAAGATCGAATTTATATTCCACCCTGCATCTTACTATACAGGTGAGAAAATATCACTGGCAGGCTCTATTTTGTTAGTGTTGGCATTAGCCGGAGCGATCTACACCGGAATCAAAAGAAAACCGGAAGACGAGAAGAAAGCTGCTTAAGCACAGCTTTCTTAAAAATAGCGATGAGTTTGAAACCCATCGCTATTTTTTTTAACAGTTGAGTGCCGCGGGGCGACGAAGCAATCGTATAGTATACGGGGTGAAGATGCATAGTTCGCGATTGCCGCACTTCGTTGGCGATGATAATATGGTTAGTCAATCATTAGTCCGCTTATGCTTCAACCAGTATCTTCCCAGGTTAAAAGCAATCACCAAATGGTAGAATACGGTTAACAACGGTCCATAGTAATGGGACATTATAGCAAAACGTTCTACCAGACTTTCCCTGTGCCGCTTTTTTGACATCCCTCCTACCAGGTATTTAGCAACATAGCCATCTACTTTGACGATCTTTTTGGCTTTCCTGGCAGCACGAATAATCCAGTCGATATCAGCGCTCAAATGATAGCGCATACTGTAACGTTCTGTTAATGAACGCTTGATGTAAATAGCCTGGTGACTTACGCTCATGCCGTATTTGAAGCTCCGCCAGGTAAATTTCTCAGGCGCTTTATGACGACGCTGGCCCAAACTTTCGCCGGCATCATTAATCATTTCCGTTTCGCCGTAATAGATATCGGCATCTTTTGCTGTAGCGAAAACTTTAGCCACCGTGTCTTTTGAATAGATCTCATCACCAGAGTTCATGAACAGTACATAATCACCGGTGGCCATATTCAGTCCTTTATTCATGGCGTCATAAATGCCGTTATCCTTTTCGCTCACCAGTTTAATACGATCGCGGTATTTACGAACGACATCTAAGGTGCCATCATTAGAAAGACCATCGATAATGAGATACTCGATATTAGGATAAGTCTGGTCCAAAACCGAAAGCATTGTCCGCTCAATGTCCCTGACATTATTAAATACAACGGTAATAACGCTTAACTTCGGTTGAAACATAACTATTACCTGGTCGACTTTATTAATTGTTTATATAGATCAACATGCTTTTGGGCGATGATCGGTTCCGAAAACTTATCCATCACCGCTTGCCTGGCATTTTGATTTAATTGCTTCCTATCGGGGTGATTGATTACCCATTCCATCCCATCGGCGAAACTTTCGGATGATCGGTAAGTTGCCAGATAACCATTTTCTTCGTGCGTCACCATATCCGGAATTCCACCTGTTGTAAAGGCGATCACCGGGGTACCGCAGGATAAACTCTCCATTACGGTATAGGGCAGGTTATCTTCAAGTGACGGTATCAAAAACGCATCAGCAGCTGCATAACAAAGCGCCAGATGTTCATCATCGTTGATCTTACCCAAAAACGTCGTTTTGAATGGGAAGTCAGGGAGGTTATTATTGTCCCTATTTCCAAAAACTACCAATTCAACCTGATCGGCTTTTTCGCCTAATCTCGTTTTCAATAACTCAAGACTTTCCATCAGGTAACTCGTTCCCTTGTGCATATCCTTGCGCGAGGGCATAAAGCCGCTCAGCAAAATAAATTTATCTTCAGGTAGCCCAGCTTTCCTTTTTGCCTCAGTTTTATTTTGGGGTTTAAAAATGTCCGTCTCCAGCGTATTCGGAATCTGGGCAACCGTCCTTCCTTTCATCAGGCTACTTCTGAGTACAGAACCAAGCATCCAGGCGCTCGGCGCAACGATATCAAAACCTAATGTCTGATATGCACCGTTTTTTTGTTTCCAGATGCGATGCGAGTAATCATCAGCAGATGGATTTTCCAGCAAGGGGCAATCGCCGCATTGCCGTTCAAAATGATCGCAGGTATAACGCACATGGCAGCCGCCGGTGAAGGCGTTGCTATCGTGAAACGTCCACACTACAGGTTTGTTCAGCTTCGCTATCTCCGCTACGTGTTTGGGATTTAAAAATCCATGATTTATCCAATGCAGGTGAATAATATCCGCGTTCTTCACATCTGGATGATGGATTATCGAGCGGCCAAACCAGGTAAAGGAAAACGGTGTCTTGACCGCCTTCAAATAGCGCTTTGCTAATACCCTCTCGAGTATGATGGTAGCTGCCGTCCATGCTTTTTGAATCAAATTTGTGTTAAAGTCACCTATCTGCGGGTTTTTTCCGAATTTATAGTGTACAATTATTTTAGAATCAATATTTTGGCTTAATAGTGCACGGTTAAGCCGCATACAAGCACGACCTGCGCCTCCATTACCATCGTAGGTATTTAAATGCACTACTTTTAGCATGCTTCAAAAATACATTTATTCGGTTCAAATAAATTTCGACGTATGAAAAAACTATACCTGATCCTCTTATCCGCATTCCTGGTTCAAAATTTTGCAAAAGCACAAAATAAGGAGGTGTATTTCACTTCCTATCCCACATTAACCCCGGACGGCAAAACCGTCATCTTCAGTTACGAAGGCGACCTTTGGAAAACCGACGTGAACGGTTCGGCGGCGACGCGCCTTACCGCGATGCCTGGTGAAGAAACCCATGCACACATTTCACCTGACGGCAAATGGCTGGCTTTCTCATCTAACCAATTTGGCAATAATGACGTGTTCATCATGCCCATGGCAGGTGGTGAAGTAAAACAATTGACCTTTAGCGACGCTAACGATGAGGTTGATTCATGGAGCTGGAATTCAAAATCGATCTATTTTAACTCCAACCGCTATAATGCCTTCAGCGAGTATAAAATAGGTTTGGAAGGTGGTACGCCAAAACGTGTGTTCAACAATTATTTTAATACAATTCACGGCATGGTTGAACATCCGCTAACCGGAGAGTTGTTTTTTAGTGATACATGGGAAAGTAATTTCTTCTCAAACCGCAAGCATTATAAAGGAGCTTACAACCCTGACATCCAGTCATACAATCCTAAAACCAAAGCATACAAGCAATATACGGATTGGATTGGCAAAGATTTCTGGACCACATTGGACCAGAAAGGTAATATCTACTTTGTTTCTGATGAAGGAAATGGAGAATATAACCTCTACACTTTTGTTGATGGCAAAAAGACTTCTTTAACCCAATTTACTACTTCTATCAAACGGCCTTTCGTAAGTGCCAACGGCGAGAAAGTAGTGTTTGAGAAAGATTATCAACTATTTGTTTATGATGTTGCCTCTAAGCAAACCCAAAAACTGAGCTTTACCATATTCCGAAATGATGTATTGCCAAAAGACAGGGAGTTTAACGTGCAGGGCAAAATCGACGCAGTTGACGTATCTCCAGACGGTAAAAAGCTGGCTTTCGCCTCTCGCGGCGAATTGTTTGTAAGCGATGTGGAAGGTAAGTTCGTTCGTCAGATTGAACGCGGCAATGCAGAACGCGTGACGGAGGTGAAATGGTTGCCGGATAGCAGATCGCTAATATTTAGTCAGACATTGGGTGGTTATTACAACTGGTATACCGTTGAGGCTGATGGTTCGGGCGTGGAAAAGCAAATCACTAATGAAAAGCAAAACAACCGCGCTATTAGTGTTAATAATAATCATACACAAGGCGTTTACTTGAGCGGACGCGAGGAAGTAAAATTGATCGACCTGAGATCGATGACTATTAGAACTATTGCCAAAGATGAAATATGGGGTATCGAAAATTCGCAGCCTTATATTTCACCAAACGGTCAGTACGTAGTTTACAATGCGCACCGAAACTTCGAGTCAGATATTTTTGTCTATGATATACATTCAGGTAAAACTTTAAACTTAACAAACAGCGGTGTTTCGGAATCGGAGCCTTACTGGTCGCCCGACGGGAAATATATCTATTTTAGTTCATCCCGTATGTATCCTAATTTCCCTTATGGCGCGCGCGATATTCATATTTATCGCATGCCGCTGCAAAAATTTGATGAAGCTTTCCGTATAGACAAGTTCAACGATTTGTTTAAGGAAAATAAAAAAGACACGGCGGCTAAAACCAAAAAGAAACCATTATCTGAACAACCCGCACCAAAAGCGCCTTCGGACATTGAGATCAACACGGAGGATCTGATGAAACGCATGGAGCGTATCGGACCAGGTTTTGGTGATCAGGGCTCGCCTTATGTGATACAGAAAGGTGATAAAACGCTGATATATTTTTCATCCAATTATGAGGAAGGCAAATGGGGCATTTACCGAACCACGTTACAACCATTTGAAGATCCAAAAACAGAAAAAATTACCGGTGTTGATGCCCGCGGATTTGATATTTCCCCGGCAAAAGACAAATATTTCTTACTAGCCCAGGGGAATATCTACACACTCAATATCGATAATACAAAGCTGGATAAGATCGATATCAACTATAAATTCGATCGCGACCTGGAAAGCGAATTCAAGCAAATGTTCGATGAAGCATGGGCCGGGTTAGAGGAAAACTATTATGATGGCAGCTTCCACAACGCAGACTGGAAAAAAGTTCATGATACCTACAGTACCTATCTACCCTACCTGAACAACCGTGCCGACCTGCGCCTGTTGCTAAACGATATGCTGGGAGAGCTTAACTCATCCCACCAGGGCTTTTATTCGGGTGGCAATGAGGAAAGCAAAAACCTGCATTACCGCACTATGGAAACTGGTATCATATTTAGCAACGATGATCCTTACAAAGTGGAATCGGTATTGAAAAACAGCAATGCTGATAAAGCGGAAATCAACGTCGAACCGGGCGATCGTCTGAAAGAGGTAAACGGTGTAACCATAGATGAAAAACGCGACCGGAATATCTACTTTACCAAACCATCGCTGGACAAAGAATTGCAGCTGACCTTTGACCGTAAAGGCAAAGCCATCAAGGTAAAAATCCACCCGGAATCAGGCGGTCAATTCCAGGAAAACCTATACGATGAATGGATCGGGAGCAACCGCAAGGAGGTTACCGAAAAGAGTAAAAACCGGATAGCCTATGTTTATATGAAGGACATGGGCTCCGGAGCGCTGGAGGAATTTTTACAAGATATGGTCGACGATGCCTACAAAAAAGACGCACTAATCCTCGACCTGCGTTATAATACCGGCGGCAATGTTCATAATGCGGTGCTGCAATTCCTATCACAACGGCCGTACCTTCAGTGGCAGTATCGCGGCGGTCAACGCAGTCCGCAGCCAAACTTTGCGCCATCAGGCAAACCAATCGTCCTTTTGGTAAACGAACAAACGCTGAGTGACGGTGAAATGACTGCAACCGGATTCAAAGCACTAGGGCTGGGTAAAATTATCGGTACGGAAACCTATCGCTGGATCATTTTCACCACCGGCCGTGGATTGGTGGATGGCTCGTTTTACCGCATACCTGCCTGGGGTTGTTATACATTAGACGGTAAGGATATTGAAAAGACAGGTGTTACACCGGATATCTACGTAAAAACCGGCTTTACCGATCGGTTAGAAAATAAAGACCCGCAATTGGACAGGGCGATTGAGGAGATTATGAAGCAGTTGAAATAAGAATTATCTTCGTAGAGGCGCCCCGATGTATCGGAGCGCCTCTACTCCTAAATCTTTATTATGAATCGTTGGCAACGTTGGACTTTAAAGTTGATTGCTTCCGCTATTACTAGTGTGATAGTATTTTTGATTGCTAGAGCGTTATTATTTAATGATTTTCTTACATCACTTCAGCCGGGGTGGCATACTACTATCCATCCTTTTGGAACATCATTACAGTTAACGGCTATCATTTTAGCGTTTACTCTGATCACATATCTGTTGTATAAATATGTACTAAAAGCGATTACGCTAATTTATATCAGATTTTTTAGGTAGCGGATGATTATAAATGACCGTTTCCCTTGGAGCCACGATGCATCGCGTCTCTACATCAGGACTTCTTCACCAAATATTTCGACTGCATTTTACGCATAAAACGCATGCCTCTTTGCAGCAGGTTGCCTTTGCGCTTGCTCAGGAAATAGCGGATGGCAGCATAAGCTTTTTCGTCTTCTTTAATTTCCGTAGGAAAATACTTTACCGGCTTCCGGGATATCTGCACATCGTACATATTTTCTATATTAGAATGTACACCGCTACCGTCATGACCTATATTGTTAATGAGGGAATGTGCCGGGTTGAGCGTCAGGCCACCTCTCAGGAATATGGACGCATACCAGCGTATGGCCCATGAATTATTTTTGCCGGCTTTGAATTCGCGCATTTGTTTCCAGAAGTTCATGGTACCTTCTATCGAGAATCGCAAGATACTTGGTTTACTGAATTGTTCCGTAAGCTTATCAATATCCGGTTCAAAATACTTCCACGCCCGAGCCCAGGTCGCCCAACCCCAGCTGGTCGCTGCGCGGTAAAAGAAGGTTTCTGGCAGATCCTTTTCCTGCAGGTCATACATATACGCTCCGATATGCATTACCTTGTCTTCGTTTGCATATCGGTTAAGCGCTTCGTTAAAATATTGTAGTGCATAGGGTGATGAGAGCAAATCATCCTCAAAAACAATTACTTTATCGTACTCGTTCACCAGTTTGGTTACCCCGCTGATAATAGAGTTGGCTAATCCCAGGTTTTCATCCCGGGCTATGACTTTTACAGATTTAAAGCCCGTCACCTCTTTAAGCAATTGACGCACCTCATCCACCTTGGCCTTATCAGCACTAGTCTTCGGCCCATCGGCAAAAATGAATAAACGCGACTCTTCTGCCAGCAGATTTTTTTGCAAATAGCTGATGGTGCGGCGTGTGTGTTCAGGCCGGTTGTAAACAAATAATGCAATAGGCGCCAGGTTCTGCATTGTGACGAATTAGAATATTTCTACCTGATGATCTGCTTTTTTGCAAAGCACCGTGTAAGCGTTTGCTAGTTTTTCGCTCGCTTTTTTACCAAACAAGCTAACCAATCCTCTTTTTACCGCATATTCTGAATTGATCTTCAGATCGGTAACAAAGCTTTTGGGCTTCTTTTGGTTGATATATGTATTAAATTTTGTTACCTCCGGCTCGATCATCGAAGTCAGGTCTGCTTCAATTTCAAAACCTTCGGTCTTCAGCAAGTAACGTAATGAAGTCGGCGTATATACATTAATATGTCCGTAGGCCAAAAAATGTTTTATCCGGTTATCTACACCCGCCTTGTAGTCCCGTGGTACTTCAATAACAAAATATTTAGCCACCCGTTTTAATTCGCGTAATAATAATCGCTCGTGTTCTACATGTTCCAATACGTGCGACAAAATGATCAGATCGAAACTATCATTCGCAAAAGGCAAACGATAGCCGTCAAAAACCTGGACTGACTTCAAATTGATTATATTCCGTTTTTTGATATGTTCTACGCCGCTTTCCGATATCTCCACTGCATGCAACTCCGGCGCAAAATTCTGATCGGCTAATATTTTTAATATACTTCCATCTCCCGCTCCTACTTCCAGCACTTTTTTGAAGGAATATCCTTTACAAATGTCAATGATGTGCTGTGCTTTATATTTGGCGCTCAGCATGCGCCAGGCTTCGTCGTGTTTCTGGTAAAACTCGTCGTATGCTGTTTTAACGTTATCGCTTAAGATCTCTTCTGCCATAATTAAATACCCAAACAATTATCATCCTTATAAAATACCGATGTTGATTTGAGATAGAACAGCCCTGGCGATATACCACTGAACGGGATATGCTTAAAACCACTCTTCACTAAAAAGTCAATTGCCGGTTTATATTTCTCTCTTTCAGAATCGTCCAGTACAATAACCCCATGAGGTGATAGAGCGTCAATTGCACGGGTAGCACAATTCACCCTGTCACGTCCGTCAACTATAATGATGTCGAATTTCTCTTCCAGTTTAACAGGCATGTTCGAATAATCACCGCCGCGGATCAGTTCAGAGAAGATCATCTCGGAATTCTCAGGTTTTTTACTCACTATCTTATCATACCAGTCTTTATCGTGTTCTACCGAAACGACCAGCCCGGCATATTTTGCATAAAAGAAAGTAGAATTTCCTGATCCAAACTCAAAAATCGCATGCTGTTTGTTCAGCCTGCCACTTATAAAATCAATAAATGAATAAGTTACCCATGGAATAGGATCGCCAAACTGGTCAACCGGCGACCTGGTGTCAAATGCTTTGAACCAGCCGATATCTTTGAGATATCCTTTATGATTAAATGACAATAACGCTTTTAGTCGTTTAGGCTGAGTTATAACCTGCAGCAATGATGAAATTTTGCTCAACGTTTATTAATTTTTTGAAACAACGAAATTAAAAATAATGACCTTAACATCAGCAACCCTTGCTCCCTTGTTTTCGGTATAAGGACAATAAAAAAAGTAGCTATACCATACGCAGCTAAAGTGGCATATGCAGCCCCTAAGATCCCATACTTTGGCAACCAAAATATATTTAGCACAATATTTACAATAGCGCCTACGCCTGTCCTCAACATCGATATTTTGGTATAGCCTTCTGCGATAAGGTACTGACCGCTTGCGCTTCCCAGAAATACAAATACACCCGCCCATACATGCACTGCCAATACGGGGGCTCCCGACCAAAACTCAGGGTGCCTGGAATAAGCTATGTGATATACAAATTTAGAGGCGAAGGTCATAAAAAGAGCAATCGCCATACTAATAACCACCATCAGGTCATACATGTTTTGCAATCTTTTTTTATACCTATCTGAGTCCGTCTGCCTGGCATACATAATAGCCGGAAAAACGGATGTCACGATAGCCACCGGGATAAAATACCAGCTTTCGCTGAGGTTCGCCACTGTGGAGTAAATACCTAATTCGCTTGTTTTTAAATAGATAGGGATCATAACCTGGTCGATCTTCATATAAAGGGAAACCAGTATTGCAGAAAAGGCTAATGGCCATGAATGCTTCAAAAGATAAGTAGCGACAGCCGGATCATATTTCCATTTAGAAATGCTATTACCACTACTGAGGTAAGACATAATATAACCCACTGCTATTAAGGCTGCATCAAACAAAAGTGAATAAACAAACCAGATCAGGGGCAGTTTCTGAAGGATCAATATCAGTTTGACGATCGCAGATATAATGTTGCTACTGACATTGATATACATTATCTTTTTTGCCTGCACATTAGCTTGAAAAAAACTGTCGATAATATTTACTGATTGTATAACCGCTGTAAAAGCAACAATAAAAACATAACTGAAGGGGGTATCGAGATGGTTTAAATGATTGGCTATTGTATATGCCACATATACCAATGGTATGGCTCCAAAACCCGCGATCAATCTCATCCGGAAAGATGTTCCTAATAAAGTATCTTTTCTGCCAGGGTTATTCAATAACTCTCGCGTTACAAAACCATCCAGGCCAAGTGCGCCTAATGCCAAGAAAAAAGCCATTAAAGCAGTAGGGTAGTTCAATATCCCAAATTGCTTTGCCCCCAGATAGCTGGAAAGAGCAAAAGTGTTTATCAGGAATTTTATAGCAAGGCTCCCAACGCGTGCCAACATAAGCCATCCCGTATTTCTAAAATACTTTTCGAGTGCTTGCTGGTCAAATCCCGGGATACCTGGTATGCGCATAGTTTAGATGGTAAAGGTATAAAAAACAAAGTGCCCGCGATATGCAGGCACTTTGTTTTTATTGATTAAGTTAATAGTTGAGCGTAGTTGGTTAAAACTCAATCAACCACTCCCTCAATCAACTCAATAAACCAATTATTGACTCACAAATCTCTTCGCATTTACTTTCCGCTCGTTCTCATTGAGGAAGATCTTCCGCATACGGATACTTTGAGGGGTAACCTCAATGTATTCATCAGCCTGGATATACTCCATTGATTCTTCCAGTGAAAATTTAATGGCCGGTGCAATACGCACGTTAGTATCACTTCCAGATGCGCGCATGTTGGTTAATTGCTTGCCTTTGGTCAAATTGATCACCAAATCATTATCGCGAATATGCTCGCCCAATACCTGTCCTTCGTAAATATCCACACCCGGATCAATAAAGAAGCGGCCCCTGTCCTGTAATTTATCGATGGCAAAAGCAGTGGTTTTACCAGTATCCATAGATACCAAAACACCATTTAAGCGGCCCGGGATACTTCCCTTCCACGGCTCATATGATTTAAAGCGGTGTGCCATAATAGCTTCGCCACCGGTTGCGGTCAATACGTTATTACGTAAACCAATAATACCACGCGCAGGAATGTCAAATTCCAAATGCTGCAAGTCGCCTTTTGGTTCCATTATCAGGAGGTCGCCTTTACGTTGAGTAACCAGTTCAATTACTTTACCGGCAACATCTCCCGGAACGTCAACGATCAGCGTTTCAACAGGCTCACATTTTACTCCGTCAATTTCTTTTATAATAACCTGCGGCTGGCCCACCTGTAATTCGTAGCCCTCACGGCGCATAGTTTCGATCAATACCGATAAATGCAGGATACCACGGCCGTAAACCAGGTATGAATCCGGTGACTCTGTTTCAACAACCTTCAACGCCAGGTTCTTTTCCATTTCCTTCAGAAGTCTGTCACGCAGGTGGCGAGAGGTTACAAACTTGCCTTCCTTACCAAAAAACGGTGAAGTATTGATAGTAAAGAGCATGTTCATGGTAGGCTCGTCAATTTTGATAACGGCCAGTTGTTCCGGATTTTCAAAATCAGCAATGGTATCGCCAATATCAAAACCTTCTATACCTACTACTGCGCATATATCGCCTGATTTTACCTCAGCAACTTTTACCTTGCCTAAGCCTTCAAAAGTATAAAGCTCTTTTATTCTTGTTTTTTGGATCTTACCATCCCGTTTCACCAATGACACAGGCTGGTTTTCCTTGATTGTTCCCCTTGCAACGCGACCGATAGCGATACGGCCCACAAATGAAGAGTAATCCAGCGAAGTGATCTGCATTTGCAAAGTACCCTCAGCAACAGGTGCCGGCGGAATATTTTCCAATATCGCATCCATCAATGGGAATATATCTTCCGTAGGTTTTTTCCAGTCGGTGCTCATCCAGCCTTGTTTTGACGAACCATAGATCACCGGGAAATCCAGCTGTTCTTCGGTTGCTTCAAGATTGAAGAATAATTCAAATATCTGTTCGTAAACTTCCTCCGGGCGGCAATTTTCTTTATCCACCTTGTTTACCACCACAATAGGCTTTAAGCCTAAAGCCAAAGCCTTTTGGGTAACAAAGCGGGTTTGCGGCATGGCGCCTTCAAAGGCATCGCACAGCAACAATACACCATCAGCCATTTTCAACACGCGCTCCACCTCGCCGCCAAAGTCGGCGTGGCCCGGAGTATCGATGATGTTGATCTTAACATCCTTATAGCGTACCGAGACGTTTTTAGAAACGATGGTGATACCACGTTCACGCTCCAGGTCGTTGTTATCCAATATCAATTCGCCCGTTTCCTGGTTATCCCTGAAAATGGCGCAACTGTGTAAAATTTTGTCAACAAGGGTGGTTTTACCGTGGTCAACGTGTGCGATGATCGCTATGTTCCTGATTTTTTGCATAAAATGCTGCTCCAAAATTTGGCGCAAAGGTACGTTTTATTTCCCAGTTTCGGAAGTGCATGCCTGACTATTAAAGGAATAATGATATAGGTTTAACAATTGGAGTGGGTGAAGTAGGTAGCAGCGGCAGGTGATAGTGGCAGTGAAATTAAACAAAATCGTGTCATGCTGAACTTGTTTCAGCACCCCATTTGCTATGTGTATAGCATGCTAAGTATACAGCATCGCGTCGACCGTTCTGTGGGTTCCCCGATCCGCTGGCCAGCGGACGGGGTGACATGGATGATCAATGCAAGCTAATCACCCTCGTCACCTGCCAGGCATCCCCTTTTTGCTGCCATACACAAATAAACTTATCGGGTTTAGAGAGATTGTTATTTTCCTGATGATTGATAAACCGGTGCAGGCCAATCTCTACAGCACCATAACCGGCTATAGGATAAACTTCGATGCTCCCGGGCACCAGTACGCGGGTCACCTTGCCGCAGATATTTCTTTTGATCGCATCCAGCAAATCCTTTTTGGAGGTGATTAAGCCGCCTTTATCATGATAAAACTCAAGGTTGTCTGAAAATATTTTTGCCTGCGTCTCCATATCGCAGCTGTTGTAGGCATTGAACAGCAAGCTATCCATGTGCACAATTTTGGCGTACAGTTCTTTAGATTCAGGCACATACTTGTAGCTGTCCTGTGCGTGGGTAGTTAAGCTTGCAGAAAGCGTTATCAGAATTAGCAAAACTAAAAGCCCAGGGGTGTTGAATTTTTTCATTGGTTGCTTCATTATTTGATTAACAAAATACATAATGCTATCAATGACTTCCAAACATGTGCCAATAATTCAATTATCTTACAATCAATAGCTTATACAAAACCACAGCTCGCTCCCGTACGCTTTTGATACAAGAACTGTGCGGTTTCGATCTTTAACTTCTTCTAACTAAAGCTCGTATTACCGTCCAAACGCCCAAACCAAAAACTTCGGCATAGCATCAGCCCAGGTCTCCACATTATGTGAGCCGCCTACCATCTCCAGGTACTGAATATCTACGGGTCTGGTATAGCCTTTATTTTCCAGCTCTTTTATCAGGTCGATAGTGTCATCAATCGAATCGATGATGCCATTCATGTTCCTGTCGGCCGTTTCATCTTTGGTACCGGTTTGCAACCAGATCTTCAGATCGGGTTTGCTTGCGGTGTTGCGGACAATGCCGTGCATGATGCGGTCATTATCGGTATAGCCCTTACCCAGCTCCTTGGTTCTCCACCAAAATGATCCTGAGAACACGCCCACCTTATCGAACAACTCAGGGTAATGCCAGGTGATATCCATAGCGGATAATCCACCTAATGAAAATCCCGCAAAGGCAGTCGAATTAAAATCCGTTATGCCGGTTTCCTTTTTAATAGCAGGCAATAATTCGGTAACGATAAACTTGGTGTAGGCCGCTGCCTTAGCACCCCGTTGTTTAAAGTCGGGGATACCGGCAGTACCATATTCTTGTACACGATCATCGCCGGCGTGAATGGCGGCAACCAGCACAGGTTTTATTGCACCAATATTATATAAGTTTTCGAGGCTTTCTTTTATTTTCAAGTTATCGGCTTCCTGGCCGTCATTCAATAATAACAGGTTAACAGGCTCACTTATTTCACCTTCTTCAGGTAGTAATAATGTTACGGTAACCCCTCTTTTCAGCGCGTCAGAATCAATCGTTAATTTGGTTTCTGTCAGGGTCATTTCGTTATCAATCCAGCTCAAATACATCTCTATCAAAATCTTACAAGGGGGCAAAAATAGGTTTTATCGGATTATTAATTGACATCGAATGAATAATTTGACGGAATGTTGTCTTTTTAAGTCAAAGCATTTAACTTACACATACTAAAGCTGCTATACTTTGACAGAACAATATCACAAATGGTATTCGCACAGCCTGGGCCTCGACGTGGAGATGCTGGTTTTCGGCACTCGCGGCTACCCCGTTATCCTTTTTCCGACCTCGCAGGGCAGATATTTTCAGAATAAAGATGAGGGACTGATCGAGTCGGTGCGATGGTTTGTGGAGGAAGGATTGGTAAAAATTTACTGTCCCGACAGCTTTGATTGGCTTACCTGGTACAACAAAGGCATTCATTCGGCAGACCGGGCGCGTAATTACAATTTTTACGATAAGATGCTTTACGAAGAACTGGCGCCATGGGCTATGCACGAAACCGGGATATGGAAAGTGGCTACTGCCGGGTGCAGCTTTGGTGGTTACCATGCGGCCAACTTCGCGTTGAAACATCCGGATAAGGTAGGGCATCTGTTCAGTATGAGCGGGGCGTTTGACATTAAGCAGTTCGTGGACGGCTTTTATAACGATAATGTGTTCTATAATAATCCGCCTGATTTTTTACCCGGCAGTAACCTGCCTGACCTATGGCAGATGAATATCATCCTGGGCACAGCCGAACATGATATTTGCAGGCCGGATAACGACCACCTGTCAAACATTTTACGGCAGAAAAACATTAATCATTGGCTGGATATTCGCGGCATAGGCAGCCACGACTGGCCCATGTGGCGGGCGATGTTTCCACATTACCTGTCCACTATCCCGTAGATTTGAGATTTATGACTTAGCCTTTAGAGTTTAGAAATTAGGATTTTAACCCTCATACCCATCATGAACTACAAATAAAATTAACAAAGTCCATAATAGCTTCATTACCACTGAAAAACAAATTACGACAATGAAAAAAATAGGCATTCTTTTCGGTCAGGAAAATTCATTCCCTCATGCTTTTGTTGAACGGATCAACCAGAAGGCAGAAAAAAATATATCGGCGGAGTTTGTGCGCATCGATAAAGTACTGCAGGCAGAGCCACTGGACTATGCAGTGATCATCGACCGTATATCACAAGATGTTCCTTTTTACCGGGCGGCTATGAAAAACGCTGCCATTTGCGGAACGGCCGTCATCAATAACCCCTTCTGGTGGAGTGCCGATGAGAAATTTTTTAATAATGCATTAGCTGTTAAGATTGGTGTACCCGTTCCCAAAACGGTTATCCTGCCTTCAAAAGACCTGCCTGATGATACTACAGATCAATCTTTCCGCAACCTCGCTTACCCGCTGGATTGGGAAGGCATTTTCAACTATGTGGGCTTCCCGGCTTATATGAAACCGTTTGACGGCGGCGGATGGAAGGAGGTTTACAAAATAGATAGCATGAGCGACCTGTGGCCCAAGTATGACCTCACCAAACAATATGTAATGATGCTGCAGGAAGAGATCATTTTTGATGATTACTTCCGCTGTTATTGCATTGGCGGCAAACATGTGCGTATTATGCAATACGAACCACGCAACCCGCATCATTTGCGTTACGAGCATGGCAAGGCGCCCGCTGAAAAGAAGTTATTGGAGCAAGTAAAAGAATATGTGATCAAGCTGAATAAATATTTAGGTTACGACTTTAATACAGTTGAGTTTGCCGTGCGAAATGGTGTACCTTACGCTATTGACTTCTGCAACCCGGCCCCCGATGCTGAAGTAACCAGCGTTGGCCAGGAGAATTTCGACTGGGTGGTAGAAATGGCGGCTGACTATGCCATCGAACGCGCTAAAAAGCAAAAAGACGGCATGGATAATTTAACCTGGGGCGAGTATGTGAAAACCGGTGCCGCTAAAGAGGATCTTTTATCGTCAGAAAAGAAAATTGAAAAGAAAGCAGGCAAAAAAGAAGCAGCAACGGGCAAGATAGATCATGAGATATTGGCTGAAGGAACTATAAAAAATAATATTCCTAAGAAGGCGGCGACGAAACCAAAAACTCCGATAAAAAAATAATATAGGGCATGCTGAACTTGTTTCAGGACCTCACAGAACATATAACCGGCCACACTGTCGACTTCGATCCGCTAGCCAGCGGACGGCATGACTCGATTACAAACCAAATAATTATGAACGAATTTACCTTAGGTGTTGAAGAAGAATTCATGGTGATAGACCCGGTGAGCAGGGAGCTGACATCGCATGATCAGAAAATAGTTGATGGAGCCCAAAAAATACACGAGGACCAGGTAAAGGCAGAAATGCACCAGGCTGTGGTAGAAGTAGGCACGCACATTTGCCGCAACACCACTGAAGCACGAAAGGAAGTAGGTAAACTACGCGGAACGGTAGCACAATTAGCCGGAGAATTGGGTCTGCGTATCGGAGCGGCAGGCACTCACCCCTTCTCACACTGGCAGCACCAGCTGATCACTGATCATCCAAGATATTTTGAGATAGTTGATGAAATGCAGGAGGCCGCCCGTTCTAATTTGATCTTCGGTTTGCATGTGCATGTTGGTATACAATCCAGGGATCTAGCGGTACATATTGCCAACCAGGTTCGCTACTTTTTGCCGCACGTTTATGCGCTGTCTACCAATTCACCATTCTGGGAAGGGCGGAATACAGGATTCAAATCGTTCCGAACCAAGGTATTCGACAAATTCCCACGCACTGGCATACCAGACTACTTCAATAGCATTGAAGAATATGACCGCTATATCAAGCTTCTGGTAAAAACCAATTGTATCGACAACGCCAAGAAAATTTGGTGGGATATCCGTGTACACCCATTTTTTGAAACCATCGAGTTCCGCATTTGTGATTGCCCGATGCTGATCGATGAGACGATGGCCTTCGTGGCTTTGTTCCAGGCATTGTGTGCTAAATTGTATAAACTTCGCCAACAAAACATGTCGTTTATCACGTATAACCGGGCGTTGATAAATGAGAACAAATGGCGTGCTGCACGCTATGGCATCGATGGCAAAATGATCGACTTTGGCAAGGAGCTCGAGGTAAATACGCGCGCACTTGTATTGGAACTGCTGGATTTTGTTGATGACGTAGTAGATGACCTGGGCTGTCGCGAAGACCTGCAATATGTGCACAAGATACTGGAACATGGTACAGGTGCCGATCGTCAACTGGCAGTTTACCAGCAAAATAGTAACTTTGCAGACGTGGTGGATTATATTACGTCGCAAACATTAAAGGGAATTTAGAATAGATGTGAGATATGAGATGTGAGATGTGAGACAAAAAGCACTGTGCTAAGTCTCATATCTCAAATCTCACGTCTCACATCTCAGCATAAAATGATGAATGAAATAAAAGTAGCCATACTTGACCTGTATGATGGGATACCTAATGAAGGTATGCGCGGGTTCCAGGATATTTTAAAACGCTATAGAACAAAAAATCAGCTCAATCTGAGCTATGAGATATTTGATGTGCGCGGCAAATGCGAAGCGCCAAACTATAAGGATTTTGATATTTATATCTCCAGCGGCGGTCCTGGTGATCCGTTGATCACAGAAGGCACGCCTTGGGAAAAGGTGTATTTCAAGCTGATCGACAAGCTGGAAGACCATAACCTGTCGAATAATCCGCAAAAGAAGCATGTGTTTTTTGTATGCCATTCATTTCAGCTAATGTGCCGTAAATACCAACTGGGTGAGGTGAATACACGCAGATCCCCATCATTCGGTGTACTGCCTGTTCATCAAACCAAAGCGGGTTCAAACGACCCGGTTTTTGATGGCCTGGCTGATCCTTTTTATGCGGTTGATTCGCGCAGCTGGCAGGTGATCAATCCAAACGAAAAACGCTTTGTCGATCTCGGTATGCAACTGCTTGCGATTGAAAAAGAGCGCCCATATGTCGATCTGCCGCGTGCAATGATGGCAATTCGTTTCAGCGATTATTTTATTTCGACACAGTTTCATCCCGAAGCCGACGCAATAGGTATGCAGGTATATCTGTCAAAAGAAGAAAAGAAAAATGAGGTGATTGGCGAGCACGGTCATGACAAATACAACGAGATGCTGGAGCGCCTAGAAGACCCGGATAAAATAATGCACACGCAACACACCGTGATTCCAAATTTTTTGGATCAAGCGGTTTTGAGTTTGCAGGAAGTGTGATTTTTTTTTGGAACGTCATTGCGAGGAACGAATCCGCTAGCTAGCGGACCAAACTATACAGGGCGAATAGACGGGTGTACAACTTGCATAGCCGCTCTGCTAATCGGGGATTGCTTCGTCGCTTACTCCCCGCAATGACGGTTAATTTTAGAATTTAATTTTTAGGGCTTAGAATTTCCGCCAATATGGATCCATCAGCCAGGAAAGCATTCAACGACAATTTTACGCCATTAAACTACGAGCGCTTTTTGACAGCGATGAATGATGGCTTGAAGGAAAAAATACCGTTCCGTATAGCCGAGACGCCGATTTTCCTGACCGATGATTTCCGCGACAAATTATTAGCGGCAGGCGAAGACATCATCAACGTAATCCTCCAACCTGACTTCAAGCAGTTGACCGAACGCGCTATTCCAGAAAAATGGCGGGTAGCCAATGAAAACGATCACCCGCATTTCATCGCGCTCGATTTTGGTGTTTGTAAAAATGAGAATGGCCAAATTGTTCCAAAATTGATCGAATTGCAGGGGTTCCCATCACTGTATGGCTTCCAGGTATATATGGGGGATCACTTTCGCGATGAATTTGATATACCGGATAACTGGACCATCTATTTTAGCGGATTAGAGCAGGAGGATTATCTTGACCTGCTTAAAAAGACGGTGATCGGTCCGCACCAGCCCGAGGAAGTAGTTCTGATGGATGTGAATGCTCCCGAGCAAAAAACGGCTGTCGACTTTTATATCACTCAAAATTATATTGGCATCCCTGTAGTTTCCTTGAGTGACCTGATTGAAAAAGACGGCAATTTATTTTATCAAGCTAATGGCGAACTGAAGCCGATCAAAAGAATATACAACCGCCTGATATTTGATGAGATAGAAAGCGACCCGAATATCTTCAATAAAGTGGTGGATATCCGCAAGCCGCTTGACGTCGAGTGGATCACGCATCCTAATTGGTTTTATCGCATAAGCAAATTCACCATGCCTTTTTTGAAGGGAGATTATGTGCCGAAAACGCAATTCCTGAGCGATGTAAAGGATATTCCATCCGACTTGGAGAATTATGTATTAAAGCCTTTGTTTTCGTTTGCCGGCCAGGGTGTGATTATTGATGTGACCAAAGAAGATATAGACAAGATAGAATACCCTGAAAACTGGATATTGCAGCAAAAGGTAAGTTATGAGCCGGCACTACAGTCGCCGGATGGAGGTGTAAAGATGGAAATCCGTTTACTTTACCTATGGCCAAACGGTGCGGATAGACCTACGCTTGCTATCAATCTCGGTCGCCTGAGTAAGGGAAAAATGATCGGCGTTCGCTATAATAAAGATTTTGATTGGGTGGGCGGCACTATTGCTTTCATGCGAAAGTAAAACCTTATACTTTTACGCTTGTATATTCGTATATAGATTGTGAAATGTATTAAATTTGTGACATGAATATTCAGTTGATCATAGTGATATTACTTTTTGCCGCTGCTATCTTCTATGTTGGCCGTTTGGTTTACAAAAGCCTTACTGCAAAGAGCGGGTGCGGAACAAACTGTAAATGCGGGGTCGATTTTTCAAAAATTGAAGTACCTAAAGCAGATAAATAGGCTTTATCACAATACCAGTTATAGTTGAAGATATATAGATCTTAATGGCCGAAAAACAAGTTTTTCAAGCTGACACCCCCGGCAGGTGGACGCGTTTTAAATGGCTTAGCCGGGGCTTGCTTATCGTACTTGCTGCTGCCGTGGTTGCCGCAGCTGTCACTGTCACATCCAAGCAATACCCCACACTGCCCAACCTTAACCCCGCTCCAAAAAAGCTTACCAAAGAAGAATTAGAGCAGTTAAAAAAATCCACGAAGTTCAGAAGCTTTAAGATTGATACCGAAAAAATCGGTGCCTTAAGGCGAAATCTGAGAAAACATCAACTTAAACATCCGAATAATAAAGACCGTATCAACGCGGCTTTTTACCGTGCATGGGAACCGCAGGCTTATACGTCACTTATTGACCATATTGGCAGGCTGGATATGGTAGTAACCGAAGGCTTTACCGTTACACCCGGAAAGGACACCATTACCGCTAAAATAGACACCGGTCTTATCCATCTGAACAAGAAATATAAAAAGCCAATTCTTGTATCTATCTCTAACTATATCAATTATAATGCTACAAAGGGCGGTTTTGATAGCAAGGATGTTTACAGAATTATAAAAAAGAAAAAGCTACGCACCACTTTTATCAATAGCATAGCAAAGCAGTTGTCTAAATATCATTTTCAGGGCATTAACCTCGAGTTGGACAACATAAAAGACCGAAACGATAAAAACTTTATTGAGTTCCAAAAAGAAATATACCAGGTATTGCATCCGCAAGGATACCTGGTGACAACCAATGCCTGGCCTGAGGATGAGCAGTATGATCTGGTTAAACTATCCCATTTCAACGACTACCTGTTCATTATGGCCATTGATGAACATACCGAAGACAGCAATGCCGGCGATCTTTCAAATCAACGCTGGGCCGAAGAGATACTGGACGACGTTTGCACCAAAATTCCGAGCGAGAAAGTAATTTTCACTGTTCAGGGTGGTGGGTACGATTGGCCAGAAAGCAGCACCGGAAAGTCCATTAGCTATCTGCAGGCCATCTCCTACGCACAGGAAAACAAAAGCCCGATCAGTTTTGATCCTTCTTCGGCAAATTTACATTACACTTATTACGATCTCGACAGCTTAGAGCACACCGTTTATTTTACTGATGCAGCCACGAATTTCAACGTTATCCGTAAAGCTGATGATTGGGCAACAGGTGGTGTGGCATTATGGCGGCTAGGCTCCGAAGACCCACGTATGTGGTCGTTCTTTCAGAAAAACTTATCGATCGATTCGTTAAGAAAGACAGGCGTCGATATGAGAAAACTTCAAACCGTCGGCTTGAACAATCGCATCGATTATGCTGGTGAAGGCGAAGTTTTGGACTTGGTAACAACGCCAGATACCGGGCATATCAATGTAACGATGGATACAGTCAATTATGCCATTGTTAATCAGCATTATATCAAACTGCCTACAAAATATGTAATCAGGCGGTATGGTTATGCCCCAAAAAAGATTGTTTTGACTTTTGACGATGGCCCTGATGCAGATTTTACACCGCGTATCCTTGATATTTTAAAAAGAGAACATGTGCCTGCAGCGTTCTTCGTAGTGGGTTCGATGGCAGAAAAGAATATACCTATTCTAAGACGCGAATTTGAAGAAGGATATGAGATAGGCAACCATACTTTCTTTCACCCAGACATATCGACTATTGGCCTGCAGCGTGTAAATCTCGAGCTCAATGCGACGCGCAAACTCATCGAATCCGTTACCGGCCGGAGCACGATCCTGTTCAGGCCACCTTTCAATGCGGATGCCGAACCACAAACCCTTGCCGAGGTTCTTCCGGTGGCGGAAAGCCGGAAGCAAAGCTATATCACTATCGGTGAGTCTATTGACCCATGGGACTGGCAGCCCGGGGTAACCGCTGACAGTATAGTTGCCCGTGCAATAAGACAAAAAGATGCAGGCTCTATGTTGTTGTTGCATGATGCCGGCGGCGATACCCGCGAAGAAACGGTAAAGGCGTTGCCTGAAATTATCCATTTCTTCAAAAGCCACGGTTATAAGTTCACTACCATCGCCGATGTCTTGCATAAAGACAAAGCCGACCTGATGCCGCCAATAAGGGATGACGCAAACAGCGGCATAATGGGTACATTATATGATATTTTCATCCAGGGCTTTTTCTACGGCAACTGGTTCCTGTTATACCTTTTTCTTACTGCTATTTTCCTGGCCATCGGGCGTATCCTATTGATCGGCATATTGGCAGTTCGGCAATACTACGAAGATAAAAAGGAAAAGGCAACGAGGCCCGCAGCAACAGATTTACCACCGGTAAGCATTATTGTACCAGCATATAATGAGGAGGTTACCGCTATAAAAACCATCCAGAGTTTATTGACGCTGGATTATCCAAATTTCGAGATCATATTTGTTGACGATGGATCAAAGGATAAAACTTTTGAGATAGTTAACTCCGCCTACGGCCATCACCCGGTCGTAAAAGTGTTCACCAAACCGAATGGAGGTAAAGCTTCGGCACTAAACTACGGTATAAGCCATTCGCAGTATGACTATGCAGTTTGTATCGATGCCGATACCCAGTTAAAAAATGATGCTATTTACCACCTGATGACCTACTTTACCGATGACGAGATTGGTGCAGTAGCGGGTACGGTGAAGGTTGGTAATGAAAATAATATGATTACCCGCTGGCAATCTATTGAGTATATCACGGCCCAGAATATGGACCGCCGTGCTTTTGACATCATCAATAGCATCACGGTAGTCCCCGGGGCGATAGGTGCATTTCGTAAAGAAGCGATAAAAAAAGTCGGCGGCTTTACCTCAGATACTTTAGCTGAAGATTGCGACCTTACGATGCGCATTTTAAAACAAGGCTATATCATTAAAAATTGCGCCGAGGCTATCGCTTATACGGAAGCACCCGAAACATTAAATGCTTTATTAAAACAGCGTTTCCGCTGGAGTTTTGGCGTGATCCAGAGCTTCTGGAAAAACCGGGATGCTCTGTTCAATAAGAAGTTCAAATTCTTTGGCATGGTGGGCATGCCTAATATTCTCATCTTCCAGATCTTATTGCCATTATTTTCGCCACTGGCCGACCTGATGATGATCATCGGTTTGTTTGGAGATAAACCGATGAAAATACTAGCCTACTATATTGCTTTTGTGCTGATCGACTTCCTGGTCGCCATAATTGCTTTCCGTATGGAGCGCGAAGATTATAAGAAGCTGGTGTATATCATCCCGCAGCGCTTTATATGGCGCCAGCTGATGTATTACGTATTATTTAAATCGATACGTAAGGCATTAAAGGGTGAGCTAAGCGCCTGGGGTGTACTGAAACGCACCGGCAGTGTGAGCGTAAAAGGGAAAGCAGCTAAAGTTTAATTGATTAAAGCTTTTCGATCAGGCAAACGGCATAGGCAACTACACCTTCTTCGCGGCCAATGAAGCCTAATTGCTCATTAGTGGTTGCTTTTATTGAGATATCTTCTTCATCTATACAGGCGGCTTTTGCAATATGCACTTTCATAGCTGGGATATGCGGATTGATCTTGGGTGCTTCAAGGCACACCATGGCATCGATATTGCCGATCGACCATCCCTTTTCAGCTAATAATCGAACCACTTCCTGTAGTAATATCAGGCTGCTGATTCCCCGCCAGCGCTCATCTTTGTTGGAAAAATGGTAGCCAATATCCCGCAAATTAGCAGCGCCTAATAACGCATCGCAAATCGCGTGAAGCATTACATCCGCGTCAGAATGGCCATATGCGCCTGAGTGATGTTCAAGGATGACGCCTCCGAGCACAAAAGGGTGCCCCTCTTTTAACTGATGTACGTCAAAGCCGAAGCCCACCTTTATTTTAGCCATTTATTGTTTTGTGGTCGATCCGAAATTAGCGGATAAAGTAAATCTTAATGTGTTTGCCAGCGGGCTGCTCTGCTGACTAGCTGCTATGTATGAGAAATCAAAAGCAAAGTCGTCATATTTAAATCCTGTACCCAGGGTTAAATAATGCAACCCACCTTTATTTGGGTTTTGATACAAATACCCTGCTCTTAAAGCAAATAGTTTGTTGTACCAATACTCAACGCCCGGCGAAAAGCTCAATTCCTGCATTTCTTCTGTAAAAGAAGCATCGGTAAATGAACCAAAAAGCCCCGAGGGCACAGAAATATTGCTATTAGGTCTTGTAGGCACTAATAGTTTATTTATATCGAATGCAAATGTAAAGGAGTTAACATCGTCAAGGTTAATCATGTCAGCAATACCTATTCTCATGTTTGTAGGCAGAAAGTATTTAGTGCCATCATTAGAGTAGCTGATCTTGGTACCGATATTAGAGATATTGGCGCCAAATGAGAATGTAGCATCGTTCCCAAACTGCTCGGTCTGCGTCTTATAATACATCGACACGTCTGCTGCCAATGCATTCCCCGGTTTTGCAGTTACACCTGAGGCGGAATATCCGTTTGACAGGTTAGAACGGACATATCTTGCTGTCAGTCCAATCGAAAATTCTTCACCGAAAGTTCGTGCGAATGACGCGTCGATCGAGTATTCGCTGGATATAAAATTACCCTGGAAATTTTGCAGGTTATCGTAAGCCTGTATCGTGCCGACATTAAAATAACGGATTGCTGCGCCTATTGTATTACGTTCGTCGAGCTTGTGGGCATAGCCTAAATAGGAAAGTGTTACATCGGGAATAAGCGACCTTAACCAAGGGCTATAACTAACAGATACATTATCCGGAGCCGCAATAAATGCAAGTTTTGAAGGATTCCAAAAGTTAGCGTTTGCATCCGGAGATAATGCCACCCCGGCTTCGCCTATAGCGCCAGAACGTGAGTCGGGCGTTATCAACAAAAACGGCACAGCTGTTTGTATAGCGGAGCCCTGATTGGTCCCGTTAGTATTTACATTGCTGCCGCTATTATTTATTAATTGTGCAAAAGATAAGGACGGCAGAAAAAACAGCGTAAAAAAGAAAAATCTTTTTATTTTTAAATAGAAAAAATTCATCTGGTGCAATATAGCTTATTATTTATAATTTATGTCAAAAACCGTCACCATACCGGGGCCGCTTTACCTGGAAATATAATAAGAACAAAGGGGGGCACATTTACAATTTAAAGCAAAAAAAACAGTTTTGTGTAACTCAATGCGATTTTTTTACGTTTAAAGGGACATAAAGGTTCATTCGGTTCAATGTGATACGCCTGAACTATTTTTAGTTACGTTAATTTTTAATTTAATTCTTTAGATTTACCACTTAATATTAGTAAAAATATGAAAATACTTTTTACGAGAACTGCTTTAGTGCTGATGGGGGTTGGAGCCTTATTAAGCAGCTGCAGCAAGCGCCAGCAATCGCAAAAGACCGGCATGACTTATAATGATAAGAATAATGGCGGTTATGAACGATTCAGACAGGTGCACCCTGCACCAGGGCCTGGTCTTGTTCCGATTGAAGGTGGTACATTTGTGATGGGCGGAAGTGCGGACCAGGACGTTACCTATGATTACAATAACGTTCGCCGCAGAGTAACGGTTCCTTCATTTTATATGGACGAAACGGAAGTATCCAATCAGGATTGGCTGGATTACATGCACTGGATAAGCATCACTTTCCCGCAGGACCGTGAACTTTACTATAATGCGATACCTGACACCCTGGTATGGCGCAGACCTTTATCTTACAATGAGCCCTACGTAGACAACTATCTTCGTCACCCTGCTTTCCAGGACTACCCTGTAGTTGGCGTGACCTGGGACCAGGTACAGGACTACTGCCAATGGAGAACCGACCGTATGAACGAAAATATCCTTCGCGAAACTAATAGACTAGCGGGCTGGAAAGATGCTTCAGGCAACGGTGCAAAAGGGAAAGGTAAAGGCGGCCAAACACAAGCTGCTATGACCAAAGATCCGTTCAATACCGATATTTATCTGAACGGCCAATACAAAGGTCAGGGTATTGACGGTAAAAATATGATGCCGGATATTAGCCCTAACGCCAAACCTGGTACCGGCGCTAACGGCAAATCAAACGGTAAGCCGGTAAGGCCAGTACGTATTGAAGATGGTATCTTGAAACAAGCCTATCGTTTACCTTCAGAGGCTGAATGGGAATACGCGGCATTAGGATTGATTGGCAACACTGAATTTGAAAACGTCAATACAAATAAAGTATATCCGTGGAATGGCTTAGGTGTACGTTCACCTAAAAAGAAAACCCGCGGTTTAATATTGGCCAACTTTAAACGGGCCTTAGGCGATAACATGGGTGTTGGTGGTTACCTGAACGATAAGGCTGACATTACCGCAGATGTACGTTCCTTTCCTCCAAACGATTTCGGCTTGTATAACATGGCTGGCAACGTAAATGAGTGGGTTCAGGATACTTATCGCCAAACTTCGTTTGAAGAGTTTGAAGACTTTAACCCATTCCGTGGTAACGAGTATAAAGACAAACGCCTTGCTGATCCAACTAAAGGTTTATATGCTAAAGATAAATATGGCAAACCGATCAAAGATCCTGCTAAATCCGGTAAAAAGATGAAGTACGCCGATCTGATCGCTATCCAACAGGCACAACTGCAACAGCAGAGTGGTGTTCAGCCGAATGGCACGCAAGCTAATGGTGCAGCAGCCAACGGTAATGCGGCCCCTGCTGCACCGACAGGCATTAAATATTCAGGTAAAGCTTACAACCCGGATATGCGTGGTGCAGCCGACTCAGTGAACATGGCATTGTATGGCACTACCACTTTGGTTAACGACCACTCGAAAGTTTACAAAGGTGGTTCATGGAATGACCTGGCTTTTTGGTTAAACCCCGCTACCCGTCGTTTTATGGACGAGGACGAGTCAAGCGCAGAAGTTGGTTTCCGTTGCGCCATGACAATGGTAGGCGCGCCTGAAATTAACCCATCAGGTAAACCACATTACAGTGTGAAAAAAGCTAAAGAGTATAAAGCAAAGTAATTATTTATATCGCTTCATAAACAAAAAGGTGCGCCAATTATGGTGCACCTTTTTTATTTTATACGAATTGCTAACCTATATATGCGATGCAACGCGTCTATAGTTTCTACTGAAATAATAACAGTACCTGTCCTTTCTCTACCTTATTCCCTGGCTTGATCTTTATTGATTTTACAATTGCATCGGCCGGTGATTTAATAATGTTCTCCATCTTCATCGCTTCCAATACGAATAGATTATCTCCTTTTTTTACCTGGCTGCCTTCAAAAACAAATAGTTTCAATACGAGTCCTGGCATAGGGGCTTTGACATCGCTTACCTTATTGGCATTCATAGCACTCATGCCCAGCTGGTCAAGCAGAATATCAAATTGATCCTGAGCGTTTACGGTATAAAGATTACCGTTAACTTTTATCTGTGCAGTTTTAGTTGCCTTATCGAAACTAACAACCTCGGCATTATATGATTTCAGATCATTTATGATGTGATAAGTTGCATCATTCAATTGCTGTATATCGGCATCGATCTTTTTATCATTAATCAGCAATTTATCGCCGCTTTTCTCAAGTTTAAATTCGTTTTTATCGTTTATCTTAAGTTTGTACATTCTTTCAGTGATCGGTTAACCCGTGATCAGTTATTAGTTTTTACTGATTTTAAAAGTCGGAAAAATAATTGGCTTTTTTTGCAAAAGCAACGCCCAGTCACTGGTTAACTAGTCACCAGTCACTGCCCTACTGCGTCAACGCATATTGCACCAGGTTAGCTCCCATTTTTAATGCTTTTATACGCGTTTCCTGAGTATCGCCGGCATATGTACCAAAGTCTTCCCAGCCGTTGCCTAAATCGCACTCGTAATCGTAAAAACACACTAAGCGACCTTTATAAATTAAGCCAAAACCTTGAGCTCTGCCACCGTCATGCTCATGTACTTTGGGTAAGCCATTTGAAAAATCGTATTTCTGATGATAGATGGGATAGTTAAGCGGCAATTCTACAAAATCAAGCTCAGGGAAAACCTTCTTCATTTGCGGACGAATGAACTTATCCAATCCGTAATTGTCACATATATGCAAAAAGCCTCCTCCGGTAAGGTATTTACGCAAATTTTGTGCCTCCTGATCGGAGAAGATCACGTTACCGTGACCCGTCATAAAAATGAAAGGATAATTAAATATCTCAGCGCTACCTACCTCCACCACCTCATCTTCGGGTTGAAAATTGGTCTTTAAATTTTCGTTACAAAATTTGATCAGGTTAGGTAAAGCCGTTCTGTCTCCATACCAATCGCCTCCGCCATTGTATTTAAGTTTGGCCATTTTATAGGTGGGCGGAGTGTTAAAGCTGCTTAAGCTTAACAACGCCACTATAGCCAAAAACGAAAATGCTTTCATAACCGGTTCAAAAAGTTCACCTCGAAACATGCTTCCAGTGCGGCTGTCTCTGTTCTTAAACGACTTTTTCCTAAAGTTATGGCTTTAAATCCATTATTTAACGCATCGCCTACCTCTTTTGGTGTAAAGTCACCTTCTGGCCCTATTAAAACAAGGTATTTTCCAAAAGGCTTTAATTCATCTTTTAAAGCGAATTTGTCACCTTCTTCACAATGAGCTATAAATTTTTGCCCTTCAAAAGGCGCTGTTAACAGTTTACCCAGGGGGATAGCCTCGTTTAAAACCGGGTGCCATGCTTTGATAGATTGCTTTATTGCGGATGTAATGATCTTATTCAATCGATCGGTTTTAGCCTCTTTCCGTTCTGAGCGCTGGCAAATAATAAGTGAAATTTCATCGATACCTATTTCGGTAGCCTTCTCCAGGAACCACTCTAATCGCTCTATATTTTTTGTGGGGGCAATGGCGATATGCAGGTAGTGATTCCGTTTATGAAAATCCCGTTGGACGGATAGTATCTGTAATGATGTTCGCTTGGGATGGGGGTCGGTAATAGCTGCCGTATAGAAATTCCCTCTCCCGTCTATTAATTGGATATTATCATCTGTTTGCAGACGCAACACTCTTACACAATGTTTGCTTTCCTCTTCGTTTAGCTGATAAGTGGTAGCGCTAACATCAATATCCGGTGTATAAAAGAGTTGCATTTCCTGGCGGTTTAATGCAGGTCGACAGTATCTTCAGCGTTAAGCAACAGTTCGAGCTTTACCGATTCAATATTTTGGTCAGATTTCTTCAATACCGTAATGTTATATCCGTTCGCCTCTTTCTGCTCGCCAACGTCAGGTATCTTGCCAAATATATCACCTAACCAACCCGAAACAGTATCGTAATCACCATCCTCGGGCAGATCATGGGGTAAATGACTATTGACGTCATATATTGGCGCAAGAGCATTCACGATAAATTCAGAATCGTTTACCTTTTCAACAATCGGTTTTTCTTCATCATACTCATCTTGTATATCACCGACCAATTCTTCCACAATGTCTTCCAGTGTAATCATACCGGCCGTACCACCGAACTCATCTGATACGATCGCTATCTGTATGCGCTTCAGCTTCATTTCGGCCATCAAATCGTTGATCTTCTTGGTCTCTGGCACAAAATATGGCTTACGGATAATATCTTTTAGCTCAAACTTTACTTTACGGGCAACCAACGGCAGGATATCTTTTGCGTGCACGATACCTACTATTTTATCAATAGTCTCTTCATATACCGGAACGCGCGAATATCCTTCTGCAATCACTTCATCGATCACCTCATTCTGGTCCGAATCGATCTCTATACCGAATATTTTGGTACGCGGAACCATGATGTTCTTTACCACGCGCTCGTTAAAATCGAATACGTTTTGTATCAGTTCGTGCTCTGCAGAATCGAGGGCTCCGGTTTCCTTGCCCTGGTCTAAAAGCAATTGCAGCTCTTCAGAACTATGATGGGCCTCACCCTCAAATTCTTTAATTCCAAGCATCCTCAATATAACTCCTGCAAACCTGTTTAACACCCAAATTACGGGCCTGAAAACAATAAAGAAAAAACGCAAAGGTGTTGATACCGCCAGTGCTGTACGCACTGAACGCTGTATAGCGATATTCTTAGGAGCAAGTTCGCCGAAAACAATACTGAGAAAAGTAATAAGAACAAAAGCGATAACGCGGCTAAGTGTAATAACAAAGCTCGAGGTAATAACCACGCCTAATGACTTGAACATAGCAAGCATAATAGTGGTAAAAACCTCCTCGCCAAACACACCCAAGCCAAGTGAGGCTATCGTAATGCCCAATTGCGTTGCAGCCAGGTAACCATCAAGGTTACTCATAATGCTGCGTGTTATCTTTGCCACCCGGCTACCGGTTTTTATTTTCAGTTCTATCTGCGAGCCGCGTACCCGGACCAAAGCAAACTCGGCGGCCGTGAAAAAGCCGTTGAGCAGCACCAGCACGCCTGTAAGAAAAAGGTAAAAGTAATTTATCGTTGTTCCGGCGGGGTCCATTAATCAGGTTATTGGTACGAGGGAAAAGTCGACTTATAAAGTTCCAGACTTTCTGTTATTACTTTGTGAGCGTAACGCACACCTAAAAGGTGCTCGATAGTTACATTCTTGCCCTCCAGCTTTTTATAGTCCTGGAAAAAGCGAACGATTTCTTTCATAGCATGAGGCGGCAACTCGTTCAGGTCATTGATATAGTTTACCGACATATCATTTTTTGCTACCGCGATGATCTTATCATCCTGCTCGCCATTATCCACCATGTGCATCACTCCTACCACTTTAGCTTCAATGATCGACATCGGGAATACATCAACAGAACATAGTACCAGAATGTCCAGTGGGTCATGGTCATCACAATAAGTTTGTGGGATAAAACCATAGTTTGCAGGATACATCACTGACGAGAAAAGAACACGATCCAATTTCAATAATCCTGATTCTTTGTCTATTTCATATTTGGCCTTTGAGCCTTTTGGTATTTCAATTATAGCATTCACTATCTCAGGCATATCATCGCCCGGTGAAACTTGATGCCAAGGGTGTTGTGTACTCATTATATACTTTATAGTTAGAAAAATCTATTCCGTGGTTTCCGTTTTAAACGCTTTCTTCACATAAGCGATCAGCAACGGAATAGATGTTATTACAATTAATCCCAATATCACATATTTGAGGTAATACTTAATTTCATCAGGATATTTCTTCCCTAAAAAGAATCCTGCTAAAGTTAAAGTGCATACCCATGTTGCGCTTCCTATAATGTTGAAAATAGTGAACTTTCTGAAATTCACCTTAACCACACCTGCAAAGATAGGGGCAAAAGTTCTAATTATAGGGAAAAATCTACCTAAAACCAGTGCCATCCCACCATACTTAGCGTAAAATTCTTCGGCCATGGTCACATAACGTTTCTTGAAAAACCAAGATTCATTACGTTTAAAAAGCATCGGGCCGGTCCGGTAGCCAAACCAGTATCCCGCATAATTACCCAAAATACCTGCTGCTATTAATGAAATCAGCAATACAACGATACTTACATCAAGTATGTTTGTAGCACATAGCAATCCTGCTAAAACCAGCAAATAATCCCCGGGTAAAAAAAAGCCGAAGAACAAACCCGTCTCGGCAAAAATAACAACAAGCAAAAGATAAAAGCCTCCTTTGCTTATGATGGATTGAGCGTCTGTTAAATTTTGAAGATGTTCCCAGAATTGTTCCATTCACTGTCACCGTAAAACTACTAATATAAAATCAATTAATAGTATGCTGATTACGGATTAAATGAGGTTAGAAATAAATGCAGGATAAACACCTATAACGATGGTTACCAAAGCAGCTAATCCTAACACAAAATTAAAGTAGCCCGGCACGGATACTTCCTCGCGCTCACTGCTGCGGAAGTACATGGCAATGATAACACGAAAATAATAGAATATACTGATGATCGCATTAACCACTGCCAGAATAACCATTGTAGTATGGTATTGCTCTAATGCCCCTGAGAACACAAAGAATTTACCGATGAAACCTGCAGTAAGCGGAATACCCGCCAGTGATAGCATGGAGATGGTCAACACTAATGCCAGGAAGGGGTTTCTTTTTGCTAAACCATTGAAAGTATCAAAGTTATCGCTACCCGATTGTTGCTGTACTAATATCAATGCGCCAAAGGCAATCACAGAAGCAATAGAATAGGCTGTAGAATACATGAACACCGAATTGGCCGAGCTTGCACCAAGGGCCACAATCGCAAACAATAGGTACCCTGCGTGCGATATACTCGAGAACGCTAGCATACGCTTAAAGCTTTGCTGATACAATGCCGTGATATTGCCTATGAATAACGTAATAATGGTTATAATCAGTAACGCCGGCATCCAGAAGTCTGACATTGGAGCAAAACATACTGAGAACAAACGCAAAAACGCAGCGAAGCCGGCTGTTTTAACCACCGTAGACATGAAAGCCATAATCAGGGTTGGTGAACCTTCATAAACATCAGGTACCCAGAAATGGAACGGAGCAGCACCCACTTTAAAGCAAAGGCCTACAACGATCAGCATGATACCGGTACCCAGTAACGGATCGATGCCTTTCGGATGAGCCACTACCCAATCATGAATAGCCTGTAAATTAAATGAGCCTGTAGCACCATAGATCAATGTAATACCGAACAGTAAAAAGCCTGTTGAGAATGCCCCCATCAAGAAATATTTTAACGATGCTTCGTTGGATGCAAAATCGCTCTTTTTGATACCTGCCAGGATGTATAAGCTAACAGACATTATTTCGATACCGATAAACAGCATCGTTAAATTGTTGTATGAAAGCATCACAATAATGCCGGCCAATGAAAACAGGATGATTGCATAATACTCTGCAACATGTGTGCTAATCTTCTCAAAATATTCTTTTGAGAGTAACAGTATTAATATCGTTGAAGCAATGGTGATTACCGAAAACGCTACAGAAAAGTTATCGAACAGCATCATCCCGTGGTAGATTGGCTGAATGCCTTTCCCCCACTGCATTACTGCTGTTGCCAACGCCCCCAGTAAACCTATAACCGTTACCGGCAATAAAGCACCCTTCGCTTTATATAATCCTAAATACAAAAGCAGAATAGGTAAAACAGACAGTATTATTAAAGTATTCATTTCTCTTGTAAATCTTATAACGGTTTTACTGGCATCAGTTTGCCTTGTACTAAATGTATTAATTGGTTAACGCTGGCCTCTGACAGATGTAATACTGGTTGCGGATAAACACCTATTACGATGATCAGTGCGCAGATAATTACAAACACGAAGACTTCAGATCCGCTGATATCAGTGAATGTTGCTGTTAATGCGTTGGTCTCTCCCTGCATTACACTTTTATACATTCTCAGCATATAAACCGCACCGAATATCATGGTTAAACCGGCAACAGCCGCTATCCATATGTTATATTGAAACACACTGTTCAATAACAGAAATTCACCAATGAAACCATTTGTCAGCGGTAATGCCACTGTACCTAAAGTCACGATTAAAAACGCTAAAGCAAACTTAGGCGCCACTTTAGCAATACCACCCATTTCACTTAGGTCACGTGTATTCAAACGGCGACTGATAATATCCCATACAAAGAATAACCCCACTACGTTGATACCGTGGTTCAGCATCTGGATCATGGCACCCTGCAATCCTTGCGATGTCCATATAAATGAACCGTCAGGACGCATAAAGGTAAATAAGCCTGCAGCTATCAAGCCAACGTGCGCAATGGATGAATAGGCCACCAGGCGCTTGCCGTCTTTTTGTTTGAAAGCAATTACTGAAGCATATACAATACCTATTACAGAAAGAATGAGCGCCATTGTTCCCCACTGCTGAACGCCAAGCGGAGCTATAGGAATCAACCAACGGATCACTCCATAAATGCCCATCTTTAGCATAATACCCGATAACATCATAGTACCCGCTGACGGTGCTTCAGTATAAGTATCCGGCTGCCAGGTATGGAACGGGAAAATCGGCATCTTAATAGCAAACGCCAGGAAGAACGCCCAGAATATCCAGCTTTGCTGGTGAGCGTTTAGGTTAAGATCATAAAACGCGTGCAGATCGTACAGTTTTGCCGGTGTCTGCATGTACAGGTAGATGATGCCTACCAGCATACACAGCGACCCCGCGAACGTGTAAATAAAGAATTTGATATTGACACGGATGCGGTTTTCGCCGCCCCACATCGCACATATAAAGTAGATCGGGATCAATGCTGCTTCCCAACCCACGTAGAATAAAAATCCGTCGAGCGCTGTAAATACTACCAGCATACCTGCTTGCATAAACAGGATAAGCGCATAAAACACACTCTTGTACTGATGCTTGAAAGTAGTAAGGATGATTAATGGAACAAGCAGCGTGCTCAACAATACCATGATCATGCTGATACCATCGATACCTGCATTAAACCACACACCTATTCTTGGCATCCACATGGCATTAACACCGAATTGTATAGTACCGTCAGGAACAAACTTGCTTAAGAAATATCCTGCAACCGCCAGTTCGGCCACGGAAAAGGTTAAAGCGGCATATTTAGCCACATCGCCCTTTAATAATAGAACAACAAGTGCTGCAACAATTGGCAAAAAAAGTAAAATACTAACTGTCATTTCCTATACTTATTGTTATATCTTAACCAAACTAAATATCAATATGGCAATAATGCCGGCCACCATCATAAAGATATAGAAACCCACATTACCCGACTGTAAAAGGCGCAAGCCCTTGCTCGATTTTACAGACAGTTTACCCAATCCGTTTACGATACCGTCAATAGCCAACAGATCGACCACTTTATAAAAGAATACCGATAACGCATCCAGTGGCTTTCGGATTAGCCAGTCGTATATCTCGTCAACATAAAATTTGTGGTACGACAGGCTTACTGGTCCCGGACGCTCTTCTGTATCAGAAACTGGTACATGTGCGTTTTTCACATATCTCATATAAGCATAGCCCAATGCGATCAAAGCACCGGCAACTGAAGCAGCCATTAGTAGATATTCTGTAGAAGCTGCTGCTTCTTTGTGCTCTGACGCTGATGGCGCAAACACAGGAGCCAGGAAATCAGCCAGCCAGTGATGACCGCCCAGTACTTCCGGGACATTCATAAAACCACCAACGACAGACAATACGGCCAGCACGATCAGCGGGATGGTCATTGTTTGTGGCGATTCATGCAGATGATGTTCCTGTTCAGATGTTCCGCGAAACTTGCCAAAGAAAGTCAGGTATAACATTCTGAACATATAGAACGAGGTGAGCATCGCGGTGATGACACCAATTACCCACATGGTAGTACTATGCTGAAAAGTCGCCGCCAATATTTCGTCTTTCGAGAAGAAACCGGCAAACGGAGGGATACCCGATATGGCTATGGTACCCATCAGCATGGTCAAATAGGTGGTTTTTAATTTATCTTTTAGTCCGCCCATCATACGCATATCCTGCTCGTTGCTCATAGCGTGGATAACAGAACCAGCACCAAGGAATAATAATGCTTTGAAGAATGCGTGTGTCAATACGTGAAAGAAAGCGCCGGTATAAGCACCTACGCCCAAACCTAAAAACATATAACCTAACTGGGATACGGTTGAATAAGCCAGTACCTTCTTAATATCTGTTTGTGAAAGCGCGATCAACGCTGCCAGTACTGCTGTCGCTAAACCGATCACCGCGATAATATTCATGGTGAGAGGCGCCATAGAGAATAAAGCGTTTGATCTTGCTACCATATAAACACCCGCAGTAACCATGGTTGCAGCGTGTATTAAGGCCGAAACTGGTGTCGGGCCGGCCATCGCATCAGGCAACCAGGTGAATAGTGGAATTTGTGCCGATTTACCAACCGCTCCCACAAACAGCAGGATAGTGATCAAAGTAAATGGCACTTCAGCCGGGTTCATGTGAATAGCCTTTGGAAATATGTCCGAGAAAGTTATGCTTCCGAAATAAGATATCAGTAGAAATAAGCCGATGATGAAACCTAAGTCACCGATGCGGTTCATGATAAAAGCCTTTTTAGCGGCATCAGCATAGTCCGGATTGGTATACCAGAAACCGATAAGCAGGTAAGAACATAAACCTACGCCTTCCCAGCCAATGAACATCACCAGGTAATTCGATCCTAAAACCAGCAGCAACATGAAGAACACGAACAGATTCAAGTAAGAAAAGAACTTACCAAAACCTTCGTCATGGTGCATATAGCCTACTGAATACAGATGGATAAGGAAACCTACCCCGGTTATGATCAGTAACATTAAAGCGCTTAGCTGATCCACCAAAAAAGCGAACTGTACCTTGAAAGAATTAACGCTGAACCAGTCGAATACGGTTACATTGATAGGACCTGATGATTTCACCTGCAGGAATGCAACTACGCTTAATCCGAAAGAAAGCAGAATAACTAAGCTACCGATAAAACCTATAACGCCTTTTGAGAAGATGTTACGGCCGATACCGTTAATAAGAAAACCGGCTAGAGGTAATAAGGGAATAAGCCAGATGTATTTATCCATGTTTAAGTTGTACGTTATACGTATGACGTTTTACGTCTATCTATTTAAGTTAAATCCGAAATCGATCCGCTGCTAGCGGGCGACCTCCGAAATTATTTACCATTTCAATCTGTTCAACACATTGATATCTATCGAATTTGTATTCCGGTAGATCATCACAATGATTGCCAGGCCTACAGCAACTTCAGCTGCTGCCAGTGCCATGATAAAAAATACAAACACCTGCCCGGTAGCATCGCCGCGGTAAACAGAAAATGCGGTGAGCAATAAGTTGACAGCATTGAGCATCAACTCAATGGACATAAAGATCACGATCGCATTACGACGGATCAACACTCCAATCACTCCGATAGCAAATATGATTGCGCTTAACAGTATGTAATGATTAAGCGGTACAGTTTGTGCAGTTTTAAAAAAGCTTTCCATTACGCAGTTTTTGGGTCTTTAGTGGCAAGCAATACAGCACCAACCATTGCCGACAGCAACAGTAGTGACGATATTTCAAATGGTAATAAAAATTCGTTGAACAATACTTTACCGAGGTTTTTTACTAAACCAAGGCTAGGATCTTTAAAGACTACCGGATCAGATGCACCTGTTACTTTCAGTGCAGCTACAACAACCACCAGTAAACAACCGCCTCCCAATACCGCTGCTATCTTCACCATGTTGGTTTTCACGGGCTCCGAATCCTTATTCAGGTTGATGAGCATCAGCGTGTAAAGGAACAATACCAATATGGCCCCCATGTAAACAATAAAGTTTACAATGGCCACAAATTGGGCATTGAGCAGGATGTATTGAATGGTAAAAGTGAAAAAAGTTAGTACAAGGTAAAGAATACTGTGCACCGGATTTTTTGCAGAGATAACCAGTACCGCGAACAGTATGGACAAAAATGCGACAAAGTAAAATATACTCATTTTTATTTTTTACAATATAACCTTGCCCCGGAAAGCGAGGCAAAGTTATAAACTTCTTTTATTGATTTAAGGGTGCCTCCACTAATTTGTCTTTGCCGTAAATAAAATCTTTACGCAGATAATCGGCAGGGACAATATCTCCATCCAGATAAATTGCTTCTTTAGGACAAGCCTCTTCGCAAAGCCCGCAGAAAATACAACGTAACATGTTTATCTCGTATACCGCAGCATATTTCTCTTCGCGATACAGATTTTCTTCGCCCGGTTTGCGCTCTGCAGCAATCATCGTGATGGCTTCTGCGGGGCATGATAATGCGCAAAGTCCGCATGCAGTGCAGCGTTCTCGTCCGTCCTCGTCACGTTTAAGCGAGTGCATACCACGGAAGTTTTCAGAAAACTCACGCTTTTGCTCAGGATAACGCACGGTCACATCCTTCTTAAACAAGAAGTGCTTCAGGGTAATTGCCAGGCCCTTGATAACCGCCGGGAGATAGATACGCTCCCAAAGGTTTAGCGGCTTCGATTCAATTACCTTTCTTTTATTACTAAATGATTCCATTTTCAATCTCGTCCTCCGGTTATTTAACAAATGTAATCCAAAGTCCTGTTCCGATAATGTTGGCGATGGCAAGCGGTATTAAGCCTTTCCAGCCAAGGTCCATCAACTGGTCATAGCGGAAGCGCGGGATAGTCCAGCGCACCCACATAAAGAAGAAGATGAACAAAAATATTTTTGCAAATAATACTATCGTACCAATTAGCGGACCAGCAACAGGGCCAAGATGCGCAGCCACCCAATCCATACCCGGATAATTATACCCACCCCAATAAAGCGTAGCCATTACTGCTGACGATACAAACATGTTGATGTATTCCGCAAACAGGTAAAAGCCCAGTTTCATCGAAGAATATTCGGTATGGTAACCACCTACCAGCTCCGTTTCGCACTCAGGCAAATCAAATGGCGTGCGGTTGGTTTCTGCGAATGAGCATACAATAAATAGTAAAAAACCCAGCGGCTGGTAAAGTATATTCCAATGCCAACCGTGTTGTTGCGCGGCAATTTCTTTCAGGCTGAGCGTGTTGGTGGTCATTAGCAGTGCGATGATGGATAAACCCATAGCAATCTCGTAGCTAATATTTTGTGATGCAGCGCGAATAGCACCCAATAACGAATATTTATTATTTGATGCCCATCCACCTATCATTACTCCATATACGCCTAACGATACTACACCGAATATGTATAACAAACCAACGTTGATATCGGTTACCTGCAGATCATACAGTTTAGAACCGATCTGTATCTGTTGCCCCCATGGAATAACAGCTGAACCTATACAGGCTGTCATGATAGCAAGCGAAGGGCCAACAATGAACAAAAATTTACTCGAGTTGGTCGGGATGATCTCTTCTTTCAGGAACATCTTAGCGCCATCAGCCAGTGGTTGCAAAATTCCAGCCGGACCTGCACGGTTAGGGCCAACCCTATCCTGGAAGAAAGCCGCTATTTTGCGTTCGGCATAAGTTGAATACATGGCGATCACCAAACTGATCAGGAATATCACCACGATCAGTACTAATCTTACTATTATTTCTCCAGTCTCCATTATAATCGTGTCTCCCGTTCAAATTGTTCTTTGTTTGCTTCCTGCAATACCGGGTTGGTCTTTACTACCGGCAGCGGATGCATGGTATCGTAATGATTTGCACTGATCACCGATTGGTTAGATACTTTGCGCGGACCTTCGATTACCCAATCGCTGGTTTTCTTTTTATCAAAACGACAGGTATTACAAATAAATTCTTCTACTTCGCCATACACATCTTTGCGGGCAGTTACGCGCAACACGTCTTCCCCTTTATACCAAAGCGTAACCTTACCATTACATCCCGGATGATCGCAATCACGGTGCGCGTCAACAGGTTTTGTAAACCAAACACGGTTGCGGAAACGGAAAGTTTTATCAGTTAATGCACCTACCGGACAAACGTCGATCACGTTTCCCGAGAAATCGTTATCGACAGCAGCCTGGATGTAGGTTGATATTTCGGAATGATCACCACGGTTTAAAATACCATGAATCCGGTGATCTGTGATCTGATCGGCAGTAAACACACAACGGTAACAAAGGATGCAACGGGTCATGTGCAGTTGTATCTTGTCGCCGATGTCAATCTTATGGAAAGTACGGCGGTCAAACTCATAACGAGTTTTTGCAGCACCATGCTCAAAGCCTAAATTTTGAAGATCGCACTCCCCTGCCTGATCGCAAATAGGGCAATCCAGCGGGTGGTTGATCAATAACATTTCTACTACTCCCTTACGTGCTTCGATTACTTCTGACGAAGTAATATTCTGCACTTCCATTCCATCCATCACTGTGGTTCGACACGATGCTACCAGTTTAGGCATAGGGCGAGGGTCTTTTTCAGATCCTTTGCTCACTTTTACCAAACAGGTACGGCATTTACCGCCACTACCCTGCAATTTAGAGTAATAGCACATTGCCGGAGGAACAATATCACCACCTATCTGCCTTGCAGCATTCAGGATGGTTGTTCCCGGGTCCACCTCAACGGGAATACCGTCTATTGTTACTTTTAATTTATCTGACATTTCTGCCTCTCCTAAATCCTCTCCAAAGGAAAGGACTTTTTTTGTTAGTTGTTTTTATAAGCCCCTCTCCCTCTGGAGAGGGGTTGGGGTGAGGCTTACGCCACTTTCGATTCTACTTTTGGCAGCGGATCAGCATAATGTGCTAATCCGTAATTTCTTGTTGTTGCTTCTATAGGATTGGTCACATGCCATTCAAATTCATCACGGAAGTGACGAATAGCACTGGCTACGGGCCACGCTGCTGCATCGCCCAGTGGACAAATAGTATTGCCCTCAATCTTCTTGGATACATCCACCAACAGGTCCATGTCGCTCATTTTGCCATGGCCATATTCCAAACGGTGCAATACTTTTTCCATCCAGCCTGTACCCTCACGACATGGCGAGCATTGCCCACAGCTTTCGTGATGATAGAAACGGGTAAAGTTCCAGGTATTGCGAACGATGCATTGATCTTCGTCATACGCTATAAAGCCACCTGAACCCAACATGGTGCCACTTACAAAGCCCCCATCAGCGAGTGATTCATAGCTCATCAGGCGGGCGTCGCCATTAGCAGTTTTCAAAAACAGGTTAGCAGGAAGGATCGGCACTGACGAACCACCGGCCACAACGGCTTTCAGTCGTTTACCATTGGCTATACCGCCGCAATATTCGTCCGAATACAAAAATTCTTCAACAGGCAGGCCAAGATCGATCTCATAAACGCCAGGGTTCTTTACATTACCACCCGCTGAGATCAGTTTAGTACCGGTGCTACGGCCGATACCTAGTTTCGCGTATTCATCACCACCTTCGTTAATGATAGGCACTACCGCAGCAATAGATTCAACGTTGTTTACCACTGTAGGGCATCCATACAAACCAGCAATAGCCGGGAACGGAGGTTTAATCCGCGGGTTACCACGTTTTCCTTCCAATGATTCCAGCAAAGCAGTTTCTTCACCGCAGATATAAGCGCCGCCACCAGGTTGAACATAAAGCTCAAGATCGTAACCGCTCCCTAATATATTCTTTCCAAGAAATCCCTTATTTTTTGCTTCAGCAATGGCTCTTTCCAGTATCCGTATCTGCGGCATCATTTCGCCGCGGACATAGATATAAGATGTATTGGCACCCAAAGCAAAGCTCGAAACGATCATCCCCTCAATCAATAAGTGAGGAATATAGGTCATTAAATAACGGTCCTTAAAAGTTCCGGGCTCCGACTCGTCGGCGTTGCAAACCAGGTAACGGGCAACTCCTTCCGGCTTAGCTAAAAAGCTCCATTTCATCCCGGTAGGGAAACCTGCGCCCCCACGGCCGCGCAAACCCGATTTCTTTACCTCCTCCACAATATCGTTAGGGGCCATTTTTAAGGCCTTTTCAACAGAAGCATAACCGCCTTTTGACCGGTATACATCAAAAGTGTTGATGCCGGGTACATTTATATGTTCTAATAGTAATTTGCGTCCCATTGCTATTAATAAATTCTTTTGGTCATATTGTAATAGTGAATATGACGTATAACACAAGTTACAAATGCTGCAATAATAAAAGGCGCCAGTATCACCGGGTATTTCTGCAGGTCGCCGTTATTGCTGATGAGGATCATCACAATAACAAAAACCAGATCAGCTACTATCAGGGTGGTCCTGGTCATATTAATTGGTTGTGGTTGCATTAATATATTTTTCCTGTTGCCTTGTACCAGTTGATATGCCAGAAAATGCTCCGGCCAACTAATAGTAATACTACCAAACTCATCGCCATTACATTTTCGGTGAAATGTTTGGTCAGAAAGTAAAATGCAAGTAATGCGACCAATAAGACCACATCGCCATAAATTACTCTCCCTTTAGTTACTGTCATTAATTATTTGCTTTTGCCCTCAAATCGCCGATCAGCTGGTCAACCGATTCATTGGTCAGTTTTTCATAAAAAGTATATTCAGGACCTATCTGCAACACCGGGCCAAATCCACATGCTGCCAGGCACTCTACCCCTCTCCAGCTAAATAAGCCGTCAGGAGTAACTTCGCCTTCTTTCACACCCAGTTTTTCCTCAATATGATCCATTATCTTTTCGGCGCCTACTATGCCGCAAGGCCCAGTACGGCAAACTTCCAGCACATATTTTCCCTGCGGGCGCAAAAAGTACATGGTATAAAAAGTAGCTACTTCATATACTTCGATAGGCTGCAAGCCAAGGTACTCAGCCACCTTATCCATAGCAGGAGAACTTACCCAGCCATATTCAGCCTGCACCAAATGCAGGATAGGCAATAAGCCCGATTTTTGTTTTCCTTTCGGATAACGGCTTACTATTTCATCGAACTTTTTTATCAGCTCCGGCGAAAATGTAACTGGAACGCCAGTGTCTTCAACTCTAAGCATCTAATTCTCCGGCTATAATGTTTAAACTACTCATGTTTATGATCGCATCCGATATCAGCATACCGCGGCTCATTGGCGCATACATCTGGTAATTGATGAAGCTTGGCCTGCGGAAATGCAAACGGTATGGCGAACGTCCGCCGTCATTTACCAAGTAAAAACCTAACTCTCCGTTGGCGCCTTCCACAGCGTGGTAAACTTCGGTATTAGGGGTTGGTATTTCACCCATCACAATTTTAAAGTGGTAGATGAGGGCTTCCATATTATTGTAAACTTCTTCTTTTGGAGGCAGATAGAATTCAGGTACGTCCGCATGGAATATATCTGATGGTTCTTTTTCTATCTTCTTTAGAGCTTGCTCGATCAAGCGAAGACTCTGCCACATTTCTTCGTTACGAACTAAGAAACGATTATAAACATCGCCATTGCTGCCAACGGGAACTTCGAAATCAAATTCCTCATAAGAGCTGTATGGTTCCATCGCACGCACATCGTAATCCACACCAGCTGCACGCAATAATGGGCCGCTCCAGCTGTAGCTCAAGGCATCCTCTGCAGTTACAGCAGCCACGTCCTTAGTACGATCTATGAAAATTCTGTTACGGTTAAACAGCGCTTCGAACTCTTTTAACGCCGCAGGAAATTCCTTTAAAAACTTGCGTGTTTTTTCTAAAAGGATTGGATTAAAGTTACGTTCAAAGCCACCTATACGGCCAACATTGGTGGTAAGGCGCGATCCGCATATCTCCTCGTATATTTCGTAAATATCCTCGCGGAATTTCATCATATAGAGGAAGCCGGTGAATGCTCCGGTATCCACACCCAATACCCCGTTACAGATGATATGATCGGATATACGGGCAAGTTCCATAATGAGAACGCGCATATAATCTACGCGCTTGGGCATTTTTATGCCTAACATCTTCTCAACCGTCATGTGCCAGCCCATGTTATTAATGGGCGAGGAACAATAGTTCATCCTGTCAGTCAGCGGGGTGATCTGGTAGAATGGCCTGTGTTCGGCAATTTTTTCAAAAGCACGGTGAATATAGCCTATGGTTGATACGCCGTTTACAATACGTTCGCCATCCAGGGTTAGCACGTTCTGGAACACACCATGTGTGGCCGGGTGCGTTGGTCCCAGATTAAGGGTCGAGTACTCGGTTTGCGGGTCGTTATCAGTATATACAGGATGAGTTCTCATCTTTATTATCTTCCAAAAAAGTAATCTCTTTTATCAACACGGTTCGGGTCTTCCAACGGATATTCTCTTCTCATCGGGAAAACCGTCATATCATCCACATTTAGTATCCTGCGCAGGTCTGGGTGGCCCTCAAATACTACTCCAAAGAAGTCGTAGGTCTCACGTTCCATCCAGTTGGCGCCGTTCCAAAGTGTGGTAGCCGTAGGCATTTTCACATCGCCGTCGGCAACAAATACTTTTATGCGGATACGAACATTATTTACCAAACTATGCAGGTGATAAATAATGCCGATAGGCTTCTCCGTTTCGGGATAATGAATCGCCGTAATGTCAGTCAGATATATAAACTGCAGGGCAGCGTCGGTCTTTAAAAAGGTCAGCAGATCGATGATCTTTTCGCGGGTGGTTTCAAGGGTCAGTAATCCAAAAGGTTCGCTGATGTTGGTTATATCACTGTCAAACCGGCCTTTGATGCTATTTAGCAGCTCTTCGTTGGTTATTTTGCTCATTATTGGATACCGTATGAAGCTAATAATTTCTGGTATTCAGGGGAATCTCTTCTGCGCAGGGATTCTGTTTGCACCAGTTTCTGGATCTGCATAAAACCATCAATGACAGCCTCGGGCCGTGGCGGGCAACCAGGTATATAAACGTCAACAGGTATGATCTCGTCAATGCCCTGCAATACCGAATAGGTATCAAATATACCACCACTTGAGGCACAGGCACCCATAGCCAATACCCAACGCGGCTCGGCCATTTGCAAATATACCTGCCTTAAAACCGGACCCATTTTTTTTGAAATAGTGCCCATCACCATCAGCAGGTCTGCCTGGCGTGGGGAAAAACTTAATCGCTCTGCACCAAATCTCGACAAATCGTAAGTAGAAGCCATTGTAGCCATAAACTCGATACCACAACAAGAGGTGGCGAACGGAAGTGGCCATAATGAGTAGGAACGCGCTAAGCCGATTGCTTTATCAAGCGACGTGGCAAAAAAGCCTGCGCCTTCTACGCCTGGAGGAGCTTCAACAATTTGAATTTCACTCATGATCTATATAAATAGAATAAACATTACCGTTGATCGATAACGAATGCAAATTTAGTAATAAACGCTGTAAAATGTACACCAATTCGATGGGTATTTTATTTAGAATTAATCTAAACCATTTTCAAAACCTCTCAGCCAGTTTGGCTGAAAAGATTTAGAGGGGGCTTAGTCCCAGTCTAATGCGCCCTTTTTGATAACGTATATGAAGCCCAGTAATAGCGTACCCATAAAGATGAACATTTCAATCATCCCATCTTTACCAAGATCCCTGAAATTAACAGCCCACGGGTACATAAATATCACTTCCACGTCGAATAATACGAACAGTATAGCTACCAGGAAGTATTTGATCGACATTGGTGTACGGGCGTTGCCAATAACCTCGATACCCGACTCAAACGGCGTCAGCTTATCGCTGGTAACACGCTTAGGGCCAATTTTATGCGTTACAAACATGGTGGTAACCACGAAACCTACTGCCACTACCATCTGGAAAATGATAGGTAGATAATTTACAGGCAAACTTTGTACTTCCATGGTGCAAATATAGTAATGCATAAATAATTATAAACAAAAAAGCCTCCCGAATCCGGGAGGCCTGTATTTTTCTTTTATAATTTATTTGCTCTTACCGCCGCCTTTGCGTTTGAAGTAATCAAGCGCTTGCCTGTCAGTCGGGTTCAGATCACGGGCCTTCCCAAAATAATCTGCGGCTTTAGTCTCGTCTTTTTCTTTAAGATCTGCATAGGTACCCAAATAGTCGTAAGCTTCAACTAAATTCGTTTTAGTCCTATCGTCCTGAGTAGGTTTCGCTAATGCTACCTGAATAAACTTTTCGTAATATGGCTTTGCAAATCCTTTAATGTTGTTTCTGTCAGCTTCATGCAGATCGGCAATTCTTGCACGATATAAGAATCCATCAGCAGGTGCGTTTGCGCCAGCCTTTTGAATTACATAACTGAAAGCAGAATCAGCTTTTACAAGTAATGCGCTGTCTGTTCTTGGGGCTTTTGGATCTTTACCTTTGGCGCCTTCTACGGTAAAGGCAAAGTAATAACTAAATCCAGCATAAAAGTGATCACTTAACTTTGCATTCCGTGATTTAGAAGCATATGTGTCGTAAGCCTCACCTGCAGCTTTGAATTTTTTCTTTGCAAAATCCGACTTAGCGATGTCAAGATATACATCAACGAAGCTACTATCCAGTTGCAAAGCTTTTTGCAAAGACTGGACACCTAATGAATCTTGTCCGCTTGCTATTTGTGCGCGGCCCAAATATAAATAGTCGCGGGGGATGACACGCTTAGGGTCAGCCTTGGTAATCCATGTATTTCCCGCTGTTATAGCAGCTGGATAATCCTTATTTTCTACTGCTGCATATAATTCATATCTGTAAGCCCTTAAATTAGCATGAGCATTCTTTGCAATGTCACCAGCTACCTGCTGTAAAGTTTTGAAATCACCTGCGTTGATCAGGAAGTCAGCATAACGCATTTGAGATTCCGGAGAGTAATCCGTTAAGCTGATATACTTCTTGTACTGCTCGGCAGCTTCTTTTACTTTTTCAGATGCTTTACTTGGATTGCTTTGTGCCCAACGGAGGTCTGTTTCAGCCCATTCGCGGTAAGCAGGACCATAGTTAGGGTCGATAGCTAACGCTGCCTGGAACAACTTTTCTGCATCTTCAAAATTATCTGCATATTTCCAAAGTACACCAATGGCCACATTTACTGCGGCTGATTTTGGGTCCAGTGTTTGAGCAGTTGTGTAAGCTGTATAGGCTTCTGTGCTTTTCAATAATACACGGTATGCATCTCCCATTGCAATAAACAACTCAGGGTCGTTTGATTGCGCTGTTGCATTTTTATCTTTGCTTTTTGTAGCACTAGCAGCGTTGCCCTTATTCAATATATCAAGGGCGGCAGTTGCATCAGCAGGAGCAACTTTGCCATTTGCATCCGGCAACAAATAGCCCTTTGCCATATAAACATAAGGCTTGCTGTCTTTACCGGCCAAAGTAGTAGCTTGGGCAAATTGAGCAGAAGCTCCGGCTTTATCTTTATCCAAACGGGCAACTATTCCCAAACCTACGTGGTTCAACGCTGAGTTTGCGTTTACACCCAATCCCTTTTGGAACACCGTTTTTGCCGAATCCGGGTAATCCTGTTTTATGTATACCCAACCCAGGTAAAAATAATTTTCATCTTTGGTTGATTGGGTATTTACCAAATTCTTAAGCATCGATTTGGCTTTTTGGAATTGCTCCGCATCAATAGCTTTTTTTGCATCGGCAAGGCTTTGTCCGAACGCCGAAGTCCCCGCGAATACCAAGCCCAGTCCGGCTGCAGCTATTTTACTGATAATCTTCATCTTGTTAATTAGTTTTTAATGGTAATGTGGTGTGTGAAGGTCATCTTAAGTAACGATAACCTATTATTGATATTATAATTTATTCATTTATTGTTTTTCAATACAGTATATAAAGTTGCATTATTCGTATTTGACCTGGTATATAAATTAAGGTTTATTAACAATTTATAACAGTAATGCAATATTAAAGTTTATTACTATGAATCGTAATATTTCTTTCGGGAATATTAACCGGCAACAAGCCTGAACGTAAGATGATCCGTTGTCCCTTATCGCTTTCAATGAAGTACTCAAATCCATGGCCCAGTCCGGTCCTACCCGTGCAATTCACAATATATAAATATCTTAACAGGGGGTATTGTTTCAAATAAAGTGTTTCCTGTGATGGCCTGAAATAAGTGTTTGGCGCTGTTTTGCTATTTTCGTCCCGTATGGCTAAAACTTTAACCTTTTTGGCCGCATCGGCATAATCAGCATCGGGGTCATTTATCCAGCTAAAGCCGGTAATGCCAATTGCATCGGGATGTTGGCTAACATATTCTATTACTTCTTTGCTTGATTTTAAGGCATAGATATTCTTTTGCTTAAAATCCGCCTGGCCGCTAAATTCCTTCAGGTATCTTACCAAACTCGAGTTCGGATTATCAAAAACGATACTTCTGTCTGTTTTAGCCTGTCCTGCAAGCATTTTTTTTATATCTCCGACAGTTATTGCGGTATCCGGTGACGTCACATTTGCTATAATCGCCACAGCATCAACAGCGAATTTTTTTACCTGCGCAGATAAATTATGTGCTTTTACAGCATTTCTTTCGTCAACTGTTAAATCTCTCGACAGGAAACCAAATCTTGCGCTATCGTTTACCAGCATTCTGACTACCTCATTTTCTGATTTATAAATCATTGTCGGCCTGGCCTTCGGGTGATCATTTTTGAAGATGTACAACTCCTGATCCAAAACGGGTGCAAAAGACTCGTCTGAAACAAAAAGAGCCTCGCCTGAGTCTTTGGTATCAGTGGCATTGTTTTGCGTACCCTGCCTGCAGGTTTGAAACGTAAATAGTATCAGCAATACTGATACCAATACTGTAATTCTATTCTTCATCCGGAGGATCCTTTTTAAACAATCTGGAAAATCTTAATATACTATATAACAATAGCAAAGCGCCGATTGCCAATCGCTCATTCCTGGGCATATCCAGCTTTTCAATAAGCGGATCGTAAAACATGATCATTAGCCCAAAACTTACACAGGCTATAAGAGTGGCAACGCCCAAAATAAGCAAAAACCGCCTTGTGAGCGATTTTTGCCTGAAATTTGATTTGTATGTCATCAGACCTATTGATCTTCTGTTTGTAGCGTAAAGCTGATCGGCATAGTGTACTGAACACGAACCGGACGGCCATTCTGGATACCAGGTGTCCATTTTGGAGAATTTCTCAATACACGTGTTGCTTCTTCATCGCAACCGCTACCTATTCCACGAACAACTTTGATATCAGTAAGTGATCCGTCTTTTTCAACTACGAAGGTCACAAATACCTTACCCTGCACATTGTTTTCCTTTGCAACCGCCGGATAGTGAATGTTGTTTTGAAGGTATTTATAAAATCTCTCGATGCCGCCTACGAATCCAGGTTCCTTTTCAACCGCCGTGAAGATCTTGTTAGGGTCTTCCTCGGTTACTTGTTTTACGTCTGAATTACCTACGGGCTCATCAATTTTGATCTCCGCATTGGGGTCACCCTTTACAGTTTTCTGACCGGGGTCAGCAACCTCAAGTTCCTTTACCGTTGGCGGTTGTTCTTTCACCTCATTATCCGGTTTTACTACCGGAGGGGGGAATTTTACCTGGTCAACCTTCGGTTTTGGTGGTTCCGGCGGTGGTGGTGGTGGTTTGGTTTTATCAAGTGGTGGTGGTGGTTGTAAAACCACGTTGGTTATCTTCACTTTTTCTTTAGCTTTTGGAATAAAGCCGCTGATAAAGTTGAGGATAGTTTGGAATGAAATGATAAACACAAATAAAAGAATGCCTATAACAAGGGCCTTGCTTGTATTTTTAGGGTTCTGCTTTCTTAAATCATAAGCCCCATATGTTTTATTTCTGTCGCTAAAAACGACATCAAGCCATTCCGGTTTCAGTATGTCTAACTTCGATCCTAACATCTTATTGGCTTTTAATTTTTTAACGTTTTTTGTTACCTTTTATTTTTAGTAATTGCCGTCTTTCTTGAGCAATTCTATTTCCGGAGGTGTAATTGCCACTACAGCGCGACTTTGAATACCGGTAATATTGAGCTCGTCAAGAATATTTACAAAATCTTTGTAAGTAGCTTTGTCGCTTGCTTTGACCAATACGATCATGTAATTATCTTTACCAGAATGTGTTGCCTCGATCTCTTTATTTTTATCAATAAGAGATTTACGGATACCATTTTTGGTAAAGTGGTCAATTGTTGGTGCAGTCTTACCCGGAGGCCCTACATACCATTCTATGGAGTGGTTGGCCCCCAGCAATACGGTCATTGTTCTTGACTCAGGTACCGGTAATTGTACGTCTTTTTTTGTTTTATCAGGCCAGAAGGTATCCATTGCCTTGGGTTTGGCAAGGGTAGTGGCCATAATGAAGAATGTGATCAGTAAGAATGCAAGGTCAACCATTGCTGTAAGATCGATACGTGTAGACGCCTTCTTACTTCTTACCTTTCCGCCTTTTTTCCCTCCGCCCCCGGAGGTATCTAATTCTGCCATTTCTTACTTACCTTGATTTAGTGAAGTTATTAAACTAAACTTATTGACAGCCTGTTTCTGCAGTATATCAATGATTTTTGAAACTTTAGGATACTCCTGGTGTGAATCGCCTTTTATTGCAAACCTCAGCTCCTTATTATGCAGGTTCTTGGTAACAATACGCGCCTGATATATCCAGTTAAACAACTCGCTGTTGGTTGTAGTATCTACCTGAACGCCCGGTTGAACATATTTTTTTTTGTCATCTGCACTCAGATCAAGATATTGTTTCATCAGGTTCATCGGTACGCCGAAAGTAGGAGTAACAGAGAATTTCTGTGTTTCCTCAGGGGTAAAGGGTATGTTGTACTTTTTGCCCATTTCCTCAAGAAGTGCTCTGCGAATATCTGTGCCTTCTACTCCGAAGAATACTTTGTCATGGCCAACAGTGATAGTCGCCATATCCACATCCGGTACATTCAGCTTAACACTTGCTCCGGGAACATCAACGCGCAGCGGGTCTTCCTGTCTTAATTTTGCTGTTAATATGAAAAAGGTAAGCAAAAGGAAGGCTACGTCACACATAGCCGTCATATCTATTGCTGTACTTTTTCTTGGAATTTTTATCCTCGCCATAATTATTTTCTTTAAAAATATAATAGTGTAATCGGTTATTAAACACCCGTTCTGACTAAGCAGAACGGGAAAAACTATCACTAAAATATTTTATCTTCTTGCAGCAGCGTGTGAAGCAGCAAATGTTTGCACGATGCTGAAACCAGTTTCGTCAATAGCGTAAGTCAGCTTATCAATTTTTGATGTAAAGTAGTTATACAATATAATTGATGAAGCAGAAGTAGAGATACCTAATGCAGTGTTGATCAAAGCTTCAGAAATGTTGGCTGAAAGCTGAGATGTATCAGGCGCACCTGAAGCAGACAGTGTTTGGAACGCACCGATCATACCCACAACTGTACCCAACAGACCGCTCAATGTACCGATTGATACCAGTGTAGCGATGATTGTAAGGTTTTGCTCCAGCATTGGCATTTCCAATGAAGTTGCTTCCTCGATATCTTTCTGGATAGCCAGTGTTTTCTGATCGATAGTCAGGCTGTCGTCAGCTTCCATTTCGCGGTATTTCTTTAAACCGGATTTGATAACGTTTGCTACAGAACCTTTTTGTTTATCGCATTCTGCATTAGCAGCATCGATATTACCAGCATTAAGCAAAGAAACGATCTTTCTTACAAAAGAATCCATGCTGCCCGTACCAGCTGCTTTACCAATAACGATAGCACGTTCGATAGAGAATACAATTACCATTAATACGAATGACATAATAACGGGTACAATTGGCCCTCCTCTGTGAACGATACCGAAAACATCCGTCGGATGCCCGGTTTCAACATTACCTCCTTCGTAGTGGCTTGGATTACCCAAAATGAAAATATAGATCACGATGCCGACAATAAGACAAATAGGTATAGCCAATACTGCGAACATGCCCGTTGCACTTGAGCTCTCTTTTTTAACAGGAGTTGTTGGTTTTGTTGGTGCGGTTGCCATTACTTTAGAATTTAGTTTTAGTTTTTGTTTATAATAATGTTAATTAATGTGCTGTGTCAAAAGCGGATAACAAAATTAGAATTTTAATGAAATAAAAAAACTTTTTCTGCTAATCTTTATAATTATTTAATACTATCAGTGTTATTCGCATGCAAATCTGATTTACATAACGCCACCAAATAAAAAAATTGCCTTGGTTACAGACAATCTTTTTGCAATGAAAACTATTTTTTTTTGTAATAGCAAGCAATCACCTATAAAAATATGTAACTATACTGCTATAGTTACCCGGGGACCGGCATTTATTATATCTAAATAACTGTGGTTTACATATTGTTCGAAATTTTTAATAAATGCCATAGCCAGATTATTTGCTTTTTCGTCATAACTGTCCTTATCAGCCCAGGTATTACGCGGGTTTAATATATTATCAGGCACATTGGGACAGCTCACCGGCATATTTAAATTAAATATCGGATGGTTTTTATACTGCACGTGCTCTAACTGTCCATTTATGGCAGCTGTTATCATTGAACGGGTGTAATCCAGCTTCATTCTTTTTCCGACCCCGTAAGAACCGCCTGTCCAGCCCGTATTTACAAGCCATACATTTACATTATGGTTTTTTAACTTATTGCCAAGTAATTTCGCATATTCAACAGGGTTTAATGGCAGAAATGCCTGGCCAAAACACGCTGAGAAGGTTGTCTTAGGCTCATTTATGCCCGCCTCTGTCCCGGCAACCTTGGCCGTATAGCCGGAAATAAAATAATACATAGCCTGCGCATCGGTGAGTTTTGATACAGGAGGAAGCACCCCAAATGCATCGGCTGTTAAAAAGAAAATGTTTTTGGGCGATGATCCTAACGACGGTATAACCGCATTATTTACATAATACATAGGATAAGCCACCCTTGTATTTTCAGTTTTATCAATATTGGCGTAATTCACTTGGCGAGTCCCATCATTAAAGTTGATATTCTCCAGCAATGCCCCAAACTTAATGGCACTGAATATTTGTGGTTCCTTTTCAGGCGTCAGATCGGCACATTTGGCATAACAACCACCTTCGAAATTAAATATAGTATAATCACTCCAACCATGTTCATCGTCCCCTATCAGCCTGCGTTCCGGATCAGCTGAGAGCGTAGTTTTCCCGGTTCCGGATAATCCAAAAAATATCGCTGTATCGCCTTTGGCCCCTGTATTGGCCGAGCAATGCATAGAAAGCACCTTCTTTTGATGAGGTAAAACAAAGTTCAATACAGAGAATATACCTTTTTTGATTTCGCCGGTATAACCAGTACCGCCTATCAGAACGATTTTTTTACTAAAATTCAGAATAGAAAAATTATGCTGGCGTGTGCCATCCACAGCCGGGTCGGCTTTAAAACCCGGCGCAGCAATTACAGTCCATTCAGGTGATGATGTAGGGTTTGCCACCTCAGGGCGGCGGAATAAATGGTGAACGAATAGGTTCTGATAGGCGGTCTCTGTGATTACTCTTATATCTATATGGTATTTTTCATTAGCGCAAGCTGACGAGTCGCGCACAAATATTTCGCGTTCGCTCAGGTAATTAGTTACTTTATTATACAAGGCATCAAATTTTTGGGCGTCGAACTTAATATTCACTTCGCCCCACCAAACAGCATCGCGTGTTATATCATCTTCAACAATAAATCTGTCTTTCGGCGAACGGCCGGTAAATTCGCCGGTATCAATGGCTAGTGCACCTGTATCAGATAACACTCCTTCGTGTCTTAATAAAGCGGCTTCAACAAGTTCCGCCGGTGTTAATTGATAAAAAATAGTATTCGCCCGACCCAGGTTTAAATAACCCAGGTCAGGTAGGTTTTTAGAAGCATTTTTCATTAAAATTGGTATAATTGGTTATACAAAAATACCTTTTTTAAAAAGTAAAAACCAAAGAAATTTACATAATTATTTACATTATGTAAATTTTACACTTATGTATTGTATTGATTTTCAAACTATTACAATAGTGTATTAAAAAAAATCAATACACTAACCACCAGCCTTTTTTGCCTTATAACCATCGGCTTGTAATAAAGTTTGCACTCTGTCTCGAAAATCGCCTTGAATCAATATTTCGCCGCCTTTTACAGAACCGCCAACCCCGCATTTCGACTTTAATTGCTTGCCTATTGCTTCTAAGTCGGCTTCCTTACCTACAAAGCCAACAACCCGTGTCACGACTTTACCGCCGCCTTTGCGGTCAAGGTGTATTCTAAGATCTTGCTGCTGTGGCGGCGGGGTTGATGCGGCAAAGCCGGTGTCGCCATTATATTGATATTCAGGATCTGTGGAATAAACGATCTGCGAAAAGTCTTTGAATTTTTTGGACATGATTTTTAAATTAATATCTAAACTCTAAGTTCTAAATTCTAAAGGCGTTTACCCAAGGAGAATAATTTTAGAGTTTAGGATTTAGAGTTTAGAGCTAGGATTTAAATGCCCGCCCTGCTATTATTCTCAATGATGCCGGTACAATCTCTATATTCGCTTCCGTTCCTATTGTCTGCGGTTCGCCATCCAGGTGCACAGGTCCGTCAGTTGAACGCCTAATGGTAACGTTCTTTCCGCGGATGATCTCTACATATTTCGACTTATCTGCTGTTTTTGCGAACATGCGGATGCCCATTTCAATAAAACGCCAAAGCGGAAATTGTTTGATGATACAGACGTCAAGCAAACCATCCTGCACCGAAGCATAGGGAGAAACATGTGCATTATTGCCGAATTGAGAGGAATTGGCGATGCTGAGCATAAATGCATCGCGCACATATTCAGTCCCGTCAATATTTATATGATAAGTTTCTGCCTTATAATTAGAAATTTCGCGGAATGATGATTTAATATAGGCCCAAAAACCGCGGTTTTTATCGTGAGAAAAGACCTCTGCGATATGCGCATCAAATCCCATACCAGCCAGGTTGAAGAATCTTTGCCCGTTCAACTTGGCCGAATCAATAACTTCGACACGTTCGGCATTAATAGTTTCGATTGATTTGCCGGTATCCATCGGTATGCCCAGGAAGCGCGCGAGCCCGTTACCCGAACCAAAAGGGATAATGCCTAAAGCTATATTGGTCCCTACTATGGCTGAGGCTATTTCATTTACCGTCCCATCTCCTCCGACAGCAATCACATAATCATAAACGCCCACAGCATCTTTTGCCAAATCACCGCCGTGCATTGCCCGTTCTGTATAAACAATAGTAGCCTCAAACTGGGTGTGATCCAGTATCTTCTTTATCAGTGCGGGAACCTGGTCTTTCTTTTTTCCGCCAGAGATCGGATTTATTATAAATAAGGCTTTCCTTTTCAACTAATTATAATTTGACCGTCAAAAGTAACCGGATTTTCCGCTTTGTGAAAAATTGTTTTACTTTTGCCTTTCGAAAGTGGACTGATTTGTTGTTCTCATGCTTTAATAATAAAGCACAGAACTGGATTGCAACCACGTAAAAAAGTGCTAAACCCAGTTTCCTTTTTTAAATCGCGATCCCGTTAGATTTCCTGCTTTTAATTACTTTAATTAATTGCTTAACAAAATTTTTTATGCCCTATTTATTCACTTCAGAATCCGTATCAGAGGGACATCCGGATAAAGTAGCAGACCAGATATCTGATGCATTAATAGATAACTTTTTAGCTTTTGATCCTGAGTCGAAAGTAGCTTGTGAAACGCTGGTTACTACAGGTCAGGTGTTTTTGGCGGGTGAGGTAAAATCAAAAGCATACCTTGATGTGCAGAAAATTGCACGCGACGTGATCAATAAGATCGGTTATAACAAAAGCGAATATATGTTTGATGGTAACTCTTGTGGGGTGCTATCTGCTATTCACGAACAATCTCCTGATATTAACCAGGGTGTCGATCGTAAAGAAAAACAAGAGCAAGGTGCTGGTGACCAGGGAATGATGTTTGGTTATGCTACCGTAGAGACCGACAACTATATGCCATTGGCGCTGGATATTGCACACGCCTTATTGATAGAACTTGCAGCCATCCGTCGCGAGGATAAAGAGATCAAATACCTTCGTCCGGATGCAAAATCGCAGGTTACGTTGGAATATAATGATAACAGCCAGCCTATCCGCATTGATGCAATCGTTATTTCAACTCAGCATGACGACTTTGATGATGAGCAATTTATGTTGAAAAAGATCAGTGACGATATCATTAATATCCTAATCCCTCGCGTAAAGGCTAAATATCCAAAATATGCCCACTTCTTTAATGATGATATTAAATACCACATCAACCCTACAGGCAAATTTGTGATTGGCGGTCCGCACGGTGATACAGGCCTAACAGGCCGCAAGATCATTGTTGACACCTACGGCGGTAAAGGCGCACATGGTGGCGGTGCTTTTTCTGGTAAAGACCCTTCAAAAGTTGACCGTTCTGCCGCTTATGCGACACGCCACATCGCTAAAAACCTTGTTGCTGCCGGTGTTTGTGATGAAGTATTGGTACAGGTTTCCTATGCTATCGGGGTAGCACAACCAATGGGCATTTATGTAAACACATACAGGAGCGGAAAGGTGGGCTTAAGCGACGGTGAGATCGCCAAAAAAGTGGAGGGCATTTTTGATATGACGCCTTATGCGATCGAAACCCGCTTTAAACTGCGTCACCCTATATACAGCGAAACCGCAGCGTATGGCCACTTTGGCAAACCAAGCGAAAAAGTGGTAAAAAGCTTCTACAGTCCTAATGGTGAAGAACTGAAAGTAGAAGTCGAGTTATTTACATGGGAAAAACTGGATTACGTTGAAAAGGTAAAAGAAGCATTCGGTCTGTAATATCTGAAATTATAAAATGAAAAGCGGCTTGATTATCGGGCCGCTTTTTTTATTGTGCGTTTTTTTAATATCTGTTTCTTCTGACAGCACGCATTAACTGGCGATGCCTCCGGGCTTCATAGAAATCGTTGGTGACAAGTATAGCATGGATCACACCAGGTATCCAAAAACAAAGTGTAAGCAGACAACTTAATATAAAAGCGCCGATACGCCCGGTTGTTAAAACCGCAGCCGGTGGAAATAATATGCAAAGGAAGTAACGCATAACACTAATAAGACGGTTGAAGTAATGTTAAGTTACATCGAATATATATTTTTACAAAACAACACCAACCTATGCAACAAACAGAAGAAAGCCCCTGGCAAATAACAGCCGAAAAGATTGTGTACGATAATCCCTGGATCGGGCTGACCGAATACCAGGTGATTAACCCGTCAGGCAATCCGGGGATATATGGAAAAGTTCGGTTCAAAAACTTTGCTATTGGAGTTGTTCCGCTGGATGAAGAAATGAACACCTACCTGGTAGGGCAATATCGTTTTCCGTTAGACCAGTACAGCTGGGAAATTCCGGAAGGCGGCGGGCCATTTACTGCTGATCCGCTGGAATCCGCTAAGCGTGAGTTATTAGAAGAAACCGGGCTCAAAGCAAGCCGGTGGACTGAGATACAACGCATGCATTTATCCAATTCTGTGAGCGACGAGCTATCTATTATTTATCTGGCACAGGACTTGCAGCAATTTGAACCAGAACCGGAGGATACCGAGCAATTAGTTATTAAAAAAGTGCCTTTTGATGAGGTCTACCAGATGGTTTGCAATGGTGGGATAACTGATTCGGTAACAGTTGCAGCAGTATTCAAGATAAAATTAATGCAACTGGAAGGGCGATTGTAGGAAATTGATTAGAGATTAGTTGATTAGAGATTAGTTAGCTACTATTTTCCTAATCTCTAATTTTTAATTAACTAATCAACTAGCCATTACCGCACACCTGTTGTATCAAAAGCGAACGAATTTATTATCGAAATCCGATACAAATACTTGACATATAATGAAATAACTCTTTGGCATCTTCTTGGCATGGTTTACTGTAACCGATTGAATACTGTAGTCGTGTCAGTGATTCAGGCGGTTAGTTGTACAACAAAAACCAGGTAGTTATGATCAAAAGTTACCTTAAAACGGCTCTTCGCTTTTTGCTGAAGAACAAGACTTTCAGCTTTATCAACATTTTCGGTTTAGCGGTTGGCACTTTGTGCTGTTTGTATATTCTGCTTTACGTGCAGGACCAATTTAGCTATGACAAACACCATAAAAATTCAAAAGATATCTACCGGGTCAATACAGACCTGGCTCTTACAGGTGATAAGCATCATAACGCCAGTACTTCGCCGCCAATAGCTCCTGCTGTCAAACGCGACTTTCCTGAAGTGCTACAGTTTACCCGCCACGTGGGTATAGGTGGCAAAAATCTGCTTAAATACAAAGAACAATCGTTTTATGAGGAGAAACTCTGCTACGTCGATTCTACCTTTTTTGATGTATTCAGCTATCATTTTGTAGCAGGAAAAAACACACCTGGACTGATCGCTCAGCCTTACTCCATCGTGCTTTTAAAGTCTGTGTCCGATAAGCTGTTTGGAACTGATGACCCAATAAACAAAGTGGTCACCATCAGCAACCAGGACGGAAAACACGATTTCAGGGTAGCAGCAGTGGTTGATAATCACCTGGGTAAGTCAGTTCTCGACGATCATATGTTCGTCACCATGCGTAGCGGTGGGACCGGGCAATTTGTGCTGGATAATACCGCCTGGGCAGGCTATAATTTTACCGATTCGTTCATCAAATTACGTCCCGGGGCAGATGCTACTGCTTTAGAGAAAAAATTTCCTGATTTCCTGAACAAGTACGGTGCACAACAGCTAAAACAATTGGGCATGACCAAGCAATTACACTTGCAACCGGTTTCATCCATTCATACCACAACCGGATATGAAAATGAGCCTGGCAAAACGGTTAGCCCCATGTTATTATACATATTAGCTGGTATAGCTATCATGATTCAACTAATAGCCTGCATCAACTTCATGAACCTTTCCACCGCTCGCGCATCTAAACGAGCTAAAGAAGTTGGAGTCAGAAAGGTTGTTGGCGCGGGCCGAAGTGACTTGGTAAAACAGTTCCTGGGTGAATCATTCCTGCTTACGCTTATCGGTGTGTTATTGGCTTTACCGCTTTTATACCTGTTGCTACCTTTCTTTAATCAACTCACCCAAACCAATGTACAAGTTTCATTATTGACTAATGCCAGCGTTTGGCTGATGCTGATAGTGATTGTTGTAATAACAGGGGTTTTGGCCGGCAGCTACCCCGCATTCTATTTGTCGGCTTTTGAGGCTATCAAAGTAATGAAGGGTAATTTCACCAATCAGATCTCCGCTTCGGGTATACGTCGCTCATTAGTAGTTTTCCAGTTCGTACTTTCTATTATTCTGATAACCGGTATTATTATTATTTACAGCCAGCTGAACTTTATTAAAAATAAAGACCTGGGCTTTGATAAGAATCAAAAACTGGTCTTCAAGTTTTATACCGATGATCAACAGAAAAAAATGACTGGTCTGGCAACTGATTTCCAGCAATTATCGGAAGTCAAAAGCGTTAGTATGGCTAACAACTACCTGAGCCAATTTGTAGGCCGTGATCATGGCGTTTACCCCCCTGGAGGGAATGCTGCCGCTGCCATTGATGCACAAAACATGGATACCGATGAAAAGTTTATTAAAACCAATGGCATAAAAATTATCAGCGGACGCGACTTCCATGTTAAAGATTCGCTGAAAACACTTATCAACGAAACCCTTTGCAAAAGGCTGGGCCTCGATCCGATGAAAGCACCGGGAACAAGACTTTACAGCCAATACCTGAACGGTCCGGTAAATTATGTGGATATAGTGGGAGTGATGAAAGACTTCAATTACAATTCGCTCCACGGTGAAGTGCGGCCATTTATGCTGTTTTACAACGGCGACCCGAGTGCGTTTTCATACATTACAGTTGCTGTGAGCAGCGATAATTATAAATCGGTGCTGAGCAAAATGAAAAACATCTGGCAAAAGAACCTGCCGGGAACACCATTTGAATATTTTTTCCTTGATCAGGAAGTACAAAAACAATACGAAGCTGAGATCACCTTATCACAGATCATCAACTCATTTACCATTATGGCGATCTTGATTTCCTGCCTTGGCTTGTTCGGATTAGCAGCCTTTAGCGCTGAGCAACGTCAAAAAGAGATAGGTATTCGTAAAGTTCTTGGAGCCAGCGTTACCGGCGTTGTTGCTCTGCTTTCCAAAGAGTTTATAAAACTGGTGACCATATCATTCATTATCGCTACACCGATTGCCTGGTGGGCCATGAACAAATGGTTGCAGGCATTTGCCTATAAGGTAACCATCAGTTGGTGGATGTTTGTTATAGCCGGCATAATGTCCATATTCATTGCATTAGCAACCGTAAGTTTCCAGGCTATCAAAGCAGCTTTGGTGAATCCGGTAAAGAGCCTTAAGTCGGAGTAGTTTAAGTTAGATTGAGTTGATTAAGTTAAGTGGTTCTTGCTGATCAAACTCAATCAACTTATTCCAACTTATTCAACCAAACATTACCTTTGCCTCTCTATGAGGAAATTTTTAGGCTATATTTTAACCCCTATTCATTATCTGTTGTTTGGCTTGTGGTTAGTGGTTTTTCACCCTGTCCAGTGGATATGCTTTAACTGGTTCGGTTACAAAGCGCATAAATGGGCCGTTGATATATTAAATTTCTGCCTGGAAAGTTCCTATTATGCTTTGGGGGATACCGTCACTTTTATCAATAAGCAAAATCTGCCCGTTGGTAGGCCGATGATATTTATAGCTAATCACCAAAGCCTTTACGATATTCCCGTGCTGATATGGCATTTGCATAAATACCACGCTAAGTTTATTTCGAAGGTAGAGTTGGCAAAGGGAATTCCGTCTGTATCCTACAATCTGCGCCATGGCGGCGCTGCGAATATTGACCGCAAAGATGCACGTCAATCTATTATGGAAATATCGAAATTGGGTACAAGAATGAAAGAAAATAAGTGGTCGGCAGTCATATTTCCTGAAGGCACACGGTCAAAGGACGGAAATGTAAAAACCTTCCA
>Ga0207647_10000020_pt1 | contig 123888 bp, 91 predicted proteins | sample KBSCornC2_FD_184295 | JGI IMG/M metagenome (GOLD analysis project Ga0207647, IMG submission 184295) | Corn rhizosphere microbial communities from Kellogg Biological Station, Michigan, USA - C2 (SPAdes) (version 2) | ecosystem: Host-associated > Plants > Roots > Rhizosphere ...
CTGAGCAGCGAGGGTGGGCGCCGAAGGCTCGCTGCCTCAAGGCTCAAGTGTAAGCCGAGCCCGCCCAGAGCGAAGCCGAAGGCGAGCCTTATCGCGCAACCATAAAAAAACCCGGCACGAAGCCGGGCTTTCTTAGTCGGGGATCGCGCGCAAGCGCGCTCCTACAACAGCGGGGTGTTAGACCGCCTGGGCCGGGTGGGCGTACGAGATCGGGGCCTTGGCCGGATCCTTGAAGCTCACCTCTTCCCATGCCGTGGCATCCGCCATCAGCTGGCGGAGCAGCTTGTTGTTCAGCTCATGACCCGACTTGTGCGCCGAGTAAGCGCCGATCAGGCTGTGGCCGAGCATGTAGATATCGCCGATGGCGTCGAGGATCTTGTGCTTCACGAACTCATTGTCGTAACGCAGGCCATCCTCGTTCAGCACCCGGTAGTCATCGAGCACCACCGCGTTATCCATCGAACCGCCCAGGGTCAGGTTACGCTCGCGAAGGGCCTCGATATCACGCATGAAACCGAAGGTGCGGGCGCGGCTGACTTCCTTGACGAACGACGTGGTCGAGAAATCCATCTCGGCCTGCGAATTACGCTTATTAAAGAGCGGGTGATCGAACTCGACCGAGAAGCCCACCTTGAAGCCATCGAACGGCTCGAGCTTCGCCCACTTGTCGCCATCGCGAACCACCACCGGCTTCTTGATCCGGATGAAGCGCTTCGGGGCCTCCTGCTCCTCGATGCCAGCGGACTGGATCAGGAACACGAACGGGCCGGCGCTGCCATCCATGATCGGCACTTCGGGGGCCGACAGGTCGACGTACGCATTATCAATGCCCAGGCCCGCCATCGCCGAGAGCAGGTGCTCGACCGTGGACACGCGGACCTCGCCATTGATAAGCGTGGTGGAAAGACGGGTATCGCCCACGTTCTCCGGACGCGACTTCAGCTCAACCGGCGGGTTGAGGTCAGTGCGGCGGAACACAATGCCCGTATTAGGGGCCGCGGGACGGAGCGTCATGTACACCTTGTCGCCCGTGTGGAGGCCGACGCCGGTGGCGCGAATGACGTTCTTAAGAGTGCGCTGCTTGATCATGATGGGTCAAACCTTGGTGGCAGCAGCCAGGTGTGGCGAAGATGCTAACACAGTCTTAACCTCGGAATAAATAAACCGGTTGGTACAGTTCAGCATTGCTTTCACCAAGCCTTCAGAAATAGCTGAGATCCGTTCTCATCTGGACAGAGACCAAACGGCTGGCAGGCCAGGTGGTTGACCGGTTAGGCGACATAGCGGACACCCCCGCCCGTAACGGGCTGATAACAGGACCGTGTACGCCATGCATAAGTTCCCGGACCGGCCCACATGGGGCGGCCTCCCGTCGGCGGCACGAAGGTACCCCGCCGCCCCGGACGGGAACGGCGGCGGGGTACCCGGGCAGCCCGGCATCGTGCCGGGCCGTCCCCACGTCTTCCTTAACGTGCCTGGTTCAGTGCGTTAGTGCCGCTTAGTCAGCCTGGCGACGCAGGAAAGCCGGGATATCGAGATAATCGATCGCCGGTTCACTGTTCTTCGCCGGGGCCGGGGCGGGCTCGCTACGCACCGAAGCCACCGGCTCGCTGTGGGCGTAATCGACCACTTCGTTGCCGGTACCGGTACGCAGCACGACCGGGCGCGGGCGCTGGCGCATTTCGACCTGCTGCTGCACCGGCTGGCGCACCGGCTGCTTGGCAGCCACGCCACGGTTCAGGCCGGTGGCAACCACGGTCACGCGCACGTCGTCCTGCATGTCCGGGTCGAGCGAGGTGCCGATCACCACGGTCGCATCTTCCGAAGCGAAATCGTGGATCACGCGGCCGATCTCGTCGAACTCGCGCATGGTCAGGTTCGGACCGGCGGTGACGTTCACCAGGATGCCGCAGGCGCCGGCCAGGTTCACATCTTCCAGCAGCGGGTTGTTGATGGCGGATTCGGCGGCAGCCTGCGCGCGGTCATCACCGCGGGCGGTGCCCGAGCCCATCATCGCCATGCCCATCTCGCTCATCACGGTGCGCACGTCGGCAAAGTCGACGTTGATCAGGCCCGGGGCCGTGATCAGGTCGGCAATACCCTGCACGGCGCCGAGCAGCACGTCGTTGGCTGCCTTGAAGGCATTAAGCAGCGTGACTTCGCGGCCCAGCACTGAGAGCAGCTTCTCGTTCGGCACGGTGATCAGCGAATCCACGTGCTGCGAGAGGTCCTCGATACCCTTCAGGGCAACCTGCATGCGGCGGCGGCCTTCGAACGGGAACGGCTTGGTCACCACGGCGACCGTGAGGATGCCCTTCTCTTTCGCCAGCTGTGCCACTACCGGCGCGGCGCCGGTACCGGTGCCGCCACCCATGCCGCAGGTGATGAACACCATATCGGCGCCTTCGAGCATTTCCTCGATGCGCTCACGATCTTCCAGTGCGGCCTGGCGGCCCACTTCGGGATTGGCGCCCGCGCCCAGGCCCTTGGTGACGTTGCCACCGAGCTGCAGGTGGGTACGGCCGCCGCAGGTCTTCATGGCCTGTGCGTCAGTATTGGCGACGACGAATTCGACGCCTTCGATGTTGGAGTTCACCATGTGGGCCACGGCGTTACCGCCGCCACCACCCACGCCGATGACCTTGATGACCGCATTCGGTGCCAGTTTTTCGATCAGTTCAAACATTTCCCGTCCTCCGCAGAACTTTTAGTTTTTTTGGTTTATGTCCCGTGGGCGGCAACTCCTGCCGACCATGGGTTTCGGGCCTTCCGCTTGCCCCGGCGCCCCCCTTCCGTCGGGCACCGATCGAAAATCCTGTGTTGCTTTAGAAGTTCTTGGTAAACCAGCTACGGAACTTCTCTACGACGCTGCCCACATTGCCTACGGGTGAATTGCTGTGGCGTACGCCGCCGCTGGCGCGCGCGCCATGCAGCAGCAGGCCCACGCCGGTGGAGTGCAGTTCACTGGATACGACATCGCCCAGGCCGGAGACGTGCTGTGGCACGCCGACACGAACCATCTTGTGGAAAATCTCTTCCGCCAGTTCCAGCGCACCTTCCATGCGCGCGGCGCCACCGGTAAGCACGATACCGGCGGCGACGAGGCTCTCGTACCCCGAGCGGCGCAGTTCATCCTGCACCATCTCGAAGATTTCCTCGTAGCGCGCCTGCACCGACTGGGCGAGCGCCTGGCGGGCCAGGCGACGCGGCGGGCGATCGCCCACGCTCGGCACCTGGATGGTCTCTTCCGCGTGGGCAAGCTGGGCCAGCGCACACGCGTATTTGATTTTGATCTCTTCCGCGTGAGCGGTAGGTGTGTGCACGCCATACGCGATGTCGTTCGTCACCTGGTCGCCGCCCACCGGCAGCGACTTGGTGTAGCGGATCGCGCCCTGCGTGTAGATCGCGATATCGGTCGTGCCCGCGCCGATATCCACCAGGCACACGCCCAGTTCGAGTTCGTCTTCGGTCAGCACCGACTTCGCGCTCGCCACCGCCGCCGGCACCAGTTCATCGACCGACAGGCCGCAGCGCTGGATGCACTTGGAGATGTTCTGCACCGCGCTCGCCGCGCCGGTCACGAGGTGCACGCTGGCCTCCAGGCGCACGCCGCTCATGCCCACCGGGTGGCGGATGCCATCCTGGCCGTCGATGCGGTATTCCTGCGATTCCTTGTAAAGCACCTTGCGGTCAGCCGGGATCGCCACGGCGCTTGCGGCTTCCAGCACCTGCTCCAGGTCGCCCGCCATCACCTCGCGGTCGCGGATGGCCGCGGTGCCGTGCGAGTTGCGGGTTTCCAGGTGGCTGCCCGAAATGGAGGCATACACCGAGCGAATGTCACAGCCGGCCATCAGCTCGGCCTCTTCCACGGCGCGCTGGATGGAGTGCACCGTGGATTCGATATCCACCACCGAGCCGCGCTTCATGCCGCGCGATACATGGGTGCCGATACCGATCACTTCGATCGGTTCACCCGGCTCGTATTCGCCCACGATCGCTACGACCTTCGAGGTACCGATATCGAGGCCGACGACGAGCTGTTTGTCGTTCTTGTTTCTCATGTTCTAGCTCAGGTTCCGACCTTGGGTGTGGCCGTGTTGTCCGATGGCGGCCACCGGATGGCGAATCCGTTGGTGTAACGCAGGTCGGCGTAGGCGAAGCCGCCACGATGACCTGCAATGAGTTGTGGGTACACATCAAGGAAGCGAGCGAGGCGGCGATCGGCCTGTTCGCGGTCGCCGATCACGATCTCGGCGCCGCTATCGGTGATCACGCTCCAGCTGCCGCGCTGGGTAAGCGATACGCCGGTCACCGACATACCTGCCCTGCCCTCGAACGCCTTGCGCACCTGCGCGTAGAAGCTCACCACTTCGGCCAGGCGTGAATCCGGGCCCGAAAGCCGCGGCAGGTCGCCCATCTGGTCAGCACCCGGTGCATCGAACACCTGGCCCTGGCGGCTGATGAGGCGATCTTCGTTCCAGCGTGCGAACGGCTGGCGTTCGTAGATGCGCACCAGCAGCGTATCGGGCCAGCGCTTGCGCACCTCGACCGATTCCACCCATGGCAGCCCGCCGATCGCCTTGCGCACGCTTTCCAGGTCCGTGGCAAAGAAGCCCTTGCCAAGGTGGGGGATCGCGGCGCTACGGATCTGTTCGGCGCTCACATGGGCGAACTCCGCCTCCACCTTCAGCTGGGTCACCGGCCAACGGCCCGACGCGAACCAGCCCTGCATCACGCCCACGACAGGCAACGCCACCAAGGTGATGGCGATAGCCCATGCGACGATCCGCGTGGCGGCGGCTCCCTTCATTACTTCACGGCCTCCCGTTCCATGGAGGTTTCCAGTACGCGCCAGCACAGGCCCGGGTAATCCAGGCCGGCGACGGCGGCGGCTTTGGGCACCAGCGAATGCGAGGTCATGCCCGGGGCGGTGTTCACCTCGAGCAGCCAGTTCTTGCCGTGGCGGTCGCGCATGATATCCACGCGGCCCCAACCGAAGCAGTCGAGCGCATCGAACGCCTTGATCGCGAGCTCACGCATCTCCTCTTCCGCCGTGCCGGAAAGGCCGGGGCAGAGGTACTGCGTTTCGTCCGAGATGTACTTGGCGTTGTAATCGTAATACTCGCCGGCCGGCACGATCTTGATAGTGGGCAGCACTTCGCGGCCTACGACGCCGACGGTGAACTCGCCACCTTCATTCGCATCGCCTTCGATCAGCGTTTCCATCAGCAGGTCGCCGGGGTAACGGCGCGCGAGTTCGACAGCGGCGTCGAGATCCGCTTCGTTGAACACGCGGCTGATGCCCACGCTCGAACCTTCCCAGGCCGGCTTCACGATCAGCGGGAAGCCGATCTCGCGTGCCGCGGCGTGCACATCGGCACCGCGCGGCAGCGCCTTGAACTTCGGCGTGGGCAAGCCCAGCGCGATCCACACCTGCTTGGCGCGCACCTTGTCCAGCGACAGTGCCGAACCGAGCACGCCCGAACCGGTATACGGAATGCCGAGCGACTGCAGGGCACCCTGCAGCTCGCCGTTCTCGCCACCGGCGCCGTGCAGGATGTTGAACACGCGGGCGAAGTGGCCCGAGCGAACGGCATCGAGGAGCGCCGGGATGCCATCGATCGCGTGCGCGTCCACGCCCGCGCCCTTCAGCGCTTCGAGCACGCCCTTGCCGGAATTTAGCGATACCTCGCGCTCGGCCGAATTGCCGCCCATGACCACGGCGACGCGGCCGAAATCGGCGGCATCGGTGACACGGCGCGGGAAGCGGGTGTTGCTCATTACTTCGACGTCCTCAGGTTGCCGCTGTTACCAAGCTCGACCGCCGCGGCGCCGATATCACCGGCGCCCAGCAGCAGGATCAGGTCGTTATCGCGAGCCAACGCGGAAAGCGTGGCGCGGAGGTCGCGCGGGTGGTCCACCAGCACCGGGTCGGTCTTGCCGCGCGCGCGGATGGCGCGGGCCAGCGCCTTGCCATCGGCACCCGCGATCGGTGATTCGCCGGCCGGGTACACCTCGGTCAACACCAGCACATCGGTTTCGGCGAGCACGTTGGCGAAGTCATCCAACAGATCGCGCGTGCGGCTGTAGCGGTGCGGCTGGAACGCGACCACCAGGCGGCGATCCGGCCAGCCGCCACGGGCGGCGGCGAACACGGCGGCCAGCTCGCGCGGGTGGTGGCCGTAATCGTCCACCAGCAGGGCGGAACCCTGGTCCAGCGCGATCTCGCCACGGCGATGGAAACGGCGGCCCACGCCTTCGAACGCGGCAAGCGCGTGCGCGATGGCGGAAGGCTCCACGCCGAGCTGCCAGCCCACCGCCGCCGCGGCCAGTGCGTTCTGCACGTTGTGCCGGCCCGGCAGGTTCAGGGTCACATCCACCGCCTCGGTCAGGCCCGGCAGGTGCAGGTCGAACTGCATCTGGAAACCGACCTGGCGCACGTTCGAGGCCTTCACATCGGCGGCCGGGTTGTCGATGCCGTAGGTGAGCATGCGGCGCGAGGTGTCCTGCGCCAGCTTCGCGGTCTCTTCGTCATCGATGCACAGCACAGCCATGCCGTAGAACGGCAGGCGGTGCAGGAAATCGCCAAAGGCCTTCTTCACCTGGGCGAAGTCGCCGTTGTAGTTCTCCAGGTGGTCCGCATCGATATTGGTCACGACGGCGAGCACCGGCGACAACATCAGGAACGAGCCATCGGATTCATCGGCCTCGGCGACCAGGTACTGGCCGGTGCCAAGGCGCGCGTTCGCGCCGGCCGCGTTGAGCTGGCCGCCGATCACGAAGGTCGGGTCGTAGTCGGCCTCGGCCAGCACGCTGGCGACCAGGCTGGTGGTGGTGGTCTTGCCGTGCGTACCGGCGATGGCGATGCCACGGCGGAAACGCATCAGCTCGCCCAGCATCTCGGCGCGCGGCACCGTGGGAATGCGCGATGCACGGGCGGCCACGAGTTCCGGGTTGTCCTGGCGGATGGCGCTGGAGATCACCACCACGTCGGCGCCATCGATGTTGGCGGCCTCGTGGCCAATGCGCACATCCACGCCCAGCTTGGCCAGGCGCTCGGTGGTGGGCGACGGCGCGCGGTCGGAACCGGACACGCTGTAACCCAGGTTCGCCAGTACTTCGGCAATACCGCTCATGCCCACGCCACCCACGCCAATGAAATGGACGCGGCGGAACGAGGTCATGAAATCATCGTGGGCGCGCAAACGACCGGGCGTCATGCGGAAACCTCCATGCAGCGACGGGCAATCGTTGATGCAGCGTCGGGTTTAGCAAGCGAACGCGAGGCGTTCGCGGCGGAAAGGATCTGCTCGCGGTCGGCGAACAGATCGACAAGCAGTTGCGCGAGCACGCGCGGCGATTCGGCGTCGTTGAGCGAGGCATCGGTGATGATGCGCGCGCCGCCCACATCGACCATGGCGCGGGCATTCGCCGTCTGGTGGTCATCCACCGCGTGCGGGAACGGCACCAGCACGGCTTCGAGGCCGGCGGCGCACAGTTCGGCCACGGTGAGCGCACCAGCGCGGCACAGCACCACATCGGTCCACTCGTACGCGCCGGCCATGTCTTCGATGAAAGGCACGACGTTGGCAGCGACGCCCGCGGCGGTATACGCATCCACGGCTTCCTGCAGGCCGCGCTCGCCGGTCTGGTGCACCACGTCGGGACGCACGTCGTGCGCCGCCAGCAGGGCGAGCGCCTTCGGCACACTGGTGTTCAGCGTGCGCGCACCCAGGCTGCCACCCAGCACCAACAGGCGCGGCGCACCCTGGCGGTGATGGAAACGCACGGCGGGCGCGGGCAGCGCGGCGATCGCGGCGCGCACCGGGTTGCCCACCCACTCCGCACCAGGCAGCACGTTCGGGAAGCCGGTGAGTACGCGCTTCGCGAAGCCAGCCAGCTTGCGGTTGGTGAAGCCGGCCACGGCATTCTGTTCGTGCACCACCAGCGGAATGCCGGCCAGGCGCGCGGCGACGCCGGCGGGGCCAGCGACATAACCGCCCATGGAGAGCACGCAACGCGGGCGCAGCGTGCGCAGCAGCGCGAGCGAATCGAACAGCGCGCGCACCAGCATCAGCGGCGCCAGCACGCGGGTCTTCAGGCCCTTGCCACGCAGGCCACCCACCTTCACGGTGTGCAGTTCGATGTCGTGCGCCGGCACCACGCGGGTTTCCATGCCGCCCTCGGCACCCAGCCATGCCACCGGCACGCCCTGCGCGCGCAGTTCATCGGCCACGGCCAGGCCGGGGAAAATGTGGCCACCGGTACCGCCGGCCATGATCAACACGGGGCCGCTCATGCGATCCCCCCAATGGCGTTGGCAACGGGCACGGCGGCAGCCGGGTTACGCACCGCCGTCTGGCGGGCATCCTCGGCGCGATTGATTTCAAAGGTGGCGCGCAGCAGCACGCCGACCATGCAGCAGGTCATCAGCACCGACGAACCGCCCGAACTGATCAGCGGCAGGGTCAGGCCCTTGGTCGGCAACACACCCAGGTTCACGCCGATCGAGACCATGGCCTGGAAGCCGAGCATCAACGAGATGCCGTAGGCCACGTAGCCGGAGAAGCGATGGCCGAGTTCCACGCCCTTCAGGCCGATGTACAGGCCACGGCCCACCAGCACGATGTACAGCCCGATCACCGTGGCGATACCGGCCAGGCCCAGCTCTTCGGCGAGCACGGCCAGGATGAAGTCGGTGTGCGCCTCGGGCAGGTAAAACAGCTTCTGCACGCTCGAACCCAGGCCCACGCCCACCCACTCACCGCGACCCACGGCGATCAGCGCCTGGGTCAGCTGGAAACCATCGTTGTACGGATCCTTCCACGGATCCAGGAACGAGGTGAGGCGCTTGATGCGGTAATCCTCGGCGGTGGCCGCGTAGATCAGCAGCGGCACCAGCGGCAGGCCCAGCAGCAGCAGGTTGCGCATACGCGCGCCCGCCAGCCACACCATGCCCACCGTGGTGGCGACCACGAGCGCCGCCGAGCCGAAGTCGGGCTGGGCCAGCAGCAGCAACACGATGAAGCCGGCCACGCCGATCGGCTTCACCACGCCGAACAGTTCGTATTCCACGCCTTCGCGGTGGCGCACGAGGTAGCTGGACAGGTAAGCGACCAGGATCAGCTTCATGGCCTCGACCGGCTGGAAGCTGGTGACGAACAGGTTGATCCAGCGGCGCGCACCGTTGATGCGCATGCCGAAGCCCGGCACAAACACCAGCAGCAGGCCGACCACGCCAAGCAGGAGCAGCAGCGTGCTGTGCTTCTCGATCAGCTTCAGTTCCGTGCGCATGGCCACGCCAGCCAGGATGCAGCCGCCCACGAGGAAGCCGATGTGCTTCTTCAGGAAGTAGAAGGCGCCCACGTGCGAACCATCGGCCACGGCAATGGAGCTCGACGTGACCATGACCACGCCGATCGCCGCGAGCGCGAGCGCAGCCACGAGCAGCGGGATGTCGAAACTCCCCCGCGGGCCCTGGCGGCGCTGTGCCTGCTTGTTACCGAAGCCGAACATGATTGCTTAGCGCACCTTCAACGTAGCAAGACCAATGAGCACCAGCACCACGCTGATGATCCAGAAGCGCACGATGACCCGCGGTTCGGGCCAGCCCTTCAATTCGAAATGGTGGTGGATGGGCGCCATGCGGAAGATCCGCTTGCCGCGCAGCTTGAAGCTGCCCACCTGCAACATCACCGAGGCGGTCTCCATCACGAACACGCCGCCCATCACCAGCAGCACGATTTCCTGGCGCACGATCAGCGCGACGCAACCGAGCGCGGCGCCAATGGCCAGCGCGCCCACGTCGCCCATGAACACCTGCGCCGGGTACGTGTTGAACCAGAGGAAGCCGAGGCCGGCACCCGCCAGCGCGCTGCAGAACACCGCCAGCTCGCCCGCACCCGGAATCGACGGGATGCCGAGGTACTCGGAGAACAGCTTGTTACCGGCCAGGTAGGCAAAGATGCCCAGCGCGCCGGAGACCAGCACGCTCGGCATGATCGCCAGGCCATCCAGCCCATCGGTGAGGTTCACTGCGTTGGAGAAGCCCACGATGATGAAGTAGCCGATCACCACGAACATCAGGCCCAGCGGCAGCGCCACCTGCTTGAACAGCGGCACGTACAGCGCGGTCTCGGCCGGCAGCTGGTGCGTGTGGTACAGGAACAGCGCGGCAGCCAGACCGAACACCGATTGCCAGAAGTACTTCCAGCGGCTGGCCAGCCCGCGGCTGTCCTTCAGCACCAGCTTGCGGTAATCGTCGTAGAAACCAATGGCGCCGAACGCCAGCGTCACCAACAGCACGACCCAGATGTAGCGGTTGTTCAAGTCCGCCCACAGCAGCGTGGCAATGCCGATCGCGAACAGGATAAGCGTGCCACCCATGGTCGGCGTGCCGGCCTTGGAAAGATGGGTCTGCGGGCCATCGCTGCGCACGACCTGGCCAGCCTTCAGCGCGGCCAGCTTGCGGATCAGCGCAGGGCCGAGCAACAGCGATACGGAAAGCGCGGTAAGCGCCGCCATGATCGCGCGGAAGGTGATGTATTGGAAAAGATGCAGCGACGTGAAGTGCCGAGCCATCCATTCCGCCAGTTCAAGCAGCATGGGATGCTCCTTCAGCGTACTTCTTCATCGCCGCGACCACCCGCTCCATGCCGGAGGATCGCGAGCCCTTCACCAGGACAGTGACGCCCTCGTGGATCTGCGCGCACGCCGCCTCGATGAGGTCTTCCTGCGTGGCGAAATGCTGTGCGCCGGCACCGAAGGCGTCGACGGCGGCGGCGCTCTTCACGCCGGTGGCGAGCAGCCGCTCGATGCCGCGCTGGTGGGCCAGCTTGCCGATCCCGGCATGCAGCTTCAGCGTATCGTTGCCGAGCTCGGCCATGTCGCCCAGGATCAGCCAGCGCTCGCCACGGGCCAGCGCCAGCGTATCGATCGCGGCAGCCGCGGAACCCGGGTTCGCGTTGTAGCTGTCGTCGATCATGGTCCAGCCGCCCGCCATCGGCTCCAGGTTCAGGCGGCCGGCGACGTGCGGTACCTGCTCCAGGCCTTCCACGATGGTTTCCACCGGCACATCCAGCGCGGTCGCGATGGCGGCGGCGGCCAATGCATTGGCCACGTTATGGCGGCCGGCCAGCGGCAGGTGCACATCGCCATCGCCGTGCGGCGTGGAAAGTACGAAGTGGGTTCCGTCGATGCGCTCTTCGATGATGTCAGCACCAATATCCGCGCGGTGTTCCAGCCCGTAGCGCAACACGCGGCGTGAACCGGCCAGGCCGGCGAAGAAGCCGGCGAAACGCTCGTCATCCGCATTGATGATGGCGACGCCATCAGCCGGCAGCGACTGGTACAGCGCGCCCTTGGTTTCGGCGACGCCTTCGATCGTGCCCATGCGCTCAAGATGCGCGGCGGCGATGGAGTTCACGAGGCCGATATCGGGCCGCGCGATGGCAGCCAGGTAATCGATATCGCCCGGCTTGCCCGCGCCCATTTCGAGCACGGCGTATTCGGTGTCTTCCGGCATGCCCAGCAGCGTGAGCGGCATGCCCAGCTCGTTGTTGAAGTTGCCGGCGTTGACGTGGGTGCGGCCGTGGCGCGACAGGATGGACGTAGTGAGCGTCTTCACCGTCGTCTTGCCGTTGGAACCGGTGATGCCGATCACCCGCACCTTGTTGTTCTGCGCGCGCACGGAGCTGGCCAGGTCGCCCAGCGCCAGCTGCGTGTCATTGACGATCACCTGCGGGATATCGACGGCGACGGGGCGGGTCACCAGCGCGGCGGCTGCGCCCTTTTCCGCAGCGGCGGCGACATAGTCATGCCCATCGACATGCTCGCCCGGCAGCGCGACGAACAGGTCGCCCTGCTTCAGCTTGCGCGTATCGATGGCAAAGCCGGTGACCTCGGCATCGGCACCCTGCAGGCGGCCGCGGGTCCACAGGGCAACGGCGGAGAGACGCATCATGCGCGTGCCCCCTTCGCTGCCGGTGCGGCCATGAGGCCCTGCGCCACGGCCAGGTCATCGAACGGCAGCTTGCCATCCGGGCCTTCCTGGTACGTCTCGTGGCCCTTGCCGGCGATCAGCACCACGTCATCGGCCCTGGCACCCTGCAGCGCCAGCGCGATGGCCTTGGCGCGGTCACGCTCCACGGCCACCGTTTCCGGGTGCACGAAGCCCGCGACGATCTGCGCAACGATGTCGTCACCGCTTTCCGTGCGCGGGTTATCGTCGGTCACGATCACCACATCGGCCAGGCGCTCGGCGATCCCGGCCATGATCGGGCGCTTGCCCGCATCACGGTCGCCGCCCGCGCCAAACACGCAGATGAGCTTGCCCTTGGTGTGCGAACGCAGCGCCAGCAGCGCCTGCTTCAGCGCATCGGGGGTATGCGAATAATCGACCACCACCAGGGGCTTCTTGCCGTCACCGCCCAGGCGGCTCATGCGGCCGTTCACCGGCTGCAGGGCTTCCAGCGCCGCGTGGATGCGCTCGAACGGCTCGCCCAACGCGCCCAGCACCGCAGCCACGGCCAGCAGGTTGGCCACGTTGAAGCGGCCGAGCAGCGCGCTGCGCACCGTGCGCATGCCCCAGGGCGTGCTCAGGTTGAACGAAAGACCCTTGGCCGAGGTAACCACGATATCGGCGCGGACTTCCGCGTCCTTTTCCGTGGCGTCGTGGGCCATCGAGGTGCGCAGCTTCTGCACGCCTTCGGGCAGGCCCTTGGCCAATTTCACGCCGAACGCGTCATCGACGTTGATCACCGCCGCGCGCAGGCCATCGAAGGCGAACAGCTTCGCCTTGGCCGCGCCGTAGGCTTCCATCGTGCCGTGGTAATCCAGGTGGTCGCGGGTGAGATTGGTGAACACCGCCACATCGAAGGCGACCGCGTTCACCCGGCCCTGCTCCAGCGCGTGCGAGGACACTTCCATCGCTACGTGGGTGGCACCGGCTTCGCGGAAATCCGCGAACAGGCCCTGCATGCTGATCGCATCGGGCGTGGTGCGCTCACCTTCCACGATGGCGCCGTGCATGCCCGCACCCAGCGTGCCGACGGTGGCCGGCTTCTTGTGCAGGAACGCGAGCGCCTGCGCCAGCAGCTGCACCGTGGAGGTCTTGCCGTTGGTGCCGGTGATGCCGATCACCTCCAGCGCCTTCGTCGGCTCGCCACGGAAGCGGGCAGCGATGGCGCCGGTGTGCTCGCGCAGGTTCTTTACCGTGACCACGGGCACGCCCGGATCAGCGGCATCGAACGGGGCTTCGGCAAGAATCACGGCCGCGCCGTTCTCCACGGCCTTCGCCGCGAAATCCATGCCATGGCCCTTGGTGCCGCGCAGCGCCACGAACGCGTTGCCTGCGGCGATCTCGCGCGAGTCCAGCGCCAGGCCGGAAACGACGATTTCGCCGGCACCCTGGGCGTCGGCGAAACCATTCAGAAGTTCGTTGAGGTTCATGCTACTCATGGCACCACCTCTTCCGCCGCACTATCGTCGGAGGCGGGTGGCGCATTGGTCGTACCGATCATCCCACCCTGGCTCGGGCCGCCGGCGTACCAGCGGCCGACGTTGTCGGGTGGGATATCGAGGAGGCGGACAGCGCCGGTCATGACATTGGCAAACGCGGGGCCGGCGACCGAGCCGCCGTAGTAATGGGCGCCTTGCGGGTCGTTGATAACCACGACCGTCACGATGCGCGGTGCGCTTGCCGGGATCATGCCGGCGAACAGGGAAACGTAGTTGCGGGCGGTATAGCCGCCCACGGAATTCTTCTTCGAGGTACCGGTCTTGCCGGCGACGCTGTAGTTGGCAACCGAGGCAAAGCCGAAGCCCGTGCCGCCCGGGGCCAGCACCGTCTCCAGCATGGCCACGATGTTATGCGCCACTTCCGGCGTGATGACCTGGTTGGGCGGGTTATCCGCGCCCTTGATGAAGCTGGGTGCGCGGTAGGCACCCGCGTTGGCGATGGCGGCATAGCCCGCGGCCAGCTGCAGCGGCGTGACGTTGAGGTTGTAGCCGTACGCCAGGCGCGACTTTTCGATCGGCTTCCAGGTGCGGCCTACCGGCAGGTAGCCCGAGGCTTCGCCCGGGAAGCCGCTGCCCGTGCTGTTGCCCAGGCCGAACGACTTGTACATGCCGTAGAGGAAATCGGTATCGAGCGACATGCCAATCTTGGCTGCGCCGACGTTGGACGACTTGGTGATCACGCCCGTGGGCGTGAGCGTGCCCCAGTTGTGCGTATCGTGCACCGGCTTGCCGCCGACCACCCAGGTACCCGGCGAGGTTTCGATGAGCGGTGCCGTCGGCGTGTACTTGCCGCTCGTCAACGCGGCGGCCATGGTGAACGCCTTCATGGTCGAACCCGGCTCGACCACGTCCGTCACCGCGCGGTTGCGCCGCTCGTTCGGGCCGCTGCCGCGCACGGCATTCGGGTTGAACGACGGCAGGTTGGCCATGCCCAGCACTTCGCCGGTATGCACGTCCATCACCACGATGCTGCCGGAATCGGCCTTGTTCTTTTCCAGCGCATCCTTCAGCGCGCTGTAGGCCAGGTACTGGATGCGGCGATCGATCGAGAGCGTGATATCGCGGCCCGGCTGCGGCTCGCGCACCAGTTCCACGTCTTCCACGACATGGCCCTTGCGGTCGCGGATCACGCGCTTGGCGCCCGGCTTGCCGGCCAGCCACGCATCGAACGCCAGCTCCAGGCCTTCCTGGCCGTGGTCATCGATATTGGTGAAGCCCAGGATGTGGCTGTTCACCGCACCCGAGGGGTAATAGCGGCGGTACTCGCGCTGCGAGTTAATGCCCGGGATCTTCAGGTCCATGATCGCCTGCGCGTCTTCCGGACGCATCTGGCGGGTGATGTACATGAACTCCTTGTCGGCGCGCTGCTCGATCTTGGACTTCAGGTCTTCCGCATCGACGTGCAGGGCCTTCGCCAGGTCCGGGATGCGGTCGGCGTTCTCGAGCAGTTCCGGCGGGTTCGCCCAGATCGAGGCGACCGGCGTGGACACGGCAAGCGGCTCGCCGTTGCGATCGAAGATGGTGCCGCGCGAGACGGCGATGGGCATTTCACGCAGGAAGCGGGCATCGCCCTGGTCCTGGTAGAACTGCTTGCGCACCACCTGCAGATCGAACGCGCGCACGAGCAGGCCCGAGGCGGCAACACACAGCACCGCCACCATCACGGTCATGCGCTTGCGCGGGCTCGGGCCCTGGCCGCGGCGGCGGCTGGGTACGACGAGCTTGCCCGGGCGCGCCCTCATCGGCGCACCAACTGGATATCCTGCGGCTTCGGCGGGAACATGCCGAGCTTCTCGCGCGCATCGCCATCAATGCGGCTGGGCTCGGCGTAAGTCGCCTGCTCCAGCTCAAGGCGGCCGTATTCCACGCCAAGGTCGTCTTTCTGGGTCTGCAGGCGCGAGAGTTCGACAAAGAGCACGCGGCTCTCGTGGCGCGTCCACACCACGCCGATAGCGCTGCCGATCACGGCAAGCAGCAGCAGCGAGAGGCAGATGGCGCCGAACGTCCTCATGCAAGCTTCTCCGCGATGCGCAGCACGGCGGAGCGCGAACGCGGGTTCGCGGCCACTTCGGCATCGGAGGCGAAGATCGCCTTGCCCACCGGCTTCAGGCGCGCAACAGGGGCTTCTTTCGGCGGTGCGCGGCGGCTACCCTGCACGCGGCCTTCGTGCGCGCGGATGAACTGCTTCACCATGCGGTCTTCCAGCGAGTGGAAGCTGATGACGGCAAGGCGGCCACCCACGTTGAGCAGCTCGAGCGCGGCATCGAGGCCACGCTCCACCGAGCTGAGTTCTTCGTTCACGCGGATACGCAGCGCCTGGAAGGTGCGCGTGGCGGGATTCTTGCCCGGCTCGCGGCGGCCGACGCAACGGGCGACGAGCTCGGCGAGCTCGCCGGTACGGGTGATCGGCGCGGTGGCGCGGCGCTCGACAATCACCTTGGCGATGCGGCGGCTGAAGCGCTCTTCGCCGAAGGTCCACAGCACATCGGCAATCTCGGCTTCTTCCGCATCGCGCAGGAAATCGGCCGCGCTGATGCCGCGGGTGGTATCCATGCGCATATCCAGCGGGGCATCGGCCATGAAGCTGAAACCGCGGCTGGCGTCATCGAGCTGCGGCGACGACACGCCCAGATCGAGCAGGATGCCGTCCAGGCCCGCTTCGGTAAGCGCGGCCCATTCGCCCATCGTGGCAAAGTTATCGTGGCGCAGCGAAACGCGCGGATCGGTGGCAAGGCCACCCTCGGCCACGGCGATAGCGGTGGGGTCGCGGTCCATCAGGAACAGGCGGCCTTCGGGCGAAAGACGGGAAAGCACGGCCCGGGCGTGACCGCCGCGGCCGAATGTCCCATCCAGGTAGCGCCCGTTCTCGCGCACGGCGAGGCCCTCCACCACTTCGTCGAGCATCACCGGGATGTGCACATCGCGCCCCGCCATCGCCACATCCCGCTCCCGTTCCACTTACAACCTGTTCTTATGAATGTTCGTTACAACCGCAGATCCGCCATGTCGTCGCTGATTTCATCCTCGGTGATCGTCTGGCGGATCTTCGCGAGGTGGGCCTGTTCGCTCCAAAGCTCGAACTTGCTACCCATGCCGAGCAGCACGGCTTTTTTCTCGATACCCGCCGCCGCACGTTGGCTGGCCGGCAGGAGGATGCGTGCCGCACCGTCGGGCTCGACGATGGCGGCGGCGCCTACCAGCTTCATCTGCAGGTTGCGGTGTACGGCCTTTACGGAAGGAAGCTTGTTGACGTCATCGCGTACCCGCTCCCATTCCTCGTAAGGAAAGATCCACAGGCAGCCGGTTTCGAAGGGGTTGTAGGTCACGACCAGACGGTTCTTGCAGACGTCAGCCACCTGATCCCGATACGAGGTCGGAATCGTCAGACGACCTTTGTCGTCGACCGTGATGGCTGTTTCGCCTTGGAACATGTCTGGATGCCCGCCCCACCAAATCCCACGATTTCACACTGGGGCCCACGATAGTCTCGGGTACTGAGACTGTCAAGGAATTTTTCCTTGTGAATCAGGGAGAAAGCTCCTGTTCATCACTAATTCCAGCCATTTCTGAGCAATCACCGGAAGGTGGTTGAATCGCAGGGATTTTTTGTGAAGTGACGCATAGCGTCAGGCGGCGCCTGAGGGCGGAATCAGGCTTCGTGACTGAATTCACATTCACGCGCGAAGGGTTCATCGCAAGAACCCATGGCCGGGCACACACGCGCCACGAACGCCGGCCGCAAACCTGTAGGAGCGCGCTTGCGCGCGATGGGTGCTTGCCGCATACCCCATCGCGCGCAAGCGCGCTCCTACAAGAAGCACGGTGCCCGGGGGGGGGCACCGCACGCGCCAGAAGAAGATGGAGTCGGCCTGTAAGCCGGGTTCTGTGCGCCTTGCGGCGTAGCAGTCATTCTTCTCGGCCTGGCGTCACCGCCAGGCTCTAGCAACCTACCCGGGGACGACACGGGCCGCGTCATAGTCCCCTTATTTGGTCTTGCTCCGGGTGGGGTTTACCGTGCCGTACGACGTTAGCCCCGTACGCGGTGCGCTCTTACCGCACCCTTTCACCCTTACCTGATCCCCTTGCGGGGCCATCGGCGGTCTGCTCTCTGTTGCACTGGCCGTCAGCTCACGCTGCCCAGGCATTACCTGGCACCCTGCCCTATGGAGCCCGGACTTTCCTCGACGCGCACAAGGCGCGACGCGACTGCCCGGCCGACTCCACCGCCCATCATACAGGCTTCTGCGTCCCCACGACGCTACAATCCGCCCTCGCTCACGCACCTGGCCCCACTTATGCCCACCTCCCGCACCGGCATCCTGCACGTCGTCGCCACGCCCATCGGCAACCGCGACGACATCAGCGCGCGGGCGGTTGCCACGCTACGCCAGGTGGCGGTCATCGCCGCCGAGGACACCCGGCACACCCGCCCGCTGCTGCAGCACCTGGGCATCGATACGCCGCTCGTGGCGTTGCACGACCACAACGAGCGCACCGCGGTCGATGGCCTGGTCGAACGCATGCGCCACGGCGATGACGTGGCCCTGGTCTCCGATGCAGGCACCCCACTGATCAGCGACCCGGGCTTCCGCCTGGTGCGCGCCGCCCGCCAGGCCGGGCTGAAGGTGAGCCCGGTGCCGGGCGCCAGCGCCGTTATCGCCGCCCTCTCGGTGGCCGGCCTGCCGAGCGATCGCTTCATCTTCGAAGGCTTCCTCGCGGCGAAAAGCGGCGCACGGAAGGCACGCCTGGCCGAACTGGCCGGTGAATCGCGCACGCTTATCTTCTATGAGTCGTCACATCGCATCCTCGAATGCCTCGAGGACATGCGCGATGTGTTCGGCGCCGATCGCGAAGCCGTCGTCGCCCGCGAGCTCACCAAAATGTTCGAAACCGTGCTGGGCGCGCCGCTCGGCGAGCTCGTCGGCACCGTGGCTGCGGATGCGAACCAGCAGAAAGGCGAGTTCGTCGTCATGGTCGCGGGGCGCGAGGCCGGCGAGGACGAGAAGCTGGCCGAGGGGCTGCGTGTGTTCGGCATGCTTAAAGACGAGCTGCCGCCTGCCAAGGCCGCGAAGCTGGCCGCCGCGATCACTGGCGCGCCGCGCAAGGCGCTTTACGGCGCATAGCCTCACACCGGCCTCGCGAAGCGATGGGCTATGATCCCCTCGTTTCGGCGCCAGCGCGGCGCCACTGCGCCCCAAGGAACTTGCGATGCGATCGATCCGCACCACAGCCCTGTGTGTCCTCATCAGCGCCGCCCTCGCCGGCTGCGTCACGCCGGGCGCCTCGCGCCCCGAGGTCCACAGCCCCTCCGGTGAAGCCACGCAAGCCGCGCAGGCCATGTACACCAAGGGCCAGTTCGACCAGGCGGCGCAGGCCTACCTGGCCCTGGCCCAGCAGGACCCCGACCACCGCGACTACTACAAGCTGCTGGCCGGTGAGGCATACCGCCAGGAAGGTGCGCTCGATCGCGCCGCGCCGGCGATCGCCGATGTGCGCCGCTCGCACCTCGAAGGCGAGGATGCGCTGCGCTTCGATGCCTTGCGCGCCGAGATCGCCCTGAAGAACAACGATGCGAAGACCGCGCTTTCGCTCACCGGCAAGCCGGCGGCACGCGTTTCGCCGCAGATCGACCAGCGCCTGGCCGAACTGCGCGCCCGCGCGCAAGCGGCCGCGGGTGATCCCTGGAGCGCCGCTCAGACCCGCGTGGAGCTGGATAGCCAGCTGCGTGGTATCGATCGCGAGCAGAACCGCCGCGAGATCCTCTCCCTGCTCACCGGCATCGGTGGCAGCGAACTCACCGCGCGCGGCAACGACCTGGGTGCGAACGATCCGATGAAGCCATGGGTCATCGAGGCCCAGGCCCAGCTTGGCAACGTGCGCAGCGGGCCAGCCGTGCTCGACCAGGCCGTCGGCACCGTCACCGGTGACCAGGGCGTGCGCGAAGGCTACAAGGTGCCTGGCAAGGTCGCCCTGCTGCTGCCGCTCACCGGCCCGCTGGCCGGCGCCGGTGCCGCGATCCGCGATGGCTTCTTCACCCATTACGTCGATTCCGCCCACGCCAACGCACCGCGCCCCGACGTGGTCGTCTACGACGCTGGCAACGATGCCGCACATGCCGTGGCGGCGTACGACAAGGCGGTCGCCGAAGGTGCCAAGTTCGTCGTCGGCCCGCTCAACCGGGAAGGCGTCAGCGCCATCTTCGCCAAAGGCGCGCTGCCTGCGCCGATGCTTACGCTGAATTACCCCAGCGACACGAAGAACCTGCCGCCCGCCGGCGCCAACGAATTCGGCCTGGTGCCGGAGACCGAAGGTGCGCAGGTGGCCGACCACATGGCCGACAAGGGCATGAAAACCGCAACGGTCATCGTCTCTACCGATGATTTCGCCCGCCGCGCCGGCAACGCCTTCAAGGCCGAATGGCAGGCACGCGGTGGCACACTGGCCAACCAGGTCACGCTCGATGCCAACAGCATTGATTTCGCCTCGCAGCTTTCCGCGCTGGGTACGCCCACCGATGAAGACGCCGCGACCAGCGGTGTATTCATCAGCATGAAGCCGCAGCAGGCCCGCCTGCTGGTGCCGCAGCTGCGCCTGGCCAAGAACAACCTGCCGGTGTTCGCCACCTCGCACGTTTACTCCGGTGGCGATGATCCGACCTCGGATCGCGACCTGGAAGGCGTGGAGTTCTGCGATGCGCCGTGGCTGTTCCATGCCCAGCCGGGCCTGCCGCGCCGTGCCGACCTGGCTGCGGCCCTGCCCGCCACGCGCGGTGTCGCAGCGCGCCTGTTCGCCTTCGGCATGGATGCGTGGGGCCTGGTGCCGTACATCGACTGGATGCGTGGCCATGCCGGCAGCTACCTGCCGGGCGCCACGGGCCAGTTGGTCGCGGATGAGTTTGGCCGGGTCCGGCGCGTACTCATTTGGGCGCGTTTCGCTGACGGCGTGGCCCATCCGGTGGCCGGTAGCCTTGAACTCGAAGCGCCGGCCACCGCGCCGACCGTGGAAAGCGGCGGCGGCGGCGGTTAAATCCCCCCACCAGCCCCGGCGCGGAACAGGAGTCCGCGTGCACGATAAAACCTGCTCTACCCTCTCGCGCCGCGTCATCGGTGATCGCTACGAAGACGCGGCGCGCTTGTATCTGGAAGACCATGGGCTGCGCTTCGTGCGCGCCAACTTTCTCTGCCGCTTCGGCGAAATCGACCTGGTCATGCTCGAACGCGAGGTACTCGTGTTTGTCGAGGTGCGTTATCGGCGCGGCGGCGGGTACGGCGGTGCGCTCGCTTCCATTACGAGAACCAAACAGCAGCGCCTGATCAGCGCCGCGCACGTCTGGTTCGCGGCGCACCCGTGGGATGCCGGGCGGCCTTGCCGGTTCGATGTGATGGCGTTCGAAGGCGATACCGTGGAATGGGTGCGCGGGGCGTTTGATGCCTGAGGTACGCCGGATCGAGAGCAAGCTCGCTCCTACAACAACAGCCTGCACGCTTTCGCCGAACGGCGTTCTGTAGGAGCGTGCTTGCACGCGATCCGGCGACAGCCGGCCCGACGAAGATCAGGCCCGCTTACGCCGCGGCCAGGAACGCCTCGCGGCCCAGCGCCGCCAGCTCACCCACACCGTTGATGGTGATATCCGGCGGCGTCTCTTCCAGTTCCTTGCCCGCTGCAGCGGCGTAGTGGCCCTGCTTCACCCACACGGTGGTAACACGGTCGCCCATCAGCTTCTTCATGGCCACCAGGATGCGCGGCTTGTCATCCACCATCACGTAGTGATCGGCGGGGTACGCCTTCTGCATGTCATCGAGCATGTCTTCCTTGTGCACGTAGATCAGCACATCGCCGCGGAACGCATCCCACAGGCCGGCGCGACGGATCTTGCGCGGCTGGAACACGGTATCGCCATCGGACATGATCACGGGGCGGCCGAGCGTACGCAGGTGGTCGATCGCCTCGAGCGCGCCAGCGAAACGGCGCTCCTCGAATGGGTAATCGAGCAGGAAGAAACTCATCTGCATGAAATCGGGGCTGCTCTGCTGGCCGCGCAGGCGCTGCAGCGAACCCAGGTAATCCGCGTAGCCCACCTGCGCGCGGATCTCTTTATCGATGGCGTTGTAGCGCTCGTGGCCCTCTTTGCCAAAGCGGCTTTCGAGCTGCGTGGCGAGGTCGGCACTGAAACGGTCGTTGTCGATCAGGGTGTTATCGACATCGAACAGGAAGACGATGGGATCGTGGGTGGACACAGGGGATCCTTGCACGGGGACGTTGGGCCGATATATGGGGACCCTTAGCGTGAATCACAGGGCCTGGAAACGTCTTGTACAAGCCCACCCGGGGGGGGTTCAGGCGCGGCGCGGGGGGACCAGGCTGAGGTGCTTGCCGGAGGTGGCGCCGGGCTTGGGCGCCAGCAGGCGCGCAATATCTTCAGGCGACACCGGGCGCGAATAAAGGTAGCCCTGGCCTTCCTGGCAACCGGCGCGCAACAGGAAATCGTGTTGCGATTCGGTCTCAATGCCTTCCGCAATCGTGTGCAGGCCCAGGCTGCGGGCAATGGCCACCATGGCCTCGGTAATCGCCACATCGTTGCCGCTCGCCGGCAGGCCCGTGACAAAGCTGCGATCGATCTTGAGATACGCCACCGCGGGCAGTTTCAGGTACGCCAGCGACGAGTAGCCCGTGCCGAAGTCATCGATGGCCACGGCCACGCCCAGGTTATGCAGCGCCAGCATGGCCCGCTCGGTGTCCTCGCCCATGCGCAGGATGGCGCTCTCGGTAAGTTCCACCAGCAGACGCTTCGGCGGGATACCACTGGCCAGCAAGGCCTGGCCCACGCCCGCAAGAAAATCCGGGTGGCTAAACGAACCGGCCGACACATTCACCGCCATGCGCAGCTGCGGCAGGCGCGCCTCATCCCACAGGCGCAGCTGCTCGCACGCACGCTGCAATACCCACTGGTCGATCTGACGGATCAGGCCGAGGCTTTCCGCGATGGGGATGAATTCATCCGGCGGCACCATGCCGCGTTCGGGGTGCTGCCAGCGGATCAACGCTTCCACCGCCAGGATGCGGCCGGTCTTCATCTCCACACTGGGCTGGTACACCAGGTGGAACTCATTGCGCTGCAACGCCTGGCGCAGTTCGGCCGCCAGCTTCAGGCGGCGCCGTGCATCGGCGTGCATCTTGGGCGTATAGAAGCGCAGGGCATTGCGCTCTTCCATCTTGGCCACGTACATCGCCGCATCCGCATTGGCGATGAGCGTCACGGCGTCGTTGCCATCCAACGGGTAACCGGCGATGCCGATGCTGGCCGAGACGAACAGTTCGTAATCGCCCAGGTCGAACGGGCGCGACAGCGCGGCCAGCAGCGCCTCGGCCAGCACCAGGGCTTCTTCACGCGAGCGCAGGTCGGAAAGCAGGATGGTGAACTCATCGCCACCGATGCGCCCGGCCACGTCATGCGGCGAGAGCAGCGAACGGATGCGCTCGGCCACGCGGATGAGCAAGGCATCACCCGTGGCGTGGCTGTAGCTGTCATTCACGACCTTGAACGCATCCAGGTCGACGAACAGCACCACGCAGGCACCGCGGGCATGCGCTGCGCGGGTGATCGCTTCGGCGCAGCGGCGCTCGAATTCGGAGCGGGTGACCAGGCCCGTCAGCGGATCGTGCGTGGCCATGTGCTGCAGGCGCTGGCGATCGGCCTTGCGCGTGGTGATGTCGGAAACGACCGCCACGTAATGCTGCGGGCGGCCGTCCTTATCGCGGATGCTGCTGATGCTCATCAGCTCCGGGTACACACTGCCATCGGCACGGCGGCTTTCCACTTCGCCCAGCCAGTTGTCACCCGCGGCGATTTCATCCCACAGCGATTGCGGCAACGGCCGGCCATCCGGCAGCGTACGGGTCGCATCCAGCCGCTTGTTGCGCAACATCTGCAACGGCATGCCGGTGAGTTTCTGATGCGCTGCATTGGTCGTCGTCACGCGGCGGTCGGCATCGGCGATGATCACGCCTTCGGCGATGCTGGCCAGCGCCTCGGCGGCGATCTTGCGTTCCTGCTCCATGGCCACGCGATCGGAGATATCGCGGACGATGGCCTGGCTCACCTGTTGCTGCCCCCACACCACCAGGCTGCTCTGCGTTTCCACGGGACGAGTGCTCCCGTTGGCCGAACGCAAAAGGCCCACGCCGGAATGGGCGGAGCCTTCGAGGAACAGCGAAGCCAGCGGCAAGCCGATCAGGTCGGCGCGCTGGCAACCCACCCACGCCGCGGCGCGGTGGTTCGCATCGAGGATGGCGCCGCTGGCTTCATCCACCATGAAGATCGCATCGGCCGCGCTATCGAACAGCAGGCTGTAGCGTTCCTCGGTGCCACGGATCCCGGCGAGGATGCGCCGGGCGAAGCGGACCCACAGCAAGGCGGCGAGCAGGGCCACGCACACCACGGTAAAAAACAGTACGCGACCCAGCCACGAAGCGCCGTTGGCGATATCGAGCGAGAAGGCCTTCGCACGTGGCTCGATGTAGCGGTTAAGGTCATCGATGCGAGCACGTTCGCGGTCGATCGCTGCCGTATCCATGGTGCCCGCTTCGTAGGCGTGCTCAAGGCGATCCGCGGTGTCTTCCATTTCCACCAGGCTGGCATCCACCGAGCGCCATTCGGCAACGGCCTCGCGTACGTAGGGCATGTTGCTGAAATGGGCGAAGATGAAAATCATGCCCGGGATGGCTTCGGGAATGACCCCGCCGCGCGCGAACGCGTCTTCGACTTCACTGCCTTCGTAATCGCCGCTGGCGATCGCATCGCGCGCCCAGCGATCAGCCATAAGCACGGCGAAGTTGCTGCGAAAGCTCTCAAGATCCGCCTTGCGGCCATGGGCCGCGTACGCATCCAGATCGATCACGGACTGCTTCTGCGCTTTGGACCAGAGACTCTCGCCGTTGAGGAAACCGGCGAGAGTCACCTGGGTCTGCACGGCCACCCAGGTCAGGGCCAGCACGAGCACCGCGCCCGCCACAAGCGCGTACGCCAGGGGCCTGAGGCGCCTGGTGAGCGGTTGCAGGTGGTTGGCTTCAACACGGTGCATCGGTAACTGGATTCCCATCGCGGGGGTGATAGTGCGCTACTTCCGACCCAACTTGCGAGTTATGCAGCCACCTCGTTCAAACCGCGATACGAGCCGACCACGTCCATGCAGCGATCCAGCGTGATAGCCATGCTGATATAGCTGCGGCGCACGCACTCCTTGATGTGCTCCACCTGGTCCACCGGGGGGTTGGTCCCCAGCAGGGTGCAGACGATCTCGAGCGCCTCCCACGGATGGGTATCGTCATATGCTGCATGAAGCTGAAGCCAGCGGAGGCCGGCTTTGCGGCCCGTAATCGGCAAGCTCTCCGCATAAGCACTGCTTTCATAGACGATTTGCGACCAATCACCGGTCGCGCCTTCCACGGCATAGTTGGTCGCGGCAATGCCAGCGGCGAGCGAATCGTTGCGGCTCACCTCCTCGCACCAGTCGGCCAGCGCCTGCGAGCCCTTGGGCGGCTCCGCGCCCAGCACCTCGGCCCGCGAAACCCCTGCGGATTCGGCCCAGTTCAACCAGTACTCCGCGTGGTTCTGTTCCACGCGGATATTGCGCACCAGCCAGCGCCGTGCGAGGTCATCGCCGGGGCTGCGGCCAAACCGGGTCTTCAGCAGGCTATGCGCCATGTAGCCCGGAAAACGCTCGATCACCGGCCACACGCCCACCATGAAGTTCCGGGTGGCACCCGGGTCCAGTTGCGCCGCGACCATCAGCGACCACATCTCGTGGCTGACGATGGCCCGCCGCGCATCCTCACAGGACGACACCATGTCCTGTGCCCAGAGCGGATAGCTGTTGATGTCCATCTGCGGGCCGGTCAGTTCAAAACGTGCATTCATGTCGATCTCCCTAAAGATCACTGCCAAGGAAAGGTCAGGGCAGGCCCGGGCGACCCGCGGCCCGCCCCGCCGGCACCCGTTGCGGGGCCGGACCGTCATTAGGGCATAAGGCCCCTTCACATCTGTCGAAGCCCGATTCGTAGGACGGCGAAGCATCTAGGCCATACGTCATGGGCACGGCCAGGCCCGCGCGGGCTTATCGTGGCGTCCCGTTCCTCGTCAAAAGGGCAGCCCGCATGAAATCCACCCTCCTCGCCGCGGCTATCGCCTGCGGCCTCGCCAGCACCGGCGCCCTCGCCGCCGCAGCGCCATCCGGCATCGACCTGAAGGGCATCGACAAGGCCGTGCAGCCCGGCGATGACTTCAACGAATACGCCAACGGCACCTGGATCAAATCGGCACAGATCCCCGCCGACCGCGCCAGCACCGGCGTGTTCCTGGTGGTGTTCCAGAAGGCCGAAAAGCGCAATGCGGAACTGATCAAGGCCGCCGGCGAAGGCAACCCGGCCGCCGGCACCAACCAGCGCCTGATCGCCGACTACTACAAGGCCTACATGGATGAAGCCGCGATCGAGAAAGCCGGCCTGAAGCCCCTTCAGCCCGAACTCGACAAGATCGCCGCCATCAAGGACAAGAAGGACCTTTCCACGGCCCTGGGCGCCCAGCTTCGCGCCGACGTGGATCCGATCAACGCCACCCACCTCGATACCGAGCACCTGCTTGGCCTGTTCGTGGCCCAGGGCCTGGAAGATCCCTCGAAGAACGTGCCCTACCTGCTGCAGGGCGGCTTAGGCATGCCCAACCGCGATTACTACCTGAAGACCGACAAGGACATGGTCGAGGCGCGCACCAAGTACGCCGCCTACGTGCAGGCCATCCTGGCCGCCGCGGGCGACAAGGATGCCGCGGCCGAAGCCAAGGCCATCGTGGCGCTGGAAACCAAGATCGCCCAGGCGCAGGAATCCATCGTCGATAGCGAGGACGTGCACAAGGCCAACAACCCCTGGCCGCGCACCGCGTTCGCCACCAAGGCCCCGGGCATCGACTGGGATGCCTACTTCACCGCCGCCGGCCTCAACAACCAGCCCACCTTCGTGGTCTGGCAGCCGAACACGGTGACCCAATTCGGCGCCCTGGTCAGCAGCGAACCGCTGGATACCTGGAAGGCGTGGCTGCGCTTCCACACCATCAACGAGAACGCCAGCGGCCTGATCGGCAAGAAGTTCGATGACCTGGCGTTCGATTTCTACAGCAAGACCCTCACCGGTACGCCCAAGCAGCGCGACCGCTGGAAGCGTGGCGTGGGCCGGGTCAACGGCGACCTGGGCGATGCCGTGGGCCAGATCTATGTGAAGCAGTACTTCCCGGCGTCCTCGCGCGCGGAAGTGCAGGACATGGTGAAGAACATCCTGAAGGCGTTCGACGACCGCGTGGGCCAGCTGGAGTGGATGACCCCGGCCACGCGCGAGAAGGCCAAGGCCAAGATCGCCACCATCAAGGTGGGCGTGGGCTACCCGGATACCTGGCGCGATTACTCCAAGCTGGAGATCAAGCCGGATGACGCGGTGGGCAATCACATCCGCGCCGAACTCGCCGAGTACGCGCACCAGAAGGCCAAGCTGGGCAAGCCGGTGGACCGCGACGAGTGGTGGATGACCCCGCAGACGGTGAACGCCGTGAACCTGCCGTTGCAGAACGCGCTGAACTTCCCCGCCGCCATCCTGGAGGCACCGTTCTTTGATCCGAAGGCCGACCCGGCATCGAACTACGGCTCCATCGGCGCCGTGATCGGCCACGAGATCAGCCACAGCTTCGACAACCTCGGTGCCGAATTCGATGCGCAGGGCCGCCTGGCGAACTGGTGGACCGATGCCGACCAGAAGCACTTCAAGGAAGCCGGCCAGCGCCTGGTTGAACAGTTCAATGCGTACGAAGCCCTGCCCGGCCTGCATGTGAACGGCCAGCAGACCCTGGGCGAGAACATCGCCGATGTGTCGGGCCTCACCATCGCCTACGCGGCCTACAAGAACAGCCTGGGCGGCAAGCCCGCCCCGGTGATCGATGGCCTCACCGGCGACCAGCGCTTCTTCCTCGCTTTCGCCCAGAGCTGGCGTGAGAAGACCCGCGACGCCGCCCTGCGCCAGCAGATCGTCGGCGACGTGCACGCACCGGGCACCTTCCGCGCCCAGACCGTGCGCAACCTCGATCCGTGGTACGACGCATTCCAGCCCAAGCCGGGCCAGAAGCTGTACCTCGACCCGAAGCAGCGAGTGAAGATCTGGTAAGCCCGTAAGGGGCGCGGTGGTGACACCGCGCCCCCGTTTCAAGCCGGCGGGCGCCGAATGCGGTTTTCGACGAAGCCCAACAACCCATCCACCGTCAGCGCCAGCGCACCGACCAGCAACGCCCCCTGCACCACGTAGGCCGTGTTGTTCCCCACCAGCCCTTCGACAATCGGCGCCCCCAGCGTTGCCGCGCCCACCGCGGAACCAATCGTCGCAGTCCCCACGCTCACGATGGCCGACAACCGCACGCCCGCCATGATCGGCCCCGCCGCCAACGGCAGTTCCACTTCCCATAGCCTGCGCCAGCGCCCATAGCCCATGCCGTCCGCCGCGTGCAGCGCACTGACGGGCACCTGGTCGAGCCCGGCGACGGTCTGCCCTAACACCGGCAACACGCCGTAAAGCGACAACGCCAGCAACGTCGGCGCCGCGCCGAAACCGAGCAACGGCACTGCGATCGCGAGTACCGCGACCGGCGGAAAGGTTTGCCCGATCACCGCGACCGCGCGCACCGTGGGCAGTAATGAGCGCCCCGCCGGACGCGTGGCAAGAATACCGAGCGAGAGGCCAACCACGACCGCGACCACGGTGGCGGTGGCGACGAGCAAGGCATGGGAAAGCGCGAGTTCGGTGAACGACGTACGCCAGTACAACGGATGCGAAAGGTCCGGCAGCCACGCGTGGAAAAGCGGGCCGGCATGCGGCAAGGCCACAAGCAGCGCGAGCAGGATCAGGGGAGGCAACCAGGTTTTCATGCGCGCGAACCCGTCATCGCGGCCTCGCCACGATGTCAGCCAACAGGATCGCGCCTCCGCCAGCCACGGCCAGCCGGTCACGGCGCTTCTCCAGCATCAGGCCTAGTGCCTCCTGCAACGTGGCCCCGGGCGCAATGGCATCGCCATCGGCGCTCTCGTCCCGGCGCATGCTGTCGCGCACGCAGCGCACCGCCAGTTCACGCAGGTACGCACGCGTACCACCCACGAATTCATTGACGCGCTCGTCGGCCGGCGAGCGGATCAGCTCCAGCGGCGTGCCGACCTGGGCCAGGCGGCCATCCAGCATCAACGCCACGCGATCGCCCAGGCGGAAGGCTTCATCCATGTCGTGGGTCACGAACAGGATGGTGGTCCCGGTCTCTTTCTGGATCGCTTTCACACTCGCCTGCAGCGATTCACGCGTGAGCGGATCGAGCGCGCCGAACGGCTCATCCATCAGCACGATTTTCGGCCGCGCTGCCAGTGCGCGCGCCACGCCGACGCGCTGCGCCTGGCCGCCGGAAAGCGTATCCGGGTAGCGATCGGCCATGCCCGGCTCGTCGAGCTTCAGCAATGCCATCAACTCGGCCACGCGCTCGTCAATCTGTTTTTGAGGCCAGCGAAGCAGATGCGGCACCGCCGCGATGTTCTCCGCGACAGTGCGGTGCGGAAACAGGCCCACCGACTGGATCGCATAACCGATCCCGCGGCGCAGCGCTTCGATCGGCTGCGTGGCAACGTCCTTTCCATGCACCCGCACCTGGCCACGATCAATGTGCGTGAGCCGGTTCACGGTGCGCAGCAACGTGGACTTGCCGGAGCCGGAGGGCCCGACCAGCACGAAGAACTCGCCGTCCTCCACCCGCAGCGACAGGTCCTCGATCACCACGTGATTGCCGAAGGCCTTGTGGACGTGGTCGAACTCGATCATGCGCGGCGTCCGGTAAAAGCCATCAGGCCCTGGAATAAAAGATCGGCGGCGAGCGCCAGCACGATGATCGCCAGCGTACCCAACAACACCATGTCCGTCGCGCCCTGCCCTATGCCCAGGAACACGAAGCGGCCCATGCCACCCGCGCCGATCAGCGCGGCGACGGCAGCCAGGCCGATCGTCTGCACGGCCACGATGCGCAGGCCGGCGAGCAGCACGGGCCAGCCCAGCGGAAGTTGAATACCCAGCAGCACCTGGCCGCGGGTCATGCCCAGGCCACGCGCGGCTTCGCGCGCATCGGCAGGCACGGCGTCCAGCCCCGCCACCGTGTAGCGCACGACCGGGAGCAGCGCGTAGAGCACCAGCGCGAACACCGCCGGTGCCGCGCCGGTGCCGCCGAAGCCAAGCGCGCCCAATGCGGGCCATGCCCGCGCAAGCCATGCGAACGGGCCGATCAAAAGGGCGAACAGTGCAAGCGATGGCACCGTCTGCAGGAAAGCCAGTACACCCAGCACGGCCCCCCCGGCGCGGCGCTTACGCCAGGCGAGATAGCCAAGCGGCGCGCCGGCCGCCAGGGCGATGCCGAGCGTCACCAGCGATAGCGTGACGTGCGTTGCCAGCGCATCGGTGAAGGCGCCGCGCTGGGCTTGCCACTCGCGCACCAGCCCAAGGTCGCTGAAGGCGCCAGCCATGGCCCCCGCAACGCACGCCGCCACGATAAACAGCCACGCGGCCACACGCCACGCGATGCGCAGGTGGCGAAGGCGATCCAGCAGGAGCAAGGCGGCGGCCAGCCACAGGGTCCAGAAGCCGGCACCGAGCTGGATACGCGTGGTGGGCGGTGCGTGCTGCAACAGCCGTGCCGCATCGTGGCCCGCCAGGAACGGCAAGCCGAGCGTGAGCAGAAGCGCGAACAGCGCACCGCCACGCCAGAACCCCGCCGCGACCGTGACAAGCCACGCAGCGGCAAGCAGCGCGATGTGCGGGCTGGCGGGGTGGCCGCTCAACAGCCGGTTAGGTGCGACATGCAGGAAGGCCATGGCCAGCGATGCGAACAAGCCCACGGCGCCAAGCACGACGACCGGAAGCCGCCCCCGCTCGTGTAAGAGCGCGCTTGCGCGCGATGGCTGTGCCATAGCCGTCATACCGACGCACCGCCGCATGCGCTTATCGCGTGCAAGCACGCTCCTACAGGAGGGTGGCTCATCGGGTCAGGCCTTGTTCGCGCAGGTAGTCCGTGGCGACCTTCGACGCATCTTCGCCGTTGATCTGGGTTCGGGCGTTCAGTTCGCGCAAGCGCTCGACGGTTAGCGGCGCAAACGCGGCCTCCAGTGCACCACGCATGGCGGGGTACTGCTTCAGCATCTCATCGCGCACCACGGGCGCGGGCTGGTACACCATCTCCACGTGCTTCGGGTCCTCCAACACCACCAACCCGGTCACGGCGATCGCACCATCGGTCGAGTAAACCATGCTGGCGTTCACGCCGGAGATACCCTCCGCCGCGGCTTTGATCGTCGCCGACGTATCGCCGCCCGCCAGCACGAGCAGCTGCTCGCCGCGCAAGGTAAACCCATACGCTTTCTGGAACGCTGGCAACGCTGCATCGCTCTCCACGAATTCCGCCGAACCCGCGAGCAGAACGTTGGGGTTCGCCCAGCGCGCAAAATCCAGCAACGACTGCAACTGGTTCGCCTCGGCCACATCCTTGCGCACACCAATCGCCCAGTGGTTATCCGCCGGTGCCGGCTTCAGCCAGGTCACATGGTTCACCCGGTCGAGTGATGCCGCGAGCGCATACGCCTGCGCGGCATCGCGAAACGCCACATCGTTCTCGCGGTGGAAGAAGAACGCCGCATTGCCGGTGTACTCCGGGTACACATCCAGGTCGCCGCCAAGCAACGCGCGGCGCACGATCGAGGTGGGACCGAGCTGGGTGTGGTCCACCACCGGGATGCCTTCGTGCTTCAGCACCTGCAGGATCACCTGGCCGAGGAAGGCGCCTTCGTTGTCGGCTTTCGAGCCGACGCGGATGGGAGCCTGGGCGTGGGCGCACCACGCCACCAGCAGGCAGACGATCGCGAAGACCCATGCAGGAGCACGCTTGCGCGCGATCCCAGGTCGCGATGGCCCAAGGTGGGGCGAGCACCCATCGCGTGCGAGCACGCTCCCAGAGGTCAGCATGGGCCGGCTGGGGTCATCGGCCCAGCAAATCGGCGAAGGTGCGTTTGAACGCATCGTCGATCGGGGTGGCGTTCACGCTGGCGGGCAGGTTCCTGAAGCGCTCCTCGAATTCGGCGACGGCCTGGCTGAAACGTTCGGCGCGGCCTTCGCCATCGCCGTTCTCCATGGCGTAAGCGAGTACGCGGGCGGCCTGCCCCGCCAGGTCCACGTCGTCGGGTAGCGCGGAGATATCGCCCCATACCTGCTTCAGATACAACACGGCATCGCGTGCGCGGCGCATGCGGTGCAGCAGCCCGCGCGGCATGGCGTGCTCTGGCGCAAACCGCGCCACGATGTCCTGCGGCCGGCTGACCAGCTTCGGACCAAGGTCGATGCGGATGCACAACCATGCCGGATCGAACAGCCAGGTGCGCGGTGCCGGCTCGTCGCTGTAGGGCAGTGCCTCGCCATTGACCTCCACGCTCTCGGGGATTCCCGCATCGAGCAACTCCACCACATAACGCCGTGTCGACGGCCGTCCGGTGTAGTCGCCATCCATGGCATCGATACGCACATGGTGCGCACGATCACCCCGCCGGCTGCGCACCTGCGTGCGTGCGAACTCACCGCGCTGGTAGCCCTGGGTGGTGCCGTCGTCGTCATACAACGATGTGGAGCCCTCATCGCCCGGGAACACCTGCAGGATCAGCGTATCCGGCACCGTGGCCAGGTTACGCATGCCCTCGGGATACAACGGCACCACGCTGCCCGGCCGCACGAAGATCGGGATCTCCTCGAGGTTGTACGAACGGGCCAGGATGCCGCCGCCCTCGTACGACTCCGCGCCATCGCGCGAGTACCAAAGCCCCGGCGGCAGCCACACGGGGAACGGCACGGTGCCATCGGGCCCCACCTGGGTCGTGACGGGCGCCACCATGATGTCGTTGCCGAACATGTACTGCCCGGGGTTGGTATAAGCCTCTTCGTGCTCCGGCCAGTGGTAGTACATGGGCCGCACGATCGACAGGCCGGTATCGTAGGCATCGCGCGCGGCACCATAGATATACGGCGCCAGTTGGTAACGTAGGCGGATCGCTGCGAACACCGCATCGCCATACGGCGGCCCGAAGTGCCACGGCTCCTTGTGCAGGCTGGCTTCCTTCGCCGAGTGCGTGCGCAGCACGGGCGAGAACACGCCCAGCTGCATCCACCGCGCATACAGCTCCGGATCCAGATGGCGCTCCGGCCGCGGTATCGCCTTGTCGAAGGTATGCCCGCCGATATCGTGGCTCCAGTAGCCGTACAACACATTGGAGGCCATGGCGGTGAAATGCGGCTGGTACGCCAGCGAGATCCAGCTGATCACGCTATCGCCGGAGAAGCCGATCGGATAACGGTGGTTACCCAGGCCACCCCAGCGGTGGTAGATCAGGCCACGCTGGTCGCTCTCGCGCTGCATCTCGGTGAAGAACACATGGTTGAGCCACCAGGTGTTCGACAAGCCGGGGAACGCTTTCGATTCTTTCCACTGCTGCCAGTCCAGCCACCAGAAATCCACACCCTGCTTTTCCAGCGGAATGAGGATGGTGTCGAACAAGGCGCGCATGTACGGCTGCGAGGCGCCTTCAAACGGAACGGGCGCCTGGGTCGAGGTATCCCACGACAGCGCCTTGGCCATCGCTTCGTATTTTTCCTCGTGCGGCATCACCCCCGATGCGGGGTGCAGGTTCAGCGTGATACGCAGGTTTTCGCCGTGCGCCCAGCGCATGAACGCCTTGGGGTCGGGGAACAGGCTGCGGTTGAAGGTGTAGCCGGTCCAGCCGGATTGCTCACCAAACACATCGTGGTGTTCATGGCCCGGGCGCAGCGAGAGCCCCGGCGTGGTGTGCCAATCCATGTCCAGCACCAGCACATCCAGCGGAATGCGCTCCTTCTCGAACCGCGCACCCAGCGTGCGCAGTTCCTCGTCGGAATAGTTCCAGTAACGTGACCACCAGTAACCGAACACGAAGCGCGGCGGGATCGGCTGCGGCCCGGCGATCGCGGCAAAATCGGCCAGCGCGGCGCGGAAATCGTGGCCGTAGCCGAAGAAGTACCAATCCTGGCGCTCGCCTTCCGGCCGCGCCACCACCCAGCCTCCCTCATCGATGCCGAAGCTGCCGGTATCGTCGACCACATGCCAGCCGTCGCGCGCGATCAGGCCTTCTTCCAGCGGCAGCTTGCTGCCATCGGTCCAGGTATCGCCCTCATAACGGTCCAGCGTGCGATACGTGCCGCCCAGGTTCTGCTTCTGCGCATTACCCGGATGCCAGCTGGCCTCATGGCCCGGGCCACGGACGAGCATGGAGAGGTTATCGGCCGTGAACCGCCCGGAGTCCTTGATGTAGCGCAGGCGCAGCATGCCGGTATCCACCTGCAGGGTGGCCTCGTCCTCGTCGATATGAAAAGGCGGCACATCCAGCGCCCGGTGCACGACCACCTGGGTACGGCCGTCACGAAAAACGCCGTCATCGCTCCATTCAAGCCGGATCAGCCGGGGCGTCAGTACGGTGAACCGCACCGTCCCCCGCTCTATCGTGGCCTCGGGCCAGGCGGCAGCACCAGCCTGGGACGGGAGGTCTTGCGTGGCTTCCATGGGCGGGCGCACCCCTTCATGACCAGAGGTAGACCATTATGACGCGTCGCCGCATGGAGTGCCGGTGAAGGCTTGACGTCGATTTGGCGATTCATGCACTAACGGCCGGGCATGGTCATCCCCTGTATCCATGCACGAGGGAGAGAGCCCATGAACGAAGACCAGATCCGCGGCGCCGCCAATACCATCGGTGGCCGTGTGCAGCGCGCCGCCGGCGCCCTCACCGGTGACCACGACCTCGAAGGCGAAGGCGCAGTCCGCGAAGTGGCCGGCCGCGTGCAGCAGAAAGCGGGTGATGCGGTGGAGACCGTGCGAGATGCGGTCGCCCACCGCCCGCTCGGCGCCATCCTCAGCGGCTTCGGTGTCGGCATCCTGGTCGGCATGCTGCTGGCCCGCCGCGACTAATCCGGCGAACCCGCTAACCGACGTCAAATGTAGGAGCGCGCTGGCGCGCGATGGGGGGTACGAAAACCTCCATCGCGCGCCAGCGCGCTCCTACATGGGTGCGTGCCGTTCGCGCGACGCGTCCTGGCGATTACGCCGCGTAAAGCGCCTTGAGCTGCCCCACGGTCAGGGGCCGGTCACTCGGGTCCAGTGCCTGCAGCACCAGCCACTCGCACAGCGACATGCCCATCGGCAGGTCGAACGCCACGAAGGCTTCCAGCGTATCGATCAGCTCATCGGAAAGGTCGATCACCCGGGTAGCGTCATGTACCTCAGCACATACCGCCGCTATCGCCACCGAAGGCACGATGGTGGCATGGGGCTGTACTTGAGCGATGGCCGACGCCATGGGGATCTCCTAACGGTGGGGGCTGTGGTGATATCTACCCTTATTGGATGACCGGTGGGAGCGAAAAATGTGACAAAACATCGTTAAATCCCCGACCCACCCCGCCAGATGGACGATTTGCCGTAGCGGGGCATGGATTTAGCCGGTTTTCTGGGGACGGGCTCCGCCCACTCCACTTACGAATTTACGTAGCCAGCCACACCCCTGTAGGAGCGCGCTTGCGCGCGATGGGTGCTCGCGGAACCCCCATCGCGCGCAAGCGCGCTCCTACAGCAGAGCCGGGCAATGCGACGGTTATCCGTCTTTGCCCAGGCCGGTCTGCTGGAGCAGGATCAGTAGCGCGCTATCGATCCAGCGGCGGCCGAGGCTTTCGCGCTTGCCATCGATGTGCACCGTGGCGAGTTGCTCGGTGGTGACGGGTGCCGTGCCTTCGCCTTCGATGCGGATGCGATACCACACCGCCGCAGGGCGGAGTTCTTTTGGCGGGGCCGTGGGGTTCAGCGGAATGGGGCCACCGCGTTCCTTGGCCAGCGCGATGCTGGGCAGGTGCTCCAGCGCGCCGTTATCCACCGTCACGACCTTGCCATGCAACGGTGTCGCGGCGCCTTTCGGAAATACCGTCGCGTCGCTGCCTACGCTCAGGCGTGCGCGGTCGGCCTCGGAGACCAGGGCTTCCACCCGCCAGCGCGTGCCACCGACGAGCGTGCCCATGCGCGCGCTGGAAGCAACCCAGCTACCCGGGCGCAGCGTTTCATCCAGGTCGCGCACCACGCCATCGCCCGTGGCCACGACACGCAAGCGATGCAGCTCCGCGGCGCTCGCTGCACTTTGCGCCGTGTACTGCTCGGCCATGCGATCGGCCACGACCTGCTTGGCGACGCCATCCCTATCAAGCGATGACGCACCACGCGCGGCGGACTCATACGCCTCGCGCAACGCATCGGCCTTCGCGCCATCATCCTGCGGTGCCGGTGCCGAGAGTTCAAACAGCACATCGCCGCGCTTCACGGCCTGGCCATCGTGCACCAGCACCTTGTCCATCTGTGCCGGGTACGGCGTGAACAGCGGTTGCTCAAAGCCGGCTTCCACCACGCCATCGCCGTGGATCGTCGATGACCACGGCACCAGCAGCACCAGCGCCGCGACGCCCAGGACGGCCAGCCAGCGGCGTGCCACCGGCCAGCGGATTTCGGCACGGCGGTGCCACCACACACGCACTTCGTATTGCATGGGTTTCACCACGAACGTCACGATTTCGACGAGGAACAGAATCAGGCCCATCGCCTTGAAGAAGGCGTGGTACACCACGACGGCGATGCCCACGAACAACGTCAGGCGGTAAAGCCACGTGGTGAACGCAAAGCCGGTAAGAAAGGCAGCGAACGGGCGCGACACGGCATCAGGCCGTGGATCCTCGATGCCCAGGAACGTGCGGCGTACCCAACGCTTCGCCCAACGGCCCGCACGCTCATGCAGGCCCGGATAGTCGAGCGCATCGGCCAGGATGAAGTAGCCATCAAAGCGCATGAACGGGCTGGCGTTCACCGCGAGGGTAAGTACCCACGCGGTGGTGCCCAGGAAGAACAGCGCATTGCGAAAGTTGCCGTCCGGCGCGAACGACCACAGCAATGTGCACCACGCCGCGAGCACCAGCTCCGCCATCACGCCGGCCGAGGCGATGGCCAGGCGGCGCTGCGAGCGCTCCAGCTTCCAGCTCTCGCCCGTATCGGTATACGCCATGGGCCACATCACCAGCAGCGCCACGCCCATGTGGCCCACGCGCACGCCGTGCCGCGTGGCCATGAACGCATGGCCGAACTCGTGCCAGCACTTGGAAAATACCAGCGCGCCAGCGAAGGCGAACACGCCATCCCACGTAAGCGCGCCGCGCAGGTTGGCCTGCACCACATCCCACTGCCGCGCGGCGAAAATCAGTCCAAGCACGGCCGCGATGAGCGTGGCCACCAGGAACCGCGTGCCGAACATCCACTGGATATACGGCAACGCCTTGCGCAGGAAGCGCTCGGGCCGCACCAGCGGAACACGAATGAACAGGTAGTTCTGTAGCAGCCAGTGGCCCGTTGACGTGGCACGCTTCGGCTGCGCGCTGCGCAGCAGCTGTTGTTGCTTCAGGAACATCGCGAATTCCACGACATCCTCCGGCTCCGGCGCCAGCGTGGTGGTCGCGGCGACCGCTTCGGCGATACGTACCGGATCGCCCAGCCCCCAGTGCTGCAGCATCTCAAACTCGAGCCAGCCGATGCGGAAAAACTGGTTACGCACCGGATCGGAAAGATGCCACGCGGGCGAACCATCGCGGTTGCGCCCCGCCGCGTGGATATCCAGCTCATCGCGCAGCGCGGGCCACGGCGGCGGCGCCGCTGCCACGCCTACGCCCGCGGCGGCCATGGCCGCCGCGTTCATACCCCGCACCAGGCGCGGACAGTGGCCAGCGGGCGGCGCAGTAGCAGGTAACCCAGCACGCTCCAGCGGCCGGAAACACGCGCCGTGCCCTGCAGGCCAATGCGCGCTGCGGAAGCGTCACCATCCACCGTGCCGCGCAGCACATAGCTGGCCACGCCCGTGGGCGATTCCACCGACTGGTAACCGGCGTAATCCAGCCGCGCACCAATCGGGCTGAGCGGTGCCGTCTTCAGGAACACCGTCATCGGCGCGCCGCCTTCCAGGTTGGTGGGCTCGCCCACCGGCGCCCAGGCGCGCACGCCCAGCGTGTGCGGATCGGCCAGCAGGCCAATGCGCTCGCCGGTCTGCACCGGGCGGCCGGCCCAGTCATCCGGGTCGGAATACACGAACACGCCATCGACCGGCGCGCGGATCTCCAGCTTCTCGACTTCGCGCTGCAACGAGGCCACATCCACTTCGCGCTCGTGCAGCTTGCCCTCGGCCATGCCCAGGTCGGCCTTGGCGTTCTGGCTTTCGATCGCCTGCTGCGCGGCCTGGTGCATTTCCACGTTGGCGGTGGCGAGTTCGGCCTGAGCCACGGCGAGCTTGTTGCGCAGCGTGGTGTCATCGAGCTCGGCGAGCACTTGCCCGGCTTTCACCGTGGCGTTGGGCTGGATCACCATGCGCCGGATCACGCCCTCGCGTGGCGAGGCGATGACCTGGCTGCGCAGCGAAATGATCTCCGCCGGCACCAGCGTGTATTCGCGCACCGGCAGCAGCAAGAGCACGAGCAGGCCCACCGCGATATAGCGCAGGCGGCGGCCACTCGTCGCGGCGCGCCACCAGCGCTGCACGCGCGAAGGCCTTGCCACCAGCGACCACCACGCATAGCCGTACAAGCCGGCCATGTGCAGCAGCGCGAATTCCTCGCCGTCGGAAGTGAGCGTGGTCGGCCACGGCTCGTCACGGCCCAGGAACAACAGCGCGGCGACGGATTTATCCGGCCCCATCAGCGGCAACACCCACACATTCGCGGGGAACCACTCGCTCCAGCCCTGCGCCAGCTCGTCATCGAGCACGTCGGGCGAAAGCGGCAGCACGCGTGCATTGGCGGGAAGGTCAGCACAACGCGCGGCGATTTTCTTCGTCACGCCTGAGAGCCACAGCGCGTACGGCGTGTTCGGATCCACATCGGCCAGGCCCGAATGCGCGGCCAGGCGTGGCGGGCGCGGTGCGGCCCCTATCACTACCAGCGCCGCCTGGCGGTAATCCACCAGCAGGCGCGTGTCGTTGCAGATGGTGAAGCCGAGCTCGGCCGCCGTGGTGGCGGCCTCCACGCGCGAGGCCAGCGCGTAGAAGCGCGATGACGCCGGCGCGGCGGCGGCAGGCTTGGCGGTCATCGGCTTAGCCCTTGCCCGGCGCGGCGCGGCCGCTCATGCCCGGCAGCACTCGGCTGGTATCGCCGGTGAAATCGGCTTCGATCTCGATCGTCTGGCTTACCGCATCCACGCGGCCGCTCAGGCGCGTCACGGTGAGCTGGTAACGCTGGCCGGTCTCGTCGATCGTGGCATCCAGGTGCGCACCCGGCTTCAGCCAGCTGATCCAGTTGGACGGCACGTTCAGGCGCGCCTTGGGCGTGCCCGTGCCGACCAGGTCAACCACCGGTGCACCCGCGCCGACGCCCTGCCCTTCCTTCACATGCACGCGCGCCACGCGGCCGTCGAACGGCGCGACGAAACGGCACTGCGCGATTTGCGCGTTGATGATGCCGAGCTGGCCCTTGGTGCGGTTCACATCGGCGGCGGTGAGTTCCACCTCCAATGCGGCGGCCGATTGCAGGCCCTGCAACTTGGCCTTGGCTTCATAACGCAGCTGCGCCGCCTTGAACTCGGCATCGGCCGCATCGCGCTTCGCGCTCAGGTCGCTGCAATCGAACGCGACCAGCACCTTGCCCTTGGCCACGGCATCGCCAAGCTGCACGTACACACGGGCCACGCGGCCCGGCGTCGCCGCCGACATCGGGCTTTCCTGGTCCGCCACCACCAGGAACCGCACGGGCGCCTGGGGGGTGGCCGTGGGTGCCGCCTGCGCGCCTGCGCCGGTCGAACAAACGATGCCAAGCGCAACGACAGCCGGCCACCACTTCAACGTCTTCATGGTCTTTCTACTGCGTAAGGTGAGGGATTACGGGGTGTTTGCCGCAGCGGTTTCCGGCGCGGCGGAGAGCTGGCGGAGCTGGTCGAGCACCGAGAGCACCGCCGCTTCGGCCAGCGCGCTCACCGAACGCGTGGTCACGTCATCGGGCAGGTAGCTCTGGTAGCTCTGCTTCATCAGCTGCTTGCCGCCCTTGTCCTGCACGGTCACATCCCACAGCGCGCGGGTGGTGGCCTTGCCGCGCGAGGCGCTGTAGTGCAGCTCTACCGCGAGTGCATCGTTGCCGTTGCCCAGCGGCAGGCGGTTACCGGTGAGCACGTTGCCCACGGCGTTGCGCACGGCATCGCCATCCACCTTCGTCGGCAAGCCGGAGACGCTCAGCGCGAACGGGCGATCCACGTGGGCCACATCGGCCACCTGGGTGAACACGTGCTGCTCGCCTTCCACCAGGCTTGTCTGGATGGCGCGCGACAGCGTGGCCACGTCGCTACCGGCCACCTGCTCCGGCATCAGGTCGATACCCACCGAGTTCAGCACGCGGCCATAGGCCGACTGCGCGGCGGCATACGAGGAGGCTTCCTGGAAGCGCGACACCAGCGAGCGGGCCCGCGTGCGCAACGTTTCCAGATCGCTGGTGAGCTGGTTGTTCGAACCGGCCCGCGCGACGCTAGCCAGGCGCTGGTCCACGCTCGCCGATTCCTGCGCCAGGTTGTGGTCGTACACGGCCAGCTTGTAGCGCTCCACCGAAACGCGCACCTGGGTGACCACGGCCATGCTCAATGCCATGCGGCGGGCGTCGTCCACTTCCATGCGCGCCTTGTTGGTGCGCTTGATCGCCGGGATACCGGCCAGGCGCACCAGGTTCATCGACATGCTGAGACCGCCCTGGGTCCAGTTCTCGTTGTACAGGTACTTGTTGGAGTCGTAGCCGATGCCACCGAACAGGTTGAGGTTCGGGAACAGCGCAGTGATCTGCTTCTTCGCTTCCAGCGCGTCGATGCGGGTCTTGTAGTCTTCCTCACGCAGTTCCGGGCGCTGTTCCAGCGCCATCTGCTCAAGCTGGTCGATGTTCGACGGCAGCGGCGAAAGCGCGGCTTCGTTGGTATCGGCCAGGGTGAACTCGGTGTTCGGGGCCAGGTTCATCAGGGCGGCCAGCTCGCGCTTGGCGAACTCCATCTCCTGGCGCTTCTGGGTGACCAGGGTCATCGCATCGAGCAGCGCGCGCTGGTATTCCAGGCCTTCCACCGGCGGCAGGATACCGGCGCGCTCGGCCTGGCGGGTCTTCTCCAGGGCGGACTGGATATTATCGGCCACGCTGGTGGCTTCACCCAGCAGGCGCTGCGCACCCAGTGCACGCCAGTACGCATCGCGCGTGTCCTGCACGATGTTCTGCAGCACCTTGCGGCGGCGCTCCTGGGTCACGTTCACGTCTTCCGCGGCCTGCTTCGCACGGAAGTAGCTCAGGCCGAAGTCGAGCACATCCCACGACAGCGTGGCATCGCCCAGCAGGTGCGCGCGCTCTTCGGAGGTGGAGGGGCGCAGCGAGACGATGCGGTCCTCGATACCGATGCTGGTGCCACCGGAATCATTGCTGCGCCAGCGGTAGCCGGCATCAGCGGTGAGCTTGGGCAGCATGTCCAGCTTGCTCACATCGAGCAGGCCTTGCGACAGCGCCGTCTCCATCAGCTTCAGGCGGTAATCCAGGTTGTACTTCAGCGAGCGCGCCATGACGTCGGAAAGCGTCAGCGGGCCGTTCACCGGCTCCTGGCCCTTGTACATCGCCTGCGTGTCCTTCTGCACGCGGGTGGCGATCTCATCGTGGGTCAGCGGCTTGGGCTTCACGGCGCCGCAACCGGCGAGGAAGACCGCGAGGGCCACCGAGGCGGCCAGGGGAGCAAAACGCATCGTGGAACGCGACATGGCAGTGTTCATCGGCTGAAGGTGGGACATGGGTCGGAAAATCCTTTTGGCGCGCATTAGTGGCGTGGCTGTTCGGTGGGCACGGCGGCGATCGCGGGGTTATTCGCCTTCGCCATGGCCGCGAGTCGGGCCGTGAGCGAGGGCGCGCCGCCCGGGGTGCTCGCCGGCGGCGGCACGTGGATAGCCACAGGCACCTGCGGCGGTTCAATCGAGGCCTGCGGCGCCTTCTGCGCCACGTGCTTCGCGTGTTCCATTTCATGGGCGTGGTGTTTCTCGCGAGCGTGCTCGCGCTCCGCCTGCTTGCCCGGGGCGAACGGCGAGAAGTCATCCCACAGCGGGCTGTGGTCCGGCGCGAAGTCGTTCAGGCCCACGCGGCGCTCTGCATCGAGCTGCGCCAGCAGCTCCTGCGAGAACTCGACGCCATCGGGCAACACGAAGAGGCCCGGCTCCCAGTCCTGGCGAATATCACGCTGGGTGTGGTCGTAACCGATCGGCCAGATTTCATCGCCCTTCGCCTGGATCGGCGGGGTCGTGCCGTGGATCGTGATGGTGAGCGTGGCGGTGCTGGTATCGCCATCCGAATCGGTGATGGTGTAGACGAACACCTCGGTGAGCGTGCGCGAGGCATCCAGCGAGCTCACCTTCGGGTTGGCCACATCCAGCTTGTAGCTGTAACTGCCATCCGCATTGAGCACCAGGGTGCCGAACTCGCCCACGCTGCCCGCGCCGATGCTGCCGGCATGGCCCGTGTTCTGCGACGAGACGGCCGTCACCGGGCCGCCGCTAGCCGCGCCATCGGCGCCGATGCGATCGGAACCGACATACACGTTGCCCGTGGCCGAGGTCTGCCCGCTGTCCTGCACGATGCTGGCGGTATCGTCGTGCGCCACCGGCACGTCGTTGGCGATATCAATCACCAGCGTGCCGTTGGACACGGCGCCACCACGGTCGGTCACGCTCAGCGCCACCGTATCCGTGCTGTCCGCGCCGTTCTGGTGCAGGGCGTGATCCACGGTGTACGTGTAGGTGATGGTGCCGGCCGTCGGTACCGTACCGTTGGTGGCCGTGGGCTGGAAGCCCGTGAGCACCAGCGTGCCATCCGGCGTGTGGATCGTTACCGGGTTGCCGCTGGCGAGCTGGCCGAGCTGATCCGCCGTGAGCGTGGTGCCACCGATGGTGACGCTGGCCAGGCCATCGTTCGCCGTGACGGTGAGTGTGCCGGTAGTGGTCTGGCTGCCATCGTGGTCGGCCAGGCCGGACTCGTGCACCGTGGCGTGGCCCGTCGCCGAACCGTTGCCATCCACCGCGCCGATCACCGGCGCGCCATCGGTGTGGCCGTGGATCGTGATGGTGAGCGTCGTGGTGCTGCGGTCGCCGTCGGCGTCGCTGATCGTGTACGTGTAGGTTTCGGTGAGCGTCTCACCGTCCTTCAGCGCATTGACCGTGGCGTTGGCGTTATCCACCGCGTAGCTGTAGCTGCCATCGGCGTTGAGGGTGAGCGTGCCGTACTGGCCCGCCACACCGCTGCCGACATGGCCGCTGACCGGGCCGGTGGCCGTACCGGCCTGCACGCCGGTCACCGGCGTGGCCGTGGCATCGGCGCCCACGCGGTCCGGCACATCGCCGTGCGTGCTGCCCGTGACGACATTGCCGGTGAGTGGCGCGCCGTCTTCGTTCACATCGCCGGTATCGGCATGCGCGGTGGGAGCGTCATTGATGATGTCCACGACCAACGTACCCGTGGAGGTACCGCCGCCGGCATCGAGCACGCTCAGCGCGATGGTGTCGACGCCGTTGGTACCCGGGGCCTGGGTGTGCGGGCCATTGAGGACATAGGTGTACGACAGCGTGCCGCCGGTGGTGATGCCGTTGGTCACGTCGGGCGTGAAGCCGGTCAGCAGCAGCGTGCTGCCCTCGGCGGTGGTAATGCTCACCGGTGTGCCGGCGGACAGCGCCGCCAGGTCCGCCGTGGTGAGCGTGGTGCCGCCCACGGTGATGCTGGTGAGGCCATCCGGTGCATCCACCGTGATCGTCTCGGAGACGCTGCGCGACTGGCCGATCGGGCCATCCGGGGTCAGGCCGGATTCCCACACGGTGGGATCGTTCGGCGCGATCGAGGGGTTGCCATCGGTGTGGCCGTGGATGGTGATGGTCAGCGTCGTGGTGCTGGTATCGCCATCCGCATCGGTGATCGTGTACGTGTAGGTCTCGGTCAGCTGCTGGCCGTCCTTCAGTGCATTCACCGTCGCGTTGGCGTTATCCACCGCGTAGCTGTAGCTGCCATCGGCGTTGAGCGTGAGCGTGCCGTATTGGCCGGCCACGCCGGTACCCACATGGCCGGTGACCGCACCCGTGGCCGTACCTGCCTGCACACCCGTCACCGGGCCGCCCGTGGCGGCGCCATCGGCACCCAGGCGATCTGCAACGTCACCAGCGCCATGGCCGGTGCCGCCGATGACATTGCCGGTCACGGCGCTGCCATCCTCATCCACGTCCGCGGCGTCGGCATTCGCCGTCGGCACGTCGTTCATGATGGTGACCTTCAACGAGCCCGTGGCGTGGCCACCGCCTGCGTCATCGACGGCCAGGTCGATGGTCTCGGTGCTGTAGGTGCTGCCGGCCAGCTGCGTCTGCGTGGTGTTAAGCGTGTAGGTGTAAGTGAGCGTCCCCTTGGTCGGCACGCCACCAACGGACTCGGTCACCTCGAAGTGGGTAAGCGTCAGCGTGCTGCCGTCCGGCGTGGTGATCGTCGTCGGGTTCGTCGCGCTCAGCGCGGCGAGGTCGGCCACACTCAGCGGCTTGCCACCCACGGTGATGCCCGTCAGGCCATCCGGTGCGCTGATGTCGATCGTATCGGTCGTGCTCTTGTCGTGGCCGGTCGGGCCATCTGTGGTCAGGCCCGATTCGTAGACCATGGCATCGCCGCCAGCGGCGTTCGTACCGTTGCCGTCGTGCGGGGCGATGGTGGCCGTGCCATCGGTGTGGCCGTGGATGGTGATCGTCAGCGTCGTCGTGCTGGTGTCGCCATCCGCATCCTTGATCGTGTAGTGGTACGTCTCGGTCAGCGTCTCGCCATCCTTCAGCGCATTGACCTTGGCGTTGCCATCATCCAGCACGTAGGTGTAGCTGCCATCGCTGTTGAGCTTGAGCGTGCCGTACTGGCCATCCAGGCCGGTACCGACGGTGCCGGTGCCGGTGGTGCTGCCCGCCAGGTCAACCGTGACGGCCGAGACCGTCGCGCCATCGGCGCCCACGCGGTCGGCGACGTCGCCGGTGGTCACCGGGCTGATCACGTTGCCGACCAGCGCGGTGCCGCTGTCTTCGGTCACGTCGCCCGTATCGGCGTGGGCCGTGGGCGCGTCGTCGACGATATCGACCGTAAAGGTGGCCGCCGTGCTGTTCACGCCCTTCACGTCGGTCACGACGATCTGGAACGGGTCGGAGGTATCCGTGCCCGCATTGTTCGGAGCACGGCTGAGATCGTACCGGTAGGAGACGTTCGCCACCGTGGCCACGCCGCCCACCGATGTGGTCGCGGTGAAGCCATTGATGGTGAGCTGGCCATACGGCGTACCGAACGAGACGAACTCGGTGTGATTACCAATTCTCGCCAGATCGGTGGACGTCAGCACATAGGTATTGCCATTCCAGCTGAAGGTGATGCTATCGATCCCGTCGCCCGCGCTCACGGTGATCGTGCCGCTGGTGGTGGCACCGCCGGTCATATCGACCAGGCCCGCCTCGTACACCGTCGCATCACCGGCCGCTGCGCCATTGTTGTCCTTCGCCGTCACGGCCGGCGTACCGTCGGTGTGGCCGTGGATCGTGACGGTGAGCGTAGTGGTGCTGGTATCGCCGTCCTTATCGGTGATCGTGTACGAGAAGGTGTCGGTGAGTGACTCACCGTCCTTCAGCGCGTTGACCGTGGCGTTGTCGTTATTGACCGCGTACGTGTAGCTGCCGTCGGCCTTCAGCACCAGTGTGCCGTAGCTACCGGCCACGCCGGTGCCCGCCACGTTGCCGCTGACCGGGCCCGTCGCCGTGCCGGTCGTGACGCCGGTCACGGTCACGTTCTTGTCCGCACCCTGGCGGTCGGCCACGTCGCCGGCGCCCGGTGTGGTGCCGGTGCCACCGATCACGTTACCCGTCGCGCCCGCGCCATCTTCATAGGCGTCGGCCGTATCGGCCTTGGCCGTCGGCGCGTCATCCATGATGGTGACGACAAGGTTGCCGGTGTTCGTACCACCGCCCGCGTCCTTCACGCTGAGCCCGATGGTGTCGGTACCGTGGTCACTGCCCGGCTGGTTGTACGCAGCGGTGAGCGTATAGGTGTACGAAAGCGTACCGCTGGTCGCCACGCCGCCCACACGGGTGCCGGCCACGAAATCGGTCAGGGTCAGCACGCCGTACGTCGTGGTGATGGTGATCGGCGTGCCCGAGCTGTGCAATGCATCCAGCTGGGCCGCGGTTATCGTGCGGCCACCCACCACGAGGCTGTCCAGGCCATCCGGCGCGGTGATATCGATCGTGTCCGAGGCGCTCTTGCTCTCGCCGTTCGGGCCATCCACGGTCAGGCCGGCTTCCCATACGATGGAATCACCACCGAAGGTGTCCTTGCCGTTGGTGTCGTGCGGTGCGATGGACGGCTCGCCATCGGTGTGGCCGTTGATCGTGATCTTCAGCGTGGCCGTGCTGGTGTCGCCATCGGCATCGGTGATCGTATACGTGAACGTATCGACCAGCGTCTTGCCGTCCTTCAACGCATTCACCGCCGCGTTGGTGTTATCCACGTCGTAGGTGTAGCTGCCATCGCTGTTGAGCTTGAGCGTGCCGTACTGGCCGGCCAGCGGGCTGCCCACCGTGCCGGCCGTGTTGCCGGAGGTCTTGTTCGCGACCACGGCGGTCACCGGGTTGGCGTTGGCATCGGCGCCGATGCGGTCGGCCTGCCCGGTACCACCCGTACCCGTCACGACGTTACCGGTGATCTGGGTGCCGTCTTCGTTGGCGCTGCCCGTATCGTTGTTCGCGGTCGGCGTGTCATCCACGATCTTCACCGTGATCGTGCCGGTATCGGTGAAGTTCTCGCTATCGGTCGTCTTGATCGTGATGACGTCGTTGCTGCTGGTGGCGCCCGGCTGGTTCACCCGGCCATCGAGCACGTAGTGGTACGTGAGCGTGGCGATACCATTGGTAACGCTGTAGCCCGTGACCACCAGCGTGCCGTTGGGCGTATCCAGGGTGCGATCCGCCGGATCCACCGTACCGATGGTCTGCAACTGGGCTAGCGTAAGCGTCAGCGTAGTGCCACCGCTGCCACTGAGCGTGATGTGGTCAAGATCGTTGACCAGCGCGAAGGTCTCGCTGCCGTTCACGCCCTGCGAGCCGCTGGCATCGGTCAGGCCCGATTCCTGCACCTGCGTGCTGCTGGAGATGGTGACGCTGATGACGCGCGTGGTGATCAGCGCGCTATCGGTGGAAGCGGGGTCCGTATCGGCGTAGCCGTAATGATCGCCCGCCGCGCCGGTGTAATGGGTGTCGTTGTAGGCCTTGTCGGCATCCAGCGTGCCCTGGTCGGGGCGGCTGCCATGGTTGCCGGCATCGTTCACGGTCAGCTGCACCTGGAACGTGCCGTTCCAGGCGGTGTTGTTGTCCGGGTTCACCGTGCTGGTGGGCAGCTTCACGCCGACGGTATTGAGCGCGGCCTCCACGTTCGTGATCGAACCGGTGAAGGTGATGCTGCGCCCATCGGCGCTCACGGTGTAGTCGGCGCCGTTATACGTGCCGTGGGCATTGGCACCCGCGGCCACGCCATGCACCGTATTGACCAGGAACCCGGTCGGGAGCGTCACCGTGGCGCTGATCGCGTCGTCACCCGCATCGGGATCGGAAAGCGTGATGTTCTTCAGCGTATACGTATTCGCCGTGCTCTCGGCCGCGGAGTTCGTGCCGGACACGCCGATCACCGTGGGGTTGTTGACCGAACTGGGGAACACCACACGATCCGCCGAGGACACGTTCTGCCCCAGGCCGGTCGGTAGGGCCGCGTACGGATCGATGGCATCGGTCGGGACCGCCGCCGTGTCCGTGCCGTCGGCGTTGTTGTCCAGGCCGCCGTTGGCGCCGCCCGTGAGGTTGCCGTTCGCATCGCGCAGGCGATCGTCGGCGATCACTTCCACGTGGTACGACTGGTCCGCGTTGGCCAGGTTGCCACCGATCGAGACCTGCAGGCCCGCCAGGTACGCGTTGATCTGGTCTCGCGTACCGCGGATCACCAGTGCCGCATCGGTCCCGTCGAACGCGCTATCCACGGTCGCGCCCGAGGTGCCCGCATTGGACGAACCCAATACGATATCCGCGTACGACGACGCCGGCAGCGGCACACCGTTGGCATCGGTGACGCGCACCGTCACCTGCATGAAATCGGTTTCGCCGGTGGTGATGCCACCGTTATCGGTGTAGTCCACATCGCTGACGACGAAGCCGCCCACCGGCGTGCTGCCGTTGAGGTACACCGTGCCGGTACCGGCGGTGACCGTCGGGGCATCGTTCACCGGATCGATCGTGATGGCGACCGAGATGGGCGCCGGGTTGTTCGACTGGCTGCCACTGCCGGTGTCGCTGCCGATCTTCGAGCCGGTATCGTCAAACGTCAGGGTGAGCGTCACATCGCCTGCAGCCGCGCCGTTCTGGTCGTGGTTGGCGTGCTGTGCGCTCTTGTAGGTGAGGCCGGTGGCCCCGCTGTTGAGCAGCGCCTGGATATCGCTGGCCAGGCCGGTGAGCACGAGGTCGCCGGTGTTGTCACCGCTGATGGTCACGCCGTTCAGCGACGTCTGCGTGCCGGTGCCGCCGATGCCCAGCGTGCCCTGGTCCACATGCAGTTTCACCGTCACCGGCGTATCGAACGCGGCCGATTCCGGATCACTGACGACGAAGCTGCCGCCGATGTAGGTGGCCTGGTCTTCCTTCGTCGTGACCGCGGTCGGGCCGGTCAGCACGCCCGGCTCGTTCACGCTCGAGGCGCGCACGGTGACCGCGGCGGCGGAGATATTGCCGTTCTTGACCGGCACCGTGGCGGTGTACCAGTCGTAGTTGGTGGTATCGATCGGGCTGGTCGCCGTACCGGTACCGGTACCCGCGGTGGCCGACTGGTTCTCCGCGCCGCCGTTGGCGCCACTGGTAAGGTTGCCGTTCGCATCGCGCAGGCGATCGTCGGCGATGACCTGCACCTGGTACTTCGCGTCACGGTCGGTGGAGAACGTGACGGTGAGGGCGGCCAGCGCGGCGTTGATCTGCGCGCGGGTACCGCTCAGTACCAGGTAATCGTGGTTGCCGTTCTTGTCCGCATCCACGCCGGCACCGGCGCCGTAGCCGATCATCACGTCGTTGTATTCGGCGGCCGAGAACGCGCTGCCATCGCTATGCAGCAGGCGCACGGTGACCTGGAGGTAATCGACCTCACCATCGCTGACCGTGGTCAGGTCGGGATCGGCCACGCTGAAGCCCGGCACCTGGTTGTTGGCGGCCTGCTGGCTATCCAGGTCGATCGTGCCGGTGGGTGCGGTGACGACCGGGGCATCGTTGGTCGGCGTCGTGTAGATCCAGAACGCGTTGCCGGTCTGTTCCTTGTCACCATCGGAGATGGTGAAGCCAAACTTGTCGTCCGGCGTGTTATCCGTGCTCGTGTACGTGTGGCCGAGCGGCTCGGTGCCGTCGTTGAGGTAGTAAATGCGGCCAGCAGCCACATCGGCCTGGGTGAACGACGAGCCCGCACCCAGGATATGGAACGTTTGGCCGCCATCGGTCGAGAGCGCGATGCTGCCGTGCGCCGGGGCGCTGGTGATCGTGTACTGCACCTGCGCATCGGTGCTGTCCGGATCGTACGCCTGCAGCATGGCCGTGGTGATCTGGCCCCAGCCGCCTTCCTTCACGGTCAGCGGTTCGTTCACCGGCGTGCCACCGATGTTGTTCGGCGAATCGCTCGGGACGGTGGGGTCGGCTTGGGTCGGGTCCTTCGCGATCTGCGGCGCGTCGTTGACGTTGGTGATCTGGATGCCGACCGTGCCGGTCGTGACGGAGGCCTGGCTCCAGCGATCCACCGCCGATACGGTGAAGCTGGTGTTGCGCACTTCCGAACCGTTGCTGACGAAGCGCAAACCGGTGGTCGATGCATCACCCGTGATGATCGACGCATCGAGCGCCTGGCCCTGCACCACATCGTGCCAGGTGGCACCGTGGTCGGTGGAGTACTGCAGCGTGCCGCCGGTGGGCAGCGTGGTCACGATGAACTTCAGCGCGTTCGCGCCGGTGGCATCGTTGTTGTATGCGTAGTTCGGCGTGCCGTTCGGCTGCGTCGTGGTGTTTTCGAGGTAGCTCTGGCTGGTCGCATCGTCCGGGTCGGTGATGTTCAGCTGGCCAGTGGTGATCATGGCGGTCTCGCCTTCGCCGATCACCGTGTTCGAGGAACCGGACACCACCGGCGCATCGTTCACCGGGTTCACGTAGATATCGAACGTGGGTGTCCAGGTATCCGCGGTCGGCACGCCGTTCTGCATGACGGTCAGGCCGGCGGACACCGAGAAATTGGCGACGAGGTGGAAGTTTTCGCCACCGTCGTGCTGGAAACGGACGTTGCCGGCATTGAGGTCGGCCTGGGTGAACGTGCCGTACAGCGGGATGTTCACCCACGAGCCGTTCACCAGCTTCTGCATGCTGCCACCGCCGGTCATGCCCGCATCGGTGGTAAAGCCCAGGAAGGTGTAGACCACCTGTTCGGGCGGTACGCCATCGGAGGTGAAGCTCAGGCCCGGGGTCGATGCAAAGTCGGTCGGCTGGCCGTTGGTGGTCGTGCCATGCAGCACGATCGCCGCACCCTCATCCACCGTGCCCTTCGCCGCACCCGTGGGGTCCACGCCCGCATACGTCGAATCCGAATGGTTGACGACGCTGGTGGTGGGGTCGAAGTTGCCGCCGTTGCCATCAGGCGTGTTGGCCAGGTGGATCGTAAACGTATAGTTCTTCAGCGTATCTGTCTTCAGGTCGCCGGTGTAGTCGCCACCCACGCGGGTGAACGTGGTGCCATCGGCGTTCCAGCGCAGCGCGGTGGTGTTATCGATCACCTGGAAGTTGAAGGTATCGATCTGCCCGGTCGTCGCGCCGGTGGTCTGCACGTACTGCACGCGGCCGGCCACGATATCGGCCATGGTGAACACCGCGCCGTTCTGCAGGCGCTGGCCGTTCAACAGCAGGTAGCCATGAGTCATGGCGGCCTGGTTGGTCACGAAACTGATGTTCGAATCGGGCGAATCCACATCGGTGGCGCCGATCATCTGCGTGGTCAGCACCACCGAATACGCGCCGGCACTGCCGTTGCCCGCCTGGGTTACGGTGGCATCACGCGTGCTCGCCGGCACCAGCGCCGGGTCATCATCCACGGCCTGCACGTGCAACGTAACGGTGCCATCGGTCGATGCAGGCGTGCCGGTGCCGCCACCCTGGTCGGTGACACGCACCCCGAACGTATCCTGGGTCACGCCATCCACGCCGTCGTTGCTGTAGGTCAGCTTGTTGCGATCGGCGTAATCGAACTGCTGGCCCACGGTCACGGCGACGCCGTTGTAGTACAGCGTGCCATGCGTCGGCAGCGAGGTAATGGTGATGGTGAGCGTCGTATCCTGCGGATCGCCGCCGCTGCCGGCCACGATGTACTGGCCGACGTTGCCGGTATCCACGGCGTTGGCCGGCTGGCCTTCGTACACGTTGCCATCGCCGCCGATCGTCGGGGCCTGGTTCTCGGGCACGACATTCAGCGTGATGTGCACGGTATCGGAGCTGGCCAGCGGGGTCGCGCCATCGTTCACGCGCGCGGTGAAACCATCCGCCGTGTCCTGGTCGGCGCCGGTAGCGGTGTGCACGTAGCGCACCTTGCCGTCGATCACATCCTGCTGGGTGAACACCGAACCCACGCCCAGGCGCGTGCCACTAAGGGTCAGGTAACCGTAGGTGGGAATCGCCGTCACGCTGTAGACGATCTGCGAGGGCGTCTGTGTACCGGCGTCCACTTCCGGATCCTTCGCGACCAGCGTGTCCTTGGTGATGACCGTACCGGTACCGCCATCCGCTTCAGCCACATCCTGCGTGGCGTCGGCGACGGTCACCGGGTCATTCGACGGGGTGATGGTCACATCCAGCGACTTGCTGGCCGTGAGCGACGAGGCCGTGTCGGTCACGGTCACGTTGATCGTGGTCTTGGCGGCGGTGTTGCCCAGTTCCACATCGGCGGCCACGAACTGCAGCTGGTTCAGCCACGCGCTCGCATCGGCGGAGGTACCGGTGAAGGTGAACACGCCATTGGTGAGCGTGCCCTTGCCGCTGGCATCCAGCAGCGAGCCCTTGCCCGCATCGGCAAGGGATACCGATACCGAGACGGTGCCCGAATCGGTGATGGTCCAGCCGGTAAGCGTCGCGCGGTCGGCACCGCTTGCGTTCAGCGGGCTGGGCTCGGACGCGGTGACGCTCTTGGCCGTGGTATCGACCGTAGGCGCTTCGAGCAGGCCGTCGTAGCTGAGCGCCAGGGTGCGCGCTTCGATGTGGCCGGTGCTGGCTTCCAGGGTCCAGTTGCCACCGCGGTCGGCCGCGCCGGTCTCGTCGGTGGACGAGGCGATATCGGCGTGGGTCAGCCTGGCCATCTCGGTGACCAGCGCCGTGTCCTTGCTGGACACGTCGCAGCCGTAGAGCAGGATGTCGCCGTCCTTCGTCAGCGTGGAGCCCACGTCGCCCAGTTGGCGGGCAAAGCTATCGATGTTGGCGGCCGTCACCGTATCGGTACCCAGCGAAATGGAATCGCTGGAACCGTGGCTGATGATGTGGATGGCGCTGATGTCGTGCTCGCCGCGCAGGGCGTTGGCCAGCTGCTCCATGCCCGAGGAGTTGTCGTCGATCACCACCACCTGGCTGCCCTTGGGCAGCTGGGCCACGAGCGATTGCCAGTTGGCAACGCTCTCGTCCACCACATACACCTCCTTCGGCTGCGCCTCGGCGGGTGCCGTGGCGGCCGGCGCAGGAGCGGCGGCGGGGGCCGGTGCCGGGGCGGCCTGCACGGCATGGCCGGGCTGGTCGGTAGCGGCACTGTGGAACTTGCCCGCATCGTGGGCCGCTTCCGCCGGATCGGCGTGGTGGGCGGCTTCCACGAGCGCCGCGCCGTCGTACATCTGGCGGGGCTCGAGCGCGTAACGGTGGGTACGCGGGCGGAAGGGGTTGTTCGACTTGGTCCCTGGCATGGTGCGCCTTGCTCTTTGCTGGCAATCACGGGCCGAACGACGCCATCCCGCGACTGGCTCAGTCGCAGGTGTGAAGGTTCGGTAGAAAAGCTGTGAACTAAGTCACAGAGTTTGGCGCGATCCTATGTATCAGCCATGTAACGGGGAAGGGGGTAACGCAGGAACTTATGTCACGCGTGGCGTGACCAACTTCCCCTCCAGCAAAGGCCGGGCTGCAAAACCGCGCCGCAGCGCGCTCTCAGTAGTTTTGCTTAAGGGGACTGCGCCGAAACGGCAGCTAGGAATTTTTCACCTTACGGGGCTGCCGCTTACGCGTGGGCACGTAACGGCCAGTTTCATGACCTGGCGCATGAATTCCCCCGCGGTGCCCGGCTTCAGCAGCACGCCGTCGAAGTTCACATTCGTGACGAACGTCGGGGCCGGCGCGGTGGCCGCGTACAGTAACACCGGCAGGTCGCGGTGTTGCTCACGCGCGGCGTGCAGCAGCCGCCAGCCGTCGCCACCGGGGAAGTGCAGTTCGGTGATGACCAGGGCGGGCCGCTGCTTCTGCAGGGCCATGGCGGCGGCATGGCCATCGGCCGCGGCCACGCTATGGAAACCGTAGCCATCCAGCAGGTCGCACAGGACGGCCCGGGTCGGGGCGTGCGGTTCCACCACCAGCACCACCCGGTCATCGCCGTCGATGTCACCGGCGTCCTCGCCCGGGGGTAATTCCGGCTCCACATCGTTGGCGCTTGCCACGGGCAGCAACACGCTGAAGGTGAAGCGGCTACCGCCGCTGGGCACCGCTTCCACATCCAGGTGCGAGCCCATGTGCTGGAGCAGCTGTTCAACAATGGCCAGGCCCAGGCCGCTGCCATCGTGGCGTACCGCGTTATCGCCGCGCGCAAACGGTTGGCGCAGCGCTTCCAGCGCCTTCGGGTCCATGCCGATGCCGGTGTCCTCCACCACGAACGTAATACGCGCCCGCTCGGCACCGGCCTGCCCCACGCCGGCACGCAGCACCACGCTGCCGCCGTGGGTGAACTTGGCCGCGTTGCCAAGCAGGTTCATCAGCACCTGGCCCAGGCGACGGAAATCAGCCACCACCAGCGCCGGCAGGTGCTCGTCGAAGTGGGTGGTGAGGTGGTTACCGTGGCGCTCGGCCAGCAGGTCGGCGCGCTCGGCCACCTCATGCAGGAACGCATGCAGGTACCCCGGCGCAGGCTCCAGTTGCAGCCCGGTGAGCTCGCCGCGCGAGAACTCCAGCAACTCGTCGATCAAGGCCATCTGCTGGTGCACATGGCGCTCGATGATCCGCGGGTAATCGCGCGCGGCATCGCCGCCGCGCCACTTCCGCACGGCGGACATGATGGTGTTGAGCGGTGCGCGCAGGTCGTGGCCCACGTGGGCCAGCAGCATGCGGCGTGCGTGCAGCGCATCGCGCAGTTCGGTGGTGCGCACGTCCACCACCGCTTCAAGCCGGCGTGCATGCGCAATCAGCACGCGCATGCGCCAGCGCCACGCGCCCCACAGGGCCAGTAGCACCAGGCATGCGGCGCCCGCGTATGCCCACACGGTTTGCCACCACGGCGGCGCCACCGTAAAGGTGAGCGCCAGCGGCGGCGAGGCCACGCGGCGGTTTACGTCAATCGCCTGCACTTCAAAGGTGTACTGGCCGGGCGGTAGCAACGCGTAGCGCACTTCATGCTGCGCCGTTTCCACCCAATCGCCATCCACGCCGGGCAGGCGGTAGCGGAAGCGCACGGGGTGGCCGGCGTTGTTGTTCGCCACGCCAAAATGCAGCACCAGCGCGGTGGCCTGCTGGAACGGCAACGTCGCTGCGGCCTCCACGCGCGTATCGCCGTACTGTGCATCCGCGATCACGGGCTGGATATTGCGCGGCGCCAGCAACTGGTCGGGATCGAGCACGTGGGTGAGGCCCACCGGCGCGCCAATCCACACCGTCCCATCGGCATCGGCGAGGAAGGCACCGTGGTTGGTTTCATCCCACAGCAAGCCATCGCGCATGGTCAGGCGTGCCCAGGTGCCGTGGTCGAGCACATCCACGCCACTGCCTCCGCCGGCCCACAGCCGGCCGCGCTGGTCCACGCGCAGGAAGTAGAACCGCGTGTCAGCGAGCAACGCGTCGGCCACCGGCGCGGCGGCCAGCGTATCGGCATCGCTTACATCCGCGACCCAAAGGCCTGGCTGCAACGCGCTGAGCCACAAGCGGCCATCGGGCGTCACCGCTACGTTCTCGTAGCCGCCGGCGGATTCACCCGGCTGCAGCGAGACGTGCGACCAGCGGTCCTCGCTCAGGCGGAACAGGCCGGCACTGCACGCCACCCACAGGCGCCCCTGGGTGTCTTCGGCTGCATCCGAACACATGGTCGAAGGGATGAGGTCCGGCGCCGCGCGCGTGGCGGTGCCGCTTAGCGGATCGATCTGGTACAGGCCACCCAGCGTGTAGGCCCACAAGCGGCCCTGGCGATCCATCAGCGCGCCGCGGATGAGGTACGGCAGCGTGGTGACAATGCGCGTTTCGTGCTTCTGGGTGTCGTAGCGCGCGACGCGGCCATCGAACAGGAAGTACCAGATGGCGCCCTTGCCATCGGCGATCACCGCATGCGCTTGCGCGGGCGGTGGCAGCTCGATCGGTGCGCGGTGCGCGGCGTTGGCCTCGGGCGCGATCACTTCAGCGCCCGCTTCGGTCGCGACCCACAGCGCGTGCGCATCGCCACGCGCGATCGACCACACCAGGCTACCGCTCAGGCCCTGTGCGGCGGTCCAGTCTTCTACCGCGTCGGCGCTGCTCCAGTAGTACACGCCGCGGCCGTAGGTGCCCATCCACACCATGCCATCGCGGTCGGACACCATCGACGAGATGCCCACACCTGGAAGGCCGTTGTTGGTATCGAACAGCTGCCAGCGCGCGCCGTCCCAACGGGCCATGCCCACATCGGTACGGGTCAGGATGCGCCCTGCCCGGTCCTCCACGATATCGATACTGGAGGCCGCGACCTTCATGTGGCCATCGGGGATGTCGTGCGCCACGAAGGCCTGCGCGTTGGCCGGCAGGCGCAGCACATGGGCGATACCGCGCGCCCATACCGAGCCATCGCGCGAGGCCAGCAGGCCCAGCCACTTGTCGGCCGGCACGCCCTTGTCCGCGCCGAAGCGGGTGAGCACACCATTGCGCAGGCGGCACAAGGCCGGGCCGCAGCCGAACCACGTGGTGCCGCTGTTGTGGATCACCGCGGCGATATCGCCGGGCGCCAGCACCTGCACATTGGCCAGCGGCTCGCTTGCGTGCCACTCGCCTTTCGCATCCTCCGTAAGGCGCAGCATGCGGTGTCCGCTCACGGCGAGCATGCCGCCTTCGCTATCGGCGGCCAGCGAGCGGCCACGATCCACCAGCAGGCGCTTGCCCTCCGGCGATACCCATTCGAACGTGCCATCGTCCTTGCGCCGTTGCAGGCCCGCGCGCGAAGCCACCCACAGGTGGCCGGCCGGGTCTTCGGTCATGGCGACCACTTCGGAGGTCTGGAAACCACGCGACGGCCCAATCGCTTCGAAGCCCAGGCCATCGAAGCGGTAAAGGCCCTTCTCCGTGCCCACCCACAGGAAACCATCGTGGCCTTCGTACAGGCGCACTACGGAGAGGCTGGTGAGGCCGGTGCCCTGGTCGTAGATGGTGAGCGGGAGCTGCACGGTCGAGGCAAGTACCTGCGCCGTTGGCAACAGCGCGGCAGCCGCGAAGGCCACACACGCCATGATGCTGCGCAAAGCGTTACGCACGCGCCGTCGTCGCATCGCGCGCCGCTTCCTCGGATGCCGCCTTACGGTACTCGCCTGGCGTCACGCCAAGGCGTTCCCTGAACGCCGTGGCAAAGTTCGCCGCACTGCTGAAGCCAATCTCCAGGGCGATATCCTGCATGCCCAGCGTCGTGGTGGTCAGCAGCTCGCGGCTCTTGCGCAGGCGTTCTTCACGGATCCAGCCGAACACCGTGGTGCCCACGCGTTGGCGGAAAATGGCGGAGAGGCGCTTGTCGTACGTGCCGACGGCTTCGGCGATCGCATCCAGGGCCAGCGGTTCGGCCAGGCGCTGGCCGATGTAACGCATGGCCGCGCGCAGTACCACTTCATCGCGGCCCATGGGCATGTCGTGCGGCGCGTCTTCCAACGCACCACGCCGGGTAAGGCGCAGGTGGATGCGCACACGCGCCAGCAGTTCGGCGGGGCTGCACGATTTGAGGATGTAATCGACCGCGCCCTGGCTTAAGCCCGCGAGGCGTTCTTCTTCGCTGGCGGCCGAGGTGAGGAACAGCACGGGCATATCGCGGCCGGGTTGCAGTTCCTGCAGCAAACGGCACAGAGTAAAACCATCCATGCCCGGCATACGCACGTCGAGCAGCACAAGATCCGGCGACAGCACCTGGGCGCGCTGGTAGCCCTGCGCGGCCGAAGTGGCCAGGCTCACGCGGAAGGGCTCGGCCCGAAGCGCTTGCAGCAGATCGCGGATGCCCTCGGGGGCATCATCAATCACCAGAATGTGTGGTTCCTGCGCCGCCACGTCCTTCCCCCTGTGAAGGCTACCGCCACTTCCAGTGGCGGACCAGGCGCGGAGTATACGGCCGTGTTGGGTATCATTTCCGCCAGGGCAAACGGCTTTGACGTTCTCGCAAAGCCGTCATCACACGGGGGGCACGACCATTTCTGCTAATCCTAAACGACGCAGCAGCGACGAGAAGCCCGTGCAAGGCATGGATTCGATTGACAATCTTGGCGACCTGTACCTGTTGGTGCAGGCCATCGAGGCCGGCGGATTCTCTGCTGCAGCCGCCAAGCTTGGCACCACCCGCTCGCTCATCAGCCGGCGCATCCTGGCGCTGGAAGAGCGCCTTGGCGCCCGCCTGCTCCACCGCAATGCCCGCCAGTTTGGCGTGACTGCCACGGGCGAGCGTGTGTACCAGTACGCCGCAGCCATGTGCGAAGCCGCCCAGGCCGCCGAGCAGGCCGCACTCATTCCGGGTGAAGCGCAGCGGATGATCCGCATCGAAGCGCATGGGCTGCTCTCGCCGATGGTGGCCAGCCTGATGTCGGACTTCTCTGCCCTTAATCCACGGGCGCGCTTCTCGATGACCGTCGGTGCTGGCGATATGAACCGCCTGCTGCGCCAGCAGACCGACGTGATACTTAGCCTGCGCGAGACGTTACCCGATAGCACGGATGTGGTGGCGCGTTCGCTCGGCGAACTGCGCCGGGTAACCGTTGCCTCGCCCGATCTGTTGAAGCGCGTGGGTGTGCCCAAGCATCCGGGCGAACTCGATGATGATGATTGCCTCGCACTCGGTGCCGAAGCTTCCGGCTTCTGGCACTTCCGCGGCATGGCACCACGGCGGCGCAATGTGCGCGTCGCATTCGCTGATGTAGCTGCACTGCTCGCCGCCGTCGAAGGCGGCCTGGGCGTCGCGCAGCTTCCGCACTACCTGGTGGCCGACCATTTCCCTACCGGCAAACTCACCACGCTGCTCGAAGCCTTCGAACCCGAACCGCTGCCGCTGCATGCGCTCACCGTCACCGGGCGCGTAGCCTCCGATGCGACGGTGAGCTTTGTGAGGTTCATCCAGAGCCGCCTATCGGCACTAGCGTGATCTTCCACGTGTAGGAGCGAGCTAGCGCGCGATCGTTTCTCGCCAAACGCGCGCGCTCGGCAACGCCCTCATCCGACGTGGTGTGCTAGTAACGTCAGGCATATACTAATGCCGGACGCTGGCCTCCACACGAAATCAGTCATCGACGGTAGAGTTCCAGCGAACAAACGCGTTGACCAAGTCTCCTACCGTCATATCCCATTCGAGGCGAGGCATTATTAGACCTTCAAAGCCCGCCTTTCCGTTGAGCTCATACATCACGTTCCGCCCAACCTCGTGCTCAATGCTATCAACTGTAATCGCGTCAATTCGTGTCTCGTCTGAACAAACGAGCTGAATATCGTCGCAAGTACCACTTTTCATCTTCTCGAGCGACTCTGGCGATACCGCAGATTCGATGTGATTCCTGACAAGCACTTTGCGCAGGGCCTCTCGAACCAATATCTCCCTATCCTTAGCTGACACGGCACGTCCTCCTTCGGCCTCCATCGGCCACGACAGACGATATGGGAACCTAGCCCTTCTGTCAGGAAAAGCGTGACCCTTGTTCGGCATCCGGCGTCTAAGGCATTGGCAGATCTGGCTGTTCGACCTTCGCACTCGACCCCTGGCTTTGGTCAAGAGAGCGTGCCGAGCACCAGCGCGATGAGCATGAATGCTATCGCGCGTTGACGTATCGCATCCCTCTTGCGATCCATGGCCAATCTCCGTGACATGCCCCGAGTTACCGTCAGAGCATGCAAGGAAATGCAGGCGTGAAGTCGGGCGCAGTACACCCGACTTCAGCGCTTATCCGGCCCGTGGTCGCTAAGACGATGACATGCCGGGAGTTATTAACGCCCCACCATCTTCATCAGATGCTCCGGGTAACGATCGCCCGTAATCGCGATATCCGCTGCGGCTACTTCAATGCGATCCAGGTCCGATGCGGTGAGTTCAACAGCCGCCGCGGCGACGTTCTCTTCCATGCGGTGCATCTTCGTCGTACCAGGAATCGGCACGATCCACGGCTTGCGCGATAGCAGCCAGGCCAGGGTGACCTGGGCGGGCGTGGCCTGCTTGTCGTTGGCGATGACCTTCAGCAGGCTCACCAGGGCTTCGTTGGCCTGCATGGCATCGGCGGTGAAGCGCGGGAGGATCTTGCGGAAATCGTTGTCGTTGAGCTCGGTTTCCTTGCTCATGGCGCCCGTAAGGAAGCCCTTGCCCAGCGGGCTGTAAGCGACCAGGCCGATGCCCAGCTCTTCGCAGGCTTCGAGGATGCCGTTGGTCTCGGGGCCGCGCGTCCACAGCGAGTACTCGTTCTGCAGGGCGGTGACCGGCTGCACCTTGTGGGCGCGGCGGACAGTTTCAGCCGAAGGCTCCGACAAACCGAAGTGGCGAACCTTGCCCTCGGCGATCAGCTCCTTCACCGCGCCGGCCACCTCGTCGATCGGCACGTTCGGGTCGACGCGGTGCTGGTAGAGCAGATCGATGGTCTCGATGCCCAGGCGCTTGAGCGAGGCCTCGGCCACCTTCTTGATGTGTTCCGGGCGGCTGTTCAGGCCGTTCTGCTTGCCCGTGTCCGGATCGATATCGAAGCCGAACTTGGTGGCGATCACCACCTCGTTGCGAATGGGCGCGAGGGCCTTGCCGACCACCACTTCATTGGTGAATGGGCCATAGACCTCGGCGGTATCGAAGAAGGTGACGCCACGCTCGTAGGTGGCGCGGATGAGGGCGATGGCCTCTGCTTCCGGCGTTACCGTGCCGTAGCCGAAGTTCAGGCCCATACAGCCAAAGCCGATGGCGGAGACTTCCAGGCCGCTGGTACCAAGGGTGCGCTTTTGCATGGTGTGTATCTCGGGTGGGATGGGGTCGATGATCAATCTAAGGCCAGACCCGCTAGTGAACTAGACGGGTAATTCCGCATGGGCTTATGAATAATCGATATGAATGACTCGCCCCGGTGCTAGCATCCCTGACACCCCTCCCCAGCCCCGGTACCGCCCCGATGCGCAAGGATATTCAGGACATCATGGCCTTCATCGCCGTGGCCCGGGAGCGCAGCTTCACCCGGGCGGCAGCGAAAATGGGCACCTCGCAATCGGCGCTCAGCCACACCATCCGTGGGCTCGAGGCCCGGCTGGGCGTACGCCTGCTGACCCGCACCACGCGAAGTGTCGCCCCCACCGAGGCCGGCGAACGGCTCTTGCAGACAGTGGCCCCACGCCTCGACGAGATCGAGGCGGAAATGGACGCCTTGGGCGAATTGCGCGAGAAGCCCGCCGGCAGCCTGCGCATCACCACGGCGGAGCACGCCGCCAACACCATTATCTGGCCGGCGCTGGAACGCTTCCTGCCCCAATACCCGGATATCTCCGTGGAGGTGGCGGTGAATTACGGCCTGGTCGATATCGTGGCCGAGCGTTTCGATATCGGCATCCGCCTGGGCGAACAAGTGGCCCGCGACATGATCGCCGTACCCATTGGCCCCGAAGTGCGGATGGCGGTGGTCGGCTCGCCGGCGTATTTCACCCGCCGGAAGAAACCGAAGACCCTGCAGGACCTCACCGGCCACAACTGCATCAACCTGCGCCTGCCCACCCACGGCGGCCTGATGGTGTGGGATTTCGAGAAGGACGGGCGCGAGGTGAAAGTGCGGGTGGAAGGCCAGGTTACTGCCACCAGCGGCAGCCAGGTGCTGGATGCCGCGATGCGGGGGCTTGGCCTTGGCTGGGTGCCCGAAGATATGGTGCTGGGCCACATCGCCGACGGCACGTTGATACGCGTGCTCGAAAAGTGGTGTAAACCGTTCCCCGGGTATCACCTGTATTACCCGAACCGCCGGCAAGGGGCCCCTGCCCTCACGGCGCTGGTGGAAGCACTGCGTTATCGCGGCTAAACCCGGAGGAACGTCGGCATGACTATCACCATTACGTGCTTCGAAAAATCGCCTGATGGCGGCAGGGGCCTGGCCCGCGATACGCGCGTGCGCTGGGCGCTCGAAGAGGTTGAGCAGCCTTATGAGGTGCGCGGTGTTTCGTTTCCGGCCATGAAGCAGGCGGAACACCTGGCACGGCAACCGTTCGGGCAAATCCCGGTGTTTGAGGAAGGTGAGTTCACCCTGTTCGAATCGGGCGCGATCATCCTGCACCTCGCGGAACGCTATGGCGGCCTGCTTCCGCCGGATGCGCACGCACGGTCACGCGCGATCATGTGGATGTTCGCCGCGCTCAATTCGGTGGAAAACCCAATCCTCGATTTGCAGACGGCGAAGTTTGCCGAGGGCGACAAGCCCTGGGCCGCGGAGCGCATGCCGCTCGTCATCGATCGGATCAAGCAACGGCTGGCCCTGCTACAGGATCACCTCGGCGATTCGGAGTGGCTGGATGGCGAATTCAGCGCGGGCGACCTGGTGATGATTTCGGTCCTGCAGCGGGTCAAACCGTCCGGGATTCTCAGCGAGTTTCCGAAGCTTGCCGCGTACGTCGCGCGTGGTGAAGCGCGGCCCGCGTACAAGCGGGCCTATGAGGCGCAATACGCCTACAACAACCCGGAGGCGACGGCTTAGGGCCGCCCTTCTGGGGCGTTTCACATGGCTACGTCGATATCGCCTGGCTTCCAGGTTCCATCGAAGGCCGCGGCTTGCGGCCCATAGATGCGGAAATAGGTAAACCATCCGCGGCCCGGAAGGGTCTGGATCCAGGGCTTGCCAGCATGTGCGCTGCTTTCCGGACCGAAGAACAGCTCAACGCTATCGCCACTCAGGTTGGCCAACTCGAACAGCGAACGCAGTGCCGCCTTGTTCTGCGCGGTCTGGATTTGCGACCGGGTTTCCAGGTCGTACACCGTCACGGACCAGAAGAGCTTGCCGGGCACGGGCAGAGGAACCGTGAGCCGGTAGTTCTTTCCACCATCTAGCAATGCGCCATTCGCGTCACGTAATCCAAGCCAGTAGAGGGAGCCTGCATTTGCATCGCGGCGGAACATGGCCGGCGACGCGCCGATCGCCTGATAGAACCATTTCTCACGCGCTTCCAGGTCCAGGTATTCACCCGCGTTAAAGTCACCATCCTCGAAGCGCAGGCTGGCCCACTCCCATTGGCGATCGGGCCACACCTGCCGATCCGGCCGGCGGTCGAAGAACGACTGTATGCGCATCTGCGCGTTGGCTTCGGTGGCGGCCTTATGCAGGATGCCGGCCATACGCTTGTCGGGAGCGAACGGCTTACCCTTCTGAATCCCCAGCGAGGACAGGTTGCCGTATTCGGAGCGGTAACCCTCGTAAGGCGGCTCCTTCTGGATCGTATCGTCGAGTACCCGCCAGAACATCTCGCTGGTTTCGAACGAGGCCGGGGTGGTGTCCTGCTGTTTGCCGGTGGCGTCGATCCAGCGCGGCTCCTTCCATGGGGTATCCGGTTTCAGCGGATACACCTTGATGGTCGTGAGCCTTGCCTTGGCGCCAGCCACATCGCCATTCACCGGCAACGAACGGACACCGACGATCTGCCGGTTGCTGCTCGCCTGGTGCACGTAATACCCATCGCGGGGTAACTCGCCACGGTACCCCGGCGGCACCAGGAGGTGCTTCCCGCCCTTCCCGGCATCCGGCCCCGGCACGCCCATATCGGCAACCCAGCGCTGGTTGATATCCATCGCACAGACGATCAACGGCCCCGGCGGCAGATCAATCACCAGCGGCCCAATGGCCAGGTCCAGCAGGATGGGCCCGTAGGGCGTATCGGAATTGGCGGTATACACCAGCTGTTCCGGGCCGCAATCGAGCGTGGCGAATACCTCGTTGGGTACCACCCCGATCTGCTCGTTGCCCTTGATGATGGCGGCGCCGGAAACGGTGGGATAAAAGAACTTATACGCCTGGATGGCGCGGTTGAGATCGGCGGCGTCATACGCCTGGGTGACATCCGCATCCCGCCTGGCGTTATCCGACATGGCACGGCCCTCCGAGTGGTCGTGCCAGTGAAGCACCGATGGCCGAGCGGGGCGTCCGAATATCCATGGGCTGCGGCACCGTAGAATTACCGTGCTGCCACGCCACCGCCGCTCTGAATCGGGGAAACCACGCATGCCATGGCTGATCACCAAATACCTCATTACCGCCGCCGTGGTCGTCGCCGTCTCGGAGGTCGCCAAGCGCAGTGACCGCCTTGGGGCGCTTATCGCTTCGTTACCTTTGGTCACGCTGTTAGCCCTGACCTGGCTTTACATCGAGAAGCAGCCCGCGGAGAAGATCGCCAACCACGCCTGGTACACGTTCTGGTACGTGGTCCCGACGCTGCCCATGTTCCTGGCATTCCCGTGGTTATTCGGGCGATTTGGTTTCTGGCCGGCGCTGGCGCTCAGCGCTGTGATTACGGTGGTGTGCTTCGCGTTGTTTGCGTGGGCTGTGAAGCCGTGGGGTATTCGGCTGCTCTGAAGCTCGCGCTTCGTCCCGGTCACCCCAAAACCCGCGCTGCCCTGCCGCGCCCACGGGTAGACTCGCCCGACATGAACGCAACCGCCCGCCCTACGACGGCAGGCGCCCGGGCCCAGGGCACGGCGCTTTCCGCCAGGATCCTCCCCGCCCTGTGGGCGGCGTTCTGGCTGCTGATGATTTCCGCCTCGCTACAGGACGCCATGCGCAACCCGCGGATCCGCTGGTGGGAGCCGGTGCTTTGGGAGGGGAGCTCCGCCCTGGTCGCGACGGGCTGGATGCTCCTGGCCGTCAAGGTCAGGGCGCGCTATGCGATCTACCTTGATCGCCCCCTGGCCTGGTTCGGGCATTACCTGCGCTGGCTGCCGCTGGCCGCAGTGACCTTCGTGACGGCCGTGTACGCGATACGGCATGGCGTGTATGCCCTGGCTGGCCGCCCGTATGAGCACGCTGGCTGGGCTTTTATCTTCGTGTACGAAACCGTGAAGCTGATCCTGTTCACCGGGCTGTGGCTGGGCATCCTGTTTGGCGTCGATGTGCACGGCCAGTGGCAGCAGCAGCGCAACCGCCTGTTGCGCACGCAACGCGCGCTGGCTGAAGCACAGCTCGCGCACCTCCAGGGCCAGTTGCGCCCGCACTTCCTGTTTAACGCGCTGAATACGGTATCCGCGTTGATGCACACGGACGTGGAACGTGCCGACCGGCTGGTAGCACGGCTCAGCGATCTGTTACGAATCAGCCTGCGTAGCGGTGGGAGCGAAATGATCCCGCTCGCCGAAGAACTCCGCACACTGGCGTTATACACCGATGTGATGCGCGAGCGGTTCCGTGATCGGGTCACGCTGGAATGGCACGCCGATCCTGAACTTGATGCTGCCCCGGTTCCCGCGCTGCTGTTACAGCCGCTGGTCGAGAACGTGTTCAAGCACGCCGTGGAACGCACGCTCATGCCCGTGCATGTCGTGATCAGCACGCAGCGCGAAGGCGATCTCCTGGTGCTCACCGTGCGCAATACCGGCTCATCGCTTCCGCCCTCGTTCGATGAAGGCGTGGGCCTGCGCAACGGCCGCGAGCGGCTCGGCATTATTTACGGCGGGGCGGCATCCATGGTCATCCGCAACGAGGCCGACGGCGTAACCGCCATCGTCACCCTGCCACGGGATCGCGCCGCATGATCCGTGCCGTGATCGCCGATGATGAGGCCCCAGCCCGCGAGAAGCTGGCGAAGTGGCTAGCAGAACAGCCCGACGTCGAACTGCTCGGCGCAGCGGAAGATGGACTCTCGGCCGCTCGCGACATCGAACAACACCAGCCTGACGTGGCCTTTCTCGATGTACAGATGCCGACGCTCTCGGGGCTGGAGGTCGCCGCGCAGTTCGATCCTGCCAGCGCACCGCTGATCGTGTTCGTCACCGCCTTCGACGAGCATGCGGTAAAGGCGTTCGACCTCAATGCCATCGACTACCTGTTAAAACCCTACGATCGGGACCGTTTCGCGCGGAGCCTGCAGCGCGTTCGTGAGCGACTGCAGTCGCATGAGTCAGGTGCTCCGGCTGTCGCCGTAGGCCGGGAGAGTGTCGCCAACTGCAAGCGCCTGCTCGTCCCCGATGGCGAACGCTTGCAGCTCATCGATGCCGCCGCCATCGAATGGATCCAGGCCGACGACAACTACATCCACGTGCACACGGCTTCGAAAAGCTACCTGCTACGTCGGACATTGCAGGACCTGCTCGCCCAGCTGGGCAACCAGCGCTTCGTGCGTGTCCATAAATCCGCCGCGGTAAGCCTCGCCGCCATCGGCTCCCTTTCGCCCCTGTTCAAGGGTGACTACGAGATCCAGCTGCGCAACGGCCGCACCCTGCGGCTTAGCCGACGCTATCGCGACGAGCTGTTCGCCCGGATGGGCCGCTAGCGTCCGCGTTACCCCATCCACCGCCCGCTTACCCCGAAACCGCTGCACACCATCGCACCAGCACCCAGGCTGACGTCTCCAATGACCTGGGAGGCCTTCGGCCATGCTTTCGAACGATGCGGTGCAGGAACGCTACGACTTCCTGGATTGGCTACGCGTTATCGCCATCTTCGTGCTGTTCTTCTTCCACACAGGGATGATCTTCGTGGGCTGGGGCTGGCACATCGTCAATGACCAGACGATCCCGGCGCTGGAATGGCCCATGGATATCGCCCACCGCTTGCGCATGCCGCTGTTATTCGTGATCGCCGGCGCGGGTATGTGGTTCGCGTTGCAGCGACGCACGCCCGGCAGGTTCCTCCAGGAGCGCACGCAAAAGCTGGTGCTGCCGCTGATCATCGGCATGTTCCTCATCGTGCCGCCGCAGATCTACTTCGAACGCGTGCTGCATGGTGACTGGCACGGCAGCTTCCTCGGCTTCTACATGGCACGGGTGCTCCAGTTCCACGCCTACCCGTCGGGCGATTTCAGCTGGCACCACCTGTGGTTCATCGCCTATCTCTACGTGTACGTACTGCTGCTGCTTCCGGCGATGCTCTGGTGGAAGCGGGCCTGCACGCGCGTGGCGCCAGGTGTGTGGATCTTCCTGCTGGGCATGCCTCTCGGTATCAACGAGACGTTACTGAAGGCAGCCTTCCCCGAAGCGCATAACCTGGTCAGCGACTGGTACATCTTCAATCACTACCTGCTGCTCACCATCTATGGGTATGTGCTGGCCTCCATGCCCGGCGCATGGAAGTGGCTCGGCGACATGCGCCGCTGGTCGCTCGGTCTGGGCGTCGCCACGATCGTCTTCCTTATCTGGGGCCTCACTCACGGCGTGATCCCCCACGATTCGGCGGCCGACCACGTAGGCGCGAACCTCTTCACCTGGCTGTGGATGATGGTGTTCCTGGGTTACGGCTACCGCTACCTCGCCTTCGTGAACCCGCTACTGCGCTGGGCCCGCGATGCGAGCTACCCGATCTACATCCTGCACCAGACGGTGATCGTGGCGATCGGCTACGTCGTGATCCACTTCGCGTGGAGCCCTTGGGTGAAGTACGCGGTGATCGTGGCGTTGAGCATGGGCACCTGTGTGCTTCTTTATCAGGCAGTGGTGCGCCGCTCGAATCTGCTCCGGCTTGCCTTTGGCATGAAGACGTCGCCGAACACGCGTGCGCCGCACGCGACCATGGGCCTGCGCCCGGCGCGAGACGATGTGAACTAGCTCCCGCTTCGCGGGAACATCAAGCCACCCGCGGCAGCTGCCAGTGAAACTGCACCGCCGCCATACGCACCACAAAGCACACCAGGCAACCCAATGCCGTTGCTACGGCGGGCGGCCAGTTCAACCGCCGGCACACCACGACTACCGCGGCGCCCAGCAGCGCCGCGGTGGCGTAGATATCCGCCATCAGGATCAACGGCGTTCGGGTGAGCAGCAGGTCGCGGATCACGCCACCACCGCAGCCGGTGACCGCGCCCATGAGGATCGCGTTGAGTGGGGTGATCGCGTAATCGATCGCCTTCTCCGCCCCCGTGGCGGCGAAGATGGCGAGACCGGCGGCATCCAGGGTGATCAGCAGCATGGGCGGTGCCGCGGCCACTGGCGCGTGGAACGCGAAGGTAAGTAGCCCCGCGGCGAAGGCGAGCAGCGGATAACGCCAGTCGCGGATGGCATTGGGCGGCGTGGCGCCGATCAGCACGTCGCGGACCACCCCGCCACCCAGCGCCACGATGAAGGACAACACGAGCACGCCGAGCAGATCGAGGCCCGCCTGGATCGCCGCACTGGCGCCTTCGATCGCAAAGACCACCGTGCCGGCGAGATCCCCGGCGAGGACGACGTGTTTGCGAACCATGGCTACCCCTTGTGCTCCCATGGCGTAAGTCTAAGCCACCCTAGACCAAAGCCGACTTTGACCTGACGCAAATCCATGGCACCCTCTCGCCCGCGCGGGTATCGCTCCATGACGGCCGCCCGGCCCGGCGATAGCCCTGGGGGACAATCGATGGATAAGGCAGTGAAGCCCGGCGGGGAGCCGGCGGCGCGTGGGTCTGTGCTGGCCCGTGAAAACACCATCGCCGGGCCGCGGTTCAACCGCTGGCTGGTACCCCCCGCAGCGCTGGCCATCCACCTGTGCATCGGCATGGCCTACGGGTTCTCGGTGTTCTGGTTACCCATGACCAAGCTGGTGACCGAGGCCAACCCGGCACTGTGCGCGCAGCTCGGCTTCTTCGACCAACTGTTCTCGTCCGGTTGTAACTGGACGGTGCCGGCGGTGAACCACATCTTCGAAACCTTCATCGCCATGCTGGGTATCTCGGCGGCGATCTGGGGTGCCTGGCTGGAACATGCCGGCCCGCGCAAGGCCGGCTTCATCGCCGCGCTGTGCTGGGGTGGCGGCCTGGTGATCGGCGGTATCGGCGTGGCCATCCACCAGCTATGGCTGGTGTACCTTGGCGCCGGCGTGCTCGGTGGCATAGGCCAGGGCTTGGGTTACATCACCCCGGTCTCGACGCTCATCAAGTGGTTCCCCGATCGGCGTGGCCTTGCGACAGGCTTTGCGATCATGGGTTACGGCGGTGGTGCGCTGATTGGTGCGCCGATTGCCGTGGCGCTTATGCAGAAGTTTTCGCACGATGGCGTGCCGGGTGTATCCACCACGCTCATCGTGATGGGCGTGATCTATCTGGTGGCGATGACCGCGGGTGCGTTCGGCTTCCGCGTGCCGCCTTCGGGTTGGCGCCCGCTGGGCTGGACTCCGCCAGCCGAGGCCACGAACAAACTGATTACCCACCGCCATGTGCACCTCAATCGCGCCTGGAAGACCCCGCAGTTCTGGCTGATCTGGGTGGTGCTGTGCATGAACGTCACGGCCGGCATCGGCGTGCTTTCCATGGCCAGCCCCATGTTCCAGGATGTGTTCGGCGGGAAGCTGCTGGGCCTGGATGCGTCCGTTGAGTTGAGCGCGGAGCAGAAGGCGGCCATTGCCGCTTCGGCCGCGGGGCTCGTCGGCCTCATCAGCCTGTTCAACAGCCTGGGCCGCATCGTCTGGGCCTCCATGTCGGATTTCATGGGGCGCAAGACCACCTACTTCGTATTCTTCGCACTCGGCATCGTGCTGTATTGCGCGTTGCCCTCGTTGGGCCACGCCGGCCTGGCGGCCATGTTCGTCCTGGCGGTGTGCGTCATCCTCTCCATGTATGGCGGCGGCTTCGCCACGGTGCCGGCGTACCTGTCGGATCTGTTCGGCACGCAGATGGTCGGCGCCATCCACGGCCGCCTGCTCACCGCATGGTCGGTGGCGGGTGTCGCCGGCCCGTTCCTTATCGCCGCCGTGCGCCAGGCCCAGCTCGATGCTGGCGTCGCCAAGAACCTCGTCTACGACCGCACGCTCTACATCCTGGCCATCCTCCTGCTGGTCGGCATGATCTGCAATCTGCTGGTGAAGCCGGTGAAGGAAAGCGACCTGATGACCGAAGCCGAACTCGCGCACGAGAAATCGCTACAGCGCGAAACGGCCGCTGTTTCGGCACGGGCGCAGGATGCCGCACGCGGTTCGTTCGGCGTGGTGGGTGTCGTGGCGTGGGCGCTGGTGGGGATTCCGTTCCTCGTCGGCGTGTGGATTGCGGTGGGTAAGGCGGCGGCGTTGTTCTAACACTCGAGCGAACAGACAGGGAACGTCTTCATGAAAAAGCATCGCTCCGCGACGTTCGCCATCCTGACGGCGTCGCTATGGATCGTCCCGGTGGCGGCCGCACTCGCCCAATCCGCCGGGCCGACCAAGGCCGATTACGTGCGCGCACTGAACGAGGCCATCTATCCGAGCTGGGCGAGGTTCGAGCACAGCCCGATCCTCCCGCCTGACTCGACCTGCGCGGTACGCATCGCACAAATGCCCGGCGGTGACGTGGTCGCCGTGGATATCCTGCCCGATTGCGCGTTCAGCAAGGAGGGCCAGGCCGCCATCGTCAGCGCCGTGCAGCAGGCCGCCCCGCTGCCGTACCACGGCTTCGAGACCCTGTTCGAGCGGGAGGTCCGCATGGTGTTCCATTCGGCCCCTGCGGTTGACTACGCGGCCGAGGCCGCCTCGGAAGGTCGAAGGCAGGAACTCGCCGAAAAGGAAGCAGCCGAAGCCAAGCGAAGGGCCGCCGGGACACCCGCAGTCATTCCCTACAGCTACTACTTCCCTTGCACCGAAAGACTTCAGGTTGCCATCTATAAGATCAAGTTTCAGTCCATTGCCAGCGTGATGGTGACGCTTAAACGTTCGGGCAAGATCGACAGCGTAGCGGGTAGGAACAATGAACCCCTCGACAAGGACATCGTCAAGGCATTCATGGCACAACCCCGCTGCGCTCACGTCCCGGACGACGTTGCCCCAGGCGAGCGCACGATCCAGGTGGGCCCCGTGTCGACACGGAACTGGGATCTGGATCCGCCCGGTGTCCGTGGCGTCTGCCGAGATGCCAAGGGGAATATCTGCGATCCCGATGCGGGCCTGAAGTAGAAAGCAACACTACGGACCCGCGATGCACGAACCGGTGTATGTGCGATTAGTTAACGGGGCTATAGGGCGTACGAAAAAACGCTACCGCGGTGTGCACTGGTACCGAACCGTGCCGTAATCCATTGCTCCGAGAGGCACCTGCCCCGTCTTCAGATCGGGCGGTGTCGAGGAGAAGCTCGACTCAAGCTCGAGAGCTGGGCCATCGCAGGCCTCCCGTGCGTCCTGATCACACTGCGCCATGGCATCCATGCTCGACTGTGCAGGGCGCGAGCAGCTGATGCGAACCACGCCGGTAGCGTCGGGGCGTGGGGGCTCGTACTGGAAGAGCGAGCATGCGCCGACCGCCGTAGTGAATAAAAGAAGCGCCGTTCTCCCTACGACATCTTTGACGGTAATACGTGCTGCACGATGTGACTCTGGCTGCATGGCCTTCCTTTGCACGAGAAGAGGAACGCATCAAGCATAGCTCCACCTCGGGCCACTACCAATTCCACCGCACCCCCACCTTCCCATCCCACGCCCGGAACCCCCGGCTACCAAAACCCTTCTGGTAGCCGAGGTTCGCGTAGAACGACGTATTGGCATCAAGCTGCCAGGTGCCGCCGCCGTTGAGTTGCCACCAGCTGCCCTTGATATCGCCATCGAAGGGGACATCGCCGTTCTCAGAAGAGAACGAGGTGGTGGGGTTGCCCTTGAACTCCTTCCACACATTCAGGCGTAGCCAGCCGGTGAGCAGGCGGCGCGTGCCATCGCGTGTGGGCTCGAGTGTCCATGTGTTGGCCCAGCGGAATCCGAGGCGGCCGACCAGGGATTCCGCGTCGCTGAAGCGTACGCTCGCCGCGGCATCCGATGCGCGGCCGTTGTCCACGCGTTGATACACCACCTGCACCTGCGGCTCGAACACCTGCGACTCATCATGGAAGGGGTAACCGCCTTCCAGTGATGCCGCCCAACCGAAAGCCCTGTTATGCAATGCCAGCCGCTCGTTCGAGGTGGCGCTCCATTGCGACCAGGTGCCTTGCGCCACCGCATCCAGGTACGCGCCTTCGGCCCAGTAGTGCGTCCAGTACAGCCCGAGCTGTTGTCCGCGCACGACATCGTCGCCAGCGTTGCTGCCGTCGTAGTCGGTGACATCGCTGCGAATGCGGCCGGTGCCGAGGTACACGCCCGCGTGGTCGCGCTGGGCGTTCTCGTGCTCTTCCGCGTAGATATCCGTGCCGGCCTGGATCGCCATGGTGTTGTAGTCGTACTTGGGGCTGCCGTCGTAGATGCCGTCGCGCGCACCACGCACGTTGCCATCCTCGCCCAGCACCCGCACCCAAAAGGCATTGAGGTAACTGTTGCCGCGCAGGTCGCTACGCTCACGCAGTTGCTCCTGCTCGCCAACGCGCTCATGCAGGTTGCCGAGCGTGGTCCAGCCAATGCGCAACGCCATAGCCGGCAGCGCGGTGTACAGCGATACCTCGGGCCGGTAGACCGGCGCGACCGGAACCGGCGTGCCGTTGCCCTCCGGCTCGATCGGGCCCGGCACCTCCGGTGAGGGCGGCAAGGGCGTCGGTGCCGGCGGATCGCCGCCATCGGGCGGTGGGGTCGGCCCCGGCGGCGGCGCGGGCGGCGGTGGATCCGGTGGCGTGGGTGGCCCCGGGGGTCCCGGTGGCGTGGGCGGCGTGGGCTCGCAACCGGGCGCGCTCGCATCGCGGCAGGGCACCGTATTGCGCAGGAACCAGTCGTTCTCCGTTCCCGCAGAAGCGCCACCGCGATGCAAGGTGTATTCGTACGGGCCGGCCACCACCGATGACGCAAGCGCGAACGCTTCGGGCGCGGTCGTGCCACCGTTCGCGACCTGCACCACCAGGATGCCATTACCGGTGGTCTCCGCGCCCGGCCCATCCGTGTTGGTGACCTTGATCCGGGTCGCGCCCGTCGCGGTGCCGCCGTCGATGATCAGGCGATCCGTCGGTGAGCTGTCGTCGCCAAGGTAGGTGTTCAAACCCAGCGTGCCGCTGCCCGCCCACGCCCGTGTGTAAAGCGTCTTGTGCACGCCGGCATCCGGTGCGGTGAATTGCACCAGGCCATCGTTCATCACCGTATCGGACACCACGGAACTGGCGGGAATCGTCCACGCACTGCTGCCATCGATGGTCACGTTAGTCGCATAGAAGGCCTTGCCGATCCACGTGGATTGATTGGCCAGCGCGACGTTGGCCTGGCTGGCGGCATCGGCCTCGACCAGCCCTTGCGCCTGTGAATCCGTGAGGCGCAGGTTGATCACCGTGGGCACGCCGTAGTTCGCGTTGTTGCCTTCGGCGGCGAGCAGCCACGTGCCGCCTTGCGCCACCGTCCCACCGGACAGGTTTACATCGAGTGGCCCCGCCCCACCGATCGCGACGCCCTCCGCGGTGAGCTTGCCACCGTCGATCGTCAACGCATTCGTCCATTGGCCGCGCGTCCAGTTGGTGGACCACACGCCATACGCACCGCCCGTCGCCGCAATCGTGGAACCGCTGAACGACATGCGGGTGGGAAAGTTGGCGGGCTGGGTGGGCGGGACGCCCGCGTAGCCATACAGATACAGCGCGGCGGTGCCGCCATCGGCACGCACGGTAGAGCCGGATACGTTGTACTGGCTGCTGGTATAGCCTTCCAGGCCGATGGAGCCCGCGCCGCGTGCATTGATCGTGGTACCGGTCAGCGTCACCGTGCTTAGCAGCGCCGTATTCGAACCCGCGTAGGCGCCGTAGCTGCCGTCCGCGTTCGCGTTGACCGTGAGGCCCGTGGCATCGATGGTCCCCGCCTGGTTCAACAAGCCCGCGCGCCATGACGGCACAGTCACGCTGCCGAAGACGCCGTTGACCAGCGAGCCGGACGTGAGCCGCCACGACTGGCCGTTGCGGCCCGCGGGTGCGTTGATGTCGATCACGCTGTTGCCGGTCAGGACCGCCGTCGTGCCTTGCTGGGTCCAAACACCGAGCGCCGCCGCCGGGCCGGTCACTGTCAACGCATCGAGCCGCGCCGTCCCACCATTCATCACCACCGCGCCGGTGCCACCGACGCCCGACGCCGCCAGGAAGTTGAAACTGAGTCCCGATACGGACGCCGCCATGCTCGACCCATCCACGCTCATGCCGACACTGGATGCGGCGTTGAAGGTGAAGCGGATCGGCTGTGTAGCGGTAAGCGCGCCGCCGTTGAACAGATAGATGCCGAGGGATCCCAGCCCGCTCATCGTGATCGGCACGCTGCCGTTGACGCTGATGGCCGAGCCCGCACCGGACGCGCCAAGCCCCACCTGTGTGGTCGCACCGGTAGTGAAGAGCGTGTTCGCACCACGGATATCGATCGTGCCGCCTGCATCGGCAATCATGCCGTTACCCGCTGCGCTCGCGCCGGCGTAGAACGGGTCGCTGAAGTTCGAGCTCGAGACGGTGACGCTGCCGCGCGAGACCACGGCGTAACCGCCCGCCAGCGAGGTGACGTTGCCCCCTGCCAGGGCGATCGTGCTCCCGGCGGTATTCGCCCACAACGCGGCACCCCGGTTCGTGGTGATGTTGACGCCGCTGTTCACTGTGATCGTGCCGCCATCGGCGAACAGGGCGTTGCCGTTATCGGTGTAAAGCCGGATCGCCCCGGGGCTTGGTCCCTGGCCCATGGCAATCACCAGCTGGCCGCCGGTCACGGCGGTTGCATTGGCCGTGGATGTGCCACCGCTGCGCAGGTCGACCGTGGTGTTGCCCACCATGGTCGTCGTGCCCGACGCCACGTTGATGGGGCCAGCCACCGTCCCTGGGCCCACCTGTTGGGCGAGTGCGCAGGGCGCGCCACCCGTCGCCCCCACCAGCAAAGTGGCCGCGGCAACGCGGAACCGGGAGCGGATCGGGGCGAGCGCTGGGCGCATGACGCGACACTCCACGGAGGCTCCATGGACTATCGCCTTCCCACCCCACCACAGACAGTGTGGTTCCACGCAGCATGCGTTGCGTAGAGTTTCGTAGGGAAATGCGGCAAATCAGAACGCGATGTTCAACGACACCCGTGCGCCCTGATCCTTGCTTCCCCCACCAAACTGGCCCAGATAGCTCATGTCCAGGCTGCCGTTGCGGCTTATCGGCATGTGCAGCCCGAGCTCGGCCACCCCCGTGCGGCGCGCGATGGGCACGCCTGCGATAACGAAGGCATCCCCGCCACCGCTCACAAAGCGCTGCGTCACCACCGGCGTGCGGTCACCCCACGCCTGCTGGTAGCCAAGGCGGGTGATGGCGCTGATACCGGCCTGGCTATCCAGCTGCCACAGCGCACGAAGACCAAGGGTCGCGGTGTTCAGGCTCGTGCTCTGGCGGGAAGCGGCCAGTGCTTCATCACCACCGGTCTCCTGGTAGTGATCGTTATCCAGGTGCGCGCGGGCAACGTTCACGTACGGCTCGAGCGTGTTGGCACCCAGGCCGATGCGATACCCCGCTTCCACGAAGCCCTGCACCAGCGTGGCGTGGTAACGCGCACTGATCGCGTCGCTCTGGTCATCAAGCGTGACACGGCGATGCGTATCGATCGCAAGGCGCGAACCAATCACACCCGCATGGAGAACAAAGGCATCAAGCTCGGTGCCCGCGTAGATGCCCAGATGGGTGGACGTGGTATGCGCATTACCCGCCGCACCTGCCGCACGGGTCGAAGCCTGGCCGCGGCCCAGCACCACGCCCAGCGATGTATTGCCTGACAGCTGCGCATCGCTACCCACCAGCAAGCCGCTACCATTGGATTGCACGCGCGCCGCATTGCCATCCCCACCGATATCGCCCCAGTGGCCCCACGTACTGGCCCACACCGTGCCGTGCGTCGTTGCCGCCTCGGGTCCGGTGCCTTCACCGTTGAGGTGCTGGTTCACGGCATCGCGTACGTAGCGGCTGTCCTGCAAGGCGGCGCTCTGCACGCTGGCGTGGATCTCGCCGGACAGGTCGTTGAACAGCTGGCGTGCACCGGCCGTGTCCTGCTGCAACGCGTACTGATACAGCGCGCCCGCACCCTGGCTTTCCAGCGCCGCGCCCGCGTTGCGTTCGTTGAAGGTCTGGCCGACATCGGGGAAGGCCACCGCGTTCCGCGCCAGCGTGAGATACACATCCGTGGCGTCGTAGCTCAGCTCCGGCGCAAGGAACGCCAGGGTATTGCTCGCCCCGGCGAACTGCCCGCTCACCCCACCCTGCGCACTGAGGATGGTGTACTTCCGCCCTACCGCCCAATCGCCATCGGCCGATAGCACCGCCACCGCGCCGCCGCCAAGCGTCGCCTTGCCAGCGACGGCAAGGCTATCGCTCTGACCGCTGTCGTTGGCGTTGACGATGTAGCGCGAACCTTCCGCAAGCGTCAGGTCGCCACCAAAACCGAGGGTAGCGATGCTGGCATCGCCGCCCGGTGACAGGCTCGCACCGTTCGCGATGGTGGCGCTACCCACGGTGCCCGTGCCCACCAGGGCCGTGCCGCTGGCAAGGTTCACGCTGCCGCCCAGGCGGCCATCCACCTGCAGCGTACCGGTCGTAACGTCGGTGCTGCCGGTGAACGCGCTGCTGTCGCCCGTGAGGGTCAGCGTGCCTGCGATCTGCTGGGTCAGCGTGCCCGCACCACTCAGCGCGCCCGCGTAGGCAAGGCTATCGGAACGGTTGAAGACAAGGTTCGCGCCGCTGGCGATGTTTGTGTTGCCGAGTATCGTGCCCGTCGTGCCACCGGTACCTACCTGCAGCGTACCGGCCTGGATATCCGTACCACCGGTGTAGGTTTCATTCGCGGCAAACACCAGGGTGCCTGCGCCGGTCTTCACCACATCGCCCGGGCTGGTGCCGTCGGCGATCACACCCGTAAGGGTCGTGGTGTTACCCGCTGCCACGTTAAACGTGGGGTCGCCGCTTAGCGATATCGCATTGGCGAAGGTCGTGGCGGCTGCACCAAAGTCGAGGCCTGTGCCGGCACCCATTGCCAGCGCGCCGGTACCGATGGCGCTGTTGTTCGCCAGGCCAAGCGTGCCTGCAAGCAAGGTGGTGCCGCCGCTATAGGTATTTTCACCGTTGAGCAGGTAGGTGCCCGTCGATGCGATAGCGAGACCGCCCGTGCCGCCAATGATGCCGTCATACGCACCCGATGCCGCGTTGATCGTCAGCGTCTGCGCTCCGAGCGCTACCGTGCCGTCACCGTTGAGGTTGCCTACGCTCGCGCCGGCGTTCGTGCCTGCGATATCAAACGTGCCCGCATGATTCACAACAGACGAAGCGCCGATGCTGCCGTTACCGGTGAGCGCCACCGTCGCGCCCTGGGCAATCGTGGTCGCGCCGGTGTAATCGCTGATGCCGGAGAGCTGCTCCGTTCCCGCCGCCACCGTGAGCCCGCCGCTGCCGTGCATGCCACCGCTGAAGGCGCCCTGGGCGGCGGTAAGGGTCAGCGTGTTTGCGCCCAGTTGCACGGCGCCGCTGCCCGATAGCGTATGAATAAAGGGGCTCGCCGCCGTGCTGATGTCGAGGGTGCCGTCCGCCTGGATATCACGGGCGTTCGCCAGGCCGCCGTTGCCTTGCAGGATCAGGTAGCCATCGGTGGTGATGGTGACCGCACCGGTGTACGCGTTTGCCACCGTAAGGATGAGGGCTTTGGCAGCCGTCCGACCGGATCCATCGACGATGAGCGTGCCACTGCCAAGCATCGAACCGGAGATCGTGAAGGCGCTCACGTCCTCCATGTTGATGGTGGTCGTGCCGTCGTTGATCAGGGCAACGTCACCCAACGTTCCCCCGCTAAGGCCCGGGTTGCTGTTGGCCCACAACACAAGGCTGGCACCACTGCGCACGTCCACGGCACCGTTGATCACGGATTCGAAAAGCAAGGTCAGGCTGTTGCGTCCACCGGTCAACAGCAGCGCATCGCCGTTCGTGCCGTTGCCACCGTCCCCGGAGCTGTTGCCATTGTCGATGCCGCCAAGGCCGCCCATGCCACCGCTGAGCGTTCCGCCGAGAACGACGCTCAGGCCAGCCCCTTCCACGCCGTTGCCGCCCCCGCCGCCGCCACCGCCCCGCGAATAGGTTCCCGCGCCACCGTTGCCGCCACGGCCGCCGGTAACAGTCCCGTTGATGATCAGGGTTGCGCCGGTCGCGAGGATGCCGTCGCCGCCACCCCCTCCGCCCGCATTGATCGACCCATCCGTCCCCCCACCGTTGCCACCGTTGCCGCCAGTCACGGTGCCGTTGAAGGTGACGGTATTGGGGTAAGGGCTCGAATCGGGTACGTACACGGCCGCACCGCCTCCGCCGCCTCCGCCGCTGTACTGGCCACCGGTGGCGCCGCTTGCGCCATCGCCGCCATTGCCGCCGGTGGTATCGCCCAGCGTCGTGTTGATGCCCGTCGGGCCGGACACGAGGCCTGCGCCCACGCTACCGCCCGCGCCGCCCGCCATCACGCTGCCGCCACCGCCAAAGATCAATCCATCGGCGCCGGCGCCACCTGCACCGCCCGCGCCGACCTGGCCCGCGCCATTAGCCGAGTTGCCGCCCACACCACTGCCACCACCGGCGCCGCCGCTGCCGGGCGCATTACCCCCGGTGGACTGAGCCAGGGCGCCAGCGGACATCAGCGGCCCGAGCAACATGGCGGTGGCCAGTGCCACGGCAAGGCGGTGCGGCCGCGTGGCGGGGCCGCGACGCGGAAACGAGGTGCAAATACGGCTCATAGCTGGATTCCCTGTAGAGCCGCCAGCCTACGGTCTATACTCCGGCCCGGGGATCCCCGAATTCAGGGGTACGAGGATCGTCTGGGGCACGGAAGTGAACGTATCCAATCGTATGGGCCTGCATCCCGCCTTGGTTGTGGATGATGATGCGGCCACACAGCAGCGCCTGGCCCGGCTACTCGCCAGCCACGCCGGCGCGGATTCCACCATCGCCTTCGCGAGCAGCGTGGACGAAGCGTTGCAGCAGCTCAGCCAGAGCTACCCCGCCCTTGCCCTGGTCGATATAGGCCTGCCCGGTGCCAGTGGCATCGAGCTCGTGGCGTGGCTGCATGAGCAGCGGCCACAAACCCTTACGGTGGTCGTCTCTGCCTACGGCGATGCCGCGACCGTGGTGAAAGCCCTGCAGGCCGGTGCCGTGGGTTACCTGCTGAAGGAGCGCGATGACGAAGAGCTGGACCTCGCCCTGCGCAGCATCCAGCACGGCGGCGCGCCGATCGATCCCTCGGTAGCCCGGCATATCCTCGCCCTGGTGGTGAACAAGGCCGCCGATGCGCCCGATGCAGCGCCCAACGCCGACGCCGCGCTCACCCCCCGCGAAACCGAGATCCTGCAGCTGGTCGAACGCGGCATGGGCAACCGCGATATCGCTGAGCACACCGGCCTGTCGCGGCACACGATCGAGGGCTACACCAAGGCCATCTATCGCAAGCTGGCGGTGCGCTCGCGCACGGCGGCGATCTTCGAGGCGCGATCGCGCGGGTTGTTGTGCTGACCGTGCGCGCCAGCCGCTGGATAGGCATGCTTGCCGCGCTGCTGCTCGGCACGTGCATGGCCACCGCCGCCGTTGCACAGGACACCCGCCGCGACGTGCTGACCCTGGTCAACGCCGACGCCGTGCAGGCCAGCACCACCTCCACCGCCCCGCCGACGGAGGGCTGGCAACCGGTCAGCCTCATGGATTACTGGGACCAGCGCTGGCCGCAACACGATGGCGTGGTCTGGTACCGCCTGCGCTGGCACCAGGACGACAACACCGCACCCATCGGGTTGCTGGTGAGCTACGCCTGCATGGCACAGGCGGTGTACGTCAACGGCAGCCTGGTGTATGCGGATGAAAGCCTCACCGAGCCGCTATCGCGCAGCTGGATCCGCCCGCATTACTTCCTGGTCGATAAACCGCTGCTACGCCAGGGCGATAACGAGATCTGGATTCGCGTATCAGGCATCGCCGCGTACCAGCCTGGGCTGGGTGAAGTGAGCATCGGACCACCACGCACCGTGCAGGCGCTTTACCGCGAGGCGCTGTTCTGGCGGTACGGGCTGCACCTCTTCAGCCAGGCCATCGATGCGGTGTTCTGCGGCCTGTTCCTCATCCTGTGGCTGCTACGCCGCAAGGACACCGCGTTCGGCTGGTACGCCCTCACCTCGCTGATCTCGCTGTGCTACAACGCCAACTTCATCGCCGACAGCACCTGGCCCTTCGCCAGCACCGATGCGTGGCAGTCATTCATCCTCGCAGCCTATGTCGCCAATGCCAGCGTGTACTGCGTGTTCCTGCTGCGGTTCTGCGAGCGGCGCTGGCGGCGTACCGAGTACGCACTGCTTACCGTGGCGTTATTGCAGATCGTGTGGGCTATCGCCTCGCCACACACGGCCGGCGTGTATCGCGGCGCCGGCTTCGTGGTCGGGAGCATCATCAATCTCGCAGCGACCATGTGGTTCATCGGCTACGCCGTTCGTGGCCACCGCCGCGACCACCGGGTGCTTGCCGCCTGCCTGGTGATTCCGTGCGCCGCCGGCGTGCACGATTTCCTCGCGCTGTTTGGCATCACGCACAGCGATAACTACCTGCTCGCGCTCACCGCACCGCTCTCGCTTATCGGCATGGGATTCGCACTGGCCTTCCGCTTTGCGGCGGCCATGCGCCGCGTGGAAGGCTTCAACGCCGAACTCCGCTACGAAGTGGAGGAAGCCACGGCGAAGCTGCGCGCCACCCTGTCCCGCGAGCACCAGCTCAGCCTTTCACACACGCGCACCAACGAGCGGCTCAACCTGGTTCGCGATATCCACGATGGCTTTGGCGGCAGCCTGCTGAACACCATCACCGTGCTGGAGCAGTCGCCACATTCGGAAGAACAACAGCACGCCGTGGCGGCGCTGAAGGAACTACGCGACGACCTGCGCCTGGTGATCGATACCTCAGCGCACGATACCGAAACGGATCTACTGGGCCTGCTCGCGCCGTTACGGCACCGCTGGAGCAACCGGCTGGAGATCGCCGGGATGGATAGCCGGTGGACCCTGGCGGGGATCGAGGGCACGCGGCCCCCGCCCGGCCATGCACTGGATCTGCTTCGCTTCCTGCAGGAGGCGCTCACCAATGTCATCAAGCACAGCGCCGCATCGCACGTGGAGATCCGCGTGGAGTGCGGCGCAGAAGGGCGCCTGCTTGTCGGCGTTCGCGACGATGGCCGCGGGTTTGAGTACAACGATCCGATGCTCCACCGTGGTGCCGGCCTGAACAGCTTGCGCAGCCGCGCCATACGCCTCGGCGGCGACCTGAGGGTGGAGAGCCGGCTTGGGCGCGGAGCGTGGCTCGGCCTGGTAGCCACCGTCACGGGGTGGGAACACCGCCCGAAGAACGAGCACGCTCCTTCGCAGGAAACGACCGCAGGGACCACCATCACGCCCGCGTGACAGCGGTAGTTCACCGATAACGCACGGTTAGTCGAGGTAAGGCATGAAGGTTCATCGGATGAACGTCGCTTGGGCTTCCAGCCACGCTTTGCGCAGGGCGCGCTGCTCCGCGGTCATGTTTGCCATCGTTCTTTGCATGGTCGCTGTGCCCGGCCTGGCCGCCGCGCAGGAGCCCTCGTCGTACGAGAACGCCTATGCGGAACTGAAAGCGAAGGCCCATGAACAGGGTGGCCAGGATGGCGGACACGCTGGCCTACAGGGGTTTTACGATGCGCACTTCGCCGCCGTGATCGCGGGTTCCACGCTTACCCAGTTGCCGCAGAAGGACCTGATCGCAATTTTCCAGGCCGCCTACTACGTGGCGTTCTTCACCCCTGATGACGCCCACCTGCGTGATATGCAGAAAGCGTTCGACGCGCTTGAACAACGGCACCTGGCCGGGACAACCGAGGCCACCCACATGTATGAGGCGTACTTCCAGGCGCGCCACTTCGATGACATGGCGCGCTTCCGCGCTGCGCACCCAACAGAGCCACTGGAAGCGCCGACCCGCCTGGCCAGCAAGGCATCGCCCTTCGGCAGCCATCGCATGCTCAAGGTCGTCGATGCCAGTACCGTCGAGGCGCAAGGCGTAGACCTTTCAACAGGCGCGCATATCGTGGTTATTGGAAACCCGGGCTGCCACTTCACCCAGTGGGCCGTTGAGGCCATCGAGCACGACCCGGCACTCGGCGCCGTATTCAACGGCCACGCGGTGTGGCTATCTCCAGCCGACGGCAACATCGACCTGGCCCCCTTCGCGGCTTGGAACAAGGCCCACCCCGCTACCCGCATCGACCTGGTCGGCACCGAAGCGGGCTGGCCCGAGGTCGGTGCCTGGCAGACACCCACCTTCCTGTTCTTCAAGGATGGCCGCGTGGTGGATCGTGTGATCGGGTGGCCGAAGGAAGGCAGTGCCGCAGCGGTGGAAGCGGGCTGGGCCAAGGCCAACGGCCAGGCATAGGTCTTCGGCCACCCACAGGCCCGCATTACTTGCCGCCAGTCACGTCCAAGAAGGTGCCGGTAACAAACGAAGCCTCAGCACCAGACAACCATAGGATGGCCCGTGCGACTTCGTCAGGCTCGCCGCCGCGGCCCATCGGTATGGAATCCTTCACCCGGTCCACCCTGCCCGGCTCGCCGCCGCTGGCGTGCATCTCGGTGTAGATATGCCCTGGGCGCACGCAGTTCACGCGGATGCCCTCGCGGGCGAGCTCTTTAGCAAGGCCCGTGGTGAAGGTTTCCAGTGCGCCTTTGGATGCGGCGTAATCCACGTATTCGTTCGGGCTGCCCAGGCGCGCGGCCGCCGATGACACGTTGACGATGGAGCCGCCATGGCCGCCGTGGCGATGCGACATCCGCTTGATCGCCTGCTGTGCGCAAAGCATCGGGCCGATGGCGTTCACGGCAAACACGCGCTGCATGCGATCGAACGCGAGATCCTCCAGACGGGATTGCAGGGAAAGAATCCCCGCATTGTTCACCAACGCATCGAGCCGGCCGAACGTCGCGTCGATCGCATCGAACAACGCGGCGACCTGCGCGGGATCCGAGACATCGGTACGCACCGCCAGGCCACGCCTTCCCGCCGCCTCGACATCCGCCACCACCGATGCGGCAGCCGCCTCGTCCGAAACGTAGCTCAAGGCCACGTCATAACCCTGGGCAGCCGCCAGGCGCGCAGTGGCAGCACCGATGCCACGGCTGCCACCGGTAATGAGGATGAGGGGGGCCTGAGTGGGGGTCGTCATGCGTCAGTGGCCTTCAGTGGTGTGAGATCGGCACGATTTTCTCACGAGGCACCTTGTATTCGGCAGCCACGACAAGACGATCGACCATTTCCCTGTCGTTGCGCGGTGCCGTGGGGGACACCATCCGCAAATCGCTTAAGCGTCCGACGCCTCGCCCAGGATCTCGGCCATCGTCCTCGACCCGCTGCTCCAATGCTGCCGGGCCACCTCGGTAAGCACGATGGTTACGGCTTGCTCCGGCACCTGTAGCGTTTCCACCGCGATAGCCGCGACCGCTTTCATGAAGCGATCCTTCTGCTCGTGGGTACGACCGGCGAGCATTTGGACGTTGATGATGGGCATGCGCGTGGGTCCGTCGAGGGGACCTGTGAGGCTCTCACCTCAACGCCCGGATACCCATGCACCGGGCGCTCACTTTCTGGCGCGTCCGTCTCAATCGGGCGCTCTTGGCACCCCTGCGCCGACCCAGGAAAAGGTATGGATTGCCCGCCGGAGCGCAGGCGCGTAGCGTCGGCCGTGACTGGCGCCATCGCGCCATGGAAAGGGGCATGCGGCATGAAGCGTCTCCTCGTCGCGCTCGGGGCCACCGTGTTCGTTGGCGGCTGCGGAAATGCACAAGAGCAAGCCGTGAAAGACGCCGGCTACTTGCTGCGGATGAACCAGGTGGCTTGCCACTTCGCGGCCGCCGAACTCGCGAAGGTCAATGACTGGTTGAATGGCGTGCTGAAGGAGCATCCGGCACTGGAGCAGTACGCGAATCGCGGCGCCGCCGAAGCCGAAGACGTCTATGCCAAACACCACAAGGCACCTGACGGTGAGCAGCGCGACCAGACCGAATGCGAGAAGGTTCGCGCGCTCGCCCAGTCGTGGCCAACGTCGTCCCACTAAGCCAGAACCAGCGAAGAGCGGATGGGTTAGCCACCGTCCACATCGGTTTCGGTAGTCCTATACCTTCGGTTGGGAAAGGGACGTTCCAGCCCTTGAAACAGGCAATACATCCATTTTTCCAATGTGTTTGCTACAAGAAGGCCCCTTGCTGCGCTCGCAACAATCTCATCGCACCGACCTTCCCCGACGATGAGATGACCCATGACGAACAACGTGCTTTCGCAGTCCGCTTATAGCGCCGTGATCAATCTTCCGGCTGACAAGATCGATATCGCCGAGTGGCTTTTCAGCCTGCCCAGCGATGAATACAAGCGTTGCTGCCCGCCCGATCACATCGCCGCCGGCGCCACCTGGACCGATGATGGCCGCCGCATGTCGATCAACGTGGAACAGATCGGCAAGGGCCTGGTGATCCAGCAGTACGTGGCCGAAGTCGCCGAGCCGAACCACTGCAAGATGGTCTCGCTTTCCGAGGTGTTTGCGCCGCAGGGCCGCAGCCGCGTGCAGGTGATCTGGGACCTCTCGGTCGAGCCGATCGATGACAAGAGCTGCAAGTACACCAATGCGGTGGTGTCCTCCGCGCCGGAAGAATACCTGGCATGGTTGAAGGAACACGGCATGACCATTGAAGAAGCCGCCGCGGCACGCCAGGCCGCATCCAGCGATCACAACAGCCGTGAAACACCGTTGTTCGCCGCAAGCATCGAGCGCCGTGCGCGCGCTAACGGCGCGAAGTAAATCCGTGCGCCACCGCGGCTTGCCGTGGTGGCGCATTGGCGCGTCACGCGCCCGACACGCGCTAAGCCTTGTCTAGTGGATCCACCGCAACAGGCTCAACATCACGCGTGGCCCTCTCCCACGGTGGCGTGGGATCGTAGCCTTTCGCTTTGGGGTAGGTACGCCAGAACGCCTCGGCTTGATCATCGACGGTGATGTGATTGGAGTGCAGCCACGTCAGTATCGCCTCACGAAAGGCGTCCTTCCGGTTCATGAATCCAGCGATCCGGATGGTTCTTCTTGGGCCGCCTGGCTTCAGGGTGAACACGTAGAGATCCGTGCCTTCCGGCTTACCGTCTACCTTCTGATGCGTGATCACGACGTTCTCAACCATGCTCCACGGCACGCTGAGCCACTTATTCTTCGGTGTGAGTCTCTCCATGCCTTGGGCGCTGAGCTCGATGAACGAGAGTTCGTGGAACTTGCTCCAATAGGCGAGCGCGGATAGAGCGAGCCCGACAGGGACGCCGAAAAAAAAGAACTCCCATTTGGCGGGCGTGGCCATGGTCGCAAACATGAGCGACACAAACACGAAACCACCCGTAATCGAGGCGGGAAACATCCACAGAAGATCGGGATACACGCTGTACGAATACCGATCCGGACGAACGTCACCGGTTTCCACTTCCTTCATTGGCCTCCCTCCCCTAAGGTGCGATCACCCGGTAGACGGGCGTCGACGCAGGCGCACATTCTCAAGACGCCGCCAACCGGTCAATCGGCAAGTTCTTGCGACAATGGAGCGGCTCGGGGGAGCGGACATGAAACGGGATGCCATGGCAGAGCTATCGACGGAACCGGAACGTGGACAAGGCTGGCGTCTGGTCGCCCTCGCGCTGATCACCGTGCTCGTCATCGGCATCGCGGTTTACTACGTCGACCATCGGGACATCCCGTTCGATCGCGACGCATGGATCCAGGGCGATCCTGATGCCGCCGACCCAGTGGTCGAAACTCACCGAGCGGCCATGCTGAAGGACCTGCTTTCGCATCACCCGCTCGAAGGCATGAATCGCCAAGGCGTCATCGCTTTACTCGGCGCGCCCGCCCACAGGACCGACACAGCGCCTAACGAGCTCTGGTATCCAGTGAGCATCCGTTGGGACGGCATCGATCCTTCCGACATCGTCAACCTTGTGGTTGAGTTGGATGCCCATGACGTGGTGAGGAACCACCGCGTCGTCGAGTACCACCGGCATTAACGCTTAGCCCCGTGCCTTCGCAACGCCCGCGAGAAAACGCTCCACCATCGCCACCAGCATCGGATCCACCGCAAGCGTGTAATGGGTCGCACCCGGCACGATGCCGAGCTCGCTTGCGGGGCGCAGGGAGCCATCGAGTCCGGCATCGCGCTGCCCGCCACCCAGGGCCTTCCAGAACTCCACCATGTGTTCGGGGCGGATGGCATCGGCGTCGGCATAGACCAGCTGAGTGCGTGCGTGAAGCTTCGCGACGTCGGCACTCCAGTCGAAGGGGCGTTCGGTCATGTCGCCCACTTTCGAGAACAGGTTCGTCCAGTCGACATCGGGGTAGGTTTTGCCTAGCGGCGATGCCTTGACGCCGGGGCCGATTGACGCAGCGTTAGCCTTGAGTTGCTTGAAGGCTGTTACCGCCTCGGGATAGAAGCCGTCCTGCTTCATCACCGCGGAGACGAGGACGAGGCGGTCGACCACCTCGGGGTGGCGGATGGCCGTTTGCAGCGCAACGCTTGAGCCTAACGAGTAGCCCATGATATCGGCCTTGCCGAGTTTCAGGTGGGTGATCAGCGCGGCGATGTCATCGGCCATGGTTTCGCTGCGCAGCGGCCTGGCCGTGTCGGGTGTGCGCCCGTGCGCCTGCAGATGCGGAGCGATGACTTTACGGCCTTTGGCCAGCGCCGCCAGGTTGCTGCCGAAACTATCCGGATCGATGCCGCCATGCAGAAGGATGAGCGGCTTGCCGCTGCCATGCACGGTGTAGAAGATGTGCTGACCGTTGACGTCGGCGAACTGGCCGCTCGACTCCGGCGTCGTCGAAGCGCCAGCCTTCTCCTTCGCGTCGACGGGAAGTACCGCTGCCATCGCGGCCGCCGTCATGGCCGTCTTCAGGAAATCACGTCGGAACATCTCGTCCTCCCCTGGCGCCGGGCGGGCGCACCGGCGTGATCGACTATATCGCCGATACGCCGGCCGCCGCAGCGTGGTTACGACTGGCTTTCGAGCAGCCCGTCCAGCTGTGCGAACTGTTCGGGCAGGCCTTCGGCCGAACCGACGATGGCTTCGTCGCGGGCCGCTTCCGAGGGGTAAAGCTCGTGCAGCGTCACGAACGTCTTGCCCGCGCGCTCTTCGAACGTCACCGTCGTCAGCGCACCCTGGTCGCTTTCCTCGTTCGTCCACACCATGCGCTGGTTCGGCGTCACATCCTGGTACGTGCCGAAGAACGCCATCGGCTGATCGAAGCTCGGATGGCGGAAAACGAGGCGGTACGTGCCGCCGGTGCGGATATCCATATCGCACGAGACGATGGACATGCCGGCCGACTTCGGCACCCACCAGCTTTTGAACAGATCGGGTGTGCTCCACGCCTTGAAGACGAGGTGCACGGGGGCATCGAAGGTCCGCGTGACGACGAGTTCGCGGTCGCCCTTGCGCTCCACCGAGGTGGCATTCCGGCTGGCGGAGCTACTTACGCTTGCGTTGGACATGGGTTTTCTCCTCGCGCTTGAGTTGTTCGACTAGCTCATCCAGCGCGTCGAACCGTGCGCTCCAGAGCTGGCGGTGTTGCTCGATCCAGGCGGCCTCTTCTTCCAGCCGGCGTTCGCCGAGCTTGCAGGTTCGTACACGCCCGACCTTCTCTGTGGTGACCAGGCCGGCGGCTTCCAGGATGCTCACGTGCTTCTTCATGCCGGTAAGGGTCATGCGAAACCGTTGGGCAAGGTCGGTCACCGAGGCATCGGCATTCCCCAGTTGCTCCAGCACGCCGCGCCGGGTGACATCCGAGAGCGCGGCGAAGGTCTGGTCGAGGCGGGCTTGATACTGAACCATGTGGTTCACTGTAGGCCGGCTATCGGGGATTTGCAAGCGGGGCCAACAGAGGGGGCTCGCCCTTACTGCCTGATCGGCTCAACCGCCGTTCGCAGGCTCGTCGAGGCCGCCCAGGGTGGCCGTGGCAATGGCCGAGGCGGTGATGGCACCCGGGAAACCCACGTAGAACGCCAGATGGGTAATGAGTCCGGAGAGTTCGCGCTTGGTCACCCCGTTCTCGATCGCACGCCGAAGATGCGCGGGCAATTCGTTCGCGTGACCACCGGCGATGAGCGCCGCGACGGTGGCGAGGGAGCGATCGCGCTTGGCAAGGTCGGTATCCGGCCACACCGTCGAGAACAACGGTGCTTCGACAAAGCCCGTGAGCTTCGGGGTAAAGGCGCGTGCTGCTTCACGCGGGCTGCTGAAATCAATCGTCGACATGGTGCTTGCCTCAAGCCTGGCTGATGAATTTGTGGGTGAGGTAATACTCGATACCTTCGGCGCCGCCTTCCGAACCGTGGCCGCTATCCTTCATGCCGCCGAACGGTAGTTCGGTGGCGATGATCCGGTATTGGTTGATCCCGATCATGCCGGCGTCGAGGCCATCGCCCACATCGATAGCGGTGCGCGCATCGCGGGTGAAGGCATAAGCGGACAGGCCGTACGGGAGGCGATTGGCTTCCTCCAACCCATCTTTCAACGTATCGAACGGGCGCAGGATGGCGATCGGGCCGAACGGTTCTTCCTGCATGACGCGGGCATCCATCGGCACATCGGCCAGCACGGTCGGCTCGAAGAAGAAGCCTGGGCCGGAAACGCGCTTGCCGCCCACGAGCACCCTGGCACCGCGCTCCACCGCATCGGCGACAAGCTGTTCCATCTTCTCGAGTTGCCGTGCGTTCGCGAGCGGTCCCACCTGGGTGCCTTCGACCAGCCCGTTGCCTACCTTGAGCTTGCGGGCGGCATCGACGAAGTAACGGGTGAACACTTCGTACGCCTCGCGCTGGATAAGGAAGCGCGTGGTCGAGATGCACACCTGGCCGGTGCCACGGAAGCGATTGGCCACGCCGCCCACCGCCGCGGCTTCGATGTCCGCATCATTGAAGACCAATACCGGACCGTGGCCGCCGAGTTCGAGGGTAATGGGCTTAACGCCTTCCGCCGCGCGCGCCGAGAGCAAGCGACCAATGGGGACCGAACCGGTGAAGGTGACCTTGCGGATGACGGGGGAGGCAATGAGCTGCTTCGAGACCATATCGGGCAGGCCGAAGACCACCTGCAGGACACCGCGCGGCAAACCGGCATCATCGAGCGCCCGGGCGAGGGCTAACGCGGTACCGGGCGATTCTTCACCAGGCTTGATGATCACCGGGCAACCGGCAGCGAGTGCGGCCGCAAGCTTGCGTGCCGGCGTGATCGCCGGGAAGTTCCACGGGGTGAACGCGGCGACGGGGCCAATGGCCTGGCGCTTCACCAGCTGTTGGACACCGGGGCGGTTGGCCGGCACCACCCTGCCGTCGATACGGCGCGCTTCCTCGGCGAACCATTCGAAGTACTCCCCGGCGCGGTCCACTTCATCCAGCGCCTCGTTGAGCGGCTTGCCCTCTTCCAGGGTGAGCGTGCGGGCGATCTGCGTGGCGCGGGCCCGGATCAGGCTGCCGGCGCGGCGTAGGATGGTGGCGCGGACATCGGGGAAGGTATTGCGCCACGTGGTCGCAACGCCATCGGCGGTGGCCAGGGCGCGGTCCAGATCAGCCGCGGTAGCCAGCGGCACACGGCCGAGCACGCTGCCATCCGCAGGGTTGATCACGGGTGCGGTATCGCGATCGCCGGCCGGCAGCCACTCGCCACCGATGAAGAGATAGAGGGGATCGTAGGTCACATTCATAGGCTTTTTCCTCGCGACGCAGGGCATCTGCGTCATGGGAAAAAGGCTAAGGGCGGCCCTTCTGGTTGATAATCCGTCCATTGCCGTCAACGGCTTTGCGCGGAGTGCATAGATGCAGTCGGAGCGATTCGCTGAGTTCCTTGGCGTGTTTGCCGATGTGGCCCGGGAAGGCAGCTTCTCCGGTGCCGCGCGCCGCCGTGGCGTGCAGCCTTCCTCCGTATCGCGGCAGATCGACATGCTCGAGGCGCAGGTGGGCACCGCGCTGTTCCTGCGCTCCACGCGGCTGCTGACGCTCACCGATGCCGGCGAAGCGCTGCTTGTACGTGCGCGGCGCATTCTGGATGAGCTCGCCGATGCACAGCAGGAGATCGCATCGATCGGCGGTGATATCGGCGGGGTGTTTCGGCTTGCGTGTTTCCCGACGTTCGGCAAGCGCTATGTCGTGCCGGTGATGGCGGCGCTATCGGCACGCTATCCGGCATTGCGATTCGAGCTGGATCTCACGGAGCGGCTGGCCGATCCGGTAGCCGAGCGGCTGGACCTTGTCATCCGCATTGGCGACCTGGCCGATAGCACGCTGATCGCCACGCGGCTGGCGACACAGCAGCGAATCCTTTGTGCGCATCCGGCGTTCTTCGAGAAACACGCCTATCCGAAGACGCGCGACGACCTGGCCGAACTTTGCCTGATCGACAAAATGCATGGCGCAGATCTTTTGGGTTGGAGCGATCTGCTTGGGCACCCCGTGGGGCACGCAGGCAAGCGCGCCGGCTTTGCGTGTGATGACTTCGAAGCGATGCGGCTGGCCGCGCTTGGCGGCCTGGGTGTCGCTTATCTTCCCGACTGGGTCGTGGGGCCGGATGTGAATGCCGGTGATCTGGTCGAGGTCACGCTGGGCGATAACCGGCCGCGGGTTGAGACGGGCATCTTTGCGTTGCGTGCGTTAGCCAAGCCATCGGCGACCGTTCGGTTGGTTCTGGATGAACTCAAGGCGTCGATTGGTTCGCCGCCGTGCTGGGCGGTAGGCGCCGGGTGAACTGCTGTTCCGTCATCGTCGCGCCCCACTGCGCGCCTTCCCACTCCCTGGTGAGCGTGAAGCCGAAGGACTCGTAGAGGCGGCGCGCGGCATCCAATCCCTTGAAGGTCCACAACTGCGTCGCGGGGAAGCCGGCTTCGTCGCAGAACGCCATCGCCTCGCTCATCAGCCGGCGCCCTGCCCCGCTACCGCGGCAGCCATCATCCAGGATGAACCAGCGCAGGTGGCCGTCGCCGTTGCCGAGGTCTTCGCCATCGATCGCGATGGAGCCGACGATCCGCTCATTCTTCACCGCGAGCCACAGCCTGTTGACCGGCCGGTCGAGGCGGCCGATGAACTCGGAGATACCCGTGGCGACCTTGCGTTCGAAGAACTCCCCGAGGCCCCACTGCCGGGAGTAGAACGCCGCGTGCATTTCGGCCACACGGCCCACCGCGCCGGGGCGATAGCCGGAAACGATCTCGACCGTGTTCTCGCGCGCATCGTGCGCCTCATCGCGGCAGGCCGCGAGCGCCCAGGCGTAGGCGGAGAGACCTTGTGCCACTGCATCGCGCTGCGACGGATTCAGATGGGCCAGCGCCATGGTGACGCGCTTCTTGCCGTAGGCATGGATCGCGGCGACGGTGCGCTTGCCCTTGCGGGTGAGCAGCAGTTGCTTGGATCGGCCGTCCTCGGCGCTGGCGACTTCCTCGATCTCCCCCGCTTCCACGAGTTTTCCGATAAGGCGACTGACGCTGGATTTCTCCAGGAACAGCACGTTCACCAGGGCCGCCGCGTTCGTTGCGCCACGCCCGTCGATCTCCAGCAACGCATGCACCGCCGACGCGGAATAGTTCGTGGCGGCCAGCGTGGTTTGCAGGAAGCCGAGCTCCCGGACCATAGCCCGGGACGCGGCGCGGATCTCTTCGACGAGGGCCTGATCGGACTGCATGGCGCATTTCCTATATGGTTGTATCATACAACCATATGATCAGGGCTAGCGCAAGGCGTTTCAGCTCTTCGGGCGCCACGCCCCGGTTTACCCCGGCGCGCCGGCCTGCCCGCGCTCACGCAGCTCTCGCAAATACCGCCGCAACAACCCCGCCCGTCGCGGCCGGAACGTGATCGTCGTGGGCTCTACCTTCCGAATCCGGCTCATGACGAACATGCGGAAACCATCGCGCAGGCAGCAACGCGCCAGCAGTACGAGGGTTTGCTCCAGGTACACCACGGCTAGCGGCCAGATGGTTCGCTGCGTGGCCTTGCCGTCGCGGTCGGTGTAGTCAATGAGCAGCGCCCGTTCTTCCCAGCATGCCTCGCGAATGGTGTCGATATCCGGCAGCGGCGCGTAGCGCTGGTCGAACCGGCGTACGTGGGAGATGGCGTGGACCATATGTTCCTGGGTCTTCGAAGGCAGCGTGGCTGCAACCTTTGCCAGCACGGATTCCGCGGCCTCGGCGAGCGCCGGGTCGCCCATGTGGCGTACCTCGGCCATGCCCAGCGCGATGGCTTCGATCTCCATGCGGGTGAAGCCTTGCGGCCGCAGGATGCCGTCGTTGATCAGGGTGTAGCCGTAGCCCCGTTCGGAGTCGATCTCCGCGCCACCCGCGCGCAGTACCTCGATATCCCGGTAGACCGAGCGCAGGGAGACCTCAGCCGACGATGCCAGCTGTTGCGCCGTGACCGGCGGCGGCAGGCTGCGCAGCAAATGCAGCAGGCGGAACAGGCGATCGGAACGGGCCATTTCAGCTGACAGGAACTGGCAGGAGGGGTTCGTATCTTAAGTGCTCACTCCGCTGATCGCCCAAGAGGCCCTACCGATGCCCCTCCAGACCGTCACCCACCTCAACTTCCGCGGCCAGGCCCGCGACGCCCTCGCCTTCTACCAGCAGGTACTGGATGGGCAGCTCACCGCGGTGACCTACGCCCAGGCGGGCCAGGGTGACAAGGCGGCCGACCCGTCACATGTGATGTGGGGCCAGGTCATCACTGAATCCGGCTTCCGCGTCATGGCGTACGACGTGCAAGCCGCCCTGCCGTGGAACCCTGGCGAGAACGCGTTCTTCGTGTCACTGCGTTGCGATAGTGAGGCCGAAGCGTTCGCGCTTTGGGAGGCGCTTGGCGCCGGTGGCACCGTATTGGAACCGATGGCACCTGCACCGTGGTCGCCGCAGTACGGCAAGTTGCAGGATCGGTTTGGGGTGATCTGGTTGGTTGATGTGGCGGTGGTGCGCGGTTGATGTCCTGACGACACGACATTCGGCTAATTCCTTCAAAAACCACTGGCGTTCGCCGACATTCGCGGTGAGCCTCCGTTCGTACGATCTCCTTACCCGTCACCCCTTCGTCCGATGACACCATGCTCATCCACGAGGGCCACCGTGACGGGATTCGGCGCGCCACAGTCTGGTGCGCACCGACCGAAAACGATGGAGATCTCAAATGAACACTATGAATAACCGCGAACACGAACTGACCGCTGGAGGTGGTGACACCGAGCTTCTGGACCCCGTCTTTGGAGCGGGTTCAACCGAGCCGTCGTACGACAACACCAATCCGACGGGTGGCTTTGATCAGGGCGGAAATGGAGGTAGCGGCGGAGGTCAGAGCGGTGGCACAAGCGGCGGCGCAGGTAACGAAGGCGGGAATCCGGCCCCCACGTACCAGATTCATCGTCACACAACCCCGAGCGGCGGCCAATTCAGTGTCCATGTGAACCTGAGTGCCGAGCAGACCGCCGTGGCTTCGCAGATCGTAGATCACGGCCGAGCCAATAACATTCGGAACGACTACGTCGCTATCGCATTCCGCAAGGCATATCACGAGAGCTCATTCAACGCGATTCTTACCAACCCCACGCATTTCGGCCTTTACCAGTACTCCAACGATACCTGGTCGATCCACCACAACGCCATGAACATCCACAATGTGCAGGATCAGATCCGTGCCATGTTCTCCGATATCGAAAACTATGCCGCTCGGTATCGTCAAGGGCGCGAGTCAGGCCAAATCCCATATGAGCTCACGTTCGAACACTACGTCGAGTACAAGCATCACTTCGGTGCGAACTACGACAGGTGGGAAACCGAACTCCTCAACGGGTACAACGTCTCCTCGGACGAACTCGGCCTGAATGTGGATTAGCCGTGGCCATACTTTCCGCTGCCCTGGGCCTGTGGTTTGCTGCCAATTTCTCAACTCCCTCGTGCAACTACGGTCGATCGACGTATCAACACGTGGAGGAACCATCATGGCGAATCACATTCACACCACTCGACAGACGCGCTAGTTTGTCCGACATGGCCCTTCATCTCGTTGGTCCCGGGGCCAATGCATCCTATTGGTTTGTCTATGACGGCGGATCGGCGCCGGCCGTCGCACTCATTTCCACGACAGACGTCACGGCGCGTGGCTGGACACCTCCCCAGCCGGAAGGGGGTGTTCGCCCATTGGGATCCCTGTGGGTGTACGCCATGGATGCATCGATGCGCATCTCGTTCGAGATACCCAAACTGAGGGCTGTGCCACCCATGTACCTCTTTGTCCCCGAGTTGAGCGAGGCACTGCGAGGTTCGTCGCCGCGTCACAACCTTAGGCCAGGGATATTCAAATTGACGGGCTGCCGTTGATTTGCCGTCGCCCGCCCACGCGGGCGGGCGACCATCCCCATTCCGGACGCCAGCTCTTGAACAGACGCGTATTCCTCCGGTCAACCATCCTTTTGCCGTCGACCATCGACGTATCTTCCGCGCTGCTGCACAAGTTCTACCGCGCTGAGGGCCTGCTCCGTCAACTTCCGGCATGGACGCCGACCGATCCCGTCGACTGGTGGGTCCCGACGGTGAACGATCCGTTCTGGAAGAAGACGCGTCAACCTCTAACTGGTCAACTCAAGTTCTGTCATCGGGTACCAACCTCGGGATGGAGTGACCATACTTTCGCCGAGTTCGCGCCGAATCCTCGGCTTCAAGCGTCACTCTTCCGCCTATCCGAATCGGACGTCGACGGCTTCATTCGACTTCTTTGCGCGGCATGCGCTGCGCTTACGCAGTCCGACCCCGGGCTTAGATCCGTATCGGTTGGAAACCGCGGCACAGATGGTTCGATCGTCATCTTTCCGCATTCAAGTCAACTCGAAAGCGGCTTAGCTAACCTGTGGAAGTGGCTTAGCGATTCACGAAAACCGCGAGTCGTTCGTGCCACTGTCGCCTTATGCGCGGTTTGCAACCTGCATCCGTTTGCCGATGGAAATGGACGAACGAGCAGGTGGCTGTTCACAAGCTTGCTTGATGTGGGTTCCGATCAAGATGTCGGATTTTACCCACTCTACGAGTACTTCATTCGCGACCAGGGTACGTCATTGCTTTGCTTTCGCATCGCGGAGCTATGTGGGGACTGGGACCCACTGTTTTGCTACATTGCCGAGATCTTCGAGGCAATGAGCATGACTCGGCTTGCGGCGCACGTGAAGACGGTCGCTAGAAATGGCGCTTATTACCCTCTCGGCGCCATCCGGCCCAGGCCATCTGCGCGGCTAACAACCGGCACGTAGCCGAGCTCTTTCCGTGCCTTAGAAGTATCCAGCGTAAACTCCTTCCCGATCATCCGCAGCATCTGCCTTGTCACGGGCGGTTTGCCTTTCAGCCGGAAAGTGCGCCAGAGGGTTTCGAGCACCGTGGCGGCGAACCATGCGACCGGAAACGGTGCCGACTTGGTGATCGGTGGCATGCCGCGCGTGGCGAGCAGGTCGTTTACCACCTGCGCGAACGGAATATCGTCACCGTCGGTGATGAAGTACGACTGGCCGGCGCGTCCTTTTTCAGCGGCGAGCAGCATGCCTTCGACGACGTTATCGACATAGCTCGTGGAGACCCGGTGCTTGCCGCCATCGGGTAGCGCGAACTGGCCGGATTCAACCAGCGGCAACATCTCATCGAGCATGGGCATGCCCGGGCCCCAGATCATGGGTGGGTTGATCACTACCGTACGCAGCTGTGGCGCATTGGCTTGCAGCACCAGGCGTTCGGCTTGGGCCTTGGTGGCGGTGTAGGGTGCCCAACGGGGCTCCTGCAGTGGGGCGGTCTCGTTGATGTGGGACAGCGGCTCGGGCTTGCCCATGACCGAGCCGGAGGCACCGGCCGCCACGAACGTGCCGACCTGTGCCGCCACAGCCGCCTGCAGGAGCGTGGCCGTGCCCACGACGTTCGCTTCGTGGAACGTCTCGTACGCATCCCATTCGGTGAAGTGGGCCGCGGCGTGGAACACCGTGTCGCAACCCCGCATGCCGGCCTCGATGGCGGCCTGGTCCGCCAGGCCGCCCAGGCAGGGCGTGGCGCCCAACCTGACCACGACATCGGCCGAACGCTGGCTGCGTGCCAGGGCGGTCACGGCCACCCCGTCAGCCCGCAACCGCTTGATCAACGCCCCGCCGAGAAACCCCGAACCGCCGGTGACGAATGCATGCTTCATGGTATAGCACCGCTATAGTGAGGACCCGACTATAGCACTGCTATACTCCGGCAACGCAAGAGGGTTCCGGATGTCCGCTAAAGAAAAAATCCTGTCCGCCGCCATTGGTCTGCTCGAACAGCAGGGCGTGGATGGCCTGACCACCCGCGCGGTCTGCGAGGCGGCCGGCGTGACGGCCCCTACCCTCTACCACCACTTCGGCGACAAGCACGGCCTGGTCCGCGCCATCGTCGGCGAGGGCGTGACCGAGTTCATGGCGATGAAGCGGGCGCAGCGGGTCACGAACGATCCGCTGGCCGACCTGCGCCGTGGCTGGGATGCATGGATCGGCTTTGGCCTGGAACGGCCTACCTTGTTCCGGCTGATGATCGAGGCTGCACGCAGCGACCCTACCCTCGCGCAGGAATCCTTCGAGCACATGAAGGAGACGGTCGTGCGGCTGGAAGCGGCTAACGGACTGAGCGTGGAACTCAGCGTTGCCGTACAGGCCGTGTGGGCGGCTGCGTCGGGCATGCAGGCGCTTTTCCTGCAAGGGCTGGAACCGGTGAAGATTCGCGCGACGTCACGGTTTCTGTTCAAGGCGGTGGCGGCCGCGCTTACCGCCCCATCCGGTAACTAGGCCGAGCGCGCGGCGCGGCGTCATCGTGCTGTGCAATCGCGGGGGCACAGGAGTGCCCAGAGAGCACTCTGTCCCTCGGAGCGTCGACATTCGACCACTCGGCACTTCTCTTACGAAGAGCCGGCGTCGCCGGAAAATTCTGGCTCGTCTCCAAAAACCGAGATTGTTCCGCCAGCAAGGTGGATGAATGTTGTACCTCGGCCCTTCGACGGCGACCAATCCGAGACGTTTCCGTACTTTGCATGGATCGCCTGCCTCGCCAGGTCAACATTGCAGGCCATTGCGTCAACATTGGTGATGCGAATGGTCGCCGGGGAGCGATCACGGCTATTCTCATCCGCGCGGAACGAGACCTCGATGACGACCGTCGCGGATTGGCTGCACTCGAGCCGGTAGGAATGAAAGAGTGCATCGTGGAGATTTGGCTTCATCAAGTTCTCTCACTAGTTCGATAGTGCGCCCGTAGCGGACCCTGCGCCAATGATTATGATAACGGGATAGAACCACCCCCAGTGCTTCAACGTAAAGCGAGTTTGCTGGCACTCCGCTGGGCATGCGGCAGGCCGGTGCCGGCATGCGCCGGGCGGTGCGTACATGACATCGTTAGCGCCTTAAACTGCGCTGGTCCATGGAGCGAAGGGGGTTGGGGTGCGTAAGTCGTTTGTTGCCTGCATGTTGCTGGCTTGCTCTGTCGCCCAGGCGGCAACCGAACCCCTCGTTACTGACCCGGTCTACACTCATCCTGCGCAACTGGTGGATATCGGCGGTGGCAGGCGCATGAACCTGTATTGCACCGGCAAGGGCTCGCCTACGGTGATCATGGATGCGGGCATGGGCGATTCCACCATCAGCTGGGCGCTGGTACAGCCTGCGGTGTCGCAGCACGTCCGGGCGTGCTCTTTTGATCGGGCGGGTTTGGGCTTTAGCGATGCGGCCACCCGCCCGGGTACGCCGGAGAACGCCGCCGATGACCTGCACCATCTGCTCGGTGCCGCCGGGATCAAGCCGCCGTATGTGCTCGTGGCGCATTCCCTTGGTGGCCTAAATGCCCGTGTGTTTGCCGACCATTACCCCAGCGAAGTCGTCGGCATGGTGATGGTCGAATCCTCGCACGAGGATCAGTTCACCGAGGGGTGGGCGATTGGTGCCGCTGACCAGAAGCCGAAGTACGAGGCTTACCTTGCCCAGATGCATCAGTGCATCGCCCTGGCAGAGAAAGGACTGAAGCCGGGCACCGATGACTTCAACCGCTGCGTGGGCGATACCTCGGATCCGCGCTTCGGCGAAGCGATCAACGCGGCGCAGCGCGCCTACGGGGCTACACCTCGGTGGCAAGCGGCTGTGGCTTCCGAGCGCGAGAACGTCGCAAGCGTCAGCGTCGAGCAGGTGCGGAAGACGCGGAAGAGCTACGGCGACATGCCGTTGTTCGTGCTGATTCACTCGCCCTACCCCAAGGGCAACGACGAGACGCAGCTTGAGCGGGATTTGCGTACACTTTCCTGGGAACGGTTGCATACGCAGATGGCGGCCATGTCCACGCGTGGGGTGAACATGATTGTGCCGAACAGCACGCACTATATTCAGTACGAGCATCCGCAGGTGGTGGTGGATGCGGTGCTTCAGAGTATTGCTTTGTCGTCGAGCTCTCGCGCGCCATAAACATCGCGCGATCGCAAATGAGTCATCGGCGCACTCGTGACGACCACAGGCTTGCGCCTAGAACTCCGTTCCGGTCGCACCGACAATGTTGCGGACGACGCCAAGGGTTCGTTCCGCGAGCGCTGTAGGCAATGCCTCTTCGATGATACGCGCAGTGGGGAAAGCGTCGCGGAGCACGGCGTCAATCGGTTCACTCGACGCAATAACGGGAGTCTTACGCGCATCGACCCAGGCCTGGATGACCTCCCGCCGTTTCATGATGTCCTTCGTGTTGGCATCAACAAGCAGGACGAAGCATGGGAAGCCAAGGGGGTTCGGGGTGTCGTCTTCCCGCGGCGAAGACAGGTCAATGTGACGAACGCGTCGCCCGTAATCACGCGCCAGGGCCACGAGAGGATCGGGGCCATCCGGGAGCTCCTCCTTTCTCCAGCGCGCCTTATGAAAGCCGAGCAGATCAAGTGCGTCGGGCCCCTTCCACGTGCGCTCACCGATCGACCCAGGCCGCAGTTCGTCGTCTTTGAAGCAGGCGACGATCAACGCATTCCCGAGTTCGGTCAGGCTGTTCCCCTTCAAGACCAGCAGGCTCGTCATCCGTTCGATATCCCAGCGGTCACCGGGCGTTTGACTAAGCAGGAAGCTGGACGGATCACGGCGAAAGGCCATACCGTCGGGATCAATCAGTTCGTGTACGCGGGCAATGTAGACCCTCCGCATCTTTTGGACCTGAGCGTAGGTCAGTCCTGACAACGAGCTCATCAACGCAAAGCGCAGTTCCTTATGAACGCGCTGCGTGGCGATGGCGCTGGCCAGCCGGCCATACAGCCCTGCCTTCTCCGCCTCGATATCCGCCAGGCAGAGTTTGAGCATCTCGAGGAATTCGTCCTCTGTGAGGTCTTCACCGTTTTCGACGAGGACCATGCCTTCGTAGGCCTGCTTGCAAAAATCCTCGTAGTAGCGCTGTTCGCGTGACTTCAGTGCATCCGCCAACGCATCCGCACCTTTCGCCAGGAGGCCGAGGCTTCCGGTGCCCTTCGGCAGGATCGCACCCGTCACGGTGAGGATCGATTTTCCGAGTGACGCCTTATCTTCGTTCATAGTCCATTACCTCCAATGCTTCCGGCGAGCGCGATCTCCGTCAGGGAGATGCCTCGATATCCGTCACTACCATATGCAGCTGCACCGGGCTTGTTCCCGTCGGCGATTCGGTGATCAAACCCTTGACCGTAACCGACCCGCCAACCATGGAGTCAATCTTCGACGCTATCGCGCTGTCGTTCGATGAGAAGGACAGGTCGTACACATGATAGGCATTCGTTGAGAAATGGTCTTTCGTGCTGCTCGCGGCGAAATTCACGGGCGGCAGCAAATGCAAGTACGTGTAAGTGGTCACGCCTTGCTCCCCGACATGGCCTGCATGGCCCTGCCGCACCGCGGCGCGCAGCCACGGCGACGGCTGCCCTTCGGTCACGAGGATGGCCTGGCTGTCACTGGTTACAGTCAACGCCTCGTGGCCTTGAGCCATCGCGGCACCTGAGGCGAGGATCGTCACAGCACATGCGCGGAACATGGCTGCCATGGTCATATTTTTCATATCGTCCTTTGATATTCGGGGAACGCACAGCCCAGGCGGCTGCGCGCGGCGGAGTGTTCACTGGCCGAGGGAAAGCGTCAATGGCAAGATCTTGCGCTTCGGATTCTCGCCGGTTCATCGTTACTGCGTGGCCTTATCCTCGCAGCAACGAGGTTCCACGCGCGGCGGCGTCATACCGTCGTTATAGAACTCCAACGCCGAGACCTTGCCGGCTGTGTCTTTCACGACATGGATGTAGTCGGTCGCTTCGCCTGCGTAGTAAAGAACATCGTCTTTCGCCGTGGCCAGGCCACGCTTAGGGCCGGGGGCTCGCTGGATATAGAGCTGGCCGCCGTCGAGGGTGATCGCATGCACCGAGTCACCCTGGATCCGGTACGTGCCCACCAGCCCCCGCATCGCTGTGTCGCTCAGCTTTTCATCGACGAAGGTTCTATAGGGCTTACCGAGCGCCGCCGCGGCTAGCTGAAGGGCGATGGCGCGGGCGCTTGGCGTGCCCGCGTCCGAGTTCACCAGGACGGCGACGCCGACGTGTGCCTTTGGAATCACGAAGAACTGCGATGAGAAGCCTTCGATGCCGCCGTTGTGGCCGTACGCCGGCTCGCCTCGCACAGTGGAAAGCATGAGGCCGTAACCATAAGGCGCGGTGCTGCCATCGGTAAGTTTCGCCGGTGTCGTCATGGTCTTGAGAAGGTCGGCCGGAAAGACCCTGCCGTTGCCCAGGCCTTCGGCCAGTTTGGCGATATCGTCGGCCGTCGAGGCCAGGGCGCCGGCGGCCATCGGGCCGCTGATCGAGACGAAGGCCGGCTGGGTAACCTTGCCCGACGCGTCGGCGCTGTAACCGCGCACGGCCCCCTCCACGACGGCGTCGTCGGCGCAGTAGTCCGTGTGCGTCATGCCGAGCGGTGCAAGAACCAGGTCATGCTCTGCCTCGAACCAAGGCTTGCCGGTCACCTTCTCGATCACGGCGCCGAGCAGCATGTAGCCGGAGTTGCTGTAACGCCACTCGCTGCCGGGTTTGAAGTCGAGGGGCTGTTTGGCGATCAGGCTGACGAGGGTCTTGGTATCGAGGGGCTGGGTCGGATCGACGTTCCATTCGTCACTTACGCCTGCGGTGTGGCTTAGCAGCTGGGCGATGGTGATGCCCGAGGCGCCGGGGTAGTCAGGCAGGAACTTCGATAGGGGATCGGTGAGGGCCAGCTTGCCGTTGTGCACCAGGGTGAGCACCGTCGCAGCTGTCACAGTCTTTGTAATAGAGCCGATCCGGTAGATGGATGCGGCCTTCGCGGGTACGTGCAGCTCAATGCTCGCTTCGCCGCGTGCGGCTTGGTAGATCAGCTTGCCATCGCGGTATACGGCCACCGAGGCGCTGGGGCCCGCGGGGGTGGTGAATCGGTTGACTATCTGGTCGGCTTGAACGGCGAACGATGCAGTCTGCGCCTGAGCGACGACAGGCATGGCCAGCAAGGCGATGCCAAAGCACAAGGTACGCAACGTCATGTCACGAAAGGTCATGGTTCGATTCCTGGATACGGAGCGCTGCCTGCGACCTGCATGTCGACATGCTATGCGCCTCCCCTACCCCGATCGTGGCACAACATTTATCACGTGGTACATGGTTGCGTGCCGAATACGCGTAGCATCAACGTGTGCAAAGCGTCGCATTGCGCTGCGTTTGAAAGGAAAGACAGCGCTGTCGCACGCTACGCTAGGCGGACCATTCCGACCATGGAGGTCACATGCGTACGTTCGTCCGTCGTACCTTGCCGTTAGCTGCCCTGATCACCGGGCTTGTTGCAGGTCCCGCCCTTGCCGCTTCGCCGGCTGTTACCGGGCTTGGCCAGTCCTGGCCTAACACCACCGATGTCAGCAGTAGCCCGAACTGGCACGTGTACGTGTTTGTTCGGGGGAATACCCGGTATATCCAGATCAACGATGCGCAGGGTGTGGTTCGGGGTGCCTTTGCCCGGACGCCTTATAGCCTGATGGGCCTGCCGATCGGCTCGGACGCAGGGAACCTCGCTACCCCGGACGAGCCGTTGCCGGCACCGGCCAGCACCTCGACGATCGAGGTGTACAGCGGGTATGGCGTGAAGGCCTATGTGGCACCGCAGGCGGACGGCACCGCCCGCCTGATGCTCGTCGAGGGTGACTGCAAGAACGACCCGATCGAGTGCAGCAAGGGATAAGCCGCCCGGCTTACCCCTCTTGCAGGAGTGGTTGGGCGGCCGGTTGCGGCCTGCCGCCCAACAGCAGCGATGCCGAGAAGGACAGGGCAAGCGCTGCCTGGCAGTAGATGACCGCCGGATCGCGCATGCTGTCGCTGGTCAGGGCCATGGCAAGGCTGGCGGCGGATCCCGCCACGGCGGCACCGTGCCAGCCATAACGCCAGGACATGCTCACCATGGGCAGGATCATCGCCAGGCGCAGCAGCTGCTGCTCGCCAAGTGCCGTAGCGGCATTGGCCTGCAGGGTGAGCACCGTGAGCACGGGCAGCAGCCAGACGCACACGTCGCGGAAGAGCGGGCTATGCCAGAGCGCGCGCAGGGATACTTCAACCTGCATGCGGTCCTGGATGGCCAGGATGGCGGGGGCAACGGTGAGCCCGCCGAGGTAGCCACCCAGAAGATACGAACTGAATCCGATGGAGAGCGTGCTCCACGGTGCCGTTTCCGTCGAAGAGGACGACAACGCCGCCCATAGGGCTGCCGTATCGCGCAGCGTGCTGAGGAAAGCGCAGCATAAAGTGGCGACGATCACGTAACCCATGCGGATCGTGCCATCGGGCATGCGTAGGCTTCCCCACCGACGCAGCGGCTTCATACCGGCCATGCACACGACGATCTGGGGCACGCACACGGCCAGGGCCCATGCCGACCCAAACACGTCGATGCGGGTCAGCGCATTTTCCATCACCGGGAGGAACTCACCCAGGGCCAGCGCTGGCCAGAGCCGCAAGGGCACCAGCAACAGGCAGCACAGGCGAAAGCCGACCGTGAGCTCCCAATGGGAGACGCTCAGCTGGAAAGCCACTCTGTAAAAGGCGGCGTATGCGGCCGCGACGGCAAGGTACTGTCCCCAAACCAACCAGTGCTTCGTGCTTTTGGTCACGCCATTTCCTTTAGCGTACGTCGAGAAGTTCCGAAGGGTGGCAGATTTGGGCGGCTAAATCCTGCTCCAGGTCGCAGATATGAGGCTGGAACCGGCCCGCTGCCGAAAACGCGTTGAGGTTTTGGCGATCGAAACCCCCTCCCCCTATTTATTCAGTTCCTGAATTCCGTGGTCTGTGATCACACAAACACGCGTCGACCAGGTTCCCACTTCACCGCCATCGCTCGAGTCACAGATTTATCCGAGCCATGTCAGGCCCGCTTCATCTTAGATTTGAGGAGCGACAAAAGCAGCTCAGATTCAGGTAGGCGGATATCGGCTTGAGATTGCAGAGGCGAGTCAAAACAACGTCGCTAGCTACACCCATCCGTTGATGGCATGCTCGGCGCCGGCCCAGCGACGGGATACGGGGGTAAACGGATGAACGCAGGACGATTCGCCGCCCTAGCGGCGATAGGCTGGCTTGCCATGGCCACGGCAACATTCGCGGCGGACCCGCCTCGCCCCCTCGTCACCGATCCGGTTTACCTCGGTCCCGCCCGCCTCGTCGATATCGGCGGTCGGCGTTTGAATCTCTATTGCCGCGGGTCGGGCTCACCGGTTGTTATCTTCGATGCTGGCATGAATGACTCGACCATTGCCTGGGCGTGGGTGCAACCGGAAATCAGCAAGACGCACATGACCTGCTCGTACGATCGCGCGGGGATCGGCTTCAGCGATGCGTCGAACCGGCCGTCGACGGCGTCGGCCGATGTGGACGACATCCGCAAGGCACTTCAGGTCGCCCACATCAAGCCGCCTTATCTGCTCGTCGGGCACTCCGCAGCAGGCCTGGCCGTGCGTGTGTTCGCGGATCGTTACCGAAACGAAGTGGTCGGGATGGTCATCGTGGATGGATCGCATGAGGATCAGACGCGCAAAGCAAGAGAGCGGGCGGCACTCGAAGCCAGCGAGGTGCCGGCGCTAGCGCACCATGATGCCGGGCCAGAACCCGATTGCCTCGGCGCAGCGAAGGGCGGCGCGATTCCCAAGGACTCACCCGCTTACAAGCCCTGCGTGGGCGAGATGTATGAAGGCGTGAGCGAGGCCATCACGAATGCCACCCTTGCCCGAACGGCGACCCTGACGTGGCAAACGGCCTACGCCTCTGAGATGGCTAACTTCGACATCGTCAGCGCGGACGAAGCCCGTGCCACCCGTCATGACTTCGGCGACATGCCCATCATCATGCTCACCCACTCGCCTAACCCCGCCCCCAAGGGCACACCCCAGGCCATTCAGGACAGGCGCACCGTGGATTGGGAGCAACTTCACAACGAGGTCGCCGCCATGTCGACGCATGGGGTCAGCTGGATCGTTCCGCGTAGCACCCATGCGATCAATTACGACCGGCCGGAGATCGTTATCGATGCGATCGACATGGCGTTGGACATTGCGGCGAAGCAGGCAAGGTAGGGCCGTGGCGCCGCTCAACGCGACATACCGCGGCCCATATTTTCCTGCTGCTTTCTCGGGATCAGCGCGTCCATGATGACACGAGCTCTCATCGCACTTGCAGCGACGCTCATCGCCATTTGCATGGTCCATGCGTCCCCTCAAATCACCTTGGGCACGGATCAACCGCCAAGCGAGAACGTGTCCATCCGCGCTCGTAACCCTCCCCGGTACCCGGCAGACGCGGTGAAGGCCAAGCATGAAGGCCGAGTCGTACTTATCCTCCTGATCGGCACCCAAGGTGACATCCTCGAACGACGCATTTACACGTCATCGGGATGGCCTGAGCTAGACCAGGCGGCGCTCGATGCATCGGAACGCTGGGCGGGTGCATTCAAGCCGGGGACCAAGAACGGCCTACCCGTGGAGGACTACACCTTGGTCCCCGTGTCTTTCCAGTTACCCACGTCGGCCGAGTAGGCCTACCTTGCGGAAAGCATCGAATAAGCCCACGTGCGGCTTCCTTCCCGGTTGGACTTTGAGGGAAACACCCGGAGGCCTTATCAGCGCCCGCAGTACTACGTCGTGGTGGCCTGCGCCTTCTGGTGTGGCCGGCAAACCACCTTTCTTGCCGTGATATCGACGGTGACCTCGCTTCTTCTCAGGTCGTCCGCTGGAATCGAGACCCCTAGCGTTGTCACTTCGCCAGGGCACGCCACATCCTGCACGATCATCGATTTATGCTTCTCCACGACCAGGGACACCTCACCGTCGGCGCCGGTCGTGCCCTCGGCCAGCGGTTTGATCGCACACGCCACCACCATCACACATCGCCAATAGGCCACCTTTACCCGGGCCGCCGGTAACGGGGCCCCTGTATCCGGGCTCTTCAACCTCACGTGGACCGTGACCCGGGAGGGCTGCGTAGCACCCGCCATGCCCGGCAGCAGGAGCCACGTGGCAAGGCATGCCACAAGGCAAAGTCGGCTATTGATCTGCATCAATCATGCTCCGCGTGGTTTGCGTCTGCGTGGTGTAGTCGATGATGGAGTTATGCGTGATCAGGTCGTTGTGCGCATCCCTCACGCCCGTGAGATTTACGTTGGTCACGTTCGCGCCATAAAGCGGGCCGCCGTTGAACGGATTGTCGTGGAAATCGAGCTTGGTTCGGGGGTTCAGCTGGTAGAAGTCCAGCGCATGGATGACGTTGGCACCTTGCAGGGTAAGCGACGATTTCTGCGCAGCGACGGGATCGAACAGCACGAGCTTATTCACCGCGACCTTCTTGCCACCGAGCGCATTGGACATAGCTACCGCCGATACGCCGCCACGGCTGTAGCCAAAGATCACAATGTGGCCCTCGGGGTTCCTCGACTTCCAGTCAATGGCGGCGGCCGCTTGTGCTCTCCCGCGCGTGCCGGAGAAAACGAGACCACCATCCACTACATGCCCACCCTCCTGTTGCATGAAGTCATCCAGCGACCCGTTCTCCGTGCCTTCCCTTCCCGCGAGGTTTTCGCCCGCGCCATCGAAAGCAATGACATAGCGCCCTCCGCCCAGACTCCCCTCGCCACCCTTCGCATCGGACGTATCGTCGTACCCCGAATCGTAGTTCTCGCAAGCGAACACACCGCATACGTCATTGCCGGTGGGATCCTTGTAACGGTTCGGGTTGCCGTCCGCATAGGCATATCGGTTCAGTCCGTACAGATTTCCTGCCTGCAACTGCGCACCGTCCGCACTGAGGAAGCGCGTCGTCACAGGATCGTAGTAGCGCGCTTTCATGTACAGAAGCCCGGTATCCGGATCCAGGACATGGCCCGTATAGGCCACATCCACAGTGGGCGCGGGTGACGCAAGTGCCCCATACGGCTTGTAGTCGTTACGTTGCAGTACGTTGCCCTGGGCGTCGGTTGTCGCCAGGACGCTACCGGCGGCATCGGTATACACGTACGTGGTGGTCGCGCTGGCAAGGCCCATACCGCCCATGGCCAAGGTAAACGCGGCGGCCATTCGCATCCTCTGCATGTTCGTCATCGCAGCTTCCTCAGTTCTGGAGTTGGGTGCTGACATAGCTGCTGAATGCAGAGCATCCGCTAGCGTTGCATGCCTGCACGTGGTACGAGACGGTGCCGTCGTAAATGAAGTAGCTCAGCCATGTTGTCGCCGTGCCGTTGTAGACAACCGTGGGCGTGCCGTTGCCAAGCTTCTGTTCGATCTGGTAACTCGTCGCGCCCGGCATCGCGTTCCAAGCCAGGTGAATGGTTAGCTTTGTCGCCCACCCGGTGGTCGTCAGCGTAAGCCCCGTCGGCACGGCCGGCACCAACGCGACCGAAACGGAACCGGTGGCGCTCCATGGCCCGCAACCGCCGGCGTTGCACGCCTGAACGTGATAGCCGTATGTGGCGTTGCCTTTACCGGATGCGTTCCACGATGTGGCGCCACTGCTTTGTACCGTGGCAAAGCCACCACCGTTCACGCTTTCCTGCAGCACATAGCTGGTCGCAGTCGCCACGCCAGACCAGACAACGGAATACGCACCCGAGCTACTGGACCCAGGAACCGAAAGAGAAGGCGCGGCTGAGGGCGGTAACGTCACCACGACCGATCCCTGTGGGCTATAGCCTCCGCAGCCGTTGACATTGCAGCCCTTCACGCGGTACGCGTAGGTACCCGAGGCCCCCACGCTGTACCCGTACGAAGTGCCACCCGTGCTGGCCACGGCGCCAAAGGCTCCGCCGTTGAAACTGGCCTCAACGGTGTAACTTGTCGCGTAAGCGGCGGCAGGCCAGCTTATCGTGATGCTGCCGGCGCTTGTGCCCGGGACACTGATCGATGCCGGTGCCGACGGAATGCGTGCGACCGGCGTTGCCGCGCTGGCCGTCCACCCGCTGCATCCCGCCGCGCTACAGGCCTGCACCTGGTACGTGTAGGTGCCGTCGGGCGGATTGGCGATACTAGTGGTTATTGCCGCCAGGTTTGAGGCTACCGCTGTCCACGCGCCGGCACCGACTTTCTGTTGCACGTTGTAGTACGTGGCCGTCGCCACGGTCGGCCATGTCAGGGTAACTGACGTCCAGTTGCTGCTGACCACAGCACTGACACTGGCCGGCGCCGAAGGGGCGCTCGGCGGCGGCGATACCGTGGTGGTTGCCGATGCGCTCCAGGCCCCACATCCGCCGCCGTTGCAGGCGGCGACACGGTACGCGTAGGCACCGGCCGAGGCATGGGTAACCGACTGCGATGTACCCGTGGGGCTGCCCAGGGCGACATACGCGCCACCGTTGGTCGATTCCTGCAAGGCGTACGACGTGGCCGAAGGCACCGCGGTCCAACTCACTGTGTAGGGTGTGTTCGCCGCGCCGGCGGCAGGGGCCATGAGGGAAGGCGTCCCCACCGGGGCGAGCAACGTGGTCTGGTTCGCGACCAATTTGTCACCAAGGTAGATGTGGTCGGTAGCCGTGGATGACGCCTTATCCACTTCCATCAACAACGCACCCGCCTGCGAATAGAGGTAGTAAGTCACTCGACCCGAAGGATCCGTCCGCCTTACCCTGCGGTTGTTAGCGTCGTAGTCGTAGGTCGCTCCACCCACGACAGATGTGAGGTGGTTGGCCTGGTCATAGATATACGTGGCGCCATTTCGCTGCACCACGTTCCCGCGACCATCGTAGACATAGCTGCTTCCTGCAGCCCCGTTGATGGTGGAATGCGAGAAGCGATTGGCCCCGTCATAGGTCAGGGTCGTCGACGTCGAGCCTTCCTGGATCCCAACAAGATCACCCAAGGCGTTGTAGGTGTAGCTATCAGCGCCCCACAAGCCGAGTGCAGATGCAGTCGTGAGGCGATTGAGGCTGTCGTACGTGAAATCCTTTACGTGCGACTGTGCACCTACGGCGTCGCCCTGGTGGGTCAGGTTTCCGTTGGCGTCGTAACTCATATCCTGGCTGATGACGATATTCGATGGCGTGCCGAAGCTAATCTCCGACGGCAGCCCACGCAGGTTCACAGATGCGGCGTACGTCGCACCCGATCCGTAATTGAAGCCCATCAGGGAGCCATCTGGCCCGTATTGTGCCCCAGTGGCGAAGCTACCTGCGGTGGTGGGCCGGCCAAGGGCATCCGGGTTCGCGGCAACGCTGGTTCCATCGGGATAGCGGATGGATGCAAGTGAGCCATTAGGATCGTAGGTGTAGTCGAGCTCCCACCGGTTCCCGTCAATCGAGAGGGTCTCGGATGCGAGGAGGTCCATCTTGTTATACGTGTAATCCCACGTCGCCGGGCCGGACTCAGCGTGGGCAGGCTTTCCCGTGGGCGTGTAACGCACCGTGCGGCCCGGTGTGCCATCGGCGTACGCGACCGACGTGAGTTCATTCAACGTATCGTAGGTGCGCGAAACCTTCGCACTCGCGTCGGCACCCGCGGTCGCGCAGTCATGCTCGTCCCCTGCGCCGGTGTAAGACATACCGCCAGCCGTCCAATCCACGTTGCCGGCCGCGTCGTACGCGGTGACGAGGCTACCGTCCTCCGGCTCGGTGATCCGGCAGATGCGGTACTGCGCATCATAGGCGAGCGATTTCGTAGTGGACACATCGCCGCCCTGGGTCAGCAACGTAGGGTTACCGTAGATATCGCGAACCACGGTCTGGGTGACCGTATGCGACGCATCAGCCGAAGAAACCATCTGAATGGGGTCGAGGTAGCCCGGCTGATCCAGCATCTGGTAAGCCGTCGTGGCCACACCATTTCTAGCGTCCCTGATTTGAACGCGCGCACCCGAGAGGTACGAGGTCGCCGTGGTTACCTGGCCGATCTCCGTATCTTGCGCCGTGCCGGCGACACGCCCGAGCGCGTCGTAGCTTGTCGCCGCGCCGAGCGTGAACGAACCGAGCATGGGCGCGCCAGCCTGCGGGTAGTACTGCTTCAGCGTATGGCCGCGCCAGTCGTAATCCGTGCGTGCAGTTGTGTGCAGGCCGCCATCGCTGGTGCGATAGCTTTCCGTCAGCACGGGCCGCAACATGGCATCGAAATAGGTGATGCTCGTGGAATCACCTTGCGTCACGGTACGGCGAAGATGGTTGGCATCAATGCCTCGTTCAGCGGCGGCGATGAAGTCGTAGCTGTAGTTCCTTGGCGCCCATGCCGTTTGATCGCCGGCAGGGTACGTCGTCTGTTTAAGCCGGCCGGATGGCCAGTAGGTGTACTGCGTCTGGTTACCTGCCTTATCGGTCTTCGACGACACCTCGCCAAAGTCGTTGACGGTGTAGTACTCCGAGTAACCGTCCTGGAACTGGATCTGTCCGGGAACGCCGCGTTGGTAGCCGGTAAGTGCCGTCACGTTGCCACGGCCATCGGTAAAGCTGCTCAGCTGGCCATACGTATCAAAATGAAATGTCTGCACCACCTGGCCAAAGCGGTAACGCGCCGTGGGTAGTGAAGCGGCGTCATACGCGATGCTGTTCTCTACCTCGCCACTGGCGGCATTCACCTGTTGCGCGGAAAGACCCAGAACCCAGCGGGCACCATCGTTCTGATACGAGAAGGTCTCGGAAAGTGACGCCGGGTTTGTCGATGATGAGCGCGTCGTTCCGGTCGGCTGGCCAAACGCGTTGAATGACGACGCGCTCCAGGTGAACGTGTCAATGCCGCCATCCTGCCCGCGCAAGGCGATCGTCTTTGAGGACACTGGGTAAAGCTGCGTCAGCGGCGCCTCATTGAGTTCTGCCTGCCAGGTCGTACCCAAGGAGCCCGGCCAGGGGCCGCCGCTCGCATACCCCAGTATCTCGCTTCGCACCGGCGTCCCGCTCACCGCGCCCTGGTAGGCGTCGGTGCGTTGCAAAACGCCCTCAGTGACGTCGAATGCGTTACTGAAAGTCGAGCGGGTGGTATTGCCGGACGGATCAGTGACATCGGTGTACACGGTAGTCGCGCAGCCGTGACAATCTTCAGCCCAGCTTTCATTGGCCGGCGAATAGCTATAACTCCATGTTTGCGGCGTTATGCCCGCCCCCGAACGTACACGCCTGGTCACCGATGTCGTAGCGTAGATCTTAGGGAGCATTCCTATCATCGATGGGTTGCTACACGGAACCGGGACCATGGATCGTCCACGCAACGTCGTCATGGCGGTGAACTGTTCAGTGATCCCGCTGGGTCCGGTAATCGACCCGGAGCCTGTCGTACTCGCGGAAGGGAACGCCGTGTACAGGCAGGTGCCCTGCGATCCGTAAGTGAGCAATGCCTCCGGATTGGTAGCAGGTAGGCCACCGAGGTCAAACTGCCAGGCCGTCCCGTCAGGCAAAGTCACTGTCTTCAGGCGGGGGGAGTAGGTATTGCTCGTGTCGTACGCATACGTCCATACGCGATGTTCTGTCGAGGTCGGCTGTTCATCGACGCGGGTTATGCGAAACGAGGTGTACTGGCTGGACGGCAACGCGGGACCGGGGTCTGTCGTCGGGGCCTGCCATTGTTCCCAGGTAATATCGATACGCCTGCCATCATCACCTTGCAGGCTCGTGAGGTTGCCGTTGGCGTCGTAGTAGTAATGCACCGTGTTGCCAAAGCGGTCTACGACTTTCGATGCACTGAACGTCAGGAGTTTGCGCTTCAGTGCCGCACCAGCGATGCCAATAACAGCATCGGCGCTGCGAATCGTCAGTACATCGAGGTAATACCGGGTTCCGTCCGGTGCCACCGCGATATAACCCGGGCCAGGCTGGCCATTCGACGTACTAGCCAAGCAACCGACCGCCCAATGGTCCTTCGTCACGATGTTGAAGGTGATGGGCGATCCGTCATCTCCGTTCATCGTCGGCACCTGGGTATTGCCGGACGAGCGCGCAATAAGGGTCTGCGAGCCCGCCCCGGGCACAAGCAGGTGGTAACCGTGCCACCACTGCTCCGAGGTATACGTCGCCGTCGTGGCCCCCTGGGACACGTACATACTCGGGCCCTTGGAGACACCATTGCAGCGCACCGTGCCGTAATAATCATCGACCAGGAACCACTGATAGCTCACTATTCCGTTGGTAGTGACCTTGGTCGGCGCGCTCAGCGTCTCAATGCGCGGAATTTCCAGATTCCAATCCACAAACGCATTGCTGTGGAACGCATGGAATGCGTACGATGGATTTTCGTCAGGGATCTCGAAACTTCGGGTGATGGAAAGCGCTGGACCGCGGCCGTCCTCGCGGACATCCTCATGTTCGAAGTTCAACGCACCCGTATACAAGCCGATGTTCTCGCCCACCGGGTTTTCACCGAGTGGTTCGATCGCATCGCTCACTTGCACGCGTTTTTTATATTCGGTTTCTGGCGTCGAGAACGACTGCGACACGGCAGGCTGGCTAATAACAGCGCTTGCCAGGAACATTACCCACAGCAACGATCGCGCAACCCGCGACGTCTTATGCATCCTGCTTCCCCTGTCTATGCGTCGTGCCCACGCACGGCCCGGCGAAGTGATCGCGCACTCGACGAAGCGATGTCAATCGCAATATTCTTCGACAAGGCCATCGGCTGGGACGCAACGACAGCAAGTGACCGTAAGCATTAGCTTTTCCGTGAACGTGTAGGCGTTCTCCTACAACTTAATTCATAGGCGTGATGGGCGGGAAAGGTGGCGGTGCGCTGGTCCTGCAATCGATCCGGACAAGTGGTCGCCGTTGATCGTGAACTTCCAGAAGTTCTATGGCCTGAGCACACAGGTACATCCGTCGCGTCTCGCTGCGATTCCCGAGGAAGCCTACGAGCCGCTAGCGAAGGCGTGACGTGAGGAGGTCATCGACATAGCACCCCGTCCGCCGATTAGGCGACTAGCCGGGGCGATTGGCGTACTTATCCGAGCGTTTCCTTCAGGAACGCCCACGTCCGATCATTCGCCGATTTGGCAGCCGCCGCATCGTAATGCGCACCCCCATGGCGGGAGAAGGCGTGGTGGCAGCCCTCATAGGTATAGATGGTGACGTTCGGTTTGCCCGCGAACGCTTCCTTGATCTGCGCCTGGGCGTCCTGGCTGATGAACTCATCGGCCCCGGCGAGGTGCATAAGGAAGGGCGCACTGACCGAAGCGGCTTCACCGAGGTACTTCTCGGTATCGCCCCCATGGAAGGCCACGGCCGCATCGACCTTGCTGCGTGCGGCGGTGAGGAAGGTCATCAGGCCGCCGAGGCAGTAGCCCATCACGGCGACCTTGCCGGTGGACCGGGGTAGCTCCCCCGCTGCGGCGTTGGTGGCTTCGATATCGGAGACGCCGGCGTCGCGGTCGTAGGCCATATAGAGCGACAAGCCCTTCTTCCAGTCGGCTTCGGAGGTGACGCTCAGGTCGACCCCGGGCTCCTGCCGCCAGAACAGATCCGGGGCAATGGCGATGAAGCCCTGCGCGGCCAGGGCCTGGCAGGTAAGGCGGATGTCTTCGTTGACCCCGAAGACTTCGTGCAGGACGACCACGGCGGGGGCCTTGTCTGCATCCGGGTAGGCCACGTACGCGGCAAAGTCGCCGGCGCTGGTCTTGATGGTGATCGTGCTGTTCACGGGCAAATACTCCTGAAGGGGTGACCTTGCGGACCATTACCTGCGGGCACCGCGTGGGCTTGCCGGAAATCGCCGGGATTTGCATGAGCCATGCGAGGGGCGCGGCTGGAAGGACGCCTGACCGGCTATAGTCTTTGCCAACCCGGACGACCTCGATCCCACAGAGTTTCCTGCATGCAGCGCCTACCCACGATCCTTGTTTCGCTTGCCCTCACGCTCCTCGCCACCTCCGCCGCCGCAACAACTTGCGCAGAAAATGCCTGCGAGGTCGGCCAGCAGGTCAGGACCTACAACGCACCGGGCGAGCCTGTCGCCGCCTGCCCCACCGATGCCCTGGCTGCCTATAGCAACTTCATGCTTTATCTGGTGGCTATCCGTCGCTCTAAGTGGCGATGGTCAGCGTCTCGAAACAGCGCTCCACGACCGCGGAGAGCTGATCTATAAAATTGCCGAACCCAATCCATTCTCACGTTTGCGGGATACAAATTTTCTTGCTGACGTGTACTTCTTGAACCGTAGTGCAAAGATGGTTTTTGCGCATCGCATGGGGTTGCCCGTCGTACAGTTCGGCTCAATCTTTCTCTTTCGTAACGGATTTCGTGTGTACCCCGTGGGTGCTGAGGGTGACGATTTCTTCGGCCTGAATCAACGAAAGCAGCAGGGCCAGCGGCGATTCCTTGCGGAAATCAGCGCGGCGAGCCTTATTCGTCTCCAAGTTGACCACCGGTGCATCGAGGATGTTGTGCTTGAAGTGCACAGGGGCGGGTCGGTGACCTGCACTTCACCACCCCCTTGGCGCGATAGCAACCAAAGGTCAGTTACGAGCGAAAGAGTTGACCGCGAAGGCTCTCGACAAATGCGCCGGCATCCCGCCGGACCCAAGGCCACCCCTTCGCGACGTTCAAGTCCTGACCGGCCGTGTTCACGACCACTGTCGGCGAGCCCCAAATTAGCAGTACGCCGAAGAACACGCCTACTAGCCCGCCAACGGTCACGATCGCGTTGCCAGAACCAAGGCAGCCAAGTCCGATCAGCACCAAGATAAGACCGGCAACAATTGAGCGCGTGATGTCGAGTCGCACCGAGGTCACGTGCTGCAGAGGAATGTCCTGGCGGGACCCCCCGCTCAGCCATCCCTTGGCACGGAAAAAGACTAGTCGCTTACTAGTGACAGTTCCGAAGGCATTCTCGAGGAAGGTCTGTTCTGCGCTTGCTGCGCCGCCCTGTGTTACGTCGGTCATATGTCGCTCCTTGGTTACCGAATATGAGAAATATCCAACCATGGTTATCGACCAGATCTTCACAGACTTTAGGCGCTGGGGCGGCCAGCCCTATACCCTCTGCTCCATAAGAAAAGACCTCGATCTCTCGAGGCCTCTCCTAACCGCTTCGGACGCGAGAAAGTCACCCGCACTTCGAATACCCACAATTCAAACAAGTCTGGCACCCATCCATCAGCACCAACGCCTGGGTATTGCACTTAGCGCACAGGGTGGCGCCAGCCGGGAAGCCGGCGGCATTGGTGTGGGCATCGGCGGAAGAGCTCGCGGTCGAGTCCGCTCCTACAGAAACAGCAGGCGCAGCAGCCTTGGGCGCCGCAGCCTTCTCGTAAGCCGCGCGCTTCTCAGCGATCAACCGCTTGGTCGCCTCGTCCATCTCCGGGTCATGAATCAGCCCAATGGACTTCATGTGCTGCTCAATCACAGCACCAATCTCGGCCACGATGCTGGGCATATACACGCCACCAGCCTTGAAGTAGCCGCCACGCGGGTCGAAGACAGCCTTTAGTTCTTCGACGATAAACGTCACGTCGCCACCCTTGCGGAAGACGGCGGACAGGATTCGGGTGAGCGCCACGATCCACTGGAAGTGGTCCATGTTCTTCGAGTTGATGAACAGCTCGAAGGGGCGGCGCTGCTCGTGCGGGGTACCCGCATTGAGCACGATATCGTTGATGGTCACGTACAGCGCGTGCTCGAAGAGCGGCGACTTGATCTTGTACGTGTTGCCCACCAGGGTTTCCGGACGCTCGAGGCTCTCGTGCATCTGGATGACTTCGGCGACGGGTGCGACCTCTTTGACCGGCGCGGGAGCGGCGGCTGCGGTGGTCTTGTCCTCGGGCTTAACAACGTTATAGCCCTTGATCTTTTTTTCGATCTTGATCGCCATGGTCTCTATCTCTTACAGGTGGATATCCGGCCCGGCGCGTACGCCGGGCCGGATGGGTACTACTTACTTACGACGGCCACGAGCGGCGGTCTTACGCGCCGACGTACGGCCGGTCTTGCTGGCAGTGGACCTCTTGGTCGCCTTGGCGACGACCTTTTTCGGAGCAGCGGCCTTTCGGACCGTCTTTTTCGGAGCCGTGCGCGCGGTGACCTTGCGGGTGACCTTGGCAACGGCCTTCTTTACCGCCTTGCGGGCGGTGGAAGCCTTCTTCGCGACGCGAGCGACCACCTTCTTGGCGGCCTTCTTCGCGGTGGTGGCCTTGCGGGCGACCTGCTTGACGACGGCCTTACCCTTGCGGGCAACAGCCTTCTTCGCGGTGACCTTCTTCGCCGGTGCCTTCTTGGCGGCGGCCTTGCGGGCCACCTTCTTGATGGCGACCTTCTTAGCCGGGGCCTTCTTGGCGACAGCCTTCTTCGGGGCAGCCTTCTTGACCGCTGCCTTCTTCGGCGCAGCCTTCTTCACCGCGACCTTCTTGGCGGCTGCCTTCTTCGGGGCGGCCTTCTTCACGGCTGCCTTCTTGGCGGCGACCTTTTTGGTGGCTGCCTTCTTCACAGCTGCCTTCTTGGCCGGGGCCTTCTTGGCAGTCGCCTTCTTTGCGGCGGCCTTCTTTACAGCCTTCTTAGCCGTTGCCTTTTTGGCTGCGGCCTTTTTGGCGGGGGCTGCCGGTTCGGCGGCGGCCTTCTTTGCCGGGGCCTTGGAGGCTGCCTTCTTCGGGGCGGCCTTCTTTGCCTTGGGCTTCTTCGCTACAGGGGCGGCTTCAGCCTGCGAGGCGGCGTTGGCTTCGTCGGCCTGGTGGGCGGCGATTTCGTCGCCGGCGATGTCGGCCTGGCTTACCAGCGGCTTGGGCGCCTTGGGCTTGCGCGGGGCCTTGGGCTTGGCAGCCTTTACCACCGGGGCGTCGAGCTCGGCGATGTAATCCGGTTCGCTGGACGACACGGCGTCGGTGGCTTCGGTGGTCGGGGCCGGGGTCGGCTCGATCACTTTCTTGGCAACCGGCTTCTTCTTCACCACCTTCTTGGCAACCACCGGCGGGTGCTCGGGGTTGGCCGATTCGGTGACCGAACCGGAGACTTCATTCGCCTCGGTGGTGTCGGTCGACTCGGTCGTTTCCGTGGTGTCGGTGGTATCGCTCACCGGCAATTCCGCCGCCTCGTCGATCTGGTTTTCGTCGTTCGTCATAACTTTGTTCCCTCTCCGCGGGGTCAGAACTTGCCGTAGTAACCTTCTTTCAGGGCATCAAAGAGGTTGGCGGCGGTGTGCATTTCACCGTCATATTCCACCTCATCGTTACCCTTCAGTTCGACAACGCTACCGTCTTCCAATTCGAAGCGGTAGAGGGTGTTCTCAAGATCGGTTTCTTTGACAAGCACGCCCTGGAACGCGGCGGGGTTGAAACGGAACGTGGTGCAGCCCTTCAAGCCCTGCTTATAGGCGTAGGTATAGATGTCCTTGAAGTCCTCGTACGGGTAATCCGTGGGGACGTTCGCGGTCTTGGAAATGGAGCTATCGATCCACTTCTGCGAGGCCGCCTGGATATCCACGTGCTCCTTGGGGCTGATGTCGTCGGCCGAGACGAAGTATTCCGGCAGGCGGGTCTTCGGGTCTTCGGAGTACGGCATGGCATCGCCGTTGATCAGGGCGCGGTAGGCCAGCAGCTCGTAGCTGAACACCTCGACCTTTTCCTTCGACTTCTTGCCCTCGCGGATCACGTTGCGCGAGTAATGGTGGGCGAAGCTGGGCTCGATGCCGTTGGAGGCATTGTTGGCCAGGCTAAGCGAGATGGTGCCGGTGGGGGCGATGGACGAGTGGTGGGTGAAGCGTGCGCCCACTTCGGCCAGCTCGGCCACCAGGTTCGGCGCCACCGAGGCCACGCGCTGCATGTAGCGCGAGTACTTGGCGTGCAGCACGGAACCCTTGATCTGCTGGCCGACCTTCCAGCCGTCCGCGACCATTTCCGGGCGCTTGCGCAGCATGTCGCCGGTCACGTCGAAGCTCTGGGCCAGCACCGGGGCCGGGCCTTTTTCCTTCGCCAGGTCCAGCGCGACTTCCCAGCCGGCCACGGCCATCTCGCGGCTCACGTCTTCGGTGAAGCCCACGGATTCGGCCGAGCCGTAGCTCATCTTCAGCATGGCCAGCGTGGAGCCCAGGCCCAGGAAGCCCATGCCGTGGCGGCGCTTGGAGAGGATCTCGTGTTGCTGCTGCGGCAGCGGCAGGCCGTTGATTTCCACCACGTTATCGAGCATGCGGGTGAACACGCGAACCACTTCGCGGTATTCATCCCAATCGAAACGGGCCTTGGGGCCAAACGGATCGCGCACGAACACGGTGAGGTTCACCGAGCCCAGCAGGCACGAGCCGTACGGCGGCAGCGGCTGCTCGCCGCAGGGGTTGGTGGCACGGATGTGCTCGCACCACCAGTTGTTGTTCATCTCGTTGACGCGATCGATCAGGATGAAGCCCGGCTCGGCGTAGTCATACGTCGAGACCATGATCATGTCCCACAGATGGCGGGCGCGGATGTGGCCGTAGATCTTGCAGGCCACCAGGCCGTCATCGCGGGTGACGTAGTTTTCCTTGGTGGGCCATTCGCGCCACACGACCTTGGAGGCGTCGGTGAGGTCGATCTCGCCCTGCTCCTTCACGTGCACCGGGAACACGGTGGGCCAATCCTGGTCGTGCTCCACGGCTTCCATGAAGCCATCGGTGATCAGCAGCGACAGGTTGAACTGGCGCAGGCGGCCATCCTCGCGCTTGGCGCGGATGAATTCCTTGGCATCGGGGTGGCTGATATCGAAGGTGCCCATCTGCGCACCGCGGCGGCCGCCGGCGGAGGAGACGGTGAAGCACATCTTGTCGTAGATATCCATGAACGACAGCGGGCCCGAGGTATGGGCGCCTGCACCGCTCACGTACGCGCCGCGCGGGCGCAGCGTGCTGAATTCGTAACCGATGCCGCAGCCGGCCTTCAGGGTCAGGCCGGCCTCGTGCACCTTCTCCAGGATGTCATCCATGGAATCGTGGATGGTGCCCGAGACGGTGCAGTTGATGGTGGAGGTGGCGGGCTTGTGCTCCAGCGCGCCAGCGTTGGAGGTGATGCGGCCGGCCGGGATGGCACCGCGGCGCAGGGCCCACAGGAACCGTTCGTTCCAGTGCGCGCGCAGCTCTTCGGTGGCTTCCACATCGGACAGGGCGCGGGCGACGCGCTGGTAGGTGCCATCGACCGAATCATCGACCGGCACACCGTTCTTCGCCTTCAGGCGGTACTTCTTGTCCCAGATATCGTAAGAGGCGGGCTGCAGCGGAATGGCCGATTCAAGGCCGAGGGCCTGGGCGCGTGCGGTGCTCATTGTGTGTGTCGTCCTCAAGTACTCGGCCTGTGTCGGCCGTTCTTATTGGTATGCGTAGGCGCAACCTGTCGACTCCATCCCCCCGGACGAAATCGACCATCCTTTACCACCCTGGCGCCTGGCCCCGAAAAGCCTTTACAGGACGCTGGTTTGAAGCTTGAACCTGAGTCTCCGCAGCACCAGCACTTGGTAACTATCGAACGAAGGAACACAAGATGTTGTGGTTGCGGCCGGGGTTGAACCTTACGCTCGGAGGGGGTCGTTGTAAAGCATTACCTACGCTTGTCTCAGGGGTTGAAACTGATGCCGAATTGGGTGGTCTCAACCCCACCCAATGTAGGAGCGCGCTTGCGCGCGATGCTCTTGAATGAGCCCCAGCCAAGGAGATCCACATGCCCGCCAGCCCCACCCCGCGGACCCTCATCGCCACCCTCGCCATGGCCCTGGCGACACCGGCTTTCGCCGCCATCCCGCCCGCCGTCGATGGCCAGCCCGTGCCTTCACTGGCACCCATGCTGGCCAAGGTCACACCGGCGGTGGTGAATATCTCCACGAAGACGCGCGTGCGCGCCCGTGGGGCTTATTACGATGATCCGCTGATCGCCCAGCTGTTCGGCCAGGGCGTGCCGCGCGAGCGCGTGGAACAGAGCCTGGGCTCGGGCGTGGTGGTGGATGCGGCCAAGGGCTATGTCCTGACCAACAACCATGTCGTGGGGGGCGCGGACGATATCACGGTCACCCTGCAGGATGGGCGCGACTTCAAAGCCAAGCTGATCGGCACCGATCCGGATACCGATGTGGCGGTGCTGCAGATTCCCGCCGAGCGCCTTCAGGCATTGCCGGTGGCCGATTCCGCGCAGCTTCGTGTCGGTGATTTCGTGGTGGCCGTGGGCGATCCGTTCGGGTTGGGCCAGACCGCCACCTCGGGCATGGTCTCCGCGCTTAATCGAACCGGCCTGGGCAAGGGCATCCAGAATTTCATCCAGACTGATGCATCGATTAATCCCGGCAACTCCGGCGGCGCCCTGGTGAACCTGCGCGGCGAGTTGGTCGGGATTAACTCCATGATCTTTACGCCCTCGGGCGGCAACGTGGGCATTGGCTTCGCCATCCCTACCGACCTGGCCACCTCGGTGATGAAGCAGCTGCTGGCCTACGGCAAGGTCCGCCGCGGCAACCTGGGCGTGGAGGTGCAAGACATCACCCCGCGCATCGCCACGGCGCTGGGCTTGAAGGATACGAATGGCGCGGTGGTGACCGGCGTGACCAGCGGCTCGCCCGCCGATGGCGCCGGCCTGCAGACCGGCGATGTGCTCACCGCCATCGATGGCAAGCCGGTGCGCAACGCGCAGGACGTGCGCAATACCGAAGGCCTGCTGCCGCTAGGCTCGCAGGTGAAGCTGAGCGTGCAGCGCGAAGGCGCGGCGAGGGATGTCACCGCTTCCATTGAAGCGACGAAGCTGGCCACGCTGGATGGCGCGAAGCTGGACAAGCGCCTGGCCGGCGTGACCCTCACCGACCTCACCCAGGAGCAGAAGGCCCAGGGCCTGTACGGCGTGGCCCTGGCCAACGTGCAGAAGAATTCCGCCGCCTACCAGGCCGGCCTGCGCGATGGCGATGTGGTCGCCCAGATCGGCCAGCGCCGCGTGCCCGGGGTGAAGGGGCTCCCGACTACCGGTTCGTTGGGTGGGCGGCAGTTGCTGCTGACCGTGGTGCGCGACGACGCCGTCTACTACGCCGTCCTGTGATGCCCCCATGGGACCTGCGCCGGCGGGACCTGCGCCGATCGTCTGCCCGTCGAACCTGCGCAGGTCTTCTGCCTTTCGGACCTGCGCAGGTCTTTTGTAGGAGCGCGCTTGCGCGCGATGCACGTTGCCGCGAGCACCCATCGCGCGCAAGCGCGCTCCTACATAGAGCGGTCGAGGACGGGGGCGCCTGCGGTCGAGGACGGGGGTGTCTGGGCTTCTCATGAGATTGTTCTTGGCCGACAGGCTTCGTTCTGTTTTGCACCGGCAGGATGCTGAATGACGTCAATGGTGCGCGCGGGGCCCTTATGGCCCACAATTGCGGCCCAAATCTGCCACCCCGATTAGTCCGGAGTTCTTGCCGTCCATGTCTCTTCGTCTCGCGCGACTGTTTACTGCCACGCTGATCGGCCTTAGCGCCTCCGCTACCGTCCTTGCCGCGCCGCCCCAGCTGATCTGGCGCGGTGACGTCACCACCGCTCGCGGCGTGGTTACCGATGTCGCCAAGGCCTATGAGAAAGCCGGCAAGGGCAAGTTCGAACTGCAGCCGTTCAACACGGCCTCGGGCCTGGATGCGGTGGCTTCCGGCACGGCCGACCTGGCCGGCTCGGCCCGCCCGGGCATCGGCGGCAAGGAGCAGTCGCTCACCTTTACCCCGGTGGCATGGGATGGTCTGGTGATGGTCACCTACCCGTCCAACCCCGTCAGCAACATCACCCTGATGCAGCTGCACGAGATCTACATGGGCCACATCACGAACTGGAAGGAGCTTGGCGGCGATGACGCGCCGATCAACCTCTACGCCGTGGCCAGCCCGGGCGATGGCGTGGAATGGAGCCTGCGCCGCCTGCTGTTCGGCCGCGGCAACCAGCCGGTGGCCGCGCCGCGCCTGTACGTGAACCAGACGAAGCTGGAAGAAGGCGTGACCCTGGATCGCCGTGGCCTGGGTGCGACCACCCTGGCCGGTGCCGGCAGCAACCCGAAGCTGAAGCTGCTCTCGATCGATGGCGTGAAGCCGTCGGCCTCGACGATTGCCAGCGGCGCCTACCCGCTGTACACCGAGCTGTACCTGGTGAGCAACGATGCCAGCCCGAAGGCGGCGGAAGTGAAGGAGTTCCTGGCCTTCGTGACCTCGAACCAGGGTGGCTCGCTGCTGCGCGCCCATAACCTGCTGCCGTACGCCGATGGCACCGCGCTGGCCGCGGCTGATGCCGGCCGTCGTCAGAAGATCGCTTCCACCGTGGGCACCCGCGGCAACGTGGGCCAGGCGATGACCACGCCGACCGTGGCCGCCGCCGCTGCGCCGGCTGCCGCTGCCGAAGCCGCGAAGGAAGCCGTCAAGGCCGCACCGTCTGTTGCCAAAGGCAAGACGGCGGGCGCCGCCAAGGCCGCTGCCGAAGCCACCGAAGCCTCGCCGTTCGCTCGCGTCGTCGCCAGCGTCACGACCAGCGCCCACCAGGGCTTCAAGGGCGTCCGCGGCGAAGCCTTCACCTCGTCCGATAACGCGAAGATCGGCGGCAAGTTCGCCAAGGTCACGGCCGATGCCGTGACCGTCGCCGGCAAGAACACGGCGAAACCGGCGGTGGATGCCAGCGAAAAGTCCACCAAGGTGGAAACGCCGAAGGTTTCCGAGGCGAAGCCGGCGGCCAAGGCCGCCCCGGCCGCTGCTGAGCCGAAGGCCGTGGCCAAGGCGGAGAAGAAGCCGGCCGCTGCCGCCAGCAAGACCTACAAGGTCGCCGCCGGTGACACGCTGTATTCGATCGCCAAGAAGAACAACGTTGATGTGAACCAGCTCCGCGCCATGAACGGGCTGAAGGACAACAACGTGAAGCTGGGGCAGACGCTGAAGGTGTCTGCGCGCTGAGGTACACCTATCGCGCGCAAGCGCGCTCCTACACGGGCGCGCCGCGCGCGATGGGCACCGCAGGTCGGCAGGCCCAACACGCCACCCCTGTAGGAGCGTGCTTGCACGCGATGCTCTCCCCCACGCCCCCTCTGGCGCTCATGGACCTCCGCAGTGCTCCCCATCCGCGCCATCACCCTCGACCTCGATGACACCCTGTGGCCTGTCCTTCCGGCCCTGATCGAAGCCGAGCACTGCGTGGACCGCTGGCTTAAAGAGCACCACCCCGACGTCGCGACGAAGTGGCCGATCGAGGCCATGCGCGAACTGCGCGATAAGGTGGCGCGTGAGCACACCCACCTCGCCCACGATTTCAGCGAGCAGCGCCGCATCACCATCCGCCAGGCGTTCGAGGCCTGCGGTATCGACGATGCGCCGGTGGATGCCCTGTGGCGCATCTACTACGCGGCGCGCAACAACGTCGAGCTCTATCCCGATGCCCTGCCCGCCCTGGAGCGCATCGCGGCGAAGCTGCCGATAGCGAGCATCTCCAACGGCAATGCCGACCTGGAAGTGATCGGGCTGCACCATCTGTTCCATACGCGCATCAACGCCGCAGGCGCGGGCGTGGCCAAGCCGGATCCGAAGATCTTCCTTGCCGCCGCCGATGCCCTGGGCGTGCCGCCGGCGCACATCCTTCACGTAGGTGACGATCCCCTGCTGGATGTGGTGGGTGCCCGCGACGCCGGCTTGAGAACTGTCTGGGTCAACCGCACCGGCGAAACATGGTCACACGGCCCGGCGCCGGACCTGGAATTTGCAGATATGCATGGTCTGGCCGAATGGCTTGACGCTTCTGCCGCTAGGGTTGGCTAGAATATGGCCGCAATACCAACCAGTCATTGACGCGGCCACCAACTGCCGCGAGGCACGGGAGGCCTGATGTCGCCATTGATCGACCGGAAATCCGGAAAGCGCTCCGTCACCATCATTGAACTCGTGGATGCGGCATCGATGCCCACCATGGAGCAGAAGCTGGGTGCCACGCACCGGCAGTGGCTGGCGTCGCTGGGTTTTCGTCCGACCTCGGGCGCCGTCGCTGTCCTGCCGAACAACGCGGGTGGCATCTCCCGTGTGGTGGTGGGCGTGGACCGCAAGGAACCGCTCTCCATCCTGGGTGGCCTGCCGCAGCGCCTGCCGGAAGGCATCTACCAGATCGCCGAAGATTCGATCGTGGAAGACCGCGAGCTGCTGGCCCTGGGCTGGGCGCTGGGCGCGTACCGCTTTGAGCGCTACCGCAAGGCCGCCCGTCCCGCCGCGCAGCTGCTGGTGGAGCCGGCCACGCTGCGTGCCGTGCAGCCGCTGATGGAAGCGGTGTTCGAAGTACGCGACCTGGTGAACACCCCCACCGAAGACATGGGCCCGGCGGATCTCTCCGCGGCCATCCACGCCCACGCCACCGAGCACAAGGCGAAGGTGCGCGAGTGGGTGGGCGAGGAACTGCTCGCCAACAACTTCCCGACCATCCACGCGGTGGGCCGCGCGAGCCATCGCGAGCCGCGCCTTATCGAACTGACGTGGGGCAAGAATTCCAACCCGAAGCTGGTGATTGTCGGCAAGGGTGTGTGCTTTGACACCGGCGGCCTGGATATCAAGCCCTCCGATGGCATGCGCTGGATGAAGAAGGACATGGGCGGTGCCGCCCACGCCATCGCCCTCGCCGGCCTGGTGATGAAGGCGCGCCTGCCGGTGCGCCTGACCCTGCTCGTGCCTGCGGTGGAAAACGCAATTGCCGGCAACGCCATGCGCCCGGGCGAAGTCATCCGCACCCGCGCCGGCCACACGGTGGAAGTGGATAACACCGATGCCGAAGGCCGCCTGGTGCTGTGCGATGCACTGGCCTTTGCCGTGGAGCAATCGCCCGACCTGATCGTGGATTTCGCCACGCTCACCGGCGCCGCCCGCGTGGCCCTGGGCCCCGAGCTGCCAGCCCTGTTCACCAACCGCGACCAGCTGGCCGATGAAGTGATCGGCGCCGCGGAATCCGTGGACGACCCGATGTGGCGCCTGCCGCTATGGCGGCCGTACCGGCGCATGCTGGAGTCGTACATCGCCGATTTCGCCAACGCCGGCCCATCCCGCCACGCCGGCGCGATCACGGCGGCGCTGTACCTCGAGCGCTTCGTACCCGAAAGCCAGAACTGGATGCACCTGGATACCTACGCGTGGAACGACGGCGACCGCCCCGGCCACCCCCGCGGCGGCGAAGCCCAGGGCCTCCGCGCG